>Ga0316602_10000094_pt1 | contig 92529 bp, 86 predicted proteins | sample OWC_soil_day10_C_FD_203103 | JGI IMG/M metagenome (GOLD analysis project Ga0316602, IMG submission 203103) | Wetland soil microbial communities from Old Woman Creek delta, Ohio, United States - OWC_soil_day10_CT | ecosystem: Environmental > Terrestrial > Soil > Wetlands | place: USA: Ohio...
AACCTGCTTCTTCCCGCGTAACACGGGATCGACCTGGAGAGTTGTCCGAGTGGTCGAAGGAGCACGATTGGAAATCGTGTATACGGGTGACCGTATCAAGAGTTCGAATCTCTTACTCTCCGCCAGACTTAGCCCCCTCAACCGAGGGGGCTTTTGTTATGGCGGTTTGCCCATGCCTCTGCCGCAGGACTGTTTCGAGCCAAACCAGGTTCAAGGTTGCTGGGAATGCGACGATACACCGTACTAATTGCGCTGTTTTTCAGTGCCAGGAACGTTTTTAACGGCCCCTGCAGGGCCATCCTCCTGCTCCGGCCGATCTTTTCGGGGGTAACAGATGGGCGATCCATGGGGGTCGACAGGGCGGTTCGTGCGGGCCCTCGTCTGGGCCATGCTGGGACTCGCGGTGGTGGCCCAGCCTGCGCCGCTGCGCATCGGCGTCGCCCCGCATACCAGTGCGCGGGTGATCCTGGAGCTGTACCAACCCCTTCGGGCCAGTCTCGAAAAGAGTCTGGGGCGTCCGGTGGAGATCCTCACCGCCCCTGACTTTACGGAATTCGCGCGCCGCGGCCTCGCTCAGGAATACGATTTGGCCATCACCACCGGTCACCAGGCCCGGCTCTTCCAGGTGGATGCTGGCTACCTGCCACTGCTTACCTACAAGGCTGACTTCAAGGCCGTAGCCATGGTTGCTCTGAAGGGCAGAATCCGGACCGCGCAGGACCTGAGGGGCACGGTCACCATCGGCCTCAGCCCTTCTTCCCTGGTCACCCTTTGGGGGCAACACTGGCTCGTGGCCCAGCACCTGGGCGATGTTCCGGTGCGCTATGTGAGTGCCGCCGACAGTGTCGCCCAACTGCTCCTGGCTGGGGAAGGCAGCGCAGGGTTTGTATCCCTGGCCAACTTCCAGAAGCTTTCCCCCGAAGTCCAGAGTCAGCTGCGGATCCTGGCGGAAAGTCCGGCCATGGCAGGCAGGGTTTACGTGCTCAACGCCCGCAACGCGTTTCTGAAGGCCAGGCTCGAGGGCGCCCTGTGGAGCTTTGCCGGATCCCCTGAGGGCAGGGCATATTTCGAGGCCAACAAGCTTGAGGGCTATCGCCATCTCAAGCCGACTGAGCTCAAGGCCATGGATCCCTACGCCGCCGAGGTGCGGTTGACCCTCAAGGGGAAGTGAGCCATGCGGGCCCCCTGGCGTTCGGTTCGGGGCCGTCTCCTCATCGCTGCCGTGGCGGTAGAGGCCACCATGCTTACCTTGCTGGTGGCCAACAGCCTCCGCCTGCTCTCGGGACACATGACCGAGCAGGCGGCGAACCACGCTGCCCAGATGACCCCGGTGCTCAGCGCCGCCCTTGTGGCCCCGCTGGCCCAGCGGGACTACGCCACCATCCAGGCGATCCTGGACGAGAGTCGCGCCCGGCAGGGCATCGAGTACCTCTCGGTGCAGGATGCCACGGGCAAGATCGCCGCCCAAAGCGGCTGGCCCCGGGAAAAGGCACTGCCACCGCCGGACCGGGCTTTCCACCTCTTCGGGGCCGACCGTCAGCCCATCTACAACGTGGCCTCCCCGGTGGAGTTGGCGGGCCAGAAACTGGGCACCCTGCGTTTTGGATTGGACCTGCGTCGGATTATCGCGGCCCACCGCCAGCTGCTCACCCAGGGACTCCTGATCGCCCTCGGTGAGCTGGCGCTTACCGCTGCCCTCATCACCCTGCTTGGCCTCTGGCTTACTCGCCAACTGGCCCACCTCACCCAGGCCAGCGAATGGGTGGCCGCTGGTAGGCTCTCCTTTCCCCCGGTGGCCGAAGGTCCGGATGACGTGGGGCGTCTTGGGACGGCCTTCAACGCCATGTCCCGGGCCGTGGAGGAGCGGGTGCTGGATCTCACCGCCGCCCGGGATGAGCAGGCCGCGCTGCGGCAGGCCCTTGAGGCAGGCCGGGATGAGTTGGTGGCTGCCAAGGAGGCCGCGGAGGCCGGTGCCCGGGCCAAAGCCGCCTTCCTGGCGTCCATGAGCCACGAGATTCGAACGCCCATGAACGGCATCCTCGGCATGACCGATCTGGCCCTGGCTGCGGACCTGGCTCCGGAGCAGCGAGAGCAGCTGGGCTGGGTGAAATCCTCGGCCGAGAGCCTGCGAACCATCCTCAATGACATTCTGGACTTCTCCAAGATCGACGAGGGCTACGTCCAGCTGGAAGTCCGGGCCTTTGATCTCCCGGACTTCCTGCGGGAGGTGGTCGGTCCCATGGCGGAGGTCGCACGCCAGAAGGGCCTGGTCCTGGAGGCCCGCATTGCCCCGGAGCTCCCCAGGCGGGTGTTGGGGGACTCCCATCGACTGCGTCAGGTCCTCAACAACATCCTGTCCAACGCCCTGAAGTTCACCCTGGAGGGGTCGATCGTCCTGGAGGTGCGGGGGAATCCGGAGGTCCATTTTGCGGTCACGGACACGGGCATCGGCATCCCCGAGGACAAACAGCAGGAGATCTTCTCGCCCTTCTCCCAGGCGGACTCCTCCACCACCCGGCGCTTTGGAGGCACGGGCCTGGGCCTGGCCATCGCCCACCGACTGGTGGATCTCATGGGCGGCGAACTGGTCCTGGCCAGTGAGGTGGGCAGGGGCACCTGTTTCGCCTTCACCCTGGTCTTCGGCGAAGCGCCCGCCGTGGCCCCTGATACTGTTCCCGCGACAGCGGCCCCATCCCACCCTGACCGTCATTGCACCAGCATCCTCCTGGTGGAGGACACACCGGTCAATCAGGCCCTGGGCCGCAGCATCCTCCAAAAGGCCGGTTATCGGGTGGTTTTGGCTCAGGACGGTGTGGAAGCCCTGGAGATGATGGCCAAGGAACGCTTCAGCCTGGTCCTCATGGATATGCAGATGCCTCGGATGGATGGCCTGGAGGCCACCCGGCACATCCGGGCCCTGGAGCACCAGCGGAGTACCGCCCACATCCCGGTGGTGGCCCTCACGGCCAACGCCCTGGACAGCGACCGGCAGCGCTGCCTGGAGGCGGGCATGGATGCCTTCCTGGCCAAGCCCTTTAAGGTGGAAGAAATGATCGAACTGGTCTCCCGCTTTGCAGGGATCTGACTTGGCGGAGCCGGCCCACGGGCGGCCCTTCACAGATTGGACAGATGGGCTATCTTTCTCCCATGACTTTGCACGGGCCTGATGAAGGTTGGGCCGCCCTCCGCCACCTCATGATCGAGACTCAGATCAAGGCCCGGGGTGTATCAGATCCCAGGGTGCTGGCAGCCATGGGGCGAGTGCCCCGGGAGCGCTTTGTTCCGGCCAACGGTTTGAATGAGGCCTATGAAGACCACCCACTGCCCATTGGCCAGGGGCAGACCATCTCCCAACCCTTCATCGTGGCCTACATGGCCCAAGCTCTCGGTCTGGGGGGCCAGGAACGGATACTGGAGGTGGGCACCGGGTGTGGGTACATGGCCGCAGTGCTCTCCTTGCTTGCAAAGGAGGTCTACGGTGTGGAACTGGAACCGGTCCTTCACCGCCGTTCCCTGGCCCTGCTCGCGGAGCTGGGGTATGCAAATCTCCATCTCCGCTACGGAGACGGTCGTGAGGGATGGCCGGAGGAGGCCCCCTTCGACGCCATCCTCCTCAGTTGCGCCGCCGAGCGCATTCCAGCGGGCCTTTGGAAACAGCTCCGCGCTGGGGGGCGGATGCTCCTCCCCCTGGCTACTCCCCAGGGACACCAGCGCCTGGTGCTGTTGACCAAGACCCCACTTGGTCGCGAGATGAAGGAGCTCATTGGCGTGGTCTTCGTGCCCCTGCGCTGATTGCCGGGCGTTGGCGCCGCAGACCTGCGATGATCAATGGAACTGAAAGGTGCCTGCTTGATCCAGCTCTACGTCGATGCCGATGCCTGCCCCGTCAAGGAAGAGGTCTTCCGGGTGGCGAAACGACACGGCCTGACGGTTCATGTGGTGGCCAACAGTCGGATCAACCTGCCTCGGGATCCCCTCTTCAAGCTGGTGGTGGTGAGCGGACGCTTCGATGCTGCCGATGACTGGATCGTCGAGCAGGCCGGGCCCACGGATATCGCCATCACCTCGGACATCCCCCTGGCCTCCCGCTGCCTGAAGAAGGGCGCCCGGGTGCTGGATCCCAAGGGCCGCGTGTTCACGGACGATTCCATCGGGGATGCCCTGGCCAGCCGGGAGTTGAGCGCCTTCCTGCGGGACATGGGTGAAATGGGGGGCGGCCCCAAGCCCTACAGCCCCAGGGACCGCTCCCAGTTCCTGAATACCCTGGAGAATCAGATCCAGGCCCTGCTCAAGGCCGGGCGTCTCCAGCCCAGAACGCCCCAACCCTGAAGGGAACCCCATGGTGGATGTCATCACTCCCCTGCGCATGCACCTGCTCCAGGTCGTGGCCAAGTACCCGGACATCCGCCGGGAGAAGCTCCTCACCGTGAAAGGGGCCCAGGCGGCGGATATCGCTTACCTGGAGCAGCATGATCTGATCCGGGAGCGGGAGGTCGGCTGCTACCGGATCTCCCATTTCGGCCAGATGGCATTGAAACGAGGGCTTTGATCTCAAGAACCCCAGCGCTTCGACGATTAGGTTCAAGAGTGGCCCTATGTGTCTGGCACGGTTCCAAAAACTCTCTATTCAGAACAAGTTCACCTATGCCGTGATGTCCGTTGCGGCCCTGGCCCTGGGCTTGGCCTTGACCGCCTTCATCCTCAAGGAGACCCTGGCCTTCCGCCACAATGCCACCCATGATTCGGAGATCATGGCAAACATGCTGGCCACCAACAGCCTGGCGGCGGTGGTTTTTGAGGACGGGGAGGCGGCAGAGAAAAGCCTCTCGATCCTGGCGACCCAGCCCCAGGTTGCCTTTGCGGTGCTCTACCTGGGGGATGGCCGCACCCTGGCATCCTATGGCCGGGTGGGGGCTCAACCTTTCCTGCCCTTCAATGAGGGTGTCACCCAGCATTACCCCCTCCTGATCCGGGACCAGGTGATCTGGAACCATGGCGAAGCGGTCGGCCGGCTTCGACTGGCCCTGAGCATGGGGGGGCTCAGCAGGGCACTGGCCTGGGCCTGTGGGGTGGCTGGGCTGATCGGGGTGGCCTCCTTTGGATTGGCCCTTGCCCTTTCCTCCCCCATCCGGCGTCTCTTCACCGGTCCATTGGAGCAGATGGCGACGACCGCTCGGCGCGTGAGCGAGAGCGGCGACTACTCCCCCCGCTTGCCCGGCGCAGGAGAGGACGAGCTGGGACAGCTTTTCCACGACTTCAACAGCATGTTGGCCCAGATTGAAGCCTCGGACCACGAACTGCGCGACCATCGGAGCCGCCTGGAGAAGCTCGTGGAAGTCCGGACCCAGGATCTCAGCCGTGCCGTGGAAAAAGCCGAGGCCGCCAACAAGGCCAAGAGCGAGTTCCTGGCCACCATGAGCCACGAGATCCGGACGCCGCTGAACGGTATCCTGGGCCTCAGCACCCTGCTCCTGAACGCCACTCTCGCCCCCAGGGAGATGCACTTGGTTCAGGAAATCGGTCTCGCCACCGAGGCTCTGCTTTCTGTGATCAATAACCTTCTGGACTATACCCGCCTGGAGGTGGGAAAGATCCTCCCGGAGAAACAGGCCTTCAACCCCGAGATGATGGTACTGAATCTGGTGGAGGTCGCCTCCACCCAGGCCAAGGCAAAAGGCCTGGAGGTCTGCGTCGAGGTCGCCCCGGAAGTCCCCCAGCAGGTGCTCGGAGACCCCAACCGGATTTCCCAGATCCTCCTGAATCTCCTGGGGAATGCGATCAAGTTCACCGAGGCGGGAAGCGTTTCAATCCGCCTGGGCCCTACCCCTGGGCGGCCCGGTAACTGGGTCTTCGATGTCCGGGATACCGGCATCGGCATCCCCATGGAAGCCCGATCGACCCTCTTTGAACCCTTCACTCAGGCGGACCCCTCCTTTGCCCGGCGCTTCGGCGGTTCGGGCCTGGGTCTCTCCATCAGCCAGAAGTTGACCACACTGATGGAGGGGAGCCTGGAGGCCCTACCCGGCGACGAGGGCGGCACCACCTTCAGGCTCGTGCTCCCCCTGGAGGAAGCCGAAGCCCCTCCCTACTTCCCCGCCCTGGATGGCCATCGGGCCCTTCTTCTGGGAACGCTCCCCAGGACCCTGGAGGCCCTGGGGCGACAACTCCAGTCCCTGGGGATCTCGGTAGTGTCCGAGGATGCCAGCCTTCCCTGCGATCTGGTGGTGGTGGCCATGAACCCCTCCCTGGCGTCCACGCTGCCTGTCCTGGACGAGCTTCGCCAGGGTGGGGCACCCAAAAGGCTGCTCTGCCTGCCCTTCGCCAAGTTGCCCGGGGATGGGGTGGATGTGAGGGCCTTCGATGACATCCTCTCCGTCCCCACGACTCGGGACAACTTCCGCAGGGTCATCACAGACCTGCTCAGCCCAAGGCCCGCCACTGCATCTTCCCGGGACTACGCCAGGGAATCCCTTCACGGACTTGAGTTGGCGGTGAGCGTCCAGGGCAAGCGGATCCTTCTGGTGGATGACAGTGTCATGAACCTGGAGGTCTTCGCCGAGATGTTGACCATCATGGGCCACCAGGTCACTTCCGCATCCGATGGGTTCCAGGCCTTGGACTTCCTGGGGCGGGAGACCTTCGACCTTGTGCTCATGGACTGTCAGATGCCCCAGATGGACGGCTTCGAATCGACCCGCCGGATGAGGCTGATGGAGGGATTCTGTGCCACGGTTCCGGTGATCGCCTTGACGGGGAATGCTGGCCAGGAGGACCGGGATCGTTGCCTGGCGGCCGGCATGAACGACTTTCTGACCAAGCCCGCGAGGTCGAAGGACATCCAGTCCATGATTGAGAAGTGGACCTCCGTGCACGGGGGCGTCCAGCCCGATTCATAGATGAAGCATTGCCGGTGTGCAACCGGCGTATCATGACCATCATTCCCCAGGAGATCCCATGGATGCCCTTTTTGCGAGTTTCGGATGCTTCGGGCCGCTGGCCGTCGTCATCGTGGTTTACCTGTTGGCCTGCATCAAGGTCATCAACGAATACGAACGCGCCGTCATTTTCACGCTGGGGAAGGTGAATCCCCAGCCCAAGGGGCCGGGGCTGATCTTCGTGTTCAAGCCCCTGCAGCGGGCCGTGGTGGTCAGCCTGCGCACGGTGGTTCTCGATGTGCCCAGTCAGGACATCATCACCCGCGACAACGTCAGCTTGAAGGTAAGTGCCGTGGTCTATTTCAAGGTGCTGGACGCCAAGCAGGCCATCGTAGGGGTGGAGAACTACTACTACGCCACCAGCCAAATCGCCCAGACCACCCTGCGTTCAGTTCTCGGCGAAGTGAGCCTGGATGAACTCCTGGCGGATCGGGAGAAGCTCAGCGGACGCCTGAGGGAGATCATCGATGCGGCTACTGAGCCCTGGGGTATTGAAGTCAGCGGCGTGGAACTCAAGTCCGTGGACCTGCCGGAGCAGATCCAGAGGGCCATGGGCAAGCAGGCTGAGGCGGAGCGGGAGAAGCGGGCCAAGATCATCGCTGCTGAAGGTGAGCTGATGGCCTCGGAGAAGCTGCTCCAGGCGGCGGACTGCATCAGCAAGAACCCGGTGACCATCCAGATGCGCTACCTCCAGACCCTCTCGGAGATTGCTGTGGAGAAGAACAGCACCATCGTCTTCCCCCTGCCCATCGAGCTTCTGAGGATGATGGATCGAATCGGCAAGTCCGGCCAGGAGTGAGTATGACTCCTCACGATGGCCCTCTGTCGAAGGAGGACTATGCCCAGATTGTGGAGCAGGCTCCCATCCTGATCTGGCGGGCCGGCACGGACACGCTCTGCAACTACTTCAACCAGAGATGGCTGGACTTCACGGGGCGCACCCTGAAGCAGGAGCAGGGCAACGGCTGGACCGAGGGCGTGCATCCCGATGATTTTCAGCACTGCCTGGACATCTTTCTCTCCCACTTCAGGGAACAGAAGGTCTTCGAGATGGAATACCGCTTGCGGCGCTACGATGGCGCCTGGCGGTGGATCTTTGACCGTGGTGTCCCGGTCTTCGATGCGAATGGTTCCTTTGCGGGCTATATCGGGAGCTGCATTGATGTGACGGAGCGGGTCGAGGCCCAGCGGGCCCTGGCCGAGGCCCAGGAGGCCCAGATCCACACCCTTCGCGGTCTCCTCCCCATCTGCATGGTCTGCAAGAAGATCCGCAATGACGGCGGGTACTGGGAAGTTCTGGAGAACTACATCCGGGAGCATTCAGAAGCCAATTTCAGCCACGGCATCTGCCCCGATTGCCTCCCGGACTACCATGCCCGCATGGTGGCGGAGGCCAAGGCGAACAAGCGGGGGTGATGCGCCTTCGCAAACAAAGAGCATAAATTCCACCGCCAAGCAACCCCGCCGCGCGGGGTTGCTTGGCGGTGGAAGTCGTTATTGCGATTTAGGTTATTGATTGGGAATGGGGGTGGATCAGCGGCCCAGAGTCTTGGCGAGGGTCTGCCGCTCCATCTTGAAGCCCGGCACATCCTCCGCTGCCTTCAAGGTGGCCTTGGCCTCGTCACGCCGGTTGAGCTTCTGCTGGCAGGTGGCCCGCATCAGGGCAACCCAGCCCCGGTTCTCGGGCTGTGGTAGGGCAGGGTAAAGGGCCAAAGCCCCCCGCCAGTCGCTTCCCTGGGCCCTGAGATCAGCCACCATGATCACCAGGGGCTCCCGATCCTTGCCTTTCTCCTTCGCGCGGGCCAGGCAAGCTTCCGCCTCCCGCCGGCGGGCAGCGGGGTCGCCGGATTCCGAGGGTCTCCGCAGGTAGGCCATGAGGGCGGCCATGCGCTCGGGACCCGGGGTTGCCCGGGCCAAGGGAGCGCTGGCCTGACGCCACTGCTTGAGGGCCACCAGGGCCTTGGCGCGCTTGAGGGCGTCCTGTGAACTCTCCTTCCTGGGGTTGAGGAGCCCGAGCACTTCCTTGGGGTGTGCCTCCGGGAGCGTGGCCTCGAGGGTTGCCCTGCGAAGTCCATCCCGCTCCTTGGCCGGTGCGAGGCTCGCTACGGTCTGAGCGGCCTCGGGAAGACCCGCAGCCGCCAATTGGGCGACCAGGGCGAGTCTCTGGGCGGGGTTCAGGGATTCCACCCCTTCGGCATCGAGGAGGGGCAGCAGGGGGCCCACCTGTCGATGGTCGAGCTGCCCCTGGGTCCAGGCCCGGAAGGCCTGGCTTCTCAGCTCGGAGGTCGTCATCGCCTCCGCCGGGTTGGGGTGCAGGTCCCGGATTCTGGAAGCCGTGCCCAGGGCCTCCTGCCACTTGCCGTTGTTGAGCTGCAGGCGGAGTTGCACCAGGAGGGGGCGCACCCCGCTGGTGGACTTGGACGTCATGCCTGCCAGAAGGGCATCGGGCGTGGGGAAGGTACCGGCTTCCTTGGGGGGGAGCTTGCCTTCACTGAGGATGGAGGCCAGGGCGAGGCGTGCCTCGTCAGCCTCGGGGGCTTTGGGGGAAGCCTGGATGAGTTGCTGGAAGGCCTTGGCGGCCGCCTTGGTCTCGCCAAGTTCCCCCAGCATCCGACCATGGGCCAGTTGCACCCTGGGGAGATAGGGACTTTGGGGATAATGCAGCCGCAGGGACTTAAGGGAGGCGTCGGCCTCTTCCTGCTGCTTGGCGGCGGCCAGGATCTCCAGGATGGCCACCAGCCCCTTTTCCGATGGCTTGTTCTCCCCCGATGGATAGAGGGATTTCACGATCTCCAGACCTTCGGCGGGACGCTTCTGCTCCACCAGGGCCCACAGGAGCATGTCCTGAGCCCGCCGCTTGGTCTCCACGGGGACATCGGATGCCAGGGCTTTGCGGAGACGCCCCTCCCCGTCCTTCAGACGCCCGCGGGCCACGGCGTACTCTCCCAGGACCACCTGGGCCTCCGGCAGATAGACCGACTGGGGCCAACTCCGTTCCAGCTTCTTGAACTGAGCCACCGCCTTGGCTTCATCCCCCTGGCTTTCCAGAAGGGTGCCCAGGGCATAGGTCACGAACTCTTTCTCCTTGCTCAGCTGACCCCGGAAAAGATGCTTCTGAAGCTTCTTCGTGGCCTCCTGACGGAAGGCCTTATCCTTGCTCGCCAAAGCCTGCCGGGCCAGGCCTTCAGCCTCCGCGTCCGTGAGCTTGCCGTTCTCGGCCTGGATCGGGGCCCCCACCAGGCACACCAGGGCGGGCAGGCCCCATACCGGCCTCATGGGCGCCACTTCGCCAGATGGCCACGCTTGGCGGCATCGTATTCGGCCTCCGAGAGCAGGCCCCGGGTCCGGAGATCCGCCAGCCGCTCCAGCCCCTCCAGGTAATCGTCGCGGGTTTCAGGGGCCGGGCTGAACCGCTGGGCCAGCATCTCCATGCGTCCCTTGGTGGCTTCCAGGAGCTCTACCCGAGCCTGGAGGGAGGCCACTTCGGTCCGAAGCCGATCCCTTTCCTCCAGGAGCGCAATGCGCTCCATCAGGCGGCGGAGGATGTTACGGAACTGGTCGAGGTGGAAGGGTTTGTTCACCAGTCCATAGGCCCCCAGGTCCATAGCCTCGTTGGCTTCCCGCACACTGCCGAAGCCCGAGAGCACCAGCACGGTGCAGCTTGGGTTGATCTGGAGTGCGGCCCGGAGGACATCCATCCCGCTCTTTCCAGGCATCACCAGGTCCGTGAGCACCAGGTCAAAAGGGGGATTCGCCTCGCGGAGCAGCTGTTCTGCGATTTCCCCGTCCTGGGCTGTGACCACCTGGAAGCCTTCGCTGTGCAGGAACTCCACCAGTGTTTCCCGTATGAGCACGTCGTCATCCACCAGCAGGAGTTGGTGGGAGGTCTGACAAATTGGGAGCGTGGATCGCGGCAAGGAATTCCCCTGGATGGAAATTCTTTCGGCTGGATGGCTGCATTACCAAAGCGGAAAAAGGGATGCCCTATCTATACCAGGAACCTGGACGGTGCGAGAGCCCCGGTGTCGGCCTCTCCCAGCAGTGCCCGGGCAGCGAGGTCCCCCACCGCCAGGCCGCTGGTCATGCCGTGGCCACCCAGTCCGGCCACCCAGAAGAGGTCTGGATTGATGGGGTCCGGGCCGATGACAAAGCGGCGGTCCGGCGAGAAGGTGCGCAGACCGCACCACATCCGGGTGACGGGGTAGTCCTGGAAGCTGGGGGCGACTTCCCGGAGAGAACCGCAAAGGCCCTCGAGGATGGAAGGGTCGTTGTCGGGCTGCTCCCCCCGCGGAGGCAGGGGGATTTCCTGCTCTTCGCAGGCGCACATCAAAAGCCCCCCGGATTCCGGACGGATGTAGATGGGGCGATCGGCCCACCAGGCCCAGGACTGGTCGGCGGGATGGGCGGCACCGCTCCATACCAAGTGGCGACGAAGCGGAGTGAAGGGAATATCCAGGCCCCCGGCCATGCGCCCCAACTCCTGCACCCAGCCCCCGGCCGCGTTCACCAGCCTGCGGGTCTCGATGGCTCCCTCGTCTGTTTCCACCAGGAAGCCCGACTCAAGGGGCTGGATGCGCTGTACCATCTGGCCGAACCTCAGGACAGCCCCACCCCGCCGAGCCCCTTCGGCGCAGTATTGGAGGGCGCCATCCGTATCGATGAAGCCGTCCGAGGGAATGCGCAGGAACTCGGAGGCCTGGAGCCCCGGCAGCACGGCCCCGGTCCCCCGCTCCACCGGCAGCCCGAAGGCCTCGGCCTCCCGAGCCAAGGCGTCGGTGCCGCCGGGGTCCGCCCCCAGCAGGAGTCCCCCCCGCTCGTCCAGGAGCCCGGCCTCCATCAGCCGGTTCCGCCCGGCGATGGTCAGGGCCGTGTGCTCGGAACGTCCCGTCAACTGCCGTCCCACGCCGGCATTGTGGCCGCTGGAGTAGAAACCGGGCAGGTTCTCCCGCTCCAGCAGCATCACTCCCGGTTGCCCTGTCTGGGCCAGGTGGAAGGCCGTGGATAAGCCGGCGATGCCGCCGCCAATGATGAGGATCTCGGCCTGTTCCGTGTTCATGAATCGACTCCAGGCCTCATTCTGACAGGGGCTGAGTCGAGATTCCCACGATCGTGAACTGGAGCACGTTATGGAACCAACGGCGCGCTTTCGACGGGCCAGAAGGTATGATCCGAATGGATCACCTTGAGTTCCCATTCCCCGGAATCCGGTTTCTTCCGCCATTGCCCCAGGACCAGCGGGCCTCGGCTGAACTGGTTCCGGTCAAACTTGACCCTCCCCCTCAGGGTTTTCAGATCCGTCGTGCGAAGGGCAGCCATGACCTTTTTCGGATCAAGGGAACCGGCACGCTCAAGGGCATCCACCAGCACCTGAATGTTTCCGTAGGCCGGACCGATGGTGCAGGGGGCGGGCAGGGCATGAATCGCCCGCCACCGCGCATCCAGGCTGCGGGGGGTGGTGCCTGCGAAGCCCAGGCAATCCAAGAGGTTGGGATGCCACCAGACTTCGGTGCAGATCCCTTCAGCCAGGTCATCCCCCCAGCCCCGAATGTCGTCATAGTTCAACACGCCCCGTCCGAGCGCAATGAATTTGGGGCGGAAGGTATTCTTGCCAGCGCTTTGCATGAACGCATGAAGGAAAGGGTTTGGTCCATTGCCCCAGACAACCTCCACCCCCTCCCGCCGCCACTGCTCGAACACTTTGGAAAAGTCGACGGTCCCCAGTGGCATCAGCCCGAGGCTGCGCTCTCCTCCGATGGCTTGGAATCCCTGCTCTGCCAAGATGAAAATGAAACTGGCATACCACATCTGGCCATCCTGGTCGTCCGCTGCGAGGATGCCTACCTTCTGATTCGTTCTGGATCCGAGCATTTCCAAATGGCTGAACCAGGTGTCCCTGACCGTATAGCCTGGGCCACTGCGGAAATCCTCCGGGGGTGCCAGGGAGCTGATCGAAAACCCAAGTGCCCAGGTATGGGGCCAATGGCGAGGATCTTCTGCCTTCATGCCCAACCATGGCTCAATGGGGCCAACGCCAGCGATAAAAGGGATCCGGTACCGGTCCGCAACCTGCGAGAGGGGGGGCTGGATGGGAGGCGGTTCATCCCCTTTTACCAAGAATTGCACGTGGTGCTGCTTGATGAGCTCCTCGGCGGCCTGCCGCGTCGTTTCGGGATCACTGGCGCCGTCCGCCCAGAAGATGCGCACGGGCAATCGTTTCCGACCCACCTTCGCCCCACCTTGGCGATTGAGGTCTTCGACCGCAGCCTGGATGCCGAAAAGCCCCCCCTGGCCCATGGATGAGTAGTGTCCAGTCAAAGACTGGACAACTCCGATCCTGATCTCCTGCCTGTCCCGTGCTTCGCACCTGAACCCGATCAGGAGTGACGAGCACAGAAGTGCCTTAGGTAACCAGTGTGGCAGGGGCATCGGAGAATCTCGGAGGGATGCGGCTGAAGGCCATCTCCCCGGAGGATAGCCCCCGTGTGGCAAGAGGCAAGCGGTAAGCCTGCAAAACGCCCGTGATCTTCCGGATTTTTACTTTGACCAGCCAGCCTCAGCGAGCCTTAGGAGGGGGTCTGGTCGAGGGCCGCCATGCGCCGTTGGGCGCGCTGGGTGCTCCAGAATCCCCAGAGGGCTCCCAGGGCACCGGTCAGGGTGCCGACTGAACCCAGCAGAACCACGCTCCTGAGGGAGAAAAAACCGAGTCTGGCCATCTCGACGAAAAGGGGGGGCAGGCCCCAAAGCCCGCGTTGGATGGGCAGCCACACTGCAAAGAGAGCGAGTACGGCAAAGGCGCTCGCCGCCAGCCCCAGGAAGGCTCCTTCCAGCAGAAGGGGAGTCCGGATGAATCCTTCGGAGGCGCCCACCAGCCGCATGATGCTGATCTCTTCCTCCCGGGAGAGGATGCTCATGCGGATTACGTTCCCCGTGGTGAAGCCCGCCGCGAGCAGGAGAACCACGCCGAGCAGGCTGACGGCGGAGCGGACCAGGCGTGCGAAACCCTGGAGGGCCGCCAGGCGCTCATGGTCGACCACCACATCGCCCACTCCCGGCATCTGTCGCAGGCTTTCCCCCACTTCGATGGCCCGGTGTTCGCTCACAAGGTCCGGTCGAAGATCCAGTTCCAGGCTTTCCGGCAGGGCCTCTCCGCCGAGGCTCTCCAGTAGGAGGCCGGCTTCCCGGGAGGACGCGAGGAATCGGGTCGTGGCCTCCTTGGCAGAGACCCGTTGGACGCGGCGGAATCGGGGATCCCGGCGCAGGGCGGCTTCGGTCTCGTCCAGGTGCCCGCCTTCGGAGGCGAAGATAGTCACCTTTGCCATGGATTCCATGCGCGAGACCCAGCGGTTCAGGGACTCCACCGCCAGGAGGCCTCCTCCAGCCAACAGCAGGCCTGAGGCCAGGGTCAGGATCACCAGTGCATGCTGCCCCCGGTGCCGAAGCAGATCCCTGACCACATCCCGGAGGAGGATGGCGAGCAGGCGCAGCGGGGTCATCGGCTGAAGAGGGCTTTAAGGTGGGCGTTGAGTTCCTTGACGATTTCCGCAGGACATCCCGCTTCCACGGCTCCCCGGGAGACGGCCAGGGCCAAGCCCTTGACTGCGTCCGGCCCTTCACCCTGGATAAGTTGCTGGGTCGCCTTGGAGTGGAGGCGGGCCACCATGTCGTGGTACTCGGCGGGCAGGGCAGATTTGGCAGTCTGGGCGATGCGTTGGGCGAAGGCCGTCAGCTTGGCCGTCTTGGCCGGATCCGCCAGCGGCGCCGTTGGGGGCCGTGAGGAGGGAACCGTATTTTCTGGCTCAAGGGAAGGCAGCGGCTCGGGAGCGGGAAGGGGCTCGGCGTTCACCGCAGCTGTGGGCAAGGGTTCTGAAACGGCGATCTCAGGCAGCTCGGGCTTCCGCCCGGATCGGACACCCTTGAGGATCACATGCCCAGCCATGATCAGGCCATAAAGGTCCTTGGCCACCGAAAGCACAGGCTTGCCCAGCGTCTCCGCCAACTCTGCCACGTTGTAATAGCCCGTCAGGTTGCTCAGCAGGCGGGCTTCACGGGGATTGACGCCCTGAGGCGTTTCATCGGGCAGCAGGACCGAGGTCGGGTACAGCTCCAGGCTGGCGATCTTCTGATTGATCACTCGCCATTCGTCCATGCGCCGATGGAGCTCCATGAGGATGGCGGGGTTTGATTTGGTGATGGAGGTGGGCACTTCGACCGGGCCCTCCTCGAAGTGATATCGACCATCCAGCCAGAGGGCCACGGTGTAAAGCGCTTCGAGCCCCTCCGCCTCGCGGCTGATGGCATGGACAATCCGACCTTCCCGAAGGAAGATCCGGGCACGCTTAGGGTCTTCGGTGACGTGGAAGACACCGCTCTTGCCACCCTGGCACACCAACTGAATGATGTCCGGCAGGGGTGCCCCTCGCATGGAACCTTGAATGAGACCTTGGGACATTGAAATCCCTCTCCAATCCGCATTTGTGCTGGCCAGAATCCTATCACGACCTGATGAGTGATTGTGCCATCTTCCCAGCCGCCCTGGGATGGAGGATGCTGGTAGCTGCCTCGCTTCGCGGGGCTCCATTCCGAGGTTTCCATGAGCACACCCTTTGCGACGATCGAAGAGGCCATTGAAGAAATCCGCAAGGGCCGAATGGTGGTGGTCATCGACGATGAGGATCGCGAGAACGAAGGCGATCTCACCCTGGCGGCCCAACACATCACGCCCGAAGCCATTGCCTTCATGGCGACCCATGGTCGTGGCCTCATCTGCGTGGCCATGGAGGGGGAGCGCCTGGACCACCTCCACATTCCCCTTATGGTGCAGGACAACTCCAGCCCCTTCGAGACCGCCTTCTGTGTCACGGTGGAAGCCCGGGAGGGGACGAGCACGGGTATCAGCGCCGGTGACCGGGCCCAGACCATCCGGAAACTCATCGATCCTGCGGCCAAGTCTTCGGATTTCGTGAAGCCCGGCCACATGTTCCCCCTGCGGGCCCGCTCCGGCGGCGTCCTGACCCGAACGGGCCAGACCGAGGCCTCGGTGGATCTTGCCCGCCTGGCCGGCCTTCATCCTTCCGGGGTCATCTGCGAAATCATGAAGGATGATGGCACCATGGCCCGGGTGCCGGATCTGGTGCCCTTCTGCCAGCAGCACGGCCTGCTTCTGGTGACCGTGGCGGACCTGGTGGCCTACCGCCTGCGGAAGGACCCCCTCATCCGCCACCTCCACAGCCAGCCCACCACGACCCTCTGGGGGCCAGCGACTGTCCATCGCTACAAGAGCCTTCTGGATGACACCGATCACTTCGCCTTCACCTTCGCCGATCCCGGTACCGGGAAGGCTCCCCTGGTTAGGGTCCACCTTGAGTCTCTTCCTGAGGACCTGGCCGGGCTCGGCGGCTCCGACAACTCCCCCTTCCATTCGGCCATGGCCGCCATCGCGAAGGATGGGGGCACCCTGGTCTACCTGCGCCGGAACAGCGAGGCCGTGGCGGAATCCTATCTAAGTGATCGCGAAGTGGGCACGGGCTCCCAGATCCTGCGCCACCTGGGCATCCAGCGGATGCGGCTCCTGAGCCGCAGCAGCAAAAAGTACATTGGACTCAAGGGCTTCGACCTCGATATCGTGGAGCAAGTTCTCATGGACCTCCCTTGATCGACACATCATTCCTGACCGACTCGCTGCTGTTTAGGAACCTGGACGAGACAGAGCGTGCCCAGGTACTGATCATCGGCCAGGTACAGACCTACCAGCCCGACGAGATCGTGTTCAGGGAGGGGGATCCAGGGGATGGGCTCTTTATAGTCATCAAAGGCACTGTGAGGATCTCCAGACAGTCGGCCACCGGCGAGGAAGCCCTCGCCATCCTGGAGCCCAACGCCTTCTTCGGGGAGATGGCACTGATCGACTACATGCCCCGGGCCGCCAGCGCCATCGCCAACGAACCCTGCGACCTCTTCTTCATCCCCCTCAAGGATCTCCGGGCTCTCATTGAGACCCACCACCAGATTGCCCTCAAGGTCCTCTTCGCCCTGTGCGAGGTGTTGACGCAACGACTGAGGGAGACCAACGATCGCTACATGAGCATCTTTACCATCGCCCAATGGGGGGGCGGTGGCCTCAACAACCAGCTCATTCCACTCCCCTGAATCCCAAGAGGTTTTCCATGTCTGATCTCGTCAAACACATCTCCGACGCCGAATTTCCCGCCGAAGTCGCCCAGGGCGTGACCCTGGTGGACTTCTGGGCCCCCTGGTGCGGCCCCTGCCGCCAGATCGCCCCCTTCCTTGATGAACTGGCCGCCGAATTCCAGGGCAAGGCCAAGATCGTCAAGATCAACGTGGACGACAATCCGGGTGTGGCCAGCCAGTTCGGCATCCAGTCCATCCCCACCCTGCTCCTCTTCAAGAATGGCCAGAAGGTCGACCAGAAGGTCGGCGGCCAGCCCAAGAACAACCTCAAGGCCCTGATCGAGTCCGCGCTGTAGAAAAAGCAGGGCTCACGCGGAGGCGCGGAGAGCGCGGAGTTGAACAAGAAAACCCCGGATAGTCCGGGGTTTTTCTCTTTCTCCGCGCCTCCGCGTGAGCTGATCCTTACTCCGCAGCTTCGTGCGAGACCTGCTCGGCCACGGCGGTCTTGATGGGCCGCATGACCGGGAAGAGGATGACGTCCCGGATGCTCTGGTTGTTGGTCATGAGCATGACGGTGCGGTCGATGCCCACTCCCAGGCCGCCGCAGGGGGGGAAGCCGTGCTCCAGGGCGTCGATGAAGTCCTGGTCCAGCATCATGGCCTCGTCGTTGCCCGCCTCGCGCTCGGCGATCTGGGCCTGGAAGCGCTCCAGCTGGACGATGGGATCGTTCAGCTCGGAGTAGGCGTTGGAGAGCTCCATGCCCGCGATGAAGAGCTCGAAGCGGTCCACGAAGCCCGGCTGGTCTGGCAGTTCCTTGGTGAGGGGGCTCATCTCCACGGGGTAGTCCGTGATGAAAGTGGGCTGGATCAGCTGCTTCTCGGCGTAGTGCTCGAAGAGATCCCCCAGCAGGTGGCCGGGGGTCTTGCGGTCCATGTCCTCGACATGGACATCCTTGGCCAGCTTCACGATCTCGGCGGGATCCTCCAGGCGGGCGCGCTCGATGCTGCCGTACTGGGCGATGGCGTCCTTGAGGCTCATGCGGCGGAAGGGCACGGCATAGCTGATGAGGCGGGCCGTGCCGTCCTCCAGCTCACCGTAGGGCAGCTCTTCGGCCCCCATGACCTCCCTGGCGATGGTGTTGAAGAGGTTCTCCGTGAGGCGCATCACGTCCCGGAGGTCGTCCCCGGCGGCGTAGCTCTCCATCATCGTGAATTCGGGGTTGTGGCGCTGGCTGATGCCCTCGTTTCGGAAGCTGCGGTTCACCTCGAAGACCCGCTCGAAGCCACCGACGATGAGGCGCTTCAGGTAGAGTTCAGGGGCGATGCGCAGGTAGAGGTCGATATCCAGGGCGTTGTGGTGGGTCACGAAGGGCCGGGCTGTGGCGCCGCCGGGGATGGGCTGCATCATGGGGGTCTCGACCTCCAGGAAGCCCTGGGTGGCCATGTAGCGGCGCAGGGAGGCCAGGATGAGGCTGCGCTTCTGGAAGGTGGCCATGACCTCCGAGTTGGTGGCCAGATCGAGATAACGCTGGCGGTAGCGCTGCTCCTTGTCCTGGAGGCCGTGCCACTTCTCGGGTAGGGGCAGGAGGGCCTTGGTGAGGAACTGGAAATCCTGGGCCCGGACACTCAGCTCGCCGGTCTTGGTGCGCATGAGGGGGCCGCTGACGCTGATGAAGTCCCCCAGGTCCAGGAGCTTGACCGCCTCCCAGAAACGGGCGTCCGCCTCGTCCAGATCGTTCTTCTTGAAGTAGACCTGGAGCTTCTGACCGCCCTCGGAAATGTGGGAGAAGACGCTCTTGCCCATCTCCCGGATGGCCAGGATGCGGCCCATGACACTGACCCTGGGTGCCTCGGCCTCGAGCTGTTCGGCGGTCCGGTCTGCGAATTCCGCCACCACCTGGGGCACGCCATGGGTCCGGGTGGCCTTGGCGGGATAGGGATCAAAACCCAGCGCCTTCAGCTTTTCCAGCTTCTCGATGCGGACTTGGCGGTACTGATTGGACTCCATGGGCTCTCCAGCGAGGCGAATGCCGCGAATCCGACAGTTTACCAAGAGGAAACCAAATGGCGTTCATTCCCTGCGGGAGGCATGGTCCTGGACCATGGCCACCAGGACATCGGCGATCCGGTCCAGGTTCTCCTGGGAGTTAGCGCCGATGTGGGGCGTCAGGTAGACATTCGGGGCTTTCAGTAAGGGCGAGTCCGGCGAGGGCGGGTCCGATGCGTAGACATCGGTGCAGTAGGCCCGGACTTTCCCGGCGGCCAGGGCATCCACCAGATCCTGCTCCACCACGCAGTGGCTGCGGGCCGTGTTGATGAGGATGACCCCCTCCTTCATGAGTGCCAGGGTCCGGGCCCGGATGAAGCCCCGGGTACCCGGCGTGGCGGGCAGATGGAGGCTCAGGACATCGCACTGGGGAAGCAGCTCCTCCAGGGTGCGGACCAGGGGCACCAGGGAGTGCTCGCAAAGGTTCGGGTCATAGCCCAGGACCCGCATCCCAAAAGCCTGGGCCCGGCGGGCGACCTCGGTGGCGATGTTGCCTGCCCCCAGGAGTCCCAGGGTCTTGCCGTAGAGTTCGGTCCGCAGGAGTTCTTTCTTCAGGAATCGCCCTTCCCGCATCCCGTTGTGCGCCTCGATGAGCCGGGTGGGAACCGCCAGCATGAAGGCCATGGTCAATTCAGCCACCGCAATAGCCGAGGCCCGCGGGGTGTTCAGCACCTGGATGTGTCTGGCCTCGCAGGCCCGGAGATCGATGTTGTCCATGCCCACCCCGCCCCGCAGGACGAGGTGCAGCCTGGGTGCCCGCTCCAGTAACGCCGCATCCACCCTGGTGCGGGAACGCACCACCAGGATCTCGGCCTCGGCGAGCTCCGCCATATCCTCACTGAGCTCCCCGAGGGCCGCGAGGCGCGAGGGGAGCTCAGGGGTAAAAGGGTCTGCGAGCAGGATCTTCATGGCATCCTCCCGGCTCGATGGAGCATGCCCCTATGATGCCTGGGGGGCGGAAGGGTGCCAGCCTTCTTCAGTCCTCGTAGAGCCGGACCAGAAGCCCGGAACGGAGCTTGGGCTCGAACCAGGTGGACTTGGGGGGCATGATCTGGTCCGCATCGGCCACAGACATGAGCTGCTCGATGGAGGTGGGGAAGAGGGAAAAGGCCACAGCGGCCCCTTCGTTGACCCGCCGCTCAAGCTCGGCCATCCCCCGGATGCCCCCTACGAAGTCGATGCGGGAATCGGTCCGGGGATCCTTGATGCCCAGCACGGGAGAGAGCAGGTTGTCCTGGAGGATGCTCACATCCAGCCCCCGGATGGGATCGGAGGCGGGGAAGCTGCCGATCTTGGCCTCGAGGCGGTACCACTTGCCCTTGAGATACATTCCGAAGGTGCGGGGGGCCTCGGGCTTGGAGCGCCGGGTCTCCGAGACGTCGAAGACCTGGGCCACCTGGGCCAGGAAGGCCTCGGGGCTCAGGCCGTTGAGATCCTTCACCACCCGGTTGTAGTCCATGATCTTCAGCTGGTCATGGGGGAAGACGACGGCCATGAAGCTCTCGAAGGGCTCGGTGCCCGTGCTTGCCTCGGTCCGCTTGGCCTGGGCGTAGCGGATGGCGGCGGCGGTGCGATGATGTCCGTCGGCAATATATAAATTGTCAATACCATCAAAGAGGTGGGCCAGCGCGTAGATGACTGTCTGGTCCGAAATCCGCCAGACCGTGTGTCCGATGCCATCGGGGGTCACGATGTCATAGAGGGGCTCCGTATCGCACACCTTGTCCACGATGCCATCGATGTAGGGCACGGATCGGTAGGTCAGGAAGACCGGCTCGGCGTTGGCGCTCTGCGCCGCCACGTGGCGGGTGCGGTCGTCCTCCTTGTCCTTCCGGGTGAGTTCGTGCTTCTTGATGAGCCCTTCCTCGTATTCCTTGACGGAGCAGAGGGCCACCAGGCCGGTTTGCACATGATCGTCCGCCTTCTGCTGGTAGACGTAGAGGCAAGGCTCATCCTCGTGGAGAAGGGTGCCGTCCGCGATGAAAGCCCGGAGGTTCTCGGCCCCCTTGGCATAGACAGCGTCGCTGTGCTCGTCGATCCCCTCCGGCAGGTCCACTTCAGGGCGCCCGACCCGGAGGAAGGAGTGGGGATTGCCGGCAGATAGCTGTCGGGCCTCCCGGGTATTGATGACGTCGTAGGGCACCGAAGCGACCCGGGCGGCGAGGTCCGACTTGGGCCGATAGGCCCTGAAAGGCTTGATCTGCGACATACATCCCTTCCATCAAAGAGCGTGGCGGTTGTGCCCCGAGGGGGCGGTTGGGGGATCTCCGGGCATTGTCCACCAGAGCCCCCCAGATGGGAAGAAAGTTTCAGTTCGCCGTGCCCCAGGGATCATCCGGCTGCTGCGGAGCCTCTGCCCCGAGGGTGTCCTGCTGAAGAGCGACATTCATCAGGATCTCGGGAACCGGCAAGGAGATTGAAGCTTGCACCCGGCAGGTGTCCACGAACTCCACTTCGGGCTTGGGCCAGGCCAGGATGCGGTAGGCGGCCTCCAGCCCTTCACATTCTGCGCAGGTGGCGTGAATGAGTTTGCCCCCCCGCACATAGAGGATTCCGACCCGACCCTGGGACTTAACGGTGAGGGTAGAGGTTTTGAGCTCCCAGTTCATGAGCTGGATCAGGCTCCCGATGTTGAGTCCCCGGACCTTGCCCTCGACCTCACGCTCCCCCAGGGCGCGTATCTCTTCCATCAGTGCCGAAAGCCGCACGGGTTTGGAAAGCACCTTGAGGGCGCCGAGTTCCCGGGCTCTTTCGAAAGAAATGCCTTCAGGCATGGAGGTCAGGACGATGATGGGCACCGAGGGATAGCGGGAATGGACCTCGGCGATGAGGGAAAAGCCATCCATGATGGGCATCTGGAGATCCGTCACCAGGACATCCACCGACTCCTGGCGCATCAGGTCCAGGGCCTTCTGGCCATTCTCGGCTCCCAGGAGACGCCAGCCCTGGAGCCCCCGCAGGCCGGTCTGGTAGAAGCGGAGGGTCGTGGCCTCGTCCTCGGCGAGCAGGACTGTCTTCATGAACGCCCCTCCCGCCCCTTTGGAATCCTGCGCTTCGGCAGGGGTTCCTTGGCGAGGGTGGCCAAGGCTTGGCGGGCATCCTCGGGGTGGGTCCGTTCCCAGTCAAGCACCCAGGCGGGGAGCACCGCGTCCTCATAGTCCCGCACCTTCCGGTGGTGGCTCACCAGGGTCTGAACCATGGCTTCCTGAAGGTTCTCGGGTCGGGGCGGAATGTGCCCCTCGAAGATGGGAAGCGCGAAGTAGTCCTTGAGGGTCTGCTCCACAGGCTTGCCCCAGGGGGCATAGGTGCGGTCAGCCATGCCCCCGATGGGCTTCTGATTCAGGTTCTCCCCATAGAGGTAATAGAACACCGCCTCCCCGTCGCTCCAGTTCCGGAGCACATCCAGGGCCCCCTTCATCAGGTGGTTCTGGAGGCCAGGATCCGCGGGTTTGTCCGTGCGGAAGTCCCAGGGACCCACGTGGGCGTGGGCGACGCTGGGGTAACCGATCTCCGTGATCATGACGGGCTTGGGACCCTTGGCATCCTCGAAGCGCTTGGAAAGGGTGCGGGCTTTGTAGACGATCCACCACCAGCCGTTGCGGATCTGAGCTTCGCTGGGGTAGTCGTCGAACTTGGCGATGGGGTCATAGGTGTTCATGCCGATCACATCCAGGCAGTCGCCAAAGAGGAAGCTGTCGTGGCTGTCGAAGTTGACGCTGTAGGTGATCTTGCCCTTGAAGACCTTGCGGACCTCGGAGACCAGATGCCGCCACTGGTCTGGAAAGGGGTGGGTACTGGCCATCTCGGTACCCACGCTGTACCACTCGACGCCCCCCTCCTGGGCCAGGCGGGCCATCTCGACATTGAAGGCCGTGTAGTTCCGCCACCAGAGCTCCCAGTCCTGGGGCTTGATGTTGCCCCGCCACCACTTGGCGTTTTCGGCCTCATCCCGGAGGTTGATGGTGGGGAAGAACATCATGCGCAGTCCCAGGCGTCGGGCCTGCTGAAAGGTCCTCTGGAGGCTGCGTTCCGTGGGGCTGCTGGTGGGGTGGCGCACCACCTCCACACTGTCGTACCGCTCCATGCGGTAGATGGCCTGGAGGGTGACGCAGGTCGCCCCCGAGGCCGCGATGCGCTCCAGTTCCTCCCGGTAGTCGTAGTCCGGAACACCGGCGTACAGGCCCAGGACCATGCCGCGCGGCTGGGGCACCAGGCGGTGCTGCTGCTTGTGGCGCACCACCCCCAGGGCGATGGGCAGCGCGAGCAGGGCAATGACGATCAGCAGCTTTCGGAACATGGGCCTTCCAGATTCTTCCACTCTAGCGCGAGTGCCTAGTTTTCAACCCACTGACGCCCCTCGTCGATAGGCACTGCAGAGGCCATTCCTGGATGCGAGCCCACCCCTCCATTGTCCTGTCAGCAGCGGTGACGCTGGGGACGGTCTGTACCTCGGTCTTTGCCCAGGCGGAGCGCTCTCCCGAGTACCAGGTCAAGGCCCGGTACATTGCCACCCTGTCGGAGTACACCACCTGGCCTGGCCTGACGCTTCCCAAGGCTCAGGAGGAACCCGTAAGGCTGGGGATTCTTGGCACAGCCCCCTTCGAGGGCTTCATGAAGGACTTGGCGACTAACTACCGCGTCCATGGGCATCGGATCGAACTGGTGACCCTCCGCCAGCCTCTGGATGCCCGGAAATGCCACCTCGTCTTCATCGCCGGGTCCGAGAAGCAGCGCTTGCCTGAAATTCTTGCAGCCCTGCGGGGGAGCCCCGTGCTGACCATTGGCGATACGCCAGGATTTGCCGATAGAGGGGTGATGGTCAATCTCTTCCTGAGTCAGAACCGGGTTCTTTTCGAGATCAATCCGGGTGCGCTGAAGGCCAGCAGGCTGGAAATGAGTTCCCATGTGTTGAAATTCGCTCGGATCGTGGACTAGGCAGGAGGACAGTTGATGCTAAAGAACCTCTCGGTAAAGCAGCGGCTGACCCTCCTGATGCTCTTCATCACCGGGTTGACCATCCTGGGCAGCTACGGCAGCTTCCTGGTTTACGAGCGTCAGGCTCTGCGGGAGGCTCTGGTCCAGAACCTCCAGGCCCAGGCTGGCATGCTGGCCAGCAGCGTGGATGCGGATCTGGAATTTGGTGTGCCCAGCGCCTCGGAAAAAACCCTGAGTACCCTTGCCTCCAATAAGCGAATTCAATACGCAGCTGTGTATGACAACACGGGTAGCGTCTTTGCCGCCTACCCCAGTACCTTCTCCCGCCCAGGGATGCCCCCGACGAGACAGGAGGATCATGCCGAGTTCGGAGCGGACAACCTGAAGGTCTTCCACAAAGTGGTGAAGAATGGGCGCACTCTGGGCATGGTCTTCATCCAGAGTGACCTTCACGAGATCCGTCAGCGTCTGATCTGGGCGCTAGCCCCCATCTCCATCGCCGCAGCGGTGGTCTTCTCCCTGGTCTTTCTCGCCTCCCTGTGGATGAAGAAGCGGATCTTCAGTCCCATTCTCCAGCTTTCGGAATCGGCCCGCCTGGTCAGCGAAAGGAAGGATTACAACATCCGACTGGAACGGCATGAGGGGGGGGAACTGGGAGTGCTCACCGAATCCCTCAACGATATGCTCGCTCAGATCCAGGCCCGGGACGCCCAGCTCCTGGGATACCAGGGCAATCTGGAGGAACAGGTGGCGCAGCGATCCGAGCAGCTGTTGCGGGTCAACACTCAGCTCCTCATCGCCAAGGAACAGGCCGAAGAGGCCAGCAGGGCCAAGAGCGCCTTCCTGGCGAACATGAGCCATGAACTGAGAACCCCCCTCAATGCGATCCTTCTTTACGGGGAGTTGGTGTCAGATGAGATGGAGGAGCGGGGGATGCAGGATGTTCTCCCGGATCTGGAGAAGATTCGCGGGGCCGGCAAGCATCTCCTCTCGCTGATCGACGAAATCCTCGACCTGTCCAAGATCGAGGCAGGGCGGATGACGGCCTACATCGAAGAGTGCCATGTGCCCACTATCCTCGCCGATGTGGTGGCCACGGCGGAACCCCTGGTGACCAAGAACCGCAACACCTTCAGGGTCGACATCGACCCCTCCATCGAAAACATCCGCTCCGACCTGAAGATGCTCCGCCAGACCATCTTCAACCTCCTGAGCAATGCGGCCAAGTTCACCCATGACGGCGAGGTTCTGCTCCAGGTCAGGCCAGATCCATCGCCCAGCTTCGTCCAGTTCTCGGTGACGGATACCGGCATTGGCATGACCCAGGAGCAGACCGTCCGGATCTTCCAGGAGTTCACCCAGGCCGATGATTCCACCACCCGCAAGTTCGGAGGCACGGGCTTGGGGTTGACCCTCTGCCGGAAATTTACTGAACTCCTGGGGGGCACCATTTCGGTCACCAGTCAGCCCGGGGAGGGTTCGCGATTCACCGTCCGGTTGCCACGGAACGCTCCCACCCCCAGCAAGGCCATGGGCAAGTTCGTTCCTGCCCAGACCAGTCTTCACCGGGGCAAGATCCTGATCATCGACGACGATCCATCCCTGCGGGAGGCCGTATCCCGGATGCTGACCAAGGAGGGCTTCTGGGTGGCCATGGCCTCCGATGGCGAAGAAGGCATCCAGATGGCCAAGGTTCTTCGTCCCCACGTCATTACCCTGGATATCGCCATGCCCGGCATGGACGGGTGGCAGGTGCTCGGGAAGCTCAAGGCTGATCCTGATCTCAAGGGCATTCCGGTGGTCATCCTTACCATGCTGGATGGGCGCAGCAAGGGCTATGCCCTGGGGGCGTCCGCCGTTGTCCAGAAGCCTGTGTCCAAGGAGGATCTCCTGGCGGTCATCGCTAGCGTGGAGACCGAGAGTAACGAATCCGCCGTTCTGGTGGTGGAGGATGACCTGGCCACCCAGGAGGTTCTCAACCGCATCCTGACGGATAGCGGATGGGAGTCCCGAAGAGCCCTGAACGGGATGGAGGCCCTGGAGCTGATCCAGTTTGAGCGACCCCGGCTCATCATCCTGGATCTCATGCTCCCAGGTATGGATGGATTCCAGCTCCTGACTGAACTCCAGAATCATATGGACTGGCGCGAGATCCCCATCATTGTCCTCACGGCGAAGGATCTCAACTCCGAGGACCTGAAGCGTCTGGAGGTGGACCAGGTACATCACGTCTTCCGGAAGGGGGCCTGCTCCAAGGACGAACTGGTCGAAGCCGTCAGATCCATAGCCTTGCGTTGGCTCACCCCCACTGAATCCTAGAGGGCTTTACCATGGCCAAGATCCTGCTCGTGGAAGACAACGAAATGAACCGGGACGTCCTTTCCAGGCTCCTCAAACGTCGCGGGTACGAAGTGATCTTTGCCGAGGATGGGGAGTCGGCGGTCCAGATCGCCCTGGAGCAGACGCCGGATCTCATCCTCATGGACATCAGCCTTCCGAGAATGGATGGCAATGAGGCTACCCGGCAGCTCCGTGCCACGGAGGCCTTTGCCCTGCAGCCCATCATTGCGCTCACGGCTCACGCCATGGCCAGTGACCGGGAACGTGCCCTTGCGGCAGGATGCACCGACTATGAAACCAAGCCCGTGGACTTTCCGAGGCTTCTTCAGAAGATCGAAGGCCACCTCAAGAAGGCCGTGATATGAATCTCACGGGGCACATCCTTATCGTGGACGATCTGGAAACCAACCGGGAGGCTCTGGCCCGCCTCCTGGGGCGGGAGGGGCTCAGCTCGGAAACCGCTCCCGACGGCAGGGAAGCCATCGAAAGGGCGCGATCGGGCCACTTCGACGTCATCCTTCTGGATGTGATGATGCCCGGTATGGACGGCATCGAAACCCTTGGGGTGCTCAAACAGGACCCCTGGACCCGGGACATTCCGGTGCTCATGGTCTCGGCCCTGGACCAGGGGCAGGCGGTGCGGCATTGCATCGAGATGGGGGCGGACGACTACCTGACCAAGCCCATTGACCGCCTCATGCTCCGCTCACGTCTGGCGGCCTGCCTGAAGCGCAAGCAGCTCCAGGATCGGGAAAGGGACTTCACCACCCGGCTCCAGGCCTCCAATGAAGAGCTTCGCCGGGTGAATCTCCTCAAGAGCCGCCTCCTCGCCATCGCCGCCCACGATCTCAAGAATCCCCTGACGGCCCTTGTGTTGCTGGTGGACCAGTTGTCGGAGTTGGGGGAGTCCTCGGCGCCCTCGATCCAGAAGAAGACCATCCAGCGCATCCGGGGTTCGGTGGAGAAGATGCTGGGCATCCTCCAGGCCCTTCTGGATTCTGCCGCAGCCGAAACGGGCCACATGGTCCTCCACAAGCGCCCCCTGGATCTGCAGGAGATGACCCGTTCCATCGTGGAGGAGAACCAGTCCTATGCCGATTCCAAGCAAATTGAGCTGCTGCACCGGGTGGATGCGGCCGGGGATTGGTGCGTGGAAGTGGACGACATCCGGATCCGGGAGGCCCTGGATAACCTGCTCAATAACGCCATCAAATTCTCACCACCCCGGTCCCGGGTGGAACTGTCTCTGGAGCGTGCCGGAGCCTGGGTCCGGGTCAGGGTGAAGGACCAGGGGCCAGGCTTTACGCCGGAGGACCTCCGCCGGGCCTTCGGCATGTACCAGCGGCTTTCCGCCCAGCCCACCGGGGGCGAATCCTCCACAGGCCTGGGGCTCTCCATCGTCAAGCAGATGGTGGAACTCCATGGCGGTCACATCGAAATCGAAAGCGAGCCGGGGCAGGGAGCTACCTTCCGGCTGGACCTCCCGAGCCTCAGATCTTTCTGACCCGCACCTGGAGCACCCGGGGGCCCTCCATCTGGAGCACGGTAAAGGTCGCGCCCTCCACCTCCAGGCGTTCCCCGGGCTTGGGAACGTGGCCCAGGCGGGCCATGATCAGCCCCGCCACGGTGTCAAAGCCGCTGCGGGACCAGGAGAGGCCCAGGAACTCCTCCAGATCCTCGATGTGAACCTGTCCAGAAACAAGGAATTCGTCGGGGGAGATGGTCTGTATCTCGGAGAGGGCCTCGTGCTCCTCGCCGATCTCCCCCACCACCTCTTCGAGCAGGTCCTCCACCGTCACCAGGCCGGAGACACTCCCGAACTCGTCCACCACCAGGGCCAACTGGCTCCGGACCCGCTGCAGCTCCCGGAGGAGCTCGACGGTGGACTTGCTCTCCGGCACAAAAATGGGTGTCTTGGCCAAGTGATGAAGGTCCACAGCCTCGCCGGGGTTCTTCTGGATGAGGTCCTTGAGCAGGAGGATCCCGACGATGTGGTCCACGGTACCCCGGTAGATCGGCAGGCGGGAGTGCCGACCGGTCCGGAAGGCCTCCCAGACCTCCTCGGAACTCGCATCGTCCGGGATGGCCTGGATGAGGGTCCGGGGCGTCATGACCTCGCGCACTACCGTGTCACCGAAGCCCACCACGTTGCGGATCAGTTCCCGATCATCCTCTTCCAGGATGCCCTCGGCCTCCCCCTCCTCCAGGAGCGCGGTCACGGCGTCATCCGTCACGCCTTCATCCTCTTCATCCCGAACCCGTTCCTGGGCCTCTCGCCGCCGTTCCACGTGTCCGGCCAGGGGCACGACCAGGGGACCCAGGAGTCGGTGGACCGGCGCATAGAAGGGGAAGATCCTCATGAGCCAGGGCGCGGGCTCCCGGGCCACCAGAAGGGCCGGGAGGGCCAGATCCATGCTCCAGAGATAGACGAACACCAGGAGCCCCAGGCTCCAGATCCCACCTGGAATCCACTGCGCCAGGGGCCAGACCAGCACCAGGAGCAGCACCAGCAGGCCTTGGTTCACCAGGGTGATGCCTAGGCCCAGCGCATGGGAGCGCTCCAGGAGTTGGGCCAGGAGGGGGTTGAGCACCGCCTCCTCCTCCAGCAGCCGTCGGCGCTGGATGGAAGGCAGGGCGTGGAAGGCCTCCCGCAGGATCGCCATCAAGGCGCGGTAGACCAGGACGAGGGCCAGGAGGGCCATCAGGAGGGAGGATAGGGGACTACTGGCAGGGTCGCTCACGGGGCCGATTCTAGCAGGCGCTGGTCGTCCTCATTCAGCTTCATCCGTCGCCTGGCCTTTTCCCGAGCCACTTCCAGGGGCTCATGGCTGAGGCCATCTGCGGTGGGCGGCAGGCCCTTGCGGATCCGCGCCTCGTTCAGGAATGGATAGGGTTCCTTGGCCAGTTCAGGGCTCCGCCGGAAGTGGGCGTAAGTCATCCAGCCCCCGGCGAAGAAGTAGAAGCACAGGACCCAGAGTGCGACCCTCTGGATTTTCCAGGAGAGCTCCCCGGCCTGACGTACCCGCTGCCAGCCCCAGGCCGCCAGGAGGTTGAGGAGGATGATGAAGACCGTAAGTCCCAGGGTGCCTCTCCAGCCCAGAGCGTACCAGTCCCAGCCCGTCAGGTGCCGGATGGGAGCCGCAAGCATGAGCCCGAAGATCAGGTTGAGGTGCAGCATATAGAGCAGCAGGGATTCCATACCGGCTGCCATCACCAGATGGGGACCCCGCACCTTGGGGCGCACCCGCTCGAAGCAGCCCAGGAAGGCTCCGGCCAGGCACACCAGGCCGATGCGCTGGGCCACGCTGGGCAGGGTGGTGTTGTGGAGCCGCCAGGCATCCTCTGGAGGCCAGGTGCCATTCCAGAGCCAGGTGCGGGCATAGAGGGAACCCCAGGTCAGCAGCACGAATCCCAGCCCCGCCAGGAAGCTCAGCCACTGGGCTTCGCTCCAGCGGGCGAGGCCTTCCCGGGGCATTACCCGGAAGTGGCGATAGAGGGCCCCCAGCACCGAACCGAAGGCGGCGAAGGAGAACCAGGGAAAGAGGGGGAAGAGGGCTGTGACTCCCCGGTCCGGATTTCCATTGATGAGGCCCCGGACCGGCAGCCAGAGCCCGTCCGCCACCCCATGGCGCCAGAGGTGGGGTGCGGCCCAGGTGGCCCCGACGGCCAGGACCAGAGCCCCCAGGGCGTAGGCCCCGGGTCTGCGGATCACCCGGGCCAGACCCTGGAGGATCAGGAGCGAGAAGACGATGCACTGGAGCACATCGATCTTGAAGAGCTCCCGCAGACGCTGGGTCGTGCTGAGCACCGTCCACTCCGCCAGGGTGAAGCCCGGGGCGTGGAGGGCATAGGCGCAGATCAGGATGAAACCCAACCGCTTTGCCGTGGGCCCGAAGGGGCGCAAGGTGCCATCGGGCCTGAAGGTGGAGAGCACCAGGCTGTAGCCCGCGCAGAGGATGAAGCTGGGGGCCACCAGGCCGTTCAGGTAGTTGAGCCACTCGGGGGTGAGCCCCTTTTGCAGGTACACGTTCACCACGTGGACCTCGATCATGACGATCACGGCCCAGCCCCGGAGCAGGTCAATCCATTCGCAGCGCCGGGAAGGCGTGAGATCGCTCCAGCTCAGCATGAGGGATCGGGATCCAGGGATCCGGAAATTCGGCAATTCTCCTGATGCAGAACGCTATGGCGCCGCCCGTAGGCGAAGTAGATCACGAAGCCCAGCAGCAGCCAGCCGCCGAGACGGTACCAGTTGGCTGCTGGCAGGGAGAACATGAGCATGCCGCAGGTGAGGATGCCCAGGACCGGTACCACCGGCACCCAGGGGCAGCGGAAGGGGCGCTCGGCTTCCGGGTGCTTCTTCCGCATGATCAGCACCGCTGCGCAGACGATGACGAAGGCCAGGAGGGTTCCGATGTTGGTGAGGTGCAGCAGGGATTCCAGGGGCAGGAAGCCGCTCAGGGCGGCCACCGTCAGGCCGATCAGGAACGTGGACTTCCAGGGGGTGCGCAGGCGGGGGTGGACTTCACCGAAGGTCTTCTTCGGGAGCAGGCCATCCCGGGCCATGGCCAGGAAGACCCGGGGGCCGCTGAGCATCATGACCAGGAGCACGGAGGTGATCCCCGCCACGCCCGCCAGGGCGATGAGCCCCTCGGCCCATGGGAGACCATTGGTGCGGAAGGCCATGGAGACCGGGGCACCGATGTCGAGCTTGTGGAAGGGCACCATCCCCGTGAGCACTGCCACCACGGCGATGTAGAGCACCGTGCAGACCACCAGGGAGGTGATGATGCCGATGGGTACGTCCCGCTGGGGGTTCTTGGCTTCCTCCGTGTGGGTGGAGACGCTATCGAAGCCGATGTAGGCGAAGAAGATGATGGCTGCCCCCGCCAGCATCCCCACGGGGTGCCCGCCGCCATCCACCTGTCCTGCCACCCGGTGGCCGAAGACCGAAAGTCCGGTCCACCCATAGGGTGCGAAGGGATGCCAGTGGGCCTTCTGGATGAAGAAGGCCCCGGCCACGATCACAAAGAGGACGGCGGCCAGCTTGATGCCCACGATGAGGGCGTTGAAGCTGGCGCTCTCCTGGATGCCCTTGATGAGGATTACGGTCATGAGGGCCGTGATGAGCACCGCCGGGAGGTTCACGACGGCCCCGGTGGACACCAGGTTGCCGAGGCCCGGGTAGTAGCGCCAGGGCGACTGGGTAAGGATGGCGGGGAAGTGAAGGCCGATCTTGGCCAGCACGCTCTGGAAGTACCCCGACCAGCCCACCGCCACGGTGGCGCTGGAGACGCAGTACTCGAGGATGAGATCCCAACCCATGATCCAGGCGAAGAGTTCCCCAAGGGTGGCGTAGGCATAGGTGTAGGCCGAGCCTGCCACCGGCACCATGGAGGCGAACTCGGCGTAACAGAGGGCTGCGAAGATGCAGGTGATGCCGGCGACCACGTAGGAGAGCATGAGGGCGGGTCCGGCCACATCGTGAGCCGCGGCTCCGGTGGTGACGAAAATCCCGGCCCCGATGATGGCCCCGATGCCCAGGGCGGTGAGCTGCACCGGGCCGAGGATCCGCCGCAGGCGATTCTCCCCCTTGGCCTCCTCCAGGAGCATGGCGAGGGGCTTGCGGGCGAAGAACTGGGAGGGGCGGCGCTTGGGGTCGGCCATCAGGGGGACTCCGTGAAAAGGGCAGGCGGGCCGTCGGGCCGACGGAACGCGTTGGAGAATGGTACCATCCCCCATTCCCCAACCTCCCCATGACCCTCCCTTTCCTTGTGAAAACGCTGGCAATCAGGGCCCGATCAGGGCTTCGCTGCCGTGGCTGTCTGGGACTCCTGGATGACGCCTCCGAAGCGGGACTCTGCGGCCAGTGCTGGGGAGGGCTCCAGCCCCTTCCGGAACTGCGCTGCCCCCATTGCGCCCTGGAGCACGACCCGGAGCAGCCATGCCCAGAGCCCGTGGCCTGGGCGCACGGGGATGCCCTCTGGGACTACCATGGCGGACGACCGCCCCTGGGCCCGCTCCTCCTTCCTGGGATCAAGAGTGGGGAGGGGGGGTGGAGGAAGGCCCTGATCCGGAGAGTCGTCGAGGCCCCATTGCCTGGCTTCTGCTGCAGCGTTGATTTGGTCACCAGCGCCCCCGCCACCGGGCTCCGCCGACTCCTGGGGGGCTTCGATCTGGCGGAAGAGCTGGCCCGCACCCTGGCCCGGCGCATGGACCGCCCCTGGCAGCCCCTTCTGCGCAAGGCCTGGGGTTCGGGCCGCCAGGGGGCCCGCAATGAGACCGAGCGCAGACGCCTCCCCAGGAAGGCCATCACCTTGGCCAGCCTGCTGGACTCCCAGCCGGTCGTCCTATTGGTGGACGATGTCTGGACCACCGGGACGACGCTCCTCCGGTGCGCCCAGGCACTCAAAGCCGGCGGAGCCCGGGAAGTGAGGGTTCTGAGTCTTTTCCGGGCCCTTTAGACCAGTCAGTCCTCAACCCAGCATGTTCATCACACTCTTGAAGGCTGAACCCTGGATGGACTGGACGTAGCTCTGGACCGCAGCCGTATCCGTGGTGTCCAGGCCCGAAACGGCCTGTTTGGCCGCTGCCGTGACAGTGCTCGGCATGCCGCTCTGCTGGTAGGTGTAGGCTGCGAGGGCCAGATTGGCGTTTGCGCTGATTGCGGAGCTGGGCACGCCGCTCGAATCGGAGCTTGTCACGCTGGCCAGAAGGCTGGCGGAACTGGTGGCATCGGCAGTGGCACTGCTCAGGGAGGAAAAGGGGTTCGAGGAGGTGCCGTTCGCACTGGAAGCGGAATAGATCCCGCTCACCAGGGAAGGCAGGGTCGCTGCATTACCCGCCAGCGAGGACAGGCTGTCCGAGGCCAGTAGGCTGCTGCCTGAACTGGTGTTGGAGTAGGCCGTGGTGAGGGCCTGGAGGACCGCGGCATTCTGGTTGCTCGTCGAGCCCTGCAAAGTGCTGAGGTAGCTGTACTTGTTTAGTGCGCTGGTGCTTCCAATATCCATAGCGCCCTCCTGGGGCATCCTACAGGGATAATATCGGCCCATCTTCCTTGCTTGATAAGGTCTTTTTGCTGCAGTCATGGGCGTGGTGGAATTTCCCCGGAGCGGCATCCAAAAGTTGGAAGGAGTTGTCATGGCCTATTCACCGAATTCCAGGATGCCCGTCTTCTACCTGCCCCACGGCGGTGGCCCCTGGCCCTTTGTGGACCTGGGCTTGCCAGAGGCGGAATACCGTCCACTTGTGAATTATCTCCAGTCACTGGCCTCCCTGGTCCCCGAAGTCCCCAAGGCCCTGCTGGCGATTTCGGCTCATTGGGAGGAACCCCTTCCTACGGTGATGACTTCGGAGCGGCCTGGCCTGCTCTTTGACTATTACGGGTTTCCCGCGGCTTCCTATGAGCTGGAGTGGCCCGCCCCCGGAAGTCCGGCCCTGGCGGCCCGGGTCCGGGATCTGCTCCGGGGGGCTGGGACGGGGAGTGCTGAGGATCCCCACCGGGGCTTTGACCATGGCAGCTTCGTGCCGCTCAAGGTGGCCTTTCCCGAAGCCCGGATTCCAACCCTGCAGCTTTCCCTGCTGGAGGGCCTCGACCCCGCGGCCCATCTCGCCCTCGGGCGGGCCCTGGCGCCGCTTCGGGACGAAGGCGTGCTCATTCTGGCCAGCGGCATGAGCTTCCATAACCTGGGGGCCTTCTTCAAAAGCACGGGGCAGGAGGAGGCCCGGGCCTTCGACACCTGGCTGGGGGAGGCTGTTCTGCAGGCTCCAGCGGAACGGAATGCGGCGCTCAAGACCTGGGCTCAGGCTCCGGGTGCCCGCTTTGCCCACCCCCGGGAGGAGCACCTGCTTCCCCTCATGGTGGCAGCGGGGGCCGCAGGTGAGGATTCCGCCCGGCTCGCCTACCATGGCACCTACATGGGACGCCCCCTGAGTGCCTTCCACTTCGGGGAAATGGTATGAGTCAAAGCCAGGGCCACAGCGCGTAGGCCACGGTCTGCAGAACCCGGCGCCAGAGGGGCAGAGCCTGCCATTGCTCCAGGTCCCAGGGGATGCTCCGGTTGCGGTCCTCCTCCAGGGCCCCGGCTATGAAGCCAGCCAGGGAGCGGCTCCGGAGCACCAGATTGAGTTCCAGGTTCCGCCTAAAGCTTAGGGAATCCAAGTTGGCGCTGCCCAAGATCACGATCTCCTGGTCGAGCACCGCCGCCTTGGTGTGGAGCATCCGTCCCTGGCGCTCCCAGATCCGGGCCCCCACTCGCAGGAGGCGGCCGAAAGTCGCCCGGCTCGCTTCCTGGACCGCCGGGTGATCCGAGGTGCCGGGCAGGATCAGGTCGGTCCGAACGCCCCGGCGGGCCATGCGAGCCAGGGCCCGCAGCACCTGGGGGTCCGGGACGAAATAAGCACTGGCCAGGAGCGCCTGGTGTTTGACCTGTCCGAGCACCAGGAGAAGATGCCGACGGAGGGTTTGGCGGCGAGGGCTGAGACTGGAGACCACCTGGATGGGGACCTCGGTTATCCAGGAGCCTGGTGGGAGTTCCGTCAGGGGGAGCGGGGGATCGGCGATGGGGAAGGGCAGGCCCTTCGTCCTGGACCAGGAGGCCGCGAAGTCCTGATTGAGGTGTCCCAGGACTGGGCCCACCAGGTCCAGGCCCAGATCGAGGTAACTCTGGGGGTTCACGTCGAAGTTGTAGTCATCGGACCAGTTGGCGCTGCCTACCACCGCTCGCCTTCCATCGGCGATGGCCAGCTTGCGGTGGTTGCGGCGGGGCCAGGAACGCCAGGGGATGCGCAGGCCGATGGGGTGGTAGAAGCGCACGTCCAGCCCGGCCTTCCGGGCTTCCAGCACCAGGTCTTCGGAAGCCCAGCTCCCGAAGTGGTCCACGATGCCCCGTACCTGGACTCCCCGCTCCCGGGCTCCCTTCAGGAGTTCCAGGAGCTCCCGGCCCGTGCGGTCGTCGGCCCATATGTAGGTCTCGAAGTGAAAGGAGTGGGCCGCTCCCTGGATCATGTCGCGGATGCTCGCCAGGATTCTGGTTCCCGAATCCAGGATCTGAACGGCATTCCCGTCGCTGGCGGGCAGCCTATTCCTGAGCCCGTGGGCCAGGAGACGCCGCCATAGATTCTGGATGGTGCCGGACATGAACTGATACTAGCGGACTCCGGCCATGGCACGGAGGCGAGCCGCGCGAATAGGGATGGGGGGGTGGGTGCTGAACCAGGTCATGACTCCCCCACCCCTGAAGGGGCTGGCAATCATAAGGCTGGCGGTGGCCGGGCGGGCTGTCAGTCCGGCGGGGACGACCTCACGGCTGTATTCGAGGCGCTCAAGGGCCCGGGCCAGGCCCTCGGGGTCGCCGGTAAGGCGGGCGGCCTCTTCATCCGCCAGGAATTCCCGGGAGCGGGAGATGGCGAACTGGATGAGGGTGGCGCCGATGGGGGCCAGGATGGCGAAGGCCAAGGCGGCGATGGGGTTGAGGCCGCCTTCTTCGTCCCGGTCTCCGCCGCCGAACAGGGCCGTCCATTGAAGAATGTTGGCCAGGAGGCTGATGGCGCTGGCCATGGCCGCAGCCACGGTGGCAATGAGAATGTCCCGGTGGGCGATATGACCCAGTTCGTGGGCGATGACGCCCTGGAGTTCCCGTCGGGGCATGGTGTCCAGGAGGCCTTCAGTGAAGGCCACCACGCCGTGGGCCGGGTCCCGTCCCGTGGCGAAGGCGTTGGGAGATGCGTCCGGTATGATGCATATCCGAGGCTTGGGGATTCCGGCCCGGGCGGCCAGCTGGGTAACTTCCGCGTGGAGCTGGGGGGCCTCCTGCTCCGAGACCTCCCGGGCCCGGTGCATGGCCAGTACCAGCTTGTCGCTCCAGAAGTAGGAACCCAGGTTCATGAGCAGGGCAGCTCCGATGGCGATGATCATCCAGCCCTGGCCCATCTGGGCCCCAAGGGCGATGAGCAGGGCGCTGACGGCGCCCAGGAGGAGGATGGTCTTGAACTGGTTCATGGTCCTTTCCTTCAGTAAGATCGCTGGTCCAGGGTGCGATTCACGGTGCGGGTGGCACGACGGCTGGCCTCGGCGATGGCTGCATAAGCATCCGAATGGACCGCCTGGGCGAACTGCATCTGGCGTCCCATGAGGTCGACCTGGATGCGGCAGAGCTTGTCTTCGCCCCCCCGGGGGCCGTTGAGGTCGCTGAGGCGCACGATGACGCTCCTGACCGCATCGGCCCTCCGCTCAAGCATCTGGATCAGATGTTCGCGGATGAAGGCCTTGAGCGCCGTGGTGAGCTTGAATCCCATGGCCTTGATTTCGATTCGCATGGTGAACTCCTCAGCCATTAGGATGCCGCCGCTCTATGGATATATCTAATAGATAAATGCGTGCCAATCGATCTATAAAGTGGATAGATTGAGACATGGATTGGCTCAACTATCACCACCTCTACTACTTCTGGACCATTGCCCGGGAGGGCTCGGTGACGGGGGCGGCCAAGCTGCTTCATGTCTCCCAGAGTGCCCTGAGCACCCAGGTCCGGCAGCTGGAGGATTCACTGGGGGAGCGGCTCTTCGAGCGTTCGGGGCGCAGGCTGGTCCTCACCGATTCCGGTCGTCTGGCCATGCGTTACGCCGAAGATATTTTCAGGCTGGGGGGGGAGTTCCAGAACGAGCTCAAAGGGCGACCCACGGGGCGGCCGCTGCGCCTGGTGGTGGGCATCTCGGATGTGCTACCCAAGCTCATGGTCCATCGGATCCTGCACCCCGCCCTGGAGCTTCCGGAGGCCCTGCGTCTGAGCTGCCGTGAGAGCGGGCTGGCCCCCCTGCTGGCAGCTCTCTTCGAGCACGAAGTGGATCTGGTGCTCTCCGACGCGCCCTATGTGCCCCTGGGGGGGCCCAGGGCCTTCAACCATCTCCTGGGGGAGTGCGGGGTGAGTTTCTTCGGGGAGGCTTCGCTGGCCCGACGCTTTCCCAAACCTTTCCCCGCCTGCCTGGACGGAGCCCCGGTGCTGCTGCCCGCCGAAGGGACGGCCCTGCGCCAATCCCTGGACCGTTGGTTCCAGCAGCAGGGCCTGGAGCCGGTCATCGCCGGGGATTTCGAGGACAGCGCCCTCATGAAGGCCTTCGGTGCGGCTGGCGAGGGCTTCTTCGGGGCCCCCTCCTCCATCGCGCAGGACGTGGTCCAGCGCTACCAGGTGCAGGTCACAGGGGATACTGAAGATGTCCGATTCAGGACCTTCGGGATCTCCACGGAGCGTCGGGTGTCCCATCCGGGCCTGACCGCGGTCCTGGGGGCGGTGCAGCCGATGTAGGGACTACTTGGTGTATCGCCTGCCCCGGGCTTCGACCTCCGCATCCGGCACCTGGTCGTTCCAGCCCCCCTTTGCCCCCTCAGGGATGTCGAAACGCGGGAAGAAGGGCTTGATATCCAGAACAGGGGTGCCATCCAGGATGTCCACGTCCAGGAGGTCCAGGATCGCCCCCCGCCGCCCGGCCAGACGGACAATGCTGAGCCCGATGGGGTTGGGCCGGGAGGGGAAGCGGGTGGCGAAGACGCCCCGGGGCGTGGGGTCCATGAAGGGCTTCACGATGAGGGGTCCCGACTCGGAGCGGTGAAGGTGGTAGATGAGGATGAGGTGCGAGAAACCCTCGATGTCCTTCAGGCCTTCTTCCAGGTGCGGCAGGAGTTCCAGGGTGCCGGGGCAGCCCTGGGCGAAGAGGGGCTGGATGGGCGTGGCTTCGGGATCGGTGTGGGGGCTGCGGACGGTGCCGATGGGAGTCAGGGTGAGGGGTTTCATGCTCTGCCTTTCGCGAGGGTGCGGACGGCGGCCAGTGCGGCGGCGATGTCAGCCTCGGTCGTCGTGGGGCCGGGACTGAAGCGAATGGACCCCCGATCCAGAGTACCCAGGCTCCGATGGGCAAGCCAGGCGCAGTGCAGCCCTCCCCGGGCCGCAATGCTGAAGCGCCGGTCCAGTTCCCCGCAGGCCTGTGTGCAATCCCAGCCCACCAAATGGAAGGCCACAAGGCCCACCTGATCGGCGTCCGGCCCGGGGCCCAGGGCCTCCACACCGGGGATGCGGGCCAGCCCTTCCCGGAGCGCAGCTGTGCGCTCCCGCACTTCCTCGCGGGGCAGTCGGGCGGCGGCCGCGAGCCCAGCCAGCCCCGGCGTGTTTGGGGTCCCGCTCTCGTAGCGGTCCGGAGCGAAACGGGGCTGGTAGGGGCTTTCGGACTCGCTGCCCGTGCCGCCCTGCTGCAGTGGCTCCAGTTCCAGCCCGGGCCGGATGTAGAGGGCTCCCGTACCCTGGGGTCCGCGCAGTCCTTTGTGTCCCGGGAAGGCCAGGAGATCGATGGGGAGGGAGTCTACATTGATGGGAAGGTGGCCGACGGACTGGGCGCCGTCCACCAGGAAGGGGATGTCCCTCTGTCGGGCCAGGGCCCCCAGTTCTGCGATGGGCTGCAGGGCACCGTTCACATTGGAGGCGTGGCAGGCCACGACCAGGCGGGTCTCCGCCTTCAGGGCCTTCTGGAGGGTCAGGGGGCTCATGCGCCCGTGGCGGTCCCCCTCGGCCACCGTGAAGGTGACGCCGATGGACTCCAGGGCCTTGAGGGGGCGGAGGACCGCATGGTGCTCCAGGGGAGAGATGACGGCGTGATCGCCGGGCCTGAGTATGCCCTTGATGGCCAGGTTGAGGGCCTCCGTCGCGCCGGAGGTGAATGCAATGGAGCCCGGGTCAGGGGCACCAAGGAGATCCGCCAGGGCTTCCCGGCATCCAAAAACCAGTTCGTCGGCGGCCGTCGCCATCCGGTGTCCACTGCGGCCTGGGCTGGCGCTTTGTTCCAGGGCCCGGGTCATGGCCTCAATCACGGGCTGGGGCTTGGGCCATGAGGTGGCTGCATTATCCAGGTAGATAAGGGGCATAGCTGAGGCTTCCGTCCTGCTGCCGTTCATAGTGGACGCCCTTGGGCTCGATGCCCAGGCCCCCAGCGGCATCCAGGACAAGGGGCAGGGTGAGGGGGGTGCAGCGGATGGAAACACTGCATCCCCCCGTGGAAATGCAGTGGGGAGACCGTTCGATCTCGTAGTAGGCGCCATCCGCCTCCAGGATCCGCTTGACGCGCTTCACCTGGCTCATGGCGGCGAAGACCACCAGCAGGGCGACCTCGCTGCTCATTTCCGGTAGATCACTTGCTGCATCTGGGCGTCCGTCACCTGGATCCCCAGGAAGAGACCATAGAACTGCCTGGCCTCCTTCACGATATCAATGGGGTAGTCCTTCGGGTAGAGGCTGTGCATCAGCCACTGGATGCCCAGGATGCGCATGAAGGAGGGCGGTCGGTCGAACCAGTTGAAAGGGGTGCGGGGGATCAGGTAGATCCGGCCTTCCTTCACCGCCTTGACACGCTGCCATGCCGGGTCGGACCAGACCCGGTCATAGAAGGCCTTCTCCTGCACCAGGAGGACATCGGGGTTGTAGACCATGACCTGCTCGAGGGAGATCTTCTCCATGCCCATGTGGCTGGTGCTGTGGCAACGATGGACATTGCAGTCTCCGGCGAGCTTGAGGAGTTCGACGTGGAGTGAGTCGTTGCACTCGGTGGACAGGCCATCCATACCCTCGGCGTAATAGACCTTGGGGCGTCTGGCTTGGGGGACGCGGCTCACGGCGGCCCGGACGCCATCCAGGGTCTTCTGGGTGTAGACGGCCAGGCGCTCACAGCGTTGCTCCCGACCCAGGAGCCGTCCCATGAATCGGAAAACCGCCGGGTAGCCCGCCACATTGTCGAGGATGGCGGTCACGCCGGGGATGCCGAACTTCTGGAGGGACTCGTCCGAGTCCTTGGTGAAGGATCGATCACTCTCGGCCCAGAGCAGGAGGAGGTCCGGCCTGCTCCTGAGCAGTACTTCAAGGTTCGTGTTGGCGCCGCCTCCGAATCGGCCACCGATGACCGGCAGGTTATGGACTGCTGGATTCAGGAATGGCTTGTCCGCCTCCTTCAGCGGGAAGATCAGACCTGACATCAGATCCGGGGCCACGGCGTGGAGCATGTAGGAACCGTAGGGTGTGGGGGCATAGATCCGGCGGATCTGTCGGGGGACCTGAACGGTCCGGCCCGTCATATCCACGATGGGCCGGGTCTGGGCCTGGATGGCGACACAGGCACTCAGGAGAAATAGGGAGGCGGCAAGACGCATGGGGCTCCTGTCAGCAGGCAATGGGTTTGAGGCGCAGGGCGGGCACACAGACCCGGACCCCCCCCTGGACATCGAAGAGGCGGACGTCCACGCCGTAGATCTCTTCCAGGCTCTGGGGACTGATGGCGTCAGCACTGCCATCCCGCAGGACGCGTCCCTGGTTGATCATCACGACCCGGTCGGCCACCGAGAGGGCGTGATCCGGATGGTGGGTGGAGAAGATGAAACCGAATCCGTCCTGGGCCAGGGTCTGCAGGCGCTCCAGCAAGCGGATCTGGTTGCCGTAGTCGAGGCCGTTGGTGGGTTCATCCATGATGAAAAGCTGCGCACCCTGGGTCATGGCCCGGGCGATGAGGGCCAGTTGGCGCTCCCCACCACTGACCTGGGTGTAGGGGCGCTGGGCCAGGTGTAGGATGCCCAGGCGATCCATGGCCTCGTGGGCCTCAGCCAAGTCCCGCCGGGAATAGGGGCTGAAGAAGGAGGCGTGGGGCATCCGCCCCATGAGCACCACGTCCTCGACCTTGTACGCGAAGGCCTCCCGATGGATCTGGGGGACGTAGGCCATCCGCTGGGCCACCTCCCGGTGCCCCATGCCGCTCAGCTCCCTGCCGTCCAGCAGGACTTCGCCCTTGCTGGGTTTCAGGAGCCCCAGGAGCAGCTTGAGCAGGGTGGTCTTGCCGCTGCCATTGGGTCCCAGCAGGGCCGTGACTCCCCCCTGGAACTCGAGTTCCACCTCGGCAAGGACTGGCTTGTGCTGATAGGAAAAGCAGAGCTTACGGGCCGCCAGGGTTGCCATCACTGCCATCCTTTCCGGGCGTTCTTCATGACCAGCATGAAGAAGGGGATGCCCACGAGGGAGGTGACGATGCCAATGGGCACTTCCACCGTGAAGAGGGTCCGGGAGAGATCATCCACCAGCAGGAGGTAGCTGGCCCCGAGGAGGGCGGAGACTGGAAGCAGGGTCTCGTTGTTGGGGCCGATGAGCATCCGGGCGGTGTGGGGGATGATGAGGCCCACCCACCCGATGATCCCCCCCAGGACCACTGTCAGGGTGCTGATCAGGGTGGCCAGGAGGATCACGAGGGCCCGGATCCACTCGACATGGACCCCCAGACTGCGGGCTTCCTCGTCTCCCATGCTGAGGGCGTTGAGCTGGCGCGACAGGAGCAGAAGCCCCAGGATGCCCAGGAGGATGGGCACCCCCATGCGCAGGATGGTGCTGCGGTCCGCCAGGGTGAGGTTGCCCATGAGCCAGAAGGTAATGTTGGGGAGCTGGGTGTAGGGGTCGGCCAGGGTCTTGACGATGGAGACCAGGGCCGTGAAGAAGGCTCCACTGATGATGCCCCCCAGAACCAGCATGAGGGTGCTGCGCACCTGATAGATCCGGGCGATGAAGAGGGAGAGGCCAACCGCAGCCACGCCCCCCAGAAAGGTGGCGGCCTGGATGGCGAACCAGCTCTTGAGGAAGACCATGCCCAGGGCTGCCCCGAAGGAGGCGCCAGCCAGCACCCCCAGGAGGCCAGGAGAGACCAGGGGGTTCACGAAGAGGGCCTGGTAGGAGGCACCGGAGACCGAGAGGGCCCCTCCGACGAGACAGGCGTTCAGGATCCGGGGCAGACGGATCTGGAGGACGATGTTCTCCAGCAGGGGCAGACGGTCAGGCTGGACATGCCCCAGGCCCACACTCTTCCAGGCCAGGAAGGCCGCCACCTCCCCTATGGGAAGGGGAAACTTCCCGAGGGAAAGCGAAACCAGGGCGACCACCGCCAGCAGGATAAAGAAGAGCAGGATGGGCAGAGGCTTCATGAGGCGGCTTTCGTAGTATTTGCTTGGATATAACGATTTTCAAAAAATCAAGCCTGGGGCTCGACTGCCCTTAGCTCTGCGAAAAGGCGTTCATCCGGCATGGTCAGGACTTCGTCGGCCCCCTGGTAGAGGTGCTCCTGGAGGCTGATCTCCACGGTCCGGTCGCCGTGTCGCAGGCGCAGACGCCAATCCGTCATGGGCTTGATCTTCTCCGCGAAGTCCATGGTGTGCCGCAGCACGGTGCAGCCCGTGACGCCTTCGATGCCCTGGGCGAAGAAATTGCCACCCACCACTTCTGCATGGTCAGCTTCCCCCCGGTTGATCCCCAGTTCCTTCAGGGCCCGGAGTCCCGTGCGCAGACCCAGGGTGAGCCCCACGTTCATGGTGTCCCAGTGGAAGGTCTTGGAGGTGATGTCGAGGTCGTGGGAGGCGCACCAGTGCAGGGGGGCCGAGGCATTGGGGAAGCTGTCGTAGCGGGCCAAGTAGATCTTGATATCCAGCACTGCGGTGCCGTCAAAGGCGTCCAGGCCCCGGACGAAGAGACGATTGCCTTCCTTGCGGACCAGTTCGCAGACGCAGGTGCCGATGCCGGAGGGACGGGCCGGTGCCCGGGTCGTATAGATGCCCTTGCATGAGGGCTCCCCGGATAGGGGCATGGTGAGCATCTGGGCGTCGGAATCGGCCCAGCCCACGGCCTGTTGCCACTCCTTCCGGCGATGCTGGTGGTAGTAGACGTAGAGATGGGAGAAGTGTTCAAGGCCCGTGAGGCCCAGCTCCAGGTCCTCCCGGATATAGATCTCCTTGATGTCCTCGTAGTTGGTCTTCTGGCTGAAGTCGTTGAAGTCGGTCACCACTACGCCGATGGGGCGGATGGATACAAGCTCTTGGGGGACTTGGGGCATGGGATACCTTTCGTTGGAGTGGTCAGGAATGGGTAACGTTATATTTGTATTTATATTTCGATGGATAAAAAAACCTAACCTAAGGCCTTCGCGTGGGGTGCTATTCCAGGAGTGCTACCGACTTGACTTGGGCGAAGATCGAATGGCCCGGTTGAATGTCCAGGGTGAAGGCGGAGCGTTGGGTGAGGCGTGCCAGGAGGACCGAGCCCCCCACCTTCAGTCGCACCAGGGTCAGGCCTGGATGGTCATCCGGGGCCATGGCTTCCACCACGGCCGGGAGGACATTCTGGATGCTGGTGTGTTCGTAGTGTTGAAGGGCCAGGCTGACATCCCGGGCCAGGACCCGCACCCGGACAGAGTGCCCGGGGGTCAGTCCGGAATCCCGGGTCCAGAGGCTGCCTCCGGGGAAGTTCAGACGGGCAAGGTGCCAAGTGGGGTCGAGTTCGGCCACGGTTGCCTCCAGTACTACGCCGGCATCCTCCCCCAGGTGGATGGGGAGGTCCAGGCGGGCCAGTATCTCTCCAAGGGGACCCTGGGCCACAGTCCGGCCAGACTCCATGACGACCAGATGGTCCGCCAGGCGTGCCACCTCGTCGGGGGAATGGCTGACGTAGAGGACGGGAATATCGAGGTGCTCGTGGAGGCGCTCGAGGTAGGGCAGGATCTCCTGTTTTCTTGCCAGATCCAGGGCGGCGAGGGGCTCGTCCATGAGGAGGAGTCGCGGACTCACCGCCAGGGCTCTGGCGATGGCGACACGTTGACGTTCCCCCCCGGAGAGCTTGTCCGGTTTGCGGTCCATCAGGTGGCCGATGCCCAGCAGGTCCACCGCCTGTTCCAGGCCGACCCGGTGCTCCTGCTGGGTGCGCTTTCGGCCATAGTTCAGGTTGCCAAGCACACTGAGGTGGGGGAAGAGGCTGGCTTCCTGGAAGACGTAGCCCAGGGGGCGCCGATGGGTCGGAAGGAAGCGGTTGGCATCCTGCCAGACCTCTCCATTGACGGAAAGGGAGCCCTCAGTCCGCTCCAGCCCGGCAATGCAGCGGAGCAGGGTGGTCTTGCCCGAACCTGAATGCCCGAAGATGGCCGTGACTCCCCGATGGGGAAGGCTCAGATCGACGTCCAGGCAGAAGTCGCCGAGGGGTTTGGTGAAGCGGGCCAGGATCTGTCCGGTCATACCTTGCTCCAGGCGGAGACTGAACGTCGGGTGTAGAGCACCAGGAGCACCAGGAAGGAAAGGCCGACCAGCACCAGGGCGAGGTGATGGGCCTGGGCGTACTGCATGGCGTCCACATAGTCATAGATCTGGACCGAGGCGACCCGGGTGGCGCCCGGCAGGTTGCCGCCGATCATGAGGACTACGCCGAATTCTCCGACGGTGTGAGCGAAGGTCAGCACGCCCGCGGTCAGGAAGCCACGCCTGGCCAGGGGCAGAGCTACGGTGAAGAACCGGTCCCACGGCCCTGCGCCCAGGGTGGCAGCCACTTCCAGCGGGCGCTCCCCGATACCTTCGAAGGCGGCCTGGAGGGGCTGAATCATGAAGGGAGTCGAATAGAAAGCCGATGCGAGGACCAGCCCCCAGAAGGAGAATGGGAGCGCAGAGATTTCGAGCCACTGGGTGAGGCGGCCCACGGGTCCCTGGGGTCCCAGGGCCAGCAGAAGGTAGAAGCCCAGCACCGAGGGGGGGAGTACCAGTGGCAGGGCAACGATCGAGGCCAGGGGACCCTTGACCCAGGATTTCGTGCGGGCGAGCCACCAGGCCACCGGGGTTCCCACCAGGAGGAGAATCGCCGTCGTGGTGCCCGCCAGTCTGGCGGTGAGAATTAGGGCCTGGACGTCTTCTTGGGTCAGGAACATGGGGAATCTCTAGGGTTACTTCTTGGCCTCACCTGGAAGGGTGAATCCGTATTTGACCATGATGGCCCGCGCCTGGGCGGAACTCATGTAGGTTGCGAACTGCCTGGCCAGGGGTTTGTTGGCGCCATTCTTGAGGAGGACGTAGCCCTGTTCCAGGGGCTGGTGCAGGTTCTGGGGGATCACGGAGTAGCTGCCCTTGCCTTTCATCTCGGGATTCAGGACGAGGGAGAGGGCGATCAATCCAACCTGGGCATTCCCGGTCATGGCGAACTGGGCTGTCTGGCTGATGTTTTCGCCATAGACGAGCCTGGATTCAATTTTGGGCCACATCCCAGTCGCCTTCAGGGCTTCCTCCGCCCGCTGCCCGTAGGGGGCGTGCTTCGGGTTGGCAATGGCGATGCGCTGGATCCTGGGGTCCGCAAGGCTGGAAAGGGTCATGTGGGCTGCGTCGAGGTTGAGGCTCCAGATCACCAGGCGCCCTATGGCATAGGGCTTGACGTCGCCTGCGGCCAGACCGGCTTTCACGAGTTCGCGCGGAAAGGCGATATCGGCGGAGAAAAAGAGATCAAAGGGGGCGCCCTGCTGGATCTGGGCCATGGCCTTGCCGGAAGATCCATAGGCTATGATTACTTCATCTCCGGGGTGGGTCTGGCGGAAAGAGGCGGCCACTTCATCCAGGGCAAACTTGAGGTCAGCGGCGGCCGCGACGGTGATTCTGTCTCCGGCCTGGGCGAAGGAGAGCAGGGAAACGGCCAGGAGGGCCGCAAGGGTTTTCAGATACTTCATAGGGATGATCCTTTCCGGATGGGCTTGGTTGATCAGAACTTGTAGGTGGTCTGGAACCAGAACTTGCGGAGGTCCTTTTCCAGATAGAGCTTGGTGGTGCTGCCCACACCTGTCAGGCCGGTGGCTTCGCTGTCGCCCTTGTAGTCGGCATACTTGGCCAGGACGGAGAAGCTTTTGGTGAGGGGGTAGTTCACCTGGAGATCCAGCTCCTTGCCGAACTTGGTGCCGTCGGTTTCGGCCTTGAAGAGGTGGTACTGGGCCTCGATCTCCAGGCCCAGGGTCTTGGCGCTGGCCTGGAGGTAGGAGTCCACCAGTCCCTTGGTCGAGGTAGTGGCCACCCGGTCGGACCAGCCGTAGAAGCCGTGGAGGGAGGCGTCAGGAGTGCTGAAGCCGCTCTCGAGGGCCTCCCGAACGACCTTCAGGCTGTAGCCCTGGTACTGGTAGCCCAGCATGCCCATGCGGTAGAGGCTGGATGGGACCTTGGCTTCGGTACCATCCCGGTAGGGGCGCTGCTGGGCGTAGGAGGCCTCGTACAGGAGACCCTTCCATGACCCATCCGCCCGGAGGCCGCGGTGCTGGAGGGAGCTCTGGGGGGTGACGGCGGTGCCGACGGGGACGGTTGCGGGGGTGTAGGCGGACACATCGGTCGCATAGTAGAAGGGGGTGATGGCCAGCGCCTTCAGGGGGGTGAAACGGACCCGGGCGAAGCGCAAGTTGGCGTCCCGGTGGGTGCCGTCGCTCAAGAGGACGTCGGAGAGGTAGCCCGCGTGGAGTTCCATCCAGGGCAGGCCGAAGTTTCCCTGGAAGGTGGCGCCAGTGTAGGACTTGGGGGCCTGGGACCAGGCTCCGGCTCCGATGAACCTTTGGTTGTCAACACTTAAGGTCTGACGGCCCACCTTCAGGCCCTTCCAGGCGAGGAAGCCCTGGAGAATACGATCCTGATGGGGATCGCTGACCTTCGCATGGTCGGTCTTGCCATTGAAGCCATCGTTGAAGTTGTCGACGCCGAGGATCGTGCTGACATCCAGGAACTGCAGGCTGGCGCTGACGCCGAAGAAGTCGCCAGTCTTGTAGCCCAGGATGGTGCGATTGGTGAGGGCTGTGGCGGTCTCAGGGCGGTAGACCTTGGTGCTGGGGGCCGTGAAAAACTGGGCCGCATCATCGTTGTCGTATTCGTAGCGGGTGCGGATTTCCAGACTGGCCTTGCCCTGGGTGAGGGCGGATTGGAGATCCTGGGCGGAGGTTCCCAGGGTAGTCAGGGCGAGGGTGCTGAGAAAGATGCGCTTCATGGTGCTTCCTTGTGCTGGGCCTTCTCGGGCGGGTTGGGGGGCGGGTGTGGGGATGCTGTCGGAAGAGGGGAAGGTATCGACGTAGTCATGATTATATTTCGATCGCCGCGCAAATCCAATCCGATCTTGTACTGTCAGGCGGAACATGCGGCTCGCCTGTTGGTTTAATCCTGTTTCCATACTGGCGTTGGTTGGCAGTGTTGGGCTCTGTTGGGTTGTTTTGCATTTTCCGACCTGGATGTGGTGCTCTGGGTTGGCCACTCCGCCAAGGTGTGGTTGCCGGTAGCGGCAAGCGAGATGGGTGCCAGTTTTGGGATCGCTATATTTTTATGGGTATAACGCGTGGGGTATTCGGGGCGGGGCGGAAATTTGCTTCCATCGATTCTGCGATGTGGGGGGTAGGTTGTGGCTAACTATTCTGGTATTAAATATTTGACATTTGATTCCAGATTTCCGGCGATTCGGAAAGGGATTTCCGATTCGGGGGGGTCAGGGGTGTGTTTCTGTCAGCCATTCCTGTACAGCCTTGCGGGTGCTCTCAAAGGCCAGTTCTGGCAGGTCCTTCCTGTCGAACCACCGGGCGTCCGCCGCGTCATCGCTAGCGGCCAGGCTTCCTCCAATGGTCTGGGCCTTGTAAAGGATCACGATAGCCTTGCTGGTTGGGTCGAAGTTCAGTCCCATCTGGCGTTCGATGGTGATGTCCAGGCCCGTCTCTTCCTTCACTTCTCGGATCGCTGCCTTCTCGGGATGTTCGCCCAAGTCGATGAAGCCTGCGGGCAGCGCCCACTTCCCCTTTTCTGGCTGGACGCCCCGTTTGACCAGGAGCACGTGGTTCTCTCGTGTCACAAAGGCTACGGCGGCGACTCTGGGGTTGGGAAAGTGGACAAAGCGGCAGTCGGGGCAGGCGGGTCTCGGGCGTCCATGGACCATCCGGACTTCGGTGGCGTGGCCGCACGCCGGGCAGAAGGCCGTGGCGGGTGCAGTGAATCCCATGGGGGCTCCTGGATCTTTCGCTGTTCGTGTGGCAGTGCGGGCTCGGTCAAGTATGGATCTGGTTTTTGGGGGAAAGCTTTACCATGCGGGCCCCGTGATTGAATACGGAGCGGTCGCCCCCTTGGGCCACGTGCATCCAGACGCGATCTCCATCCATGACGGTAGTTCCTGCCAGGGAGGCAACTCCCCATTCGAACCATTGAGGCGTGAGGGGCACGCTGGGGCCGACCAAGACGATCTGAGTTCGGTGTCCCAATTCCAGGAGGCGTGGCAGGGTCTTGTTGATGAGGGTGACCCCGGTGATGAAAAGGGAATCCTGATCCTCCAGGATGTATTCGCAGGCAGGATCCGGGAAGTCGCCGTTCAGAGGGTGGCGCTCCAAGATCGACAGCTGGCAGATCCGGCCCAGGGGTTCCAGATCCGGGAAGTGTCCCACCACAGTGACCTTCTTTCCTGCCACCTGCTCTTTCATCGTGGTGAAGATGCTTTCGTTCACCGGGGGATCTGGCGGGATGGCCCATTGCTCGGCCAGGGTGGCCTGGGTGTTGTAGTGGGCGTTGAGGGCTGCGACCCCAAGGGCGGCCTCGTAGGGGTGCCAGGACTTGGCGAGGTTGGCCAGTTCGCGGAGGGGGCGGCCTTTGAATGAACCGGCCCCAGGGATGGAGCGGTCTCCTGCGGGGGGTGTCATGGCCATGCCGACTCCTTCCGAGCGCACTAAGGTCCAATGGATGCCAAACATGGCATCGGCTACCACCTTGTCCTCGGGGATCTGGGCAATGAGTTGGTCGTAGATCTCCCACTTTGAGGTGGAGCTGCTTTGGGGAGGTCTGAGGGAATTGGTCATGTTTGCACCTTGAGGCTGGCCGGGGTTGATAATTCGACCTGTTATTTTTGGAACGTTATTAAAATTGTTATATATCGATTGCTCTCGGATGACTGAGGGCTGGGGTGCCGCCCGATGCTCTCCTTGTCTGATGTTTTGTTGTGAGTCCTGGTGTTTGAGGGGTTGGTCGAACAAAAGAATGTTGGCATTCGTTATATGCACGATGATATAACGACTAGGCCCTTTCCGAGTGCATTTCGTGCACTGGGGTTCCTGCATTCCTGAGAGGGCTGGCAGGGAATTGAATCTTCTAAGGAGGCAACTGTGGACATTCATTCGGTTGGGTTTGAAAAACACCTCGAGGAGGCCGAAGCCTTCCACGGTCATCTGTGTGGAGGCATCGTGTCGGGGGTGCGGATGGCCCTTCGCGGGTTGAAGGAGATCGGAATCCGGGACCCCAAAGGGGAGGACCGCAAGAACCTGATCGTCATCGTGGAGATCGATCGCTGCGCAACGGATGCCATTACCTCCGTCACGGGCTGCCGCCCCGGCAAGCGGAGCATGAAGATCAAGGACTTCGGGAAGATGGCTGCTACCTTCATCAACCTGGAAAGCGGCCAGGCCGTCCGCCTCGCATCGAAGGGGCGCAAGGACTCGGAGCAGGCGGGTTCCCTGGAGGATGCCATCAAGGCGGCTTCGGACGAGGAGTTGTTCTGGATTCAGCACGGAAGTGCCCCTTTGGGAGCGGGGGACCTGCCCGGGCGTCCCGTGCGGCGGGTGGTCTGTGCCCGATGCGGCGAAGCCGTCATGGACATGCGGGACCTCTTTGTGAACGGCGAAAGCCTATGCCAGCCCTGCGCGGAAGGCGGTGGCTACTTCATTCCAGGGGGCCGGGCATGAGCGCATCGACGAACGCCACCCTGGCAGCCGAGGCGCTGGACTGGAACCTCCTCTGGAGGGAGGCCATGGCCAGGAAGGATGAAGCGGCCGATACCCGCACCCGCTCGGAATACTGGGACCGTCGGGCGCCCTCCTTTGCCTCCCGCTGTCACGAGACTCCCTATACCCGGACCTTCCTGGATGTGCTCGGTGCCGAGCCCCATTGGTCCGTGTTGGATGTGGGCTGTGGGGCGGGGACCCTCGCGATTCCCCTGGGGAGTCGGGTCCAGAGCATCACCGCCATGGACTTCTCGGAGGCCATGCTCGAGCAACTGGTCCTGCGGCGCGACGAGCTGGGGCTTTCCAATATCCGCACCCTCCACGGGGGCTGGGACGATGACTGGGATGCCCTCGGGGTGGGGGCCCACGATGTGGTCATCGCCTCCCGTTCCCTGATGGTGGGAGACCTGGAAACGGCCCTTCGCAAGCTGGACCGGGCTTCCCGCCTCGGCGTCTATCTCACCGCCCCGGCGGGCTACGGCCCCTCGGATCGCAGGGCCCTGGAGGCCGTGGGTCGACCTTCGCGCAAAGGCCCTGACTACATCTACGTATACAACCTCCTCTATCAGATGGGGATTTTCGCCAACATCACCCTCATCCGGTCCGAGGAGGGCCGACCCTTCGCTGGACCCGATGAAGCCCTGGGCTTTTACCGCACCCTGATTGACGGCCTCAGCCCGGAGGAGGACCAGCGCCTGCAGGCGTACCTCCAGCGGGAACTCCGCCTCCGGGATGGCAAATGGTACCTGCGTCACCAGGATGCCATCCAGTGGGCCCTGATCTGGTGGCGGAAGAACGGTTGACCGGTTCGCGCGTCCAGACCCCTTTCTACCCTTAACCCCTTTCCTCAACCCTGCCGTCTGCTCCTCTTCGAGAGGGGTTAGCGGCGCCATTGGAGGACAAATCATGTCCAGGTTCCCCATCGCCGTTTCGGCATTGACCTTTCTTCTCTGTGCCTCTCCAGCCCTGGTGGCGGGGGAAGGGGCTGTGGAGTCCGCCGCGGCTGATAGCAAGGCCAAGGCCGTCAAAGATGGCAAGTTCCGGATGGGTGAGGTCACCGTCGCGGTGACCGCCGATCTGGATCCCATTGAGACAGCCAATACAACGATCAACGCTGAGCAGATTCAGCAGCTCAATCGGGATGACATCAGTTCAGCCCTGGCCTTGTTGCCGGGAGTGAGCGTCAGTCTTGGGGGTGCGCGCAACGAGGCCATGTTCTACCTCCGCGGGAATGATCCCCGCCAGACCCCTGTCTTCGTGGATGGGGTGCCCTGCTACATCCCCTACGACGGCAATATCGACTACGCCCGCTTTACCACCTCTGATGTGGCCGAAATCCAGGTGGCCAAGGGCTTCAGCTCCATCGCCTATGGGGCCAACACCCTTGGAGGTGCCATCAATGTGGTGACCCGGAAGCCTGTGGCTGCCTTTGAGGGGGATATCCGGGCGGGGATCTTCGAGGGCAATGGCAGGACGACGGCGGTGAACCTCGGCAGCAACCAGGGGTGGTGGTACGCCCAGGGCGGGCTCGCTTACAGCAAGGCCGACTCCTGGCGGATGTCTTCGGATTTTGTCCCCAATGCCCGGGAGGACGGGGGCGAGCGGGACCATTCCGGTTATTCCGACAAGAAGCTGTCGTTGAAGGTGGGTCTCACGCCCAACGCCACGGACGAATACGCCATCGGGATCATCCGGCAGCGGGGCGAAAAGTCGAGCCCTGTGAGCACTGACCTGACCACGACGGCGCGTTATTGGGACTGGCCCCTCTGGAATATGGACAGCACCTTCCTTGTGACCCGCACGGCTCTGGGGGACAAGAGTTACGTCAAGTTCCGCGCTTACTTCGATCGCTATGAGAACGGTATCGATAGCTACACGGACAGCACCTACACCACGCTCAAGACCAGCGGGTCCGGGGCCATGAGCCCATACGGCCACAGCCGCTACCGGGACTTCAGTCATGGCCTGATGGCTGAAGTCGGCACCATGGCCTTTGCTAATCACAGCGTGAAGGCGGTGCTGCAGACCAAGACCGATGTCCATCGGGAGGGTGACTACACCCAGCCGGACACCGCCAGCATGCCCCATTTTGAGGACCGGTACCTGATCATGGGGGTCGAGGATAGCATCACCCTCACTCCCACCCTGGACCTGTCGGTAGGAGCTGGTTGGGATCAGATGAAGCCCGAAAAGTCGGGCTCCACCTGGGAACTCTCCGAATCCCGGAGCAAGTGGCACGGCCAGGCTGGTCTCTTCTGGAAGGTGACCCCCAGCACCCAGGTCTACGCCACCCTCGCCCAGAAGGATCACTTCGCCACTCTCAAGGATCGCTACTCCCTGCGATTCGGGACCTACTATGCCAACCCGGGTCTGGTGCCCGAGACCTCCACGAACTACGAGGTTGGGGTCAAGTCGAATCCCACGGCCTGGTTGCAGGTGGAGGCCGCGCTCTTCCGGAGCGACATCAAGAACCTCATCCAGTCCGTGTATGTCGAGACCGTCGGTACCACCAAGATGTACCAGATGCAGAACATCGGGAAGGTCCAGCACGAAGGCGTGGAACTCGCCCTCGGTGTGAAGCCGAACAAATACGTCAAGGGCGGGCTGGGCTATACGTACCTGGATCGGGATAACCGGAGCGGTGCCACGGTTCTCACCGGCACTCCCAAGCACCGGGTTACGGGCTATCTTCGGGTGGATCCCCTGGAGACCCTTTATGTGCAGGCCAGTGTCCAGTCTCAGGGCAGGGTTTGCGATAGTTCATCTCAGGCTTCCGCGACAGGCCTTGTGACTTCAACCTATGTCGGCGGCTTCGCCACCGCCGATGTGGCCATTGGCTGGCAGCCCGCGGCCAAGCTCGCCTTTGACGCTGGCCTGAAGAATGCCTTGGACCGCAATTACCAATACAGCACCGGTTACCCCATGCCGGGCCGCACCTGGTTTGCCAACGCGCGCTACACGTTCTGATCTCCTGTTCTCCATGAAGGCATTTGCGCTGGGGGCGAGCCTGTCGGGTCGCTTCCAGCGCAATTGCATATCGTGGCGAGCCGTGCGGGATGCTTGTCTCGCCTTCTGGGCAATGCCACGATGTACGCCGAGTCTGGAGCCAGAGAATGTCCAAGAACAGCGCACCTCAGATGGAACTTGCCGGATCCCTCTGGGTCCAGAAGGCTGGCCAGAAGGTCTTTGCCGAGGAACGGATCGCGCTGCTGGAGAAGATCCACGAGCTGGGGAGTATCACTCACGCCGCCAAGGCCGTGGGGATCAGCTACAAGACCGCCTGGGACGTGGTCAACCTCATGAACAATCTGGCGGATCGTCCCCTGGTGGAGCGCAATGCCGGCGGCAAGGGCGGAGGGGGCACGGCCCTCACGGAAGCGGGGCTGGAGGTTGTCCGGCAGTTCCATGTCTTTGCGGAGGAACATCGCCGCTTCCTGCAGAACATCAGTCAGCGCATCGAGGGGGGCGGGGACCTTTATACCTTCCTGCGTCGCATGTCCATGAAGGTCAGTGCCCGCAATATCTTTGCGGGTAGGATCACGACCCTCTCCAGGGGGGCGGTGAATGCCCTGGTGGTGCTGACCATGAAGGGGGGGGGCACCATCTCTTCCACCATCACGAATGCCAGCGTGGCCAGTCTGGAGTTGGAAGTCGGCAAGGACGCCTACGCCATCATCAAGGCCAGCTCCGTCATCCTGGGAACGGATCTTCATGGGATGAAGCTCAGCGCCAGGAATGTGCTCTGCGGCAAAGTGACAAAAGTGCTCGATGGCCAGGTCAATGCCGAGGTGGATGTGGACCTGGGCGGCGGCAATACCATCAGCGCCGTAATCACCCACGACAGTGTCCTGAAGTTGGGGCTGCAGCCGGGGGTCCACGCCTGCGCCATGTTCGAAGCTTCGAGTGTGATCCTGGGGGTCTGATGTCGTCGGGAATGGATTTCCGGTGACTGTTCTTTGGGAGGATCGCCATGAAGCTTAGTGCCCGGAATGTCCTGGTCGGGCAGGTTGCCGAAGTGACCCAGGGGACCGTCAGCACCCTGGTGGGGCTTACACTCAAAGGTGGGGCCAGGCTCTACGCAACCATCACCAACGACAGTGTGGCTGCTCTTGGTCTCCAGCCAGGGACAGAGGCCTTCGCCATCGTCAAGGCGAGTGCCGTGATTGTCGGGACCGACCTCCACCGGGCCAGGGTCAGCGCCCGGAACCTGCTCTGCGGCAAGGTGTGCAAGGTGGTGGACGGCCCCGTGAGTGCCGAGGTCGATATCGAGGTGGCACCCGGAGTTGTGATCAGCGCTGTGATCACCCATGAGAGCGTCAAGTCCCTCGACTTCCAGATCGGGGACCACGCCTGTGCCCTGTTCAAGGCCTCCAGCGTGATTCTGGGGGTAAATTAAATTCTTTTGCCAAGGATGACCTTTCTTGGGTATTATTAGAAACTCTGTCATTCTATGACATGCCGTGATGCCCGCGAGGTGCGGTCACCACGAAAACACTTTGATCACCCTGCCTGGGGGTGTCATCGCAATCATGTTCCAGGCAATCGTAGGAATTCATCATGGCCCAAGGCACCGTCAAGTGGTTCAACGCCGAAAAGGGTTTCGGTTTCATCACCCCCGATGAGGGTGGTCCCGATCTCTTCGTCCATCACTCCGCCATCCAGACCCGCGGTTTCCGCACCCTGGATGAGAATCAGCGCGTCAGCTTCGACGTCGCGCAGGGCCAGAAGGGGCCCCAGGCCACCAACGTCAACAAGCTCTAATATACCGTTAAGATAATCAAGGAAAGGGCGGCTTCGGCCGCCCTTTCTGCTTTACGAAGGGATCGGCCGAAGGCATGGTGTTGGGGGTGGTCAGGAGGGTGCGCAATGCCGGTCCCTACTCATGAAGTCGTCGTCGTCGGTTGTGCCGGAGTGGATACCCAGGTCTACCTCCCGGATGGGCGACTCGAGCTCGGACAGGAGGGCCACTTCTCCGAGAACCTGGACTGCGCCGGTCAGGCGGGGACCTATGCAAGCCGGAGCTATGCCCGGCTGGGCTGGAGGACCGCCTTCATCGGGTGCCTCGGGGAGGACTGGGCGGACAGCCTTGTGCGGGAGGCGTTGGCCTCAGAGGGCATCAACCTGGAGGGGCTCTTTGTCGATCCTGCTGGCACTGCCCGGAGCGTCAATCTCATGTTCCGGGATGGCCGCCGCATCAACTTCTACGACGGCAAGGGCCATGCTGGGCTGAGCCCGGATCTCGGCCATTGTCGTCAACTGTTGCGTTCAGCCCGCCTAGCCCACTTTGCCATTCCGGACTGGGCCAGACAGCTGCTGCCCCTGGCCCGGGAACTGGGGGTGCCGATCGCCTGCGATCTGCAGGACATTGTCCTGGCTGATGACCCCTACCGGCAGGCCTTCATCCAGGCCGCCGACTATCTGTTCTTTTCGGCCGCCAACCATCCGGACCCTTTCCCGTTGATGGAGAGGCTCCTGGAGGCCAGCTCGGGGAACCTGGTCCTGTGCGGCATGGGACGCCGGGGATGCGCTGTCGCGACCCGGGAAGGTTACCGTCAGTTTCCGGCCGTAGAGCTGCCGATGCCCGTGGTCGATACCAATGGGGCTGGCGACTGCCTGGCGGCGGGCTTCCTAACCAGCTTTGTGCTGGAGGGCCGCCCCCTGGAGGAGTCGGTCAAACGGGCCCAGATCGGGGCCCGTCACGCCTGCACCCTTCGGGCAAGTTCTTCGGGCTTAATAAGTTCGGACCAGCTCGAAAGCTGGTCCGAAGTCATCCCCTGAAGGGGGGGTTATACGCCGCGTCGGCTGCTGCTGGGACCGGAGCTGCGCCGACCCTCGGGGCGGGCGGGGCGGGAGCCCGAGGAGCGGGGATTGCTGCCCTGACGACCACTGGGGCGCTGGCCTCCACCACCGGAACGCTGACCGCCGCTGCGTCCATTCTCGATGGGTTCAGCCTTGATGGTGGGGTCGGGAGCAAAGCCCGCCACCACTTCGCTGGGCAGGGGCTTCTTCAGGAGGCGTTCGATGCCCTTCAGGAGCTTCTGCTCGTCCACGCAGACCAGGCTGAGGGCTTCACCCTCGCTGCCGGCGCGGCCCGTGCGGCCGATGCGATGCACGTAGTCTTCGGGGACCTGGGGCAGCTCATAGTTCACGACATGGGGGAGCTGGTCGATGTCCAGGCCCCGGGCGGCGATATCGGTGGCCACCAGGACGCGGATATTCCCCTGCTTGAAGTCCGAAAGGGCCTTAATGCGCTGGGGCTGGCTCTTGTTGCCGTGGATGGCCAGGGCGCTGATGCCATCCTTGTCCAGCTGCTCGGCCAGCCGGTTGGCGCCGTGCTTGGTGCGGGTGAAGACCAGCACCTGCTCCAGGTTCTGGGTCTGGATGAGGTGGGCGAGCAGGGCCCGCTTACGCTCCCGGTCCACGGGGTGCACCACCTGCTTGACCAGCTCGGTGGTGGAGTTGCGGGGGGCCACATCGACGGAGACGGGATCCTTGAGGAGGCTGGAGGCCAGTTCGCGGATTTCGCCGGAGAAGGTCGCGGAGAAGAGCAGGCTCTGACGCTTGGCGGGCAGGAGGGCCAGGATCTTCTTGATGTCGCGGATGAAGCCCATGTCCAGCATGCGGTCGGCCTCGTCCAGGACGAGGATCTCCAGCTGGTCGAAGCGGAGGGTGCCCTGCTGGTGGTGGTCCAGGAGGCGCCCGGGGGTGGCCACCAGGATCTCAACGCCCTTGCGGAGGGCTGCCATCTGGGGGTTGATGTTCACACCACCGAAGATGGTGGTGGAGCGCAGGGGGATGTGCTTGCCGTAGGTGCGGATGCTCTCTTCCACCTGCATGGCCAGCTCCCGGGTGGGGGTGAGGACCAGGGCCCGGATGGGGTGCTTGGCGGGGGAAGTGGAGGTGCTGGCCTGGGGGGCGAGGAGCTGCAGCATGGGCAGGGTGAAGGCGGCGGTCTTGCCGGTGCCCGTCTGGGCGCCACCCATGAGGTCGCGGCCTTCCAGGACCACGGGAATGGCCTTGGCCTGGATGGGGGTGGGGGTTTCGTAACCCTGCTCGCGTACGGCGCGCAGCAGCTCGGGCAGAAGGCCGAGGGTGTCGAAGGACATGAATGCTCCTGAAAGGGCCCACCCGCTCGGCAATGCCGATGCGGGCCCCGGTCGGGGCAGAAAAGGCGAATCGTAGGGAGCCGGGGGAGACTGACCGGAGGTGTCTGGCCCGTAATGCCTCGCCGTGATTCGTGGAAAACCCCTGAAGTCGTGTGACTTCAGGGGTTGGTGGTGGTCCCGGAGCGATTCGAACGCCCGACCCTCAGATTCGTAGTCTGATGCTCTATCCAGCTGAGCTACGGGACCCGCGCGGCGCAGTTCACGACGAACGCCGACTGATCTGTTAGTCTACCGCACTTTTGGGCTTTGTCTACCCTTGATAATGAGAGAGCCCCGTGTTTGGGGCTCTCTCACTGCTCATTCCTTTGAATATCAGGGCCTTGATGCTACTTGCCGCGCAGCCCCTTGATCCTTTCCCCCAGCTTCTTGAAGGTGAATCCGTCCAGGATGTCGAAGAAGACGGGAATCACCACCAGGGTCAGGACGGTGGAGGTGATGATGCCGCCCACCACGGCCCGGGCCATGGGAGCCCGCATCTGGGCGCCGGCGCCCAGGGCGAAGAACAAGGGCAGCATGCCGCCGACCATGGCCAGGCTGGTCATTAGGATGGGGCGCAGTCGGGTCATGCCGGCCTGGATGATGGCCTCCTGGCGGGACATGTTGTGCTCCCGCATGTTCTGGAGGGCGTTGTCCACCAGCAGGATGGCGTTCTTGGTCACCAGGCCCATGAGGAGGATGAGACCGATGCCGGTCATGATGCTCATGGAATCGCCCGTGATCAGCAGCATGCCCACCATGCCCACCATGGAGAGGGGCAGGGATACCATGATGGTGATGGGGAGCTTGAAGCTCTCGAACTGGCTGGCCAGCACGAAGTAGATGAAGAAGATGGCCAGTAGGATGGCGGTTCCCATATACCCCGCCGTCTCGTTGTTGGTTTTGGCTGTGCCCGTGAAACTAAGCTTGACGCCGGGGGGCAGGCCGCCGTCCTGGCGGAGCTTGGCCACCTTCACGTTCACTTCGTCCACCACCTCCTGGAGGCTCTTGCCATCCTTGTTGGCGGTGATGAGGAGCTGGGGCTGGAGGCCCCGACGCTCCAGTTTGGCGGCTGCCACGGTGTCCTCGAATCTGGCCACATTGCTCAGCTTCACCTGGAGGTTGTTGCCCGCCTTGTCCTTCTTGGACGAGGTGATCATCATTCCTTCCAGCTGGCTGGCCCGGGAGCGGTTGACATCCGAGAGACGCACGGTCACGTCGTACTGCTCGCCACTGCTGGGGTCCTCATACTTGGCCACATCCAGGCCATCCACCAGGGGACGGACGACACTGGCGATGGCCATGGGGGAAACCCCCAGATCCGAGGCCCGCTTCCGGTCCACGGTCAGGCGCAGCTCGGGCTTGCCCTGATCCCGGCTGCTGGTGATATCCACGGCGCCATCCACGGACTTGACGAGCTTCAGGACGATGGGTTCCGCCTGCTCGACGGCCCTCCGGTCGGGGCTCATGACGGCCAGACTCACGGCCTTGGCGTCGCCCATGTCCGCCACGGCGCTCACATCGGTCTCGACGCCGGGGACGCTGCGGAAGCGGTCCCGCAGTTCCCGGCGCAGGGCGACATGGCCCCGGCGCTTGCCTTCCGTGAACTTGATGTAGATGGTGCCTTCGGTGATGGTGCCCTTGAGCCCCGTGCCGATGGTGGTGTAGACGTGCTCGATTTCATGGCTTTCGGAGCCATCGGTGCGGGTGCGGATGATGTGTTCCAGTTCCTCCGCCTTGCGCTTGGCTGCCTGCAGGCTGGAGCCTGCCTCCAGCTTGAAGCCCACCTGCAGATCGCCCCGGTCGTAGTCCGGCATGAACTCGTTGCCCAGGAGGCCGAGGAGGCCGATGGCGAGGACAAAGCTGCCGAAGCCGATGCCGAGCACGGTCTTGCGGTGTCCCAGAGCCCAGGTGATGGTTTTCTTGTAGAAGGCCTCCCACTGGTCCAGCTGGTCGTTGAACCAGTCTACGGTTTTCATGATGAACTTGCGGTGACCGTGGTGGGATTCCTGGTAGCCCTTTTCGTGCTCGGGATCGGGCCAGACGGCGCTGAGCATGGGGTCCAGGGTGAAGCTGACAAAGAGCGAGACCGTCACGGCGAAGGCCACGACGATGCCGAAGCTGAAGAAGAAGCGGCCGATGATGCCGCCCATGAAGGCGACCGGAATGAAGACCGCCAGGATGGACATGGTAGTGGCGATGACGGCGGGCCCGATCTCGGCGGTGCCCTCCCGGGCCGCCGTGATGTGGTCCTTGCCCATTTCTGAGTGGCGGGTGATGTTCTCGCGCACCACGATGGCGTCATCGATGAGGATGCCGATGGCCAGCGAAAGGGCCATCAGGGTCATGGTATTCAGGGTGAAGTCCAGGGCCTTCATGATGATGAAGGTGCTGATGACCGACACCGGCAGGGTTAGGCTCGTGATGATGGTGGAGCGCCAGCTCTTAAGGAAGTAGAAGACCACGATGACCGCCAGCAGGCCGCCCAGGACGATGGAAAGCACCACGTCATCCACCGAGTCGTTGATGAACTTGGCGTTGTCCTTGGCCTTGACGGTGACGACGCCGAGCTTCTGGAGTTCTGGCTCCATGCCCTTGATGGCCTCGTCTACAGACTTGACCATGGCCACGGTGTTGCCGCCGATCTGCTTCTGGATTTCCAGGGCCACGGCGTCCTGACCGTCCAGGCGGGCCAGAGTACGCTTCTCCTTGATGTCGTCCAGGATGGTGGCGACTTCCTGGAGTTCGATGGGGCGGCCCTTCTGGTTGCCCACCACCACATGGCTGAAGTCCTCCACGCGCTTGGCCTTGGCGTCCACTCGGACACTGATCTCCCGGGTGCTGGTCAGGAGGTTGCCGCTGGGGACGGCCTGGGTATCCTGGCCCAGGGTGCTCGTGACCTGTTGCAGGGTGAGGCCCAGGGATTCCAGCTTCTGGGGATCGATCTGCACCCGGATGTTCCGGGTGCTGCCGCCCACGACCTCGGCCTTGCCCACGCCCGCGATGTTCTCGATGCGACGCTTGATGTATTCGTCTGCGATGCGGGTCAGTTCCCGGTCACTCATGCCCTTGTGGGCGGCGTCGGGACGGATGACCAGGGAGAGCACCGGCAGCTGGGCTGGGTCGAACTTCTGGATGATGGGTTCTTTGATGGTGTCCGGGAGGTCCTTGCGGACCTGCCCGACCTTGGAGCGCACATCCTCCAGGGCCTTGTCCACATCCCGTTCGATCTCGAACTCGATGGTGATGACGCCCACGCCATCCTGGGAGGTGGAGCTGATCTCCGAGACCTTCTCGATGGGGTTGACGGCCTCTTCGATTTTTCGGACCACGTCCTGTTCGACGGCGTCAGGGCTTGCGCCAGGGTAGGCCACGCTGACGGTCACCACGGGGATATCCACTTTGGGGAACTGGTCGAGACCGAGCCCCTTGATGGAGAAGAGGCCGAGGATGACCATGGCCAGCATCACGCAACTGGTGAGCACGGGCCGCTTGATGGAAAGATCAGATAGGAACATGGATCACTTCCCCTGGGGTGCGGCTGGGGCCTGGGGGACCTGGAGGCGGGTACCGTCCACCACGAGCTTCTGGCCCTGGCCGATGACCTGCACTCCCGCTGCTAGCCAATCGGCCTCCACGGGGCGCCACCCGTTCTGTTCCGGCCCCACCGTGAGCTTCTTGCGGACCGCAAAGCCGTTGACGGCCTGGAAGACCTCGGCCTCCCGGCCCGTGGCGGTCAGGACGGAGGAGGGAAGTGCCAGGCGCTGGGTTTCGGTCTCGCCCTCAATGACGCCTTCGGCGAACAGGCCACCCTTGAGCTTGCCGTCGGGATTGGGAACCTCCAGCCGGACCCTGAGGGTGCGGCCATCTGCCTGAAGGGTGGGGCTGATCTGGGTTAGCCGACCCGTGAAGGGCTTATCGAATCCCGTGACCTTGAAGGAGGCTTGCATGCCAATCTTGACCGTCGCCAGGGCCTCGGCGGGGAGATCCGCCAGGATTTCCAGCTTGCGGTTGTCCACGACCTCGAAGGAAGTCTGCCCCGGGTTCAGCATCTCGCCGGGCTGGACCGAGCGCTTGGCCACTTCCCCGGCGAAGGGGGCCGTGGTGCGGGCCTTCTTGAGGCGGGTCTTGGCCAGGCCGAGGTTGCTCTCGGCGGCCCGGGCCGCTGCCATGGCCGCGTTGTAATTGGTTTCGGCCTGCTGGGCGGCCTGGCGGGTGACACTCCGTTTCTCCAGGAGACTCTGTGAGCGCTCATTGTCCCGACGGGTCTGCTGGGCCTGGGCCTGGGCCTGGGCCAACTGGGCCTCGGCGGCCTGGACGCTCAGGAGGAGTTCGTCTTCGTCCTGGGCGCAGAGCACGGTACCTGCGGCGACACGGTCGCCCTCCTGGACGGTGACGCGAGTAACCCGGCCTGCGACTTCGGCCTTCAGTTCGGCGCGGTTCACCGCCAGCAGGGTGCCTGTGAAGGCGATGGCGCTCTTGAATGGGCGGGTCTCAACCGGCACCAGGGTGACCGGGACCAGGCCTTCGGTCTTCTGGGCCCGCTGGCGGCTGAGTTCCTGGTTCCGCTGTATGAAGTGGTAGGAGATGGTTGCGACGATGGCCAGGGCCGGGACGCCGGCGTAGAGGTAGAGTTTCTTGCGTTCCATGGATGCTCCAAAGGCTCAGAGGGGGGGCAGGCCCAGGGCCCGGCGATGGTTGAAGAGGGCGCTCCAGATGCCCAGCTCGGCGCGGCGACGCTGGCTTTCCTGCTGGCGCTCGGTGCGTTCGGCCTGGAGGAGATCCAGGGAGGTGATCAGGCCCTGGTCAAAGGACTCCCGGCTGTTGCGCAGGGCTTCCATGGAGGCATCGTGGGCCTTTTTGGCGGCGTCGAAGAAGGCGAGGGCCTTCTGGAGTTCCCGTTCGGCCGTGCTCTTTTCCACCGCGATGCTGCGTTCCTTGTCCATCCGGGCTTGTCGCACTTGTTCCAGCTGGGCCCGGTTCTGGGAACGGCGTCCGGAGGTGCGGAGGCCATCGAAGAGGGGCACGCGCATATTGATGTTCACCTTCCAGGTGTCGTAGGGGGTCTGGAAGAGATCATTGGTGTGGTTGGCTTGGTAGCCGCATGATGCACTGAAGTCCACCTTGGGTCGCAGGTCGGCTTTGATGATCCGGTCGTTGGCCTGGTACATGGCTTCCTGCTGCTTGTACTGGGCGAGTTCGCTGCGTTGGACCCCGGCGGGCGTCTTGAAGTCGGGTGCGCCGAGATCCGCCAGTTTCAGTGGAGTCTTCGGATCCAGGCCCAGCTGGCCGTTCAGGAGCTCCATGGCCCGCTTGTAGTTGGCATCGGCCTGGAGGTTTTCCGGGACAACGGCCAGGTATTCGCTTTCGGCCCGCAGACGGTCAAGTTCGGTAGCGGTCTGGGCTTCCAGCTTGGCTTTCACATCCGAGAGGAACTGCTCGGCGGTCTTGAGGCGGGTCTGAACTACCTCCAGTTCCGCCTGACAGACCAGCACGTTGATGTAGGCCCCGGCCACGCCATGGAGGGTGTCCAGCTCTGAGGTCGTATAGGAATACTGGGCCTCCTTCTCGCCCATCTTGGCCACTTCCACCGCAGTGCCCAGCTTGCCCCAGTAGAAGAGGGGCTGGCTGATGGACGCCTGGGTGGTGAAGAAGTTCCGGGGCATCACCAGGGCCTCGGCGTTGGGGATGGTGGCCGCCATGCCGCCGGTCAGGAGGCTCACGTCCCGGGTGCGGGTGTAGTCGGCCACCACGTTGACCTGGGGAAGGGCATCGGCACGGGCGGTGGTGATGGCGCCCTGGCGCTCCTCGACCCGGGCCTTGGCAGCCTGGAGCATGGGGTTCTCCGCCTTGGCGCGGTTGAGGGCGGCTGCCAGGTCAAGATCCAGGGATGGCGAGGGTGCAGGGGGCTCGGCCACCTGCGCAGGAGGAAGGAACAGCATGGTCAGGCTCCTTGGGCGGGGAAGGCTTCGGAAATGCCCAGCCCCCTTAGGGTGAATTGGATGAAGTGGTCCGACAGGGATTCCATCTCCGTTTCGTTGTAGACGGCGCCCCGGTGAAGTATCACCAGCGCCATATGGGTCTGGATGTGCGTGAGTTGGCCCAGGGTGCTGAGTTGCATGCGGAAGCTTTCCTCCTCGGTCAGGTCCGGGCAGAGGATGCGGATGCAGCCCGCGAGGTACTGGGTGAGGGGGGTTACCATCTCCCGGACAAAACCGATGACCGAGGGGCGCATCGTCTGGATGGCCTGGTTCCACAGCGCAAAGGCTGCCTGTTCAAACTCAGAGCCATAAAGAGCCTTCAGTTCAGCAGGGCAGGTGCAGGTGAGCCGGACCATGAGCCGGATGAAGCCCTTGAGCCCGTGCAGAGCTTCCGCCCGGGCGTCGGGGCTTGCGGGGTTGGGGCTGGGAGGGAGCTGGTCGAATTGATCACTGCCGATCTTGAAGACGAATTTCACCGCCTCCAGGTACAGACCCTCCTTGCCGCCAAAGTAGTACTGGATCAGCGCGCTGTTGGCGTCGGCCTTCTTGGCGATCTCCCGGATGCTGGCCCCTTCGAAGTTCTTCGCGGTGAAGGTCTTGATGGCAGCGACGATGAGACGGTCTCGGGTGTCGATGATGTGTTCGGGTTCTGGGCTTTTCATGGGCTCCACGTATGAATGAACTGACTCATCCAACCATGGTTCCGGGTGTTAATCAATCGAATAATCAAAACGGGTACCCGGTATTGAGGATTGCGGCCGGTCCGGCGCTCCGCTTTCATAGAGGAGCGAGATCCCGGAGGTTGCATGCTCTTCTATGCGTTCTATTACCTGGTTTCAGTCCTGCTGCTGTGTCAGGGGACCCAGTTGCTCGGGGAGCAGCGCAACCCCATGGGGGCTGTCCCCGTCGAGCTGTCAATGCCCAATGGGCCGTCCCGGGGCTGGGGTCGCCTGCTGGTGCTGGTCGGACTGGTGGGCGTGGTCTGCGGCCTGGTGAGCCATGGCGAGGCCCCTCGGGTGTCCGCCCACGCCCTGTCTTTTGTGCAGGGCGGCGAGTGGCTGGTGATGGCGGCCTACGGATTCTGGCTGGTGTTCCTGGCGAAGCGGGTCGAATACCAGGCTGTCGCAGCCGCTTCTGCGGATCACGGTCACCACTGAAAGACTTGCGCCCCCGGACCCTTGCGGGGCGGGGGCGCAGATCCGTGTTGCTGTGACTAGACCTTCTGCTTGGCTTCGTTCTGGTTGTGGTCCAGTTGTTCGATGGCCAGCATGGCGTAACCGACGATCTTGTCGGCGGCGGCTCGGGCGCCCATGGCGTCATGCCGCTTGAGCGCATCCACCAGCTTGCGGTGGGCTGTAAGGCCAAGGGTCACCGCCCAGCCGAAGCGGGTGGTGTAGGCGAGCGACATGCGGAATGGCTCGCGGATGCTGCTGTAGAGGTGCCGGAAGATGGGGTTGTGGGAGGCGTCCACAACGGCCGCATGGAATTGGAGATCGATGCTGACGAGGCTCTCGTAATCGGCAGAGGCGATGACGGCCTCCCGCTGGGCGAGGCATTCATCAATGGTCTTGATGTCCTCTTCCGTGGCGCGCACAGCTGCGAAGCCAGCGGCAGTTGGTTCGATGGCCAGGCGGACTTCACAAAGATCCCGAAGGAAATTGACGTCGCAATTGACCTCAGCAGACCAGGCAAGGATATCGGGATCCAGTAGGTTCCAGAATTCCCTCGGGCGGGAACGCATTCCGGAACGGGGGCGGACTTCCAACATGCCCTTGTCGGCCAGCACCTTGAGGGATTCCCGGAGGATACTGCGGCTGACACCAAGTTGGAGGCAGAGCTGCTCCTCGTTGGGAAGGACGACGGGCTTGGAAGCACTCCCCGCCTGGATCAACTGGAGACCAAGGGTCCGGGTCACGCAGCTGTGGAGGGTTTCGGGGGGCCTGATCTTGTCGAAACTGGTTGCCATTTTTCTGCCTGGGCAAAGGGGTTGCGACCATGAAGGAGAGGAAGTCCCCAACTGAAATGGGTCGTGAGAGACGGCCAAGGGCCGATCATGACTCCTCGTTTGTATCTTAACGTGCTGCCCCCCGGAAGTGTGAGGGGGAGACGCGCATTGTCGGTGATATTCCCTGTTATCCTCGCATTTCCTGTAACGAATAACATGATGTTTTTCTCGAACCCGGAGCATTCATGTCACAAGGGCCCCATTCTGATGCCATCCACGGACTCCCCGAGAACGCCAGACGTCCCCTGAATCCAGGCGAGTCCTATGTACCGTTGGTGCCGCAGGATGGAACCCCGGAAGTTACGGTACGGAGTGTGACCTTGGGTCTTATCTTCTGCGCTGTCTTCTCGATGGCTGCGGCCTACCTGGCGCTCAAGCTGGGGCAGGGCATCGAGGCGGCCATCCCCATCTCCATTCTGGCGGTGGGGCTTTCCCGTTTTTATTCCAGGCGAAGCAGCATTCTGGAAAACGTCATTATCCAGAGCATCGGCGCCAACTCCAGTCATGTCGTCTCCGGGGCGGTCTTCACCCTGCCGGCCCTGTACATGCTCAGTGGCGTGGCTGGAAGTGGGGTGAATCAGCCGAACCTTCTGCAGGTGGTCCTTGTCAGCTTCATCGGGGGGTGTCTCGGGATCCTCTTCCTGATTCCCCTGCGGTACCACTTCATGGTGGAGAACCATGGCATCTTCCCCTGGCCTGAGGCCACGGCCACTGCTGAGATCCTGGTGACGGGCGAGAAGGCGGGGAACCAGGCCCGGGAACTGGCTGTGGCGGCCATGGTGGGTGCGGCCTATGACGGTCTGGTCACCCTCTTCCGGGCCATGGGGGAGGAGATCCGCTTCCGGCACGTCTGGATCGGGGAAGCCCTGGAGAAGCGCTTCCTCAGTTTCAACATGCTTAACAGCGCGGCCACCCTTGGTATCGGCTACATCATCGGCCTTCGGTACTCGGCGGTCATTGCCGCCGGAAGCCTCTTCAGCATGTTTGTCCTCGTGCCGCTGGTGCACGCCGTGGGAGTATACATCCCCGTGGTGGTGGCCCCCGGCACCAAGCTCATCTCGGCCATGAGCCCCGAACAGGTCTTTTTCAGCTACGTACGCATCATCGGCGTCGGTGCCATCGCAGGGGCAGGGGTCATGGGGGTCCTGGCCTCCCTGCCCAACATGGTCCGCTCCATCATCAGCAATATGAAGGCCCTCCTGAGCGGGCAGAAGGGTGAGAGCCGCGCCATTCCGGCCCGGACGGACCGCTCCATGACGGGTTCGATGGTGGCGGTGGGCTTGCTGGTCTGTGTCCTGATGACCTTCCTGTTCCTCTCCTTCGGTCTCGGGATCCAAAAGGCTGTGATACCGGCCCTGGCCGGAACCGCCCTGGTCATGGTGATCGCCTTTCTCTTTGCCCCGGTGGCGGCCCGGGCCATTGCCACCATCGGTACCAATCCCATCTCGGGCATGACCATGCTGACCCTGGTCATCACGGGCCTGGTGATGCTCAAACTTGGGTTTTCCGGTGGCTACGGGATGTTCCTGACCCTCATGGTGGGCGGGATCGTTTGCACCGCCCTGGCGGCGAGTGGGGCCTTCAGCACGGACCTGAAGATCGGCCACTGGATCGGCGCAACCCCGGCCCGCCAGATCGGATGGAAGTTCGTGGGAACCTTCGTGGCGGCCCTCTTCTGCGGCATCGCCATGTGGAAGATGGCCCAGTTGCGGACCCCGGAAGGGCTGATGGCCATGGGCACCAATGCCTTGCCCTCTCCCCAGGCCAGCGCCATGCGGGCCATTCTAGAAGGAATTTTCGGCAGCGTCTCCATGCCTCTGCGTTGGTACTGCTTCGGCCTGGGCGTGGTCTTCTCGGTGGTGCTGCGGATCCTGGAGGTGCCGGCCCTGGGCTTTGCCCTGGGCATGTACCTGCCCATCGAGGTGAACACGCCCCTGCTCCTAGGGGGTATCCTGAGCCATTACGTCAACAAGGCCAAGGCCGGAGTCAGCGAGGCTGACCGCAAGGCCAAGGAGAACCGGGGAGTGCTGATTGCCTCGGGCCTAATGGCGGGCGGGGCGATCATGGGGGTGGTGGCCTCCTTCGTGAAGGCCAGCGTCCGCTTCAGAGATGGTTTCCCCATCCTTTCCCCTGAGTCCGCAGCGGGGGCAACGGGCGAATGGATCGCCATCGTGGCCATGGCCCTGCTGTGCCTCTACGTGGTGGGCTACAGCCGGAAGGCCAAGGCCTGAAGGGATTCAGTGCCCGGCAGGGGCAAGCTTCCAGAGGAGGGAGAGTGTCTCGGAGGCTTTGCTGGAGGGCTCTACGGCCGCTTCCGCAAAGCCAGGGGGGCAGTAGGGCAGGGGCTCTTCCGATTCCCAGACATCCACGATCTTCATTGGAGCGCCGACCTTGTTGCGTTGAAAGCAGACGGTGACGAAGTGCTCAGAGCCACCCTCAAGGCTGACGGCCTTGTGTCGGGCACAGTTCTGGACTTCTTCGAAAAACGACTCTTGGCTCAGTGAGCTAAGCATGGGATCACCTGTTTGTTTTTGCCTTATGTACATAGGTACTGCTTGTTGAAAAAAAATCAAGATAATTTTATCGATTGCGTAGCCAAAGGGGCTCTCCGGACGGGGACGCGATCCCGCAAACGGCATCCAACATACTGAAGAGGTGCACCATGACCGCTGATATGAACCAACGCATCCTGTCCTTCCTCGAGGCGGGTCCCTATGCCGTGGTGGGGGCCAGCATTGATCAGGCCAAGTACGGAAACATGGTGTTGCGCTGCTATCAGCAGCACGGCAAGGAAGTCTACCCCATCAACGCCAGAGCTCCTGAGGTCGAGGGCCTTAAGGCCTATGCCGATTTGGCCTCGGTGCCGGCCAAGTTGAGGGCCATCAGCATCATTACGCCCCCCAAGGTCACGGAGCAGGTGGTGCGGGAGGCTGCTTCGGTTGGAGTCCGCTACGTCTGGATGCAGCCCGGGGCGGAGAGTGATGAGGCGGTGAAGATCGCCGAGGGGCTGGGGCTCGAGGTCATTTCCGGGGGACCCTGCCTACTTGTGGTGCTTGGCTTTCATGGGGGACATTGAGGTTCAGGACCTCACAGCCTCCAGCAAGTCCTGGTGGACATAGAGGTTGCCCGCCAGCACATTGCCGGTCTCCATCCAGGTGTCACCGCCCTGCCAGTCCGTGATCAGGCCTCCGGCCTCCTGCACCAGGAGGACACCAGCGGCCATGTCCCACTGGCGGAGTCCCATCTCGAAGAATCCGTCGTAGATGCCACAGGCCAGGTGGGCGAGGTCCAGGGCGGCGCTTCCGGCCCTACGGATGCCCTTGGCCCGGTAGAACACCGAATTCAACGCCTTGCTGTAGGTCTGGAAGCGCTCCCCGAGTTGATAGGCAAAGCCCGTGGCGATGAAGGCGCCATCCAGGCCGGTCTGCCCTGAAATGGTGATCCGCTCCCCGTTCCAGGTCGCTCCCTGCCCACGGACCGCCACGAAGAGGTCCTCGCGGATGGGGTCATAGACGCAGCCCACCACCGCGCCTTCCTTGTCCCAGAGTCCCACAGAGATGCACCAGTGGGGAAAGCCCTGGACGAAATTGAGGGTGCCGTCCAGAGGGTCCACGATCCAGCGTCGGCAGCTGTCCCCATAGGCCCCGCTCTCCTCGCCCAGGAATCCATAGCTGGGGAAGCGTAGATCCAGCTCGGCCTTGATGGCCGCCTCGCTGGCGTGGTCGGCCTCGCTCACGAGATCGTTTCGGGACTTTTCAGTAACCTTTGTCGGATCCAGTTTCCGGAAGAATTTCATGGCCACCCGGCCCCCCGCCTGGGCGGCGGCGATGCAGGCCTCTCGCTGAGCTTCGTACATTCGGGATCTCCAGGGTCCATTGTCTCCGGTATTCGGTCCCATGGAAACGGAAGGGGGGATGGATGATAAATTCGAAGAGCTGGAGGCCTTATGTCGAACTTTTTCCTGAAGCCCGCCCTGCTGGGTCTCTTGCTTCTCGGAGGAGGACTGGGGGCCCAGTCCGTTGCCACGGAACCTCAGAAACGGACCTGGCCGGTCCATGTGCCGGTCTACATGCAACCCGCCCAGGTGGACCCCGCCAAGGTGCTGGGCCCGCCGCCCGTTCCGGGCTCCCTGGCGGCGGCGGCCGATCTGGAGGCGGTCCTCATGGCCCAGGCCTTCAGGACGCCGGAACAGGAGGCCTGGGCCCGCTACATCGATACCGATGGTGTATTCAAGCACGCCCCGGAGATCGGCCCTTGGTTCAATGCCCGGGAGCTGCCGAAATGCGAGGCCTTCTTCAATCGCATCCTCGGTGACGCCCATGGGGTCAGTGAACGGGCCAAGCGCCTCTATGCGCGTCCCAGACCCCCCCGGGTGGACGCCACAATTCGCCCCTGCGTCCGGCTTCCCGAGAGCACCTCGTACCCCAGCGGTCACTCCATGCAGGCCTTCCTCGTGGCTTCGATCCTGGCGGACCTGCTTCCAGAGAGGCGGGAAGCGCTCATGAGTCGCGCCCACCGGGCGGCCTGGAGCCGGATCATCGGCGGGGTCCACTTCCCCACCGACGACATCGCGGGTCGCCTGCTGGCCCAGGCCATCCTTGAGGAACTCCGCAGGAGCCCAGGGTTCCTCAAGGATCTCGAAGACTGTCGTCGTGAACTGGATCAGGCCAGGGCCAGCCGCTCCAAGCCATAGTCACCGGTGAGTTCCTCGATGAGCTCCCGGACGGAGACCATATCCTTCAAGCGCCAGCCGTTGCTGCCGGAGAAGAAGAGGCCAGTATCCAGGCGTCCCTGCATGGCATCCGCAAGACGATCGGCGATGCAGAAGCCGGCCTTCTGGGCTCCTGCCCCCTGATTGCAGGGGCTGAGGCAGTTGCTGATGCAGCGAAGGGTCGGAGCGGCGCCCTCGGCGATGCTCCGCTGGAGCTGGGTGATGACGCCCCGGGCCGGCATCCCGACGGGGGACTTCATGAGGCGGATGTCATCCTGGGTGGCCCGCAGAACGGTCTCCTTGAAGGCCTGATCCGCATCGCACTCGAAGGTGCCGATGAAGCGGGTGCCCATCTGGACCGCAGAGGCCCCCATGGCCAGGAACTTCTGGATATCATTCCGGTCCCAGACGCCTCCCGCCACGATGACGGGGAAGCTGCCCCAGCGGTCGCGCTCCGCCAGGATCGAGGGAAGGATGCTCTCCAGGGAATAGGCCGGATCAATGCACTGCTCGACGGTGAAGCCCTGGTGGCCTCCGGATTCGGGGCCTTCCAGAACCACGGCATCCGGCAGGCGGCCGAACTTGCGTTCCCAGGACTTGCAGATCAGGCCCAGGGCACGGGCGGAGGAGATGATAGGCACCAGGGCCACATCCCGTTCCCCCACGATGCCAGGAAGGTTCATGGGCAGACCCGCACCCGAAATCACCATCTGGGCACCGGCCTCCACGGCGGTGCGAACCACATCTTCATAGCCGTTGATGGCGCAAAGGACGTTCACGCCCACGGCACCTCGGCCCTCGGCGGTCTTCAGGGCATTCTGGATGATCTGAGTGAGCTGGGCATGGCCGTTCAGGTTCTCGGAGCCGACGGGGCGACCGTGGCGCAGGGCCATGCCTTCCATGTTCCGGTACCCGGTGCCGATGGCGGAAACGATGCCCGCGCACCCAGCCTGGGCAACGGATCCTGCCAGGCGGTCCCAGGAGATGCCTACGCCCATGCCTCCCTGGATAATGGGATAGCTGATCTCGAGATTACGGATCTTCAGGGTGGGCATTTCGCAGCGGGCTGTGTCCAGCATCAGGCCAAAGGCACGTTCACCCATGGCTTGGCGGAGTCGGCTGCTGAGGCTGGCGGTTTCCTTCAGCTGATTGCCGGATCTCACCTGGAGCCCGGCCAGACCGGAGTCGTCCAGGAGACCCTGGCCGTCGTTGCCCGGAGTGGGAGCCACAAAGACCGGAAGGCCGATCTGCTGCAGGGCTCGGAAGTCCGAGCCTGGGTGAGCCACCAGGGCATCAACACCCTGGGCCTTGGCTTCGGCAGCCTCTTCGGCATTCCTGGCGATGGCAAATCGGGGGAGCTTCAACTCCCGCAAGCCTTCCATCAAGCCTTCAGGAGCCTTGGGGGCATGGAGGACGAAGGAGGCCATGCGCTCCTTCAGGGTGGCCAGGATGGATTCCACGTTGCCCAGGACCCCCTTGAGGTCCAGGCCGACCATGCCATCCGTGGAGGACCGCAGCTCCCGGAGCCGCGCTTTCAATTGGGTCGCATCGGGAAAGGCAGAGACCCGAACCACACCCAGCTCGCCTGCCTTGGCAAAGCCTACCGCCAGGGAATCGTCGCCGTTGGGGCACCAGCCCTGAAGCAGCCGGGGAGCACCCGAACCGCCGCGAAGGCTCAACTTGGGGAATCCAGACACACTGACCTCCTGGGGAATCCGGAAGGGATCTCCCGCTTTGTACATTCTGACAGATCCCTTGTATCAGTTTGTAAATTTCAATCCAGGAGTCGCTTATATGCAAAAAAGCGCCCCGGGTGGGGCGCTACTGGCGGAGAGAGGGGGATTCGAACCCCCGGTGCTGGTTTACCCAACACACTCGCTTAGCAGGCGAGCCCGATCGGCCACTCCGGCATCTCTCCAGGAACCTGTAATCCTACCGGGACTTCGGGCTCACGGCAAGGCCTCTTCCTTCGCGAGCCGCAGGATCAGCACACCCAGGGGGGGGAGTGTCAGGGCCAGGGACCAGGGACGCCCCATCCATGGATGCTCTTCGGCCTCGAGTTTCCGATCCCCATTTCCCACGTCGCCGCCCCCATAGATGTGGGCGTCTGAGTTCAGAATCTCCCGGTAGCTTCCCGGAGCCGGAACACCGATCCGGTAATTCTGGCGGGGCACGGGCGTGAAGTTGGCGATGGTCACCACAAAGTCGTTCCCTGAGCGGCGCACGAAGCTGAGCACGGACTGGGAGGTGTCGTGGCAGTCAATCCATTCGAAGCCCGGCCACTCGAAATCCTGGCCGTGGAGGGCGGGTTCCTGCTGGTGGAGGTGGTTCAGGTCCCGCACCAGGAGCTGGAGGCCTCGGTGCAAGGGATACTCCAGCACGTACCAATCCAGGGGACGATCCGCATTCCATTCCGGGCCCTGGCCGAACTCCGTGCCCATGAAGAGCAGCTTCTTGCCCGGGTGGGCGAACATGTATGCGTAGAGTGCCCGGAGGTTGGCGAAACGCTGCCACTCGTCCCCCGGCATCTTGTAAAGCATGGAAGCCTTCCCGTGCACCACTTCGTCGTGGGAGAAGGGGAGCATGAAGTTCTCGGTGAAGGCGTAGAGCATGCTGAAGGTCAGAAGGTCCTGCTTGAAGGCGCGGTAGACAGGATCCTGCTTCATGTAGCGCAGGGTGTCGTTCATCCAGCCCATGTTCCATTTGAGGTCGAAGCCCAGACCTCCGATGTAGGTGGGGCGGCTCACCATGGGCCAGGAGGTGGATTCCTCGGCGATCACCAGGGCCCCGGGGCACTGGTCGTGGAGAACGACGTTCATTTCCTTCAGGAAATCAATGGCTTCCAGATTCTCCCGGCCCCCATAGCGGTTGGGGAGCCATTCGCCCTCCTTCCGGGAGTAGTCCAGGTAGAGCATGGAGGCCACCGCATCCACCCGCAGGCCGTCGATGTGCATCTCCTCAAGCCAGAAGAGGGCGCTGGACAGAAGGAAGTTTTTAACCTCGTTGCGCCCGAAGTTGAAGATCAGGGTCGACCAGTCCATGTGCTCGCCGAGGCGGGGATCCGCGTGCTCATAGAGCGCGGTGCCATCAAACTGGGCCAGGGCGTGGCGATCCTTGGGGAAGTGGGCGGGCACCCAGTCCACGATCACGCCGATGCCTCGGCTGTGGCAGTGGTCCACCAGGTATCGGAAGTCTTCAGGCGAACCGTGGCGGCTGGTGGGGGCGTAGTACCCCGTGGCCTGGTAGCCCCAGGACCCGTCGAAGGGGAATTCGGTGATGGGCAGGAGCTCCAGGTGGGTGAAGCCCATCCAGACGGCGTAGTCCGCGAGCCTGTGGGCCAGTTCACGGTAATTGAGGAAAGTGCCTTCATCGGTGCGCTGCCAGGAGCCCAGATGGACTTCGTAGACCGACATGGGGCCGTGCTGCCAGTCTCGTCTACCCCGCTGGCTCATCCATTCGCCATCCTGCCAGGGGAAGGGGGTGGCGGCTTCGACCCGGGAGGCCGTGTTGGGGCGCAATTCGTAGGCCCGGCCGTAGGGATCTGTCTTGAGCAGGACGGCGCCGGTGTCCCGGTTCCGGATTTCGAACTTGTAGAGGGTGCCGGGTTCCAGGCCGGGAATGAAAAGCTCCCAGACGCCGTGACCGGGGTGGACCCGCATGGCGTGGCAGCGGCCATCCCATTGATTGAAATCCCCCACTACGCTCACCCGCTCGGCGTTGGGGGCCCAGACGGAGAAAAGGATGCCCGGGATGCCATCGGCCTGGTGCTCCCGGGCGCCCAGGAGGCGGTAGGCATGCCAGTGCTTGCCTTCCCGGAAGAGGTGGAGATCGAAATCCGCGAGTTGGGGGCCGAAGGTATAGGGATCGTAGGCTCTTCGCTCACGCCCATCCTCGATCCAGCAGAATTCGTGGTGGAGCTTCAGGCCGGCGGCGAGCCCCTTCCATACGAAGAGGTCCGTGCCCTCGATCCGGGTGAGGGGCTGTTCCGAATCCGCCAGGCGTACGGATTCTGCCCGGGGCAGGAAGGCCCGGATCACCGCTTCCGTGCCCGAGCCGTGGCGGCCCAGCACCCGGAAGGGATCGTGGTGGCGAGCCTCCAGCAACTTCCTCAGGTCTTCATTCAGAGACTTGGACTTAGGCATGGGCCACCCTTGCTGGAAGGGTAACCCAAGTCAGGCCTGGGGTTCCAGTTCGATGCCATGGCAGGTGATTTCGAGGAGGTCCAGATCCGCCAGGCTTACCACCACCCCCATGGCCTTGCCCTCGAGGGTCAGCACCAGTCGGCGGTTGCAGAGGGCGGCGCGCTCCAGGAGGCTGGCGGGTATGGGCTGGGTCGCATCCACCTGGGTCATCCCGGGGTGGATCTTGAAGAAGTCGTTCAGGGGCATGGCGGTCACTGATGGTCCTTCTTTTAATGAATCAATATTGGATAATAGCCGAGCCCTGCTTTTTCATCAAGCTTATATTGGTTTTTTGTATTGTTTTTAAATAACATCACTCTAATCAGTGCTTGACTTTGTAGACTTGTTGGCATGTTCGGTGAATCTCCTTTTGCTCTCATTGCCGGCGCTGGTCCCGGGATCGGTCGGGCGGCAGCCCTGCGATTTGCTCGGGAAGGTTATCGGGTGGCTGTGTTGGCCAAACCCGGAGAGACGACGGAAGCCCTCCAGGCCGAAGGCAGTCTCCCCCTGGTCCTGGGGGTGGATGTGGCAGATCGTCGGGCCCTCCGGGAGGCTCTGGCACAGGTCGAGGCTGCATTGGGTTTCCCGGAGGTCCTGGTCTGGAATGCCTCCCACGGACAACCCGGCTGTATCACCCAGGCGGAGGATGCTGCGCTTCTGGGGGACCTCGAGGCCAACCTGCTGGCGCCCCTGGACGCGATTCGCTGGGTCCTTCCTTCCATGCGGGCGGCTGCAAGGGGAAGCATCCTCATCACGGGTGGCGGCCTGGGATTGGATCCCAAGCATTCTCTGGCCTCCTCCTCCCTGGGCAAGGCCCTCCAGCGCCATCTCGCCCTGCTGCTGGATGGCGAGTTCCGGGAGCAGGGCATCCACGCGGCTACCCTGGCCGTCTGTGGTTTTGTCCAGCCGGGTACCCCCCTCAGCCCGGACGCCGTGGCCGGGGCCCTCTGGGAACTTCATGTTCAGGAGCGTGGGACCTGGGAGCGCGAGCGCCTCCTGAGAGGCTAAACTCACGGGCAGAGGATTTTCATGCCCCGACCCGGTTCCAACAGCGCCACCCAGACCCGAACCCGCACGAGCCTCAAGGCCCCGCGGATGTGGAAGGTGATCCTGCACAACGACGACTACACCACCCAGGACTTCGTGGTGGGCATCCTGCGGAATGTCTTCCGCAAGCCTGAGGCCGAGGCGGTGCGGATCATGCTGGACGTGCATCAAAAAGGGAAGGGTGTGGCCGGGATCTACCCCTTCGAGGTCGCCGAAACCAAGGTGGCCCAAGTGAAGGCCCTGGCGGAGCGGGATGAGTTCCCCCTCCTGTGCACCCTGGAAGTCGAGGAGTAAGCGTGGCCAAGAATCCCCGTATCACTGAGACCCTGCAGCGCTGCATCCAGCATGCCTTTCATCTGGCCCTGGCCGCCCGCCACGAGTACCTCACTCTGGAACACATGCTCCTGGCTCTTCAGGAGGATCCGGCGGTGGCCGAGGCTGTGGCGGCCTGCGGTGGCGACCCCGAAGCCCTGAAGACCAATCTGGGGTCCTTCCTTCGGGAGAGCGTGGAAAGCCTTCCCGAGGACACCCCGCTTCTCCAGCCCGTCCCCACCCTGGCCTTCAATCGGGTCATGGAGCGGGCCATCCACCATGCCGTCTCCTCCGAGAGCATGCTCGTGGATGGCGCGGCCCTCCTGGTGGCCATGCTGCCGGAAAAGGAGAGCCAGGCCGCATGGCTCCTGAAACGTGAAGGGGTGACCCGCCTGCCGCTGCTTCGGCACCTCAGCCACGGCGCCAAGGCTGTGGAGCCCGAGCCCGGACCGACCCGTGAGGGCGATGAGGAGGGCGGAGAGACGCCGAAGAAGGACCCCCTGCAGGCCTACACCGTAGATCTGGTGGCCCGGGCCCGGGAGGGCAAGATCGATCCCCTCATCGGTCGGGAGGATGAGTTGGAGCGGGTGGTGCGGGTGCTCTGCCGCCGCCGTAAGAACAATCCCCTCCTGATCGGGGAGGCCGGGGTCGGCAAGACTGCCATTGCTGAAGGCTTGGCCTTGCGCTTGGCGGAGGGCAAGGTGCCGGAAGCCATCAAGGACGCCCCCTTCTACGCCCTGGACCTGGGCGCCCTGTTGGCCGGGACCCGCTACCGGGGGGACTTCGAACAGCGCATCAAGGCGGTGCTGGAGGCCCTGGCCCAGAAGCCGGGCGCCCTCCTCTTCATCGACGAGATCCACACCCTGGTGGGGGCCGGCAGCGTCAGTGGAGGCAGCATGGACGCCTCCAACCTCCTCAAGCCCGCCTTGCAGAATGGTGAACTGCGCTGCATCGGGGCCACCACCTACCAGGACGTTAAGAACAGCCTGGACCGGGACCGGGCCCTCTCCCGCCGCTTCCAGAAGGTGGAGGTGGGCGAGCCCAGCGAGGCCGATTGCGTCGGCATCCTGAAGGGGCTCCGGGCCCACTACGAGGCGCACCACGGGGTGCGCTACACGGACGAGGCCCTGGAGTGCGCAGTGCAGCTCAGCGTGCGCCACCTGAGGGATCTCCAGCTTCCGGACAAGGCCATCGACGTCCTGGATGAAGTGGGGGCCACCCAGCGCCTCCTGCCCACTCGCAAGCGCAAGAAGACCATTGGGGTGCCTGAGATCGAAGCCGTGGTGGCCCGCATGGCCCGGGTGCCCGTGCAGACCGTCAGCAGCGATGACCGCAGCAAGTTGGCGGGGCTGGAGACGGACCTCAAGTCGGTCATCTTCGGTCAGGACAAGGCCGTCGAATCCGTGGTCTCCGCCATCAAGCTCTCCCGTTCCGGCCTGCGGGGCTTCGAGCGTCCCATGGGCTCCTTCCTCTTCACCGGCCCCACGGGGGTTGGCAAGACCGAGCTGGCCAAGCAGTTGGCCCAGATCCTGGGGGTGCCCTTCACCCGCTTCGACATGAGCGAATACATGGAGAAGCACGCCGTGAGCCGCCTCATCGGGGCCCCTCCCGGGTATGTGGGCTTCGAGGACGGGGGGCTCCTGGTGGATGCTGTGCGCAAGTCCCCCCATGCGGTACTGCTGCTGGACGAGATCGAGAAGGCCCATCCGGACCTCTTCGCCATCCTCTTGCAGGTTATGGATCACGCCACCCTTACGGACAACCACGGCCGCAAGGCGGATTTCCGCCATGTGGTGCTGGTGATGACCACCAACGCGGGGGCCCGGGACCTGAGCCAGCGGCGGGTGGGCTTTGCCGACGCCGGGGCAGGGGGCAGCAGCCGGGGCGCCGTGGAACGGGCCTTCACCCCCGAGTTCCGAAATCGTCTGGATGGCATCATCCCCTTCGCTCCCCTGGGGCGCCCTGAGATCCTGCGGGTGGTGGACAAGAACCTGAAGGAACTCCAGGTCCTCCTGGATGAGAAGAAGGTCACTCTCCAGGTGAGCCCCAAGCTTCGGGACTGGTTGGCGGACAAAGGCTACGACCCGGCCTTCGGGGCCAGGCCCATGGCCCGGCTGGTGGAAGAGCAGCTCAAGCGCCCCCTGGCCGATGAAATCCTCTTCGGCAAGCTTCAGAAGGGCGGCAAGGCCAAGCTGGATCTGAAGGAGGACAAGGTTCAGATCCGGGTGTCGTGATGTGAGTCACAGGGTTGTGACCGGGTTAGAATGGGGTATGGGACAGATCCAAGACCTCAATGTTCGCGAATTCGTGCGCCTCATGGCCCCCCGGGCCCTGAAGGCGGAGTTGCCCATCACGCCGGAGATCGAGGCGATGGTGGCCCGCAGCCGGGCCGCCCTCGCCCGGATCCTGCGCCAGCAGGAGAAACGCCTCCTGGTGGTGGTGGGGCCCTGCTCCATCCATGACCCCCAGGCGGCCCTGGAATACGCCCGGCGCCTGAACGTGCTGCGCCTCGAACTCGCGGACCGCATGGAGATCGTCATGCGGGTCTACTTCGAGAAGCCCCGGACGACCGTAGGCTGGAAGGGGCTGATCAACGATCCCCACCTGGACGGCACCCACGATATCGAGACCGGCCTGAGGATGGCCCGCCGGGTGCTGCTGGATATCACCTCCATGGGGATGCCCGCCGCCACGGAGTTCCTGGATCCCTACGTTCCCCAGTACATCGACGACCTCATCTCCTGGGCCGCCATCGGGGCCCGGACCACTGAATCCCAGACCCATCGGGAACTGGCCAGCGGCCTCTCCATGCCCGTGGGCTTCAAGAACGCCACGGATGGCGGCCTCCAGGTGGCCGTGGATGCCATGCTTTCGGCCCGGGCGCCCCACAGCTTCCTGGGCATCGACCAGGACGGGTTCACCGCCATCGTGCGGACCACCGGGAATCCCGTGGGCCACGTGGTGCTCCGGGGTGGACGCAGCCGCACCAACTTCGACCCGGCCAGCATCCGGGAGGCCGAAACCAAGCTCACCCAGGCCGGACTGCCGACGGGGCTCCTGGTGGATTGCAGTCATGCCAATTCCCGCAAGCAGTTCGCCCAGCAGGAGGATGTCTGGGGAAGCCTCATCGGCCAGCGGCTGGCCGCCCCGAGTCCCGTCATCGGTGTGATGATCGAAAGCAACCTGGAGGAGGGGGCCCAGTCCATCCCCAAGAACCTCGCCCACCTGCGCTACGGCGTATCCGTCACGGATGCCTGCGTCTCCTGGGAGACCACCGAGCGGATGCTGCGCTGGGGGTACGAGCAGCTGGGCTAGGGGCCACGTGTGGGCTACCTGCCCAATCAAGACGCTGATTGAGGACAACCTGGATGCGTTCGGGCCCATCGCGCCGGGAACAGGTTTCGTGCCCGCAGCTATCCTTATGTTGGGCATATATAAATATTTAAATTTTTATCCTATCCATCCTGTCTATCCTGTTTAAAGAATTTCAACAGGATAGGCAGGATGGGCAGGATAAAAGCGGAAGAATGAGTTGCAAAATTGTTTATTTATTGTCGATATTCATGATTTAAATAACATCCAGAACATCCAGAACATCCAGTTCTGTTCCGTACTTGCGAGGAGGTTTGAACAGGTCAACGGGGGGCAAAGCCTTTCTCTCCGCTGGCTGGGACGCTTCAGGATCGCTGAATGACCAGGACCCCGGGAAGAATCCAGCCTTCCGGGGTCTTTTCGATACATTATTTATCGTGAATCTCGGACCTTGGCACCAATTGGATGCCCTCCTCCAGCAGCGCAGTCTGGGCGGCGTCGAGGTTGTCGAAGCGGAAGATCATGATGGAGCTGGCCTGGGCGGGATTGGCGTAGGCGTACATGTATTCCACGTTGAGTTCCCGCTTGCTGAAGGCTTCCATGAGGCGGTAGAGGGCCCCGGGGCTGTCATCCAGGGCCACCGCCAGCACCTCGGTGCGGGAGCAGGTGACATGCTCCGCCTTTAGGGCCTGATAGGCATCGTCTGGCCGATCCACGATGAGCCGCAGGATGCCGAAATCCGTGACCTCGGCGATGGTGAGGGTCTGGAGGTTGATGGAGGCCCCGGCCAGGATGCGGAGGATCTCCTGAAGGCGGCCGGGCTTGTTTTCGAGGAATACGGAAAGCTGGGTGATCTTCATGGCGACTCCTATCTGCGCTTGTCGATGACCCGCTGGGCCTTGCCCTGGCTGCGGGCGATGCTGGAGGGTTCCGCCAGGGTGACCTTGGCGGAGATACCGAGGACGCTGCGGAAACGGTTGGTGATCCGGTCCCGCAGGGCGTTCATGACCTTGAGTTCGTCGGAGAAGATGGCCTCCTCGACCTCCACCATGACCTCGATGTCATCCATGGTGCCCTTGCGGTCCACGATGATCTGGTAGTGGGGCTCCACGCCCTCGATCTCCATGAGGATGGTCTCGATCTGGGAGGGGAAGACGTTCACGCCACGGATGATGAGCATGTCGTCGGAGCGGCCCGTGACCTTGTCCATCTTGATGTGGGTGCGCCCGCAGGAGCAGACGTCCCGGTAGGTGCGGGTGATGTCCCGGGAGCGGTAGCGAATGACCGGGCAGGCTTCCTTGGTGAGGGAGGTGTAGACGATCTCGCCTGTGCTGCCCTCCGGCAGGACCTCGCCGGTCTCAGGGTCGATGATCTCCACCAGGAAGTGGTCCTCAAAGACGTGGAGGCCCTGCTTGGCGGAGCATTCGTTGGAGACGCCGGGGCCCATGACTTCCGAGAGCCCATAGATGTCGAAGGCTTCGATGCCCATGCGGGTCTCGATTTCCTTGCGCATGGCTTCGGTCCAGGGCTCGGCCCCGAAGATGCCCCGGCGCAGCTTGGTCTTCCTGAAATCGAAGTCCGGCATCTGTTTGGCGGCGAAATCGATCATGTTGATGGCGTAGGAGGGGGTGCAGGCCAGCATGGTCGTGCCGTAGTCCCGGATCAGCATGAGCTGGCGGTCCGTGTTGCCGCCGGAGATGGGCACCGCGGTGGCGCCGAGCTTCTCGACGCCGTAGTGGAGGCCCAGGCCGCCGGTGAAGAGGCCATAGCCGTAGGCCACCTGGACCAGATCCTCTTCGGTGGCGCCGCAGGCCGAGAGGCAGCGGGCGATCAGGGTGGCCCAGGTGTCGATGTCGTTCCGGGTGTAGCCCACCACTGTGGCGTTGCCCGTGGTGCCCGAGGAGGAGTGGACCCGCACCACGTCCTTCATGGGGGTGGCGAAGAGTCCGAAGGGCGAGGCCTCCCGCATTTCATGCTTGGTGAGGAAGGGGACGCGCCGGAGATCGTCCAGGGTCTTCAGCTGGTCCGGGTGGAAGCCCGCAGCGTCGAACTTCCGCTGGTAGACCGCGTTGTTCTCGTAGGCGTGGCGCACGGACCACTTGAGGCGCTCCAGCTGAAGCTCCTTCAGCTTGGGGACGGGCATGGATTCAGATTCGGGATTGAACATGGGAAATCCTGAAGAAAAGTTGTCAGATCCGTGTAACTCGCTTTTCGATTGTAATGGCAACTGCGCTCCTTTGGTTGACGAGGACCGCATCATGGCGTTACCAACGAAGAGGCTTTGGCCTCCCGGAAAGGCAAACTCCCATGGTCCATTTCTCCCAGAACGCATCGATGCTCCGAACTTCCGAGATCCGGGACCTGATGAGCCTGGCCACGCGCCCCGACATGATCTCCTTCGCTGGGGGCATGCCTGGGAACGAACTCTTTCCGGTGGAGGAAGTGGACGAGATCTACAACAGCCTGCCCCTGGACCTGAAGCGTACGGCCTTCCAGTACGGGCCCACCCCAGGCTTTCCGCCCCTGCTGGGGGTGCTCAAGGACCACCTCCGGGCCAAGGGGCTGCCGGTGGACACCAACGAACTGCTGATCACGACGGGCTCCCTTCAGGCCATCAATATCCTTGCCAAGGTCTTCATCGATCCCGGGGATGTGGTGGTCACCGAGAACCCCTGCTTCATCGGTGCCATCTCGGCCTTCCAGTCCTTCCAAGGCCATCTCCACGGCATCGACATGGATGCCGACGGTGTCCTCCTGGACGATCTCAAGGCCTTCCTGGACAAGCTCCGGGAGAAGGCCCCCAGCTTCTTCTACTCCACGCCCAACTTCCACAACCCCGCCGGGATCCTCTACAGCGAAGCCCGGAAGAAGGGACTGATCGAGATCCTCAAGAAGCACCAGCTGCCCCTCATCGAAGATGACGCCTACGGCGATCTCTACTTCGACGAGGAGGCTGGCCGGACCGTCCTGCCCATGAAGGCCGTCTACGACCGGGAGCTGCCCATCTGCTACACCGGCTCCTTCTCCAAGATCATGGGGCCCGGCTTCCGCCTGGGCTGGATGCTGGCCCCCCGGGAAGTCTATGAGAAGTGCGAGCTGGTGAAGCAGTCCGACGACGCCTGCTCCCCCACCTTCACCCAGGTCCTGGCCTACGAGTTCGTGCGCAGTGGCCGGATCCACCCCTACATCGCCAAGGTGCGGGGGATCTACAAGCGCCGCAAGGAAACCATGGTGGCGGCCATCCGCCGCTACTTCCCGGAGGAGATCCAGTGGATTGAGCCCCGGGGCGGCTTCTACATGTGGTGCACCTGCCCGCCGGAGCTGGATCTCATGGCCGTGCTCCGTGCCAGCATCGAGAAGGGCGCCGTCTTCGTCATCGGCAAGACCTTTGACCCCAAGGGCACCGACAACTCCCACTTCCGCCTGGCCTACTCCCACACTCCCGAAGACAAGCTGGAGCGCGGCATCCAGATCATCGGCGAGGCGCTGAAGGATGCCCTGAGAAAGTGAGCCCGGCTTCAGTCTCCGGCAATCCCCACTTGGTTCCGTCCTCGCCGCTTGGCAGCATACAGGCCGGAATCGGCGGCGCCGATCAGGCTGTCTGCCATAAGGTGCTCAGGGCTTCGTTCGGCCACACCCAGGCTCAGGCTCCCCTGCCATGCTCCCTGGCCCGCCTGGATCCGGAGGGCGTGGACCTGGGCCCGCAGGTGCTCGGCCAGGGCCTTGGCTCCGGCCAGGTCGGTCTGGGGACAGAGAATCAGAAATTCGTCGCCGCCCAGGCGGGCCAACAGGTCCTCCTGGCGGATCAGGGCCCTGAGAATACCGGCCAGCTCCTTCAGGACAGTGTCGCCGGCATCGTGGCCGTAGGTGTCGTTGACCTGCTTGAAGCCATCGGCGTCCACGAGGATGCAGGTCAGGGGCGTTCCATGTCGTTGGGCCTCGGACCAGTACTGGGCCAGGCGGTCCAGGGCGTGGCGCCGGTTGGGTAGCCCGGTCAGGACATCCGTCAAGGCCAGGTGGTTCAGGCGGTCATTGGCCTCCTGGAGTTCCCGGGTCCGGTCCGCGACCCGCATTTCCAGGGTCTCGTTGGCCTGGAGCAGCTGCCGGTTCCGTTCCATCACCTGCTCGAACATGGCATCCAGGGCATGGAGCAGGGGGTCGGCGGAGTGTTCCGTGGCTCGAAACGCCTCCTCGTACGCCAACGCTGGGGGGACCCCGGAGCGGATCGCCGCAATCTGTCGGGCCATGCTCTGATCGCAGCGCAGAATGTGATAGACGATCCAGTGCCCCAGGAAGTTCAGCAGGGCTTTTGCTGCGGCAAGATCCTCGGTGAGGTTGCCCTCTTTCCGGGCGACTTCCTGGATGAATATCTGGTGCTGCTGCTGCTGGTATTCCAGATGACGTGGGTCGACGCCTATCTCCCGCATCAGGGATTCTTCGTAATCGAAGTGGGTAAGGGCGTAGTGGAACAACTGGGCGGAAACGCGAGCGGCCTCTTCGGGGTTGACGGTGGTTGGACGGGTCAGCAACTCGATGAGGGTGTTCAGAGTATCCACCAGCCCGTGGTGCTGCTCATCCACACCCTCGAGGCCGGTCACGAAGCCTTCGTCCCACTGGAAGACAGCCATTCAAACTCCCTTCAGGGATACCCGAACGAAGTATCGAGGAAGGCGGGCCGGGAGGCCACAGGCTTTTTCCAATCAACCCTCACGACCCAGGCCGAGGCCCCGGCAGCCCTGAACTGCTCCAGCCACCAGGCCTGTTCGGGGCGCAGGGCATCCCCGGGGCCCTTGATCTCCCAGAGGCTCCAGGCCTCGTCCCCGGGGCGATAGAGGAAGAGATCGGGGAAGCCGCTGTCGAAGGCCAGGGGGTTCCGGGCCATGGTGCCGAGCACCCGGGCCAGGAGGGCCGGGGGAATCCGGGTCACAGCGGCGCACAGATCGGCCCGATCCAGGTGTTTCCAGGAAAGGAATCGGCAGGCGGTACCCCAATGACGATCGGCGTTTCCGAGGATGAGTCGCAACGGGGAGCCGCCCCCGGTGAGCTCCGTCAGCCTAGCCTCGATGTCCTTCTGGCGGGGCTCATAGAAGCCCTGGATGTCCAGGGGGGCGTTCTGGAAGCGATGCTGGAAGGCTCCGGGGACCGGGGCAAAAAGCTCGTCCCAGAAGACCAGGCCGAAGAGGGCCCGCCAAAGGTGGTTCTCGGCGAAGAACCCTTCCCAGCCCTCGGCCCTGGCGGCTTCCAGGGCAGCCTCCTCCACCCGGCCAAGGGGTGGGTGTTCCAACACGATCCTCCGTTCCACGGGCGGATCGGGGGCCCGGTGGGTCTCGAGCCAGGCCTGGGCTGCGGGGCACTGTCGGTGGTGGCGATGGAGAAAGATCCGGGCGAAACGGGCCTCCCCCTGGTCCAGAGGGCCCTCCGCGAGTTCCAGGGCAAGGCTGAGGGCCTCCTCGAGTCGCCCCTGGGCTGCCATCACCCGAACCCGCCGCTCCCGGGCAGGGGGGCGCTCGCTTCGCGAATAGCAGGCGAGGGCGCTGGTGTTGTCCCCCAGGCGTTCCCAGGCCCGCCCCAACTCGTTCAGCAGGCCCTGGTAGCGCCGCTGCTGCCGGATGCCCGGATGGGGCGCCAGGGCCAGGGCGGCTTCCGTGATCCGGGGCAGGGCCTCGGGGTGGGTGCCCAGCTCTTCTTTCAGGTCCCGGATCGAGAGCAGGAAGTCCACGTCCTCCCGGCTCTGGAAGAGGCGAGCCTCGGGATCCACCGCATAGTCCGCGTACCGGACATGGCCCAGTTCCGCCACCACGAAGCTGGAGAGATCCTGCTCGAAGTTGCCGAAAAAGAGGAAGGCCAGGAGCGTCCAGAGCCCTTCTTGGGCGAGGGATACGGGGCGGAGTTCCCCCCTCAGCCGCTCCAGAAGGCCCTCCTGGGTGCGAAGGAGGGCCTCCAGGTCTCCCCGCTTGGCGCTGCGGGGATGGGCAATGCCCAGGGCCGCCAGGTGGCGGGCCAGGTCCTGACGGGTCAGCAAGGGTAGCAGGGCTTCCAGGGGGGCCTCATCGGGGCCCAGACAGAACCCCGCCGTCACGAGCTGAACCAGGAAGGGCGCCGGATCGCCCACCTCGGCATAGCGCAGGCTCTGCTCGGGAAACCAGGGACCCCGACGCAGGAGCATCCTCACCAGCAGGCATCGTGACCCTCGAGGCAGGCCGCGGTAGGCCTCCACACGATTCCGTTCCTCGGGCCGCAGCAGATCGCCGTAGCGTCCGCAGGCGTCCTCCACCAGGGTTTCGAAGTGGAGAAGGTAGTAGGCCTCAGGGAGATCCATAGGCCTCCCAGCATGCCGGAAGATCCCCTTTCCGGGAATGATTGACGGGCCTGGCGCCGGGGCGTAGATTCAAGCCCATTCGCCCGGGAGGCACCATGCCGATTGTCCAGATCCACCTGATTGAGGGGAGGACCCTCGAACAGAAGCGGAAGCTCGTCGCCGAGGTCACCAGGGCCGTGGTGCAGAGTGTGGATGCGCCTCCGGAGGCCGTGAAGGTGATCCTCAGCGAGATGTCCCGGGACAACTACGCCAATGCCGGGGTGCTGGTCATCGACAAGAAGTAGGTCCGCGGGGTCATTCGGCCTGGGTCCCGCCCCTCCAGAAGGCCTGCACCTCGGCCAGGATCGAGGCGGATACCGCTTCCCGGGGATCCCGGAACCATTCCCCGGGAAAGCAACAGGCGTAGGCGGGCTCCAGGAATCGTCCGTCCAGGAAGGCCAGGAGGCCCCGGTCCTCGGGTCCCCGGATGACCCGGCCCGCCGCCTGGATGGCCTTGGCCATGGCGGGGTAGATGTAGGCGTAGGCCTCGCCCTGGCCGTAATGGCGGTCGAAGTAGGTCTTGAGGTGCTGGCGCTCGAGGTCGAAGGGGGGGATGGGCGGGCCCACCACCACGCAGCCGATGAGGGCCTCCCCCGGGAGATCGATGCCCTCGGCCAGGGAGCCCCCCAGGACCGCGAAGACCACCTGGTTGCGCTCGCCCCTTAGTGACTGCAGCAGCTCTTCCAGTTCCTGGGGCCTGGCGCGCCGGGGCTGGGCCCGGAGCTCGAAGCCCGGCAGTTCCACCTGGGCCAGGGTCTGTTCCAGGAAGGCATAGCTGGGGAAGAAGACCAGGTAGTTGCCGGGCTTCAAAGGCAGGACCCGGGCCAGGAACTGGGCGATGCGGGGCACCGAACGCTCCCGCTGCCGGTAGAGGGTGGAGATCTGGGGCACCACCAGGACCTTGCGGTGAGCGGCCGAGAAGGGAGAGCTGACTTCCAGTTCCCGGGTTCCCTTCTCCGGCAGGCCCGAGAGGCGCTGGTAGTAGTCGAAGGGCTTGAGGGTGGCTGAAAAAAGCAGGACCCCGGCCAAAGGCTTGAAGCGCTCGGCCAGGTAGGCCGAGGCGTCCAGGCAGGTGAGCTTCAGGCATCCCGAGCCCTGGGGGATCCAGGACAGGAGGTGGGCCTCCCCTCGCTCCCGGAGGACCCCGCAGAAGTCGGACCAGAGGCGCAGGAGGCGCACCAGGGGATGGGAGGGTGGCAGCTCCTTGCCTTCGGCCGCAGTCTTGGCCAGGAGGCGGCGGATGCGGGTCTCCTCCTCAAGGAAGGCTTCGGTGTCCACCTCGAGAACACGGTGGGTTCCTGCGTGTACCGCCACCAGGCGCAGACAGCGCCCGATCTGGGTCGATGCGGCGCGTCCCAGGCCCTTGCGCTTCCGCTTCAGCTCCTCCAGTTCGTCCAGTTCCAGGGCCGGAGAGAACCAGTCCGCCGCCCGGTTCGGGAGGTTGTGGGCCTCGTCCAGCAGCAGGAGGTTCCGGGCCTCGGCTTCGGGGCTGCCGAAGAAGCGTACCAGGGTGGCCGAGGGGGCCAGGGCGTAGTTGTAGTCCCCGATGATCACGTCGGCGTGGCGGGCCGCGTCCAGGGAGAGTTCGAAGGGACAGAGGAGGTGCCGGTCCGCCTCTTCCCGGATGGCCTCCACGTCGGCGCAGCCCAGCGCCTGCAGGTGGGCCAGGGCTCCTGACTCCCGGAGACGGTCGTAGTAGTTCAGGGCCCGGGGGCAGGCCTCCGGTGTGCAATGCACCTCCTCCTGGGGGCAGACCCGCTCCTTGGCCCGGAGGGTCACAAAGCGCAGTGGATGCCCCTCCTCCTGCAGGCGGCGGAGAAAGGCTTCGGCCACAGCGTGCTGGCTGTTGCGGGGGGTGAGGTAGAAGACGCGCAGGTCCTCGGCCAGGGCCTTCTCCAGGGCCGGGTAGAGGACCGCGGCGGTCTTGCCCAGCCCCGTGGGGGCCTGGAGCAGGAGGCGCTGCTCGGCCTCCAGGCCCTCCCTTACCTCATCCATCAGGTGCACCTGGCCCGGGCGGGGGGCCGGAAAGGGGAAGCGCAGGGCATCCCCGGTCTCCCGACGCTCGGCGGCCCGGGCCAGGGCCCGCAGGTGGGCCTGATGGAGGCCGTCCACCTGGGCCTCCACCCAGCTTGAAAAGGCCTCTGGATCGAAGGGGACTTCCACCAGGGTCTCGGCCTCATCCAGGAGCGAGACGATCCGAAGGCGGCAGCTAGGGGCAGGCTCCCCCCGCTGCATCAGGATCCAGGCATACATCCGGGCCTGCTGGGCGAAGGGGTGGAACGGATCGGCCTCCAGGCTCCGTAGGAGGCCCGGGGCCTGGTAGGTGGTCTTGATCTCCTCCAGGATGGGCTGCATGCTTCCGGGCAGGAGGACATCCAGGCGCCCCCGCACCAGGCAGGTGAAGCCCGGACGCTCGAAGCTCCACTGGAGGTGCGTCTCGCTCCGGAGTTCCGCGTGCTCCCGGGCGAGGCGCTTCTGGATCTTCCCGTGGAGCCGGGTGCCCTGCTGGGCTGCATCCTCCTGAAGCTGATAGGAGAGGGAGGCGTCCAGGCTGCCCGTGGGCACCAAAGGGGTGATGAAGTCGCGAACCGAGAGGGGGAGGAGGTGCATGGTGACTCTGAAGCCGGAGGGGCTGGCGGAAGGATACCCAAAAGGGGCGGGTCCGTGCCTTGCCCCGATTGGCCGGAGAATGGATACCATCGTTATACGGGGTATTTCCCCGCAACCCTGGAGCGGTTTCCATGAAATCCATGACTGTGCTCACCTGCCTCCTCAGCCTCAGCTCTTTCTTCGCCCCGGATGCGATGGCGGGAGAGCCGAAGAAGGTTGATCCCGCCTATGTCTGGGACCTCTCTCTCCTTTACCGGGATGAGGCCGCCTACCGGGCCGCCAAGGAGCACCTCGCTCAGGGCCTGGTGAAGATACCCGCCCTTCAGGGGCACCTCGGGGACAGCCCCCGGGCCCTGGCGGATGCCCTGGACACCATCTATGGCCTGCGCAAGGAACTGGTTCGGCTGAACACCTATGCCCATCTGGCCCACGATGAGAACACCAAGCTGACCCCCGGCCTGGAGCGGAGCCAGGAGCTGGACATGCTGGCCACCCGCTTCTCCCAGACCCTCAGCTTCCTGCGGCCCGAGATCCTGGCCCTGGGCGAGGCCCGCATCAAGGGCTTCCTGGCCCAGGAACCCCGGCTGGCGATCTACCGCTTCCCCCTAGAGGAGATCCTTCGCAGCGCTCCCCACACCCTGGGGGCCGAGGCCGAGGGCGTGCTCTCGGCGGTGGGGCTACTGGCGGACACGCCCTCCAGCCTCTACGGCATCCTGGCCAACGCCGACATGCCCTGGCCCAAGGTCAAGCTCTCGGATGGCAAGGAGGTCCTGCTGGACCAGTCCGGCTACAGCCGTTACCGGGCCTCCCAGGTGCGGGAGGACCGGGAGAAGGTCTTCCAGGCCTTCTTCGGCAAGCTGAAGGAATACGAGCGCAGCTTCGGGGTGGCCCTCTTCTCCCAGATCAAGACCGACTGCTTCGGGGCCCAGGTCCGGAAATACCCGGACAGCCTGGCCTCCGCCCTGGCGGACAACGACATCCCCGAGGCGGTGTACCGCACCCTGATCGCGGAAACCCACGCCAATCTGCCGACGCTCCACCGCTACTTCCGGCTCCGGGCGAAGATGCTGGGGCTCAAGGAGCTGCGCTACTCCGACATCTATCCCCCCATCGTGAAGACCGAGCGCAGCTTTCCGTACCCCGAGGCCCAGGCCCTGATCATCGAGGCCACCAAGCCCCTGGGAGCCACCTACACCCAGGACATCACCCAGGCCCTCCACGCCCGCTACACCGATGTGTTCCCCCAGCCCGGCAAGCGCTCAGGGGCTTACATGAGCGGGAATGTCCACGATGGCAACCCCTTCGTGCTCATGAACTACAACAGCGACTACGAGTCCGTGAGCACCCTGGCCCACGAGTGGGGTCACGGCATCCACTCGGTCCTGGCCAATCGCCACCAGCCCTTTGCCACCGCCGACTACAGCATCTTCACCGCAGAGATCGCCTCCACCCTGAACGAGGCCCTGCTCCTGGACCACATGCTCAAGGTGGCGAAGTCCGACGAAGAAAAGCTCTACTACCTGGGCAGCGCCCTGGAGGGGCTGCGGGGCACCTTCTTCCGCCAGGCCATGTTCGCCGAGTTCGAACTGGCCATCCACGAGGAGGTGGAAAAGGGCGGCGCCCTCTCCGGCGACAAGCTGACCCGGATCTACGGCGACATCCTGAAGCGCTACCACGGCCACGATCAGGGCATCGTGAAGATCGATGACACCGTCACGGTGGAGTGGGCCTACATCCCGCACTTCTACTACAACTTCTACGTCTATCAGTACGCCACCTCCATTGCCGCCTCCCAGGCCTTCGCCCTGAAGATCAAGCAGGGCGAGCCCAAGGCCGTGGACACCTACCTGGGGCTCCTGAAGGCCGGCGGATCCGACCATCCCTACGCACTGGTGAAGCGTGCCGGCGTGGATCTGGCGAGCCCCGCGCCCTATCGTGCCCTGGCGGCCCGGATGGAGGGGATCATGGACCAGATCGAGGCCATTCTGGCCAAGCAGAAGTAAGCGAAGCCGACCTTTCGCTCCAGCTCTGCCATTCCTGGTCGGGCTGGGGCTAGGGCGATGCTTCAGCGTCCCCTTCGACGCACCCCAGGCTCCTTCCAGTGGTTCCCCTCGGGAACGTAGCAGACGTTCTCCAGGTCGGCGATCTTCTCCTGCATGAAGGTCCGGGCGTCCTGGATGGCCTGGTTGTAGATGCTGGGGCCGATCTCCTCCAGGCAGAAGCGGAGGAAGAGGCCGGCTTTGAGCTCGCCGACCTCTTCCCCCAGTTCCTCCCGCAGGTAGCGCTGAAGTGAGCCGGTCAGCCGCTTTTCCGTTTCCTTGGTCAGCTTGATGTCCATGGAACCAGTCTAGCCTTAGACCCCCACCGTCCGCTGGGTAGGCTCCAGTCCGTTCCGGCGGCACCAGGAGCGAAGGGCGTTGGCGGTGATGTCCGCCTCGTAGCGGTACCACTTGTCCAAGCACCCGCGCTTCTCCATCAACTGCTTGAAGCGGCGATAGGATTCCTGCTGCTGGAAGAAGTTGGAGACGGTTCCGTAGTCCTGGGGAAGCTGCTGGGCCACGAAATCCAGCACCATGTAGACCCCAAGCTCCAGGTCCTGGGCGCGCGGCAGTTCGAGAAACTGCTCCGGGTCCTCCCAATGCTCCGGACGGTCATCCTCGGCCATTCCGTCCTCGGAGGCGAAGTAGATCCGCCCCGTCTGCCGGTCGATGAAGGCCCGGTGCTCGTATTCGGCGCCAAGGTTGGCGAAGTCGTAGGCGTCTAGCAGATCCATCCAGGCCACCTGGGTCATGGCCCCTCCCTGTCCGGCAGATAGGGTAGGCGCAGAAAGGGTGGCGCGCAAAGGAGAAACCGAATCTGGTGCGCTGGATGTCGAAAAAAGGTCTCCTACCGCGTCCCAACCCGGTTGAGAATCGCTTCCCAGGCCCCGGGCCGGAGGTGCCGCTTCAGGTGTTCCGCCCAACGCTGGATGCGGATTTCCAGGGGATCGGAGGTCTGGACGGGCAGGGGGGCCAGGCCCCGGGTCTGGCGGACCTGGTTGAGGAAGGCCGCCCGCCAGGCGTCCTCCGCCAGCAGGCCATGGAGATAGGAACCGACGGCGTGGCCGGAGCGCCACCCGGCATCGGCCTGGGCACCCTGGGCCAGGGCCTCGCCCCCTCCCAGGGCCTCGGTGCGACCCTGGTGGATCTCATAGCCCGTGAGGGGGTGCCCGGGTTCGGGCCAGGCGCTCTGAAAGCGGCTCTCGGTCGTGAGCTTTTCGCTGCGGAAGACGGTGCGGGTGGGAAGCATTCCCAGGCCTTCCCAGTTGGAGGGGCCTCCCTCGCTGCCAGCCTCATCGATGAGCTCCCGGCCCAGCATCTGGTACCCGCCGCAGATTCCCAGGACCCAGGTGCCTTTGGCGTGGGCATCCCGGACCGCCTGGGCCATGCCCGTGGAGGCGTGGTGGGCCAGATCGCCGATGGTGGACTTGGAGCCCGGGAGGATCAGGAGGTCCTGTTCCAGGGCCAGCTTGGGGTCCGTGATCCAGGTGAGCTGGACATCGGGTTCGGAAAGCAGGGGGTGGAGGTCCTCTGTGTTGGAGACCCGGGGGGAGAGCAGGGCGCCGACATGGAAGCGGCCGGGTTCGGGCTTCTGGTCCACCGGAATCCGGATGGGGCGGTCCTCCTCGTCCAGGCCATGGTCCAGGTGGGGCAGCACCGCCAGCACGGGCACGCCGCAGACCTCCTCCATGAGGGGGATGCCATCCTCGAAGAGGGCCAGATCCCCCTTGAAGCGGTTGACCACGATGCCCAGCACCCGGGCCCGGTCCTCAGGCGGAAGGAGGTCCAGGGTGCCCTTGGCCTGGGCATAGACTCCGCCCTTGTGGATATCCACGACCAGAATGATGGCGGCATTGGCATGGCGGGCGGGTCGGAGATTCACATAGTCCCGGGACCAGAGGTTGAGCTCCACTGGGCTTCCGGCCCCCTCCATGACGATGACCTCGTGCTTGGCGGACAGACGATCCAGGGCTCCCAGGGCGATGGCCGCCAGCTCGGAGGTGTCCTTGAAGTAGTCCTTGGCCTCCCGCTGGCCCACGGCCTTGCCCAGGACGACGATCTGGGCCCCCGTTGAACTCACGGGCTTCATGAGCACGGGACCCATGTCCACATGCGGGTCCAGCCCGCAGGCCTTGGCCTGGAGGATCTGGGCCCGGGGCATCTCGTGGCCTTCGGGGGTCACGCCAGCCTGGTTGGCCATGTTCTGGGATTTGAATGGGGCCACATCGTAGCCGGAATCCTTCAGAAGCCGGCAGAGACCCGCGGTGACGAGACTCTTACCCACATCGGAGGCGGAACCAAGGACGGAGATCGCTTTTGCCATCTTTCCATCCTGATATGTTCAGGCATCCTGGAGCTATGGGAAAAATTGTCTTTGTTACCGGACCCGTCCGCAGCGGCAAGAGCCGCTTCGCCCTCGATATGGCCCTGGGTTGGGGGCCTCTGGGAGTCTATGTCGCCACCTACAAGGCAGATCCATCAGATGCGGAGATGGCCGACCGGGTGCGGCGCCATCAGGCGGAGCGCCCGGATACCTGGCGCACCCTGGAGGCGCCAGGGGATGTGGCGGCGGAACTGAAGGCCATGAAGCCTGTCCCCTCCGGGGTCATGCTGGATTGCCTGACCATGTGGCTGGGCTGGCGCATGGACGCCTCGGACGAGGCCATCCTGGAGGCCTGGAAGGGCCAGTTGGCGGCTTTCAAGGCGGCCCCCTGGCCCATCGTCATCGTGGGCAACGAGGTGGGCTGGTCCCCGGTGCCCGAAGACCCCATGACCCGTCGCTTCCGGGATCTGGCGGGCTGGCTGGCCCAGGCCACCACCAAGGAGGCCGATGAGGCCTACCTGGCCGTGGCGGGATGTCAGATCCGGCTGAA
>Ga0316602_10000098_pt1 | contig 90948 bp, 77 predicted proteins | sample OWC_soil_day10_C_FD_203103 | JGI IMG/M metagenome (GOLD analysis project Ga0316602, IMG submission 203103) | Wetland soil microbial communities from Old Woman Creek delta, Ohio, United States - OWC_soil_day10_CT | ecosystem: Environmental > Terrestrial > Soil > Wetlands | place: USA: Ohio...
GTGCAAAGGTAAAGACCAATGCAAACAAAGAAGAAAAAATGACCAATAGATTATCAACCGGATATCAACACCAAGGCCAATTCGGATACTATTTTCAATTTTAAGGGACCTGAGTAGTTACTTAAAAGGACACATATTCGTAAACTCTTTGAATCATAATTGAAACATCCAACCTCTACTTTTACGCCGTCTAAAGATACATCGATATGAAAACAGACGGTGAACTATTGCAAGCTATCAGCAGAAAAGATCAATCGGCCTACACCGAGTTTTATAAAAGATATTATGCCGATTTCATCCGCATCATCACCTTTCGTTTGGGCAATATAGACGATGCGAAAGACTTTTCTCAAGATTTCTGGCTCTTCCTATTCAACAATCCGGAGTCCGTACTCACGGATGAGAATGCTTGTGCAGCAAGGTTTCTCCACAATCTTCTGTCGCTCCGCATCATTGACCGGTTGCGCACGATGTATCGCAACGCCACCATTCCGTTGGAAGAAAATTCATTCGAGGTATTGCAGGTATGCACGCAGGAAGCCACCGCCGAACAGCAGTTGGCTGTATATGAAATAGAAGAAATAATAGATAAGGTTGTTCAGAAGTTATCCGAACTGGACAGGCAAGTGTACCATCTGCGCCAAAACAAAGGTTACTCTGTAGAAGAAACCGCCCGTGAGCTCTCCATCAGCCCCAAGACCGTGCGCAACAAGCTCTCGCTCATACTCTGCTCCGTGCGCACAGAACTAAAATCAAGAAACTACTCATGTGACAATCAACGCACCATCATTCTGATACTTATCACCGGACTGCTGAAGTAAAAAGCAATAAATGAAAACTTCCTGCTGATTGGAATATCGAGAAGATGAAGTCCGAGCATCGTTCTGAACCTCAGAATCCGATGATTTCAAGCGTGCTTTACAAAAGAAAATTATTGGAGAATTGGGGACGAGGGATTAGCCTGATGATAGAAGAATGCAAAAAGGCTAACTTACCCGAACCGGAGTTTAAGGTTAATGGTAATTTTGTAGTGGTTACCTTCCATTATGGCAGTCAAAACCCGACAAGCACCCCACAAGTAGTGTTCCTTATCCAAATAATACAGGAAGGAACCTACTCAGTTAAAGAGATGATGAGTATGCTTCAGTTGAAAGACAGGGAAAACTTTTTGAATAATTATCTGAATCCAGCAATGCAAGCTGGAATGGTAGAACCTCTCTATCCAGACCAGCCGAAACATCCGCAACAAGTGAATGATAAACGCTCTACCACAACTTCATAATAGCTCCAAATTTTCGATTAATTTACAGCGAGTAGAAGATATAAGTTCACCGCGGTTAATTAACCAAACCCCTCTCACAAGGCCTGTAGGGGCGGTCATTAATATCAACACAAAGCAATCTTACCTAAGTCGCCGATCTCCAGTTTAGCACTAATCCCCATTGCCTTGAATAATCTTATCACGGTGGCAAAGGTTAGATTCTTGCCATTCTCTATTCTGGATATTTGGGCTTTCTGCACGCCTACCAACTTACCTAAATCCTCTTGGGTTAAGTTCTGAGCTTGCCTCGCTTTCTTAATAGCCTCACCGATGAGAAACATATCTAACCGTTCATCGTACTTATCACGCTCTGAAGTGCCTTTTTTACCTATTAACTCATCTTTTATTTCTTCATGAGTGTAGAATTTCATTTTATCCATATCCTTATTTTTTTGTTCAAAGTACACCTTTAAATTTCTCTTTAACTTCCATTAATTTGATATTCAACGCTGCAAAAATAGGGAATGTTTCTATAAACAGAAACTTTATCAAAGGTTATTTTGTTGAGGCTTCCAGATAAATGGAGCAAAAACAAAATAACGGCTGAATGGTACAAATACTATTCAGCCGTTAATGTTGCAAAGAACGGGCTTATTCAAGGGTGTACTTTCAACTTACGCCCTTTTCAATTTCCTTTAGCAGACTCGTCCAACACACTTTTGCCCGATCCGCTTCCTGTTCGTCAGGCCGAGAGTTTGCCACCGGCTTCCTTCAGATTCCACTTCGCAATGGACACCTTGCCTTAAGCTCGTCACCGGACTGCTGAAGTAAGAAGCAAAGTTAAGCAGGGGAATATCTCCTAAAAAGGAAATAAGAAGGCAGAGACCTATTTGTTTATCACTGCAAATACTAACGTTTTTGTTACGATTTTATTTGCATGATAATAACGAAAACGTTATCTTTGCCCCTGTAAAGTAAAAGCTCTTTGAAATTATGAAGTATTCTGAGTTGATTGCAGCATTAATCGCTGCCGGATGCTACATTGCAAGACACGGAGCCAACCATGATATATGGTATAGCCCTATCACGCAAAAGAAGTTTCCGGTACCAAGGCACGAAAGTCATGAAGTGCCCAAGGGAACGGACAGAAGTATCAGAAAAGCAGCGGGGATTTAATTCCCGCTGCTCTTTAATCATCTTGAAGGATAATTTATATACTCTCTCAGAAGCTTTTACTTTAAAATTAAAAAGTAGGATTATGAAAGCAACTGTAGTGATTGAAAAGGCTAAAGACGGTACTTTTTCCTGTTATATGGAAGATGCTGACCGTTTTGATTTCGCTCTATTCGGTAGTGGTGAAACGGCTGAAGAAGCGAAAAACGATCTATTGACTGCATACGGCGAAATCAAAGAAATGAATGCCGAAGAGGGCAAAGAAACTCCAGAACTGGGTTTTGAATGGAAATACGATCTGCAGTCATTCTTTGATTACTTTAGTGTAATTAATGTCTCCAAATTGGCAGATAAAGCCGGAATTAACGCTTCTCAATTGAGACAATATCGTAGTGGCTTATCTAAAGCCAGCCAAAAACAATACGATAAGTTGGAAGAATGCGTGCATGAAATAGGAAAAGAACTAATAACCGCAAGGTTTTAGGATATGTGTGTCGTGAGACACAGTTTTTACTTTACAAAGAAAAGCCCCGGTTACTGTCTCATGTAATCGGGACTTGTCTTTTATTCAGGTTATTAGTTATTGATACCGTGAATGTATATTCTCCAGTCTTTTCGGGTACAGTTTCTAGAACAAGCCCCCATTGTATTCAATACCTTCATCAGAAGTCCTGTAGTAGCGATTATGACGATCAATAAACATCCGAAAGTACGGAACAGCTGCATGAGCAATAATGATGTAATTGCTCAAAAAGGCCTCAACGTTAAAACAAAGAAGGCAGCGTACTTCACAATACGCCACCTTCACCAGTCGCTCGAATTCTCATAAGTATCTATCGTCATTCCAACTATACTCGCTAATATCTTTTTTTAATAGAGCCTCTCCGCAGCTTACGCCTAAAACACGGAGGGCACATTTACCTAAAACTAAGTAGTGAAAAAGAAAACATATCAAAAAAATATTAGCGAATAATTTAACAATATGGATAAATAAATTATCCATTAGTAAATATATATAGCAAAGATATAATCATGTTATGGACGAGCGACTGGAAATTGCCACTACAGCATATACCTATAAAAAAAAACCAGCCCCATCATCCTTTTATAAATCAAGTTAGTTTCCCCAAGGAGTACCAAAAGCACAGGTAAATTCACCATATCCTCCTTCGTAAACATCTAATTGACTACTCATAAATTTATAACCACTCCGAGCACCGTTTTCATCCGTAGGTTCATATAGATCAAACCAATATTCAACCAATATAGCTTGACTTTCATGAGTATACAATAACTCGCCGGATTCATTATAAATATCACAAGTTATTGTAGGATCATGATATTCTCCAGCAGCAGCACTCTGCGGAGTATAATATTTAGCTAAGTCAAATTCTATATAGGGGCTAAATTTTCCTTTCTCCAGATTTATCGTTGCGATTTCATCCCATTGGCTCATATCTCCACCGCCATCTGTCATGTAAAAAACAAACTTAGCAGAGCTACCTAACGCCTCTAGAGTATAGAAAAAACGTATTTTAATACCATTACGGGTTGCCGGATCTTTTTCATCCACACCTGATGATGCAAGCGATATAGGAGAATCAGGCAATTGGACTAATGATATAATAGTACCATCTTGAATTGTAACTTCCGTTTCCAACTCTGGAACAGTTTCATCATTTTTATAAACTAACAATGTGCCAGATGCCTCAGCATCTCGAGAGAGATAACTATCCGTATTTAAATCAATATTTTCATTATTAAAGAGAACTTTATAAACATTATTTTTATCTGCCTGAAAGTCTATTTTTATTTCATATTTTATAAAGCCAACTTCAGCGTATTTGTTTTCATAATCACATCCAGCCAACAAAATAAGTACTAAAGAATAAAGTACTAATAAATTTACATTTTTCATTACCTAATTTATTATTTAATTTTTAAAAAATAGAAGCATATAGCATTCATTCACTGTATCAAAAATTGTAGCTCAACGAGAACGAGTAACTCGTTCCTCTCTTTATCTTGCTACGAATTACATCTTTATCTTTATTATAACCCATATCGTCTGTCAAATCTCCGTCCGTTTTATTATAATTGACATAGATAATGCTGGCTTGGTTTAGGATGTCGCTAGCATTTGCCTTGACTTCCAATCCTTTCCACGGACGAACGGATAATTGAAGATCGACCATGTGGCGGGGAGCTTCGTACTCGTCCAAATATTCCTGTGGAGCAGCTTGCACCAATTTGCGGCCGGTAGTGGCATAGTTTACAGCAGCACCCAGCAGCTTTCCCGAATAATTCAATCCGGCATTCACCATATAGGGAGCCATACCCTGCAAGGGACGATTGCGACTAGTTGCCATATTGCCTGCAACATCAGGATCAAGTCCTGAAGCGATATCAATCAAACGTTGTAAATTGTAAGTAACATCTCCTTTTAGGATAGTGGCATTGGCATTCAGATAAATATCTTTTAAGAAACTCGTCGGAGCAATGAAAGCGAATGATTTGCGCAAATTAAACTCCAAACCCTTCATTGTAGATTTGTCCAAGTTAAAAGAGAATGAATTATAACTACCACTGCTATTAGGATCGTAACAGAGTAATTCCACCGGATCCTTAAACTTCTTATAAAACGCACTAACGGAGACGACTTCACCCGCTGAAGGATACCACTCTAAACGTAAATCTACATTGTCTGTATAAGTTGGCTTCAAAGCTCCCATACCAGTTACCGTTACCCTGTCTCCTACATTGTAATAACGAAAAGAAGTGAGTTCACGAAAGTCAGGACGAGCCAATGTTTTGCCATAAGCGGCACGCAAATTTATAGAAGAGGTAATATTCCAAACAGCCGTTACAGCAGGAAGATAGTCGGTATAATTGCGAACAACAGCAGAATCTACTGCAACAGAAGACTTATTAAAATAAGCATTAACATTCATTCGAGTGCTTTCCATACGCACACCACCGGTAAGATGAAGTTGTTTCCAAAAAGTGAACTCACCCATCAGATAAGCAGCATGTATTTTCTGATCGCCTTTATAATAATCAACCTTATCTGCTTTTTTTCCTGCCAGAAAATAAAGAAGATTTCCATTCGCTAAATTATCTGTGCTATAGAATTCAGAGGGTGGCACTAAAGCACTGTAGTAATTGTAACTTGGACTTGATTGTGGGCGCAGAAATTGTTGATGATAATCAGCGGTACGAAAAGTGCCCCAATAGCCGGCTTTCAAATTTTGCTTATTACCCGCAACAAGAAAAGGGAAAGTAAGATTGGCTCCTACATTCTTTTTTGTTTCCGACAAATCGCCATACATTATATGTCCATTAGATAATGCAACTGTACCCTCGTTTAATATTCCCCAGTTCTCAATAACAAGATCAGAAATTGCTTGCTTGCTTTCGGCGGAATAGTTCTTAATTGTTCCAGTCAGTAACCGATCATCGTGAGATTCACGAACGAGTTTGTTATAGTCTGCAAACCATGAAAAGATCAGTTTGTCTCTCAAAAGTTTATGTTCACCATCAAGTCTTGTTTGCCAAAGAGCGTTGCGCACAGGGCTACTATACTCTTCTAATCTTGGGGCATAACTATCCGCCTCCACAATTCTACAGATATTGCTTTGCGTAAAACGGTTGTTGAACATATTGCTCCACGTAATCTTATGTCCCGGCCGTTCCCAGCCCATATTGGCTACCGCACCTATGGCAGTGGCAAATTTATAATTATGACCATCTTGCGACTTTTTATCACCTCCGCGATAATTTGCTTCAATAACCGTTTCCGTATTTTCTTCGTGGCGATAGGTAGCTGCAACCACCACACCCAGTGTATTGCGATTTCCCAAATCAAAAGGTAGACCTACACTTAAAGCATAGTTCTGCGTGGGCGCACCGGTAAACTTATTCAAACCCCAATGGTTAGGTATTTTGGCATTCATCGCATAGGCTTTTTGTGCATCCTCCGTTTTTAATGAACCATTGCTCCAATAACCGGCATACGTATCATTAACCCAGTCACGTCCAAACCAATCACGTTCGCTACTGTTACCCAAGAAATAATCACTCTTAAAGCGCTTGCCAGCCATAAAGGTTTTGCCGGTGCTATTGGTATTCAAACCGGAGCCGACACTAAGTGAAAGAAGACGTTCCTTGGGAATGGAAAGAGTGGTGACATTCACCATACCGCCGGTAAACTCGCCCTGCATGTCGGGGGTAAAGGTTTTGGCAATGGTGACGTTTTCTATCAGGTTGCTCGGAATGATGTCGAAAGCGAAATTACGACGGTTAGGCTCTGTACTGGGCAGTGCTGTTCCGTTGAGCTGCACGTTGTTGTATCTTTCGCTCATACCGCGAACGGTTACAAACTTGCCATCTTCTATTGATACGCCACTTACTCTTTTAAGTACTTGCGCCACATTGTTATCGCTGGTTTTCTTAATCAGATCGGCACTGATACCGTCACTCATGGCAGTCATTGTTCTCTGCTTGGCATAGAGCCCTTTGGCAGAGGCATCACTATATTCGGCTGTCACCACCACTTCGCCCAGCTCTTCGCTGGCTTCCTTCATCACAAGGTCTAGTTCAGTGGTGCGGGCAGGGTTAATCTTCACTTCGGTTATCTTCTGCGTTTGAAAAGACACATAGCTGGCTTCCACGGTCACTATACCTGTAGGAACAGCTCTCAGGGAGTATTTGCCTTCAACGTTGGTCACGGTGCCCAGTTGCGTGTTGGGGATGCGTACCGTGGCACCTATAATGGGATCACCTTTCTCATCGAGGATAAACCCCGAAAGGTTGCCCGTACCGGTAGACTTTGTTTTTTTCTTGTTGTCATCTTCGGCCTTCTTGCGAACAATGGCATAAGAACTCTCGGAATACTTTACGTAAGATAATTCCGTAGCCTTAAGACTTGACTCGAGCATCTCTTCCACCGTCTTGTCACCGGCTTCCAGAGGAGGCACAGAGATGTTCCTCACCATGGCCTCATCAAAAGAAATCTTCAGCTTTTTGAGCTGCTCTATTTTCTGTATCCGTTTAATAAGTGTCTCTTTAGGGAAATTCGTGACACTACCCACAATCTTGGGAGCTGCATTCAGTGATGATAAAAGTAAGAAACTCATCATCAACAACATGCAACATCTACACATTAGCGTTTTTTGTCTTTGTTCCATTTTTACGACTTTAAAATTAATCTAAATCTTTAATTATTAATCACTTATCTTTCAACTACTTGTTTTGCAAAAGGCAACAGTTCCCCTATTCTTCTCTGTTGTGAGAAAAATCCTTTACTATTAAGCGAACTGCTAAAATTTCAGGTTACTTATATCATTGAATCACCGGTAGAGCTCTATCCGGTTCCCTTTCGTGCTGTATTCCATTCCGTAAATGTCGCACATCTGGCGAAGCAGTGCCTTCGCCCCCTCCTTGTGCGAATACTTGCCGCAAAGCTTTATCTCATTCAGGGCATCTCCCCTCACCGAAAGCTCCACACCGTAGTATTGCTTCATTTTCAACTTAATTTCCTCCAAGCCGGCCATGTTGAGCACCAACGTAGTGCCGTCTATCCATCCGCCTGCATTCTGCCACTCCAGACTATCCGTCCGGCACGAATGTGTTTTGGTGTTCAGCGTTAACTGTCGGTTGCGTGTGAGCACGGCCAGTGTTCCGTCTTTCACAGTAGACACCTCCACCCTGCCATCCCTTACAGACACCACATTCGTTTGCGTGCCCGGGTAAGCCTTCACGTTGAACGAAGTTCCCTTCACCGTGGTGGTAATCTCATCTCCATGTACCAAGAAAGGTTTTTCGGGATTCTTGGTCACTTCAAAGAAAGCCTCACCCACAAGCCACACCTCACGATTCTTCACATTAAATCTCTTTTTATCGTAATGAAGCCTGCTGCCTACATTGAGATGCACCACACTACCATCCGGCAACGTTTCAGCAACCATAGCGGCATCGGCCACAATCTCCATGTTGAGCGGTATACCCGCCTGCGTAGTGTTATATACAAGTAGCGAACCGATGCCTATCAGCACCACGATCATGGCGGCAACCGCATAGCGGGGAAAATGCATCACCTTGGGACTTCTTCGTCTTCGCTTATCATCCAGCTCCTTCTGAAGACTGCTCCATACCCTCTCCCCTGCCTCCGTGGCATCCGCATCCGTCGCCTCTTCGCCCTCATGCGCCACGATGCCCTCCACCATCTGACTCTCACGATCAGCAAGCGGTTCACCACTCAGATAGCGGTTCAGCAGGTCGTGAAAAGCATCCAGTTCCCCTTGTTCTTCTCGGGTTCTCACCCGTTCATCCTTCTTTGTATTCTCAGTCTTCATACGCTACGAATCATTTTTAAGCGCCACTTTATTAGGGCCTCTATATACTAAGGCGATTTTAGGAGGCACGTTGCACGAACAACTTAGTTAATAGATGTTATTTATGAAAAGAATTTATTTGTTGCAAGATTAAAACACAAATGAAACATCTTCTTAATATCATTGTTGGAAATTCGCACCGATAAAAGATTATTATGAGAACAGATAATCAGCTGCTCACAGACTTTCTTCATCATTCCGACGAAAAGGCTTTTGAGGAATTCTATAACAGACACCAGAAAAGTATGTATAGAAAGGCACTTCATTTCTTGAAAGACAAGGATGAGGCGCAAGACTTTTTGCAAGATTTCTGGTTGAAAATAATCGCCCATCCCGAGCGCATCAATGTTGTGAAGGAAGAGTCCGTGGTCGGTTATCTGAGTGCCATGCTGGTGCACGACCTTTACGATTATTTCCGAAAGAAGAAGTTGGATACCGTATGCTTGGACGACACCCTGCTGAACGATCTGCAACAGAGCGGAGACTATCACGTGAATTCAGTAGAAAACGACGTGAACATGAATGAGTTCAGGGAAAAGCGGGAATCCATTATCCGTGCGTTGCCCGAAAGTGATCGGCAGATCTACACCTTGTATGATAAGCATCATCTGGAGATACCCGAGATAGCCAAGCAGTACTCCCTGAACAAGAACACCACCCGAAACCGCATTGCAGGCATTTCCCGCTACATCGAGTCAAAATTGAAACTGCTCTACACCTCTATATAAAAAAAAGAAGGCAGCGTACTTCACAATGCACCACCCTCACCAGTTGTCTGAATTCACATGAGTATCTATCGTCATGTATCGGATAATACTCGCTAATATCTTTTCTTAATAAAGCCTCTCCGTAGCTTACGCCTAAACCACGGAGGGCACATTTACCTAAAACTAAGTAGTGAAAAAGAAAACATATCAAAAAAATATTAGCGAATAATATAGTTGTAAAACTAATCATCTTAAATGACCAATTCTTGATTTTTCAATTTTCTATTGCCAAGCATACATTTATTGCTTAGTATGAGCACATCTTTCCTTAATCCAGTGTTCAATACAGACACTAATGAACTGGGAATATCAGGTAAAACTCACCATCTAGTGGTCAAGCCATCCATAACAGTAAATTCTTTGCCGCCATTTAAAATTTGGTAAGTCACCTTTTTAAATATAGCTAGCGTACCATCATCAGATGGCTTATTTGGGGCTCCAACATAAATATAATCAGACATATAATCTGTAATCTTCGTACCCGTTTTCAAGTCTGTGATATCACACATATATGATATATAAGCTCCGTCAGATAAGTAATTAAGCTCTACGTATTCCGATAGTTCCCCTTTTTTCAATGTGACAGAAGACACCACTGACAATTCCGAAGCCCAATCCCAAGAATTCTCATCGAAGCGATAAAAGTCCATTCTAATTTCATCCGTATTCAGCACATCAGACGTATAAAAGAATCTTGCTTTTGCTATATGTTGGTCGGTCGGTTCCGGTTCATCATCTTCCGGAATATTCAGAACTTCCGTATCAGACAATTGCATAAAATTGACCTTCTCACCATCGGCTATTGTGATCTCTTGAGAATAGATCGGAGAAGAGACTCCACTTTTCTTTATCTGAAAAGTTCCCGTCAAATTTTGTTTAGATAAATAATTCGTAGTTGCATTTTCCAACTCCTGATCATTAAACCAGATGGAATAATCGGAACTGTTCCCTGAATAGATTACTGTCGGAATAAATGATATATAATCATCCTTACTATAAATAACAATATCGTCACCAAGTTTAATCAATTGAATACTTGAATCATCAGCTAATGATATCTGTTTAGAAAAGACAAGGGTGCTATTGTCTTTCTCATAAACTTCCAATAAACCATTTGAATTATTTCGGAAAACATACCCACTAGATCCCTTTTCACCATTGAAAGCAAATTCGTAGTTATTGCTAATATTTTCAGGATAGAAAAAAGAAATAGAGTAAGAATAATATCCCACATCTATAGAATCTCCTTCCGTGTCACAACTCGAAAATAGAAATATAAAAATAGCCAATAACAAGCTTACATACTTTTTCATTCGTTTCTTCATTTTAAAAGTAAGTGACTGATCCTCTCTCAAAAGAGAGAGGATTATCAGTCACTCCTTTATTTTACAAAAATTAAGTTCATTAAATAATATCAATTATTTAATCCAAGTTTGTGTCAGCCAATTAGCAGTACCAGTAAGAGCAATAGCACCTTTATAAGTGGTAGTAGTAAACCAACTATCCAAACTGGTGAAATCTGCGCCGCTATTAGCAGGAGATGCATTAGGTCTCAAAGCAGTTGCATTCTTATAGCCACCCCAAGGAGAAGTTAAACCAATATCGCTATAGCTTGTCAAACCTGAGTTAGTACTAGAAGGAGTAAATGTTGTAGTTGCAGTCTTATCTGCACTGAAATTTATACCTGTACTAGGAACAGCACAAACTACATTGTTTTCTAGTGTATAAGTAGTATTAGCTGTTTCTTTCAAGATGCCTCTTGGAAATCCATAAAGCACACTGTTCACCAAAGTAAACCGACAATTTCTACGGAAATCTGCAGCCGATTTCAAAGCAACACCAGCACTAGTAGCACCTGTAGAAGTACCAACTATCGTTAAATTGCTAAGTACAGGATGAGTAAATGGAGTTAACGCACTGCTAGATCCATCATTATCACATTCAATTCCATTAGGATCTGAAGAGTAAGTCAATGAAGGATCTATTGTTGCTACAGCAAACTGAATCTTTCCTATGTAACCGAAGTCAAAATCAAATGCATCGTCATCACAGGCAGTTGCAACAAGATACGTACAATTAACTGCACCACCAAAGAATTCGAAAGCATCGTCTGCTCCGTGGTATGCTTGGCAATGATCAACAGTTGTCAATGCACCTACGCCACCAAAAGTAAAGGCATTCAACTCATTTGCATCTGCAATAGAGGCTCCTGCATTTTCTACACGTACATATTTCAATGTACCGGAACTTACATTGTTAATTGCATTAATCTCAGTTTGAGTCTTTCCTTGAACCGAAGTACCGTAAGAGATGTCATTACCTGCAGCCTGAGCATTGGTAATACCTTCGATCTCTTTTGTTGTAGTCTGATTGATAGCTGCTGTACCAAGAACGACAAGTCCACCCCATGATCCTTTGGTATCTGTTTCGCCCTTAAAGATAATAGTACCATTGGTACCATCTGCATTAATAGTACCTGTTCTGGTAATAATCAAAGCAGAAGCTTCCTGTGGCGTGCTTTTTGCTTTTCCGATAATCGTTGTTCCAGCAGCAATGTTCAGGGTTCCGTCAACCAAAAACACTTTACCATCCAAATAAACGGTTCCACTCCAGTTATTAGTACCGGTAATAACGCCGGAAACAGTAATTGACTGAGTAGCACGCGTGTCTACACTACCTAATTCAGAATCATTAGAACAAGAAATCATTGTAACACTAGCAAATAGTACTGATAAAAGTACCAAGCTTTGCTTCAAAAGAAATTTTTTCATAAAACTTTTTTGTTTAAATAAATAAAAATAAAACTCAAATAAACATTAAAACTTAAATTGTATCTACTTCTTGACAGAGAACGAAAAGCGTGCATTACGTCTAATGTTTGCTTCCCATGGGCGCATTTCACTATATAGAAAATATGTATATTTCTTGATGTTATTAAAACTTATAACCGATTGAGAAAGAAATATTAACTCCCCGCTTGATCCGGCTCAGCACCCAATCACCGGCATTATAGTTCATGCCTAAAGCGGTACGATCTTCATAATCCTTCACATCCGGTTGCCCCACATCTACACCATTTTGATAGCCACAATTGCGATAGACTATCGCATCTTGATTAAGCAAATCACTCGCATTAAACTTAAACTCGAGTCGTTCTTTCATAAAACGTGCGGATAGTTGCAAATCGAGCACATCGCGTGGATCTTCGTACTGGTCATATTTTTCTTCTTCACCCGCCATGACCAATTTTCTTCCGGAACGTCCGTAATTAAGAGCCGCCCCTACAATCTTACCTTGATACGCAAGGCCTGCATTCACCGTATAGGGTGCCAATCCCTGAAGTGGGCGGCTACGGTCTTGCGTCTCTATATCTTTGTGAGAGCCACTTCCTGCCATCAGTTTATCATAATTATAAGTTACGTCTCCTTCTATTAAAGTAGCATTTCCACTTACATAAATGTCTCTTAAAAATGTGCCGGCTCCAATAAAGTCGAGTGATTTACGAACATTGAACTCGACGCCCTTCACAGTAGCATCATCCAGATTAAATGCAAACATATCAAAGCCCTGTTGGGAAGCATCCATCACAGTAACCATCTCTACCGGATCTTTAAACTTTTTATAGAATCCACTCACAGAGATCACCTCACCGGCATGTGGATACCATTCAAGACGTAAGTCAAAATTATCAGTTCGTGACTGTTTTATAGCTCCCATCCCAACCACTGTAACACGATCATCCACATTATAATATTGAGTAGGAGTCATTTCCCGGAAATCTGGCCGGGCAATGGTACGACTATAAGCCAGACGGGCATTTATTTCATTCGTGATGTTATATACAACCGTAGCAGCAGGCAACCAATCTTTTTTCTTCACGGAAACGATACTATCCCGCAGTTTATATCCCTCACCATCTATATAACTAGCAAACTTCGTATGTACTTCCGTCTTGGCATCTTCCATGCGGAAACCGGTTGTAAGATGCAATTTGCGAAAGAAAGAAAATTCACCCATCAGGTAAGCGGCGTGAATGGTTTGCTTACCGTCATAAAAATCGATACCGTCACCTTGCCCACCTTGTATATATTCCAAGAGTCCGCTTGAAAAGTTTGCAGGAGCAAAATAATCTTGTATAGAAGGACCTTCAGATGCATTCCCATATGCTTTGAGGTACTGTTGTTCAAAATCCGAGGAACGGAACGTTCCCATATAACCGGCCTTAAGTCGCTGAGAATTACCTGCCACCACAAACGGATGTTCCAGATTACCACCAACGGTTTTCTTCGTCTCCTTAAAATCGCTATACATAATGTGGCTATCATTCAGATTGCCCCCACCATATAGAGTAGACGGCCTCCAATCAATGAAAAATTTATCGTCGGATTCGGCCATCACCGCTCCACGTGCATAGCGATCGTCCGGATTGGTACGCCTCACCTTGTTATAAGAACCGTTCCATGTGAATATTAGGTTCTTATTGAGCAAATGATGTTCGCCCTCCAACTGGGTTTGAATTAAACTGGAGATCAAAGGCACGCTATATTGTTCGTAAAATTTCGCAGTGTTTGCATACGATGTATAGTAAGAATAAAAATACCGTTCCATATTGGTATGAGTGAAGCGATTGTTGTACAGATTGCGCCATGTGATGCGATGATTCGGCATCTCCCACCCTACATTAGCCACCGCACCGGTAGAGGTAACAAACTTATAGCGATGAGAAGTTTTGTAGATGCTGTCGCGCGTTATCATGTGCGCCTCCTTTATTTCGTCCGTAGTTTGCTCGTTACGATAAGTTACAGCTGCTACAAAGCCCAACTTTTGGTTGTTGCCCAAATCAAGCGGAAGTCCCCAAGTAAGGCTATAATTTTGCATGGGAGAAGCGGTGTATTTCTTGAAGCCATAGCTGTTCATTTCAGATGCATTCTGTATGTTCTGCTTTCTTATCTCTTCACCCTTCCCTTCATACCATTGACGTTTGTCTTTTTCGCCCAACAACCAGTCGGAACCATAACGTTTGGCGCTCAAAAAGTCTTTTCCCGTGCTTTGCGTGTTCATACCTGTACCCAGAGTAACAGTAAAGAAACTTTTCTGAGGTACGGAAAGCGTTTGCACCTCTACCAAGCCACCGGTAAACTCTCCCGGAAGATCAGGGGTAAAGGTCTTGGAGATCGTTACATTATCTATCAAGTTAGAAGGAATGACATCGAAAGCGAAATTACGACGGTTGGGTTCTGTAGAAGGAAGCGTGGCACCGTTGAGCTGCACATTATTATACCTTTCGCCCATACCGCGAATGGTTACATATTTACCATTGTCAATGGTTACGCCACTTACTCTTTTGAGCACTTGCGCCACATTGTTATCGCTGGTTTTCTTAATCAGGTCGGAACTCACACCATCACTCATGGCGGCCATCGTCTTCTGCTTGGCATAAAGCCCTTTAGCAGAGGCATCGCTATATTCGGCTGTCACCACCACTTCGCCCAGTTCTTCGCTGGCTTCCTTCATCACAAGGTCTAGTTCCGTGGTGCGGGCAGGATTAATCTTTACTTCGGTTATCTTCAGGGTCTCAAAAGATACATAGCTGGCTTCCACAGTTACTGTGCCCACAGGAACAGCTTTCAGGGAGTATTTGCCTTCAACGTTGGTCACGGTGCCCAGCTGTGTGTTGGGGATACGTACCGTGGCACCTATAATGGGATCACCTTTCTCATCGAGGATAAACCCCGAAAGGTTGCCCGTACCGGTAGACTTTGTCTTTTTCTTGTTGTCATCTTCGGCTGAGCGATAGATGATGTAAGAATTGTTGGTGTATTTAAAAGTGTAACCGGTGGTGTTCAGGCTGCCGGCAAGTATCTGCTCTAAGTTGTAATTGTTGGCTGCCAAAGCAGGAACAACAATGTTACCTACTTGTGCGGCATCAAATGTAATTGTCTTGTCGGTTATCTCTGCCAGCTGCTTGATACGTGCAGAGAGCTTTTCTTGAGGAAATGTTCGTTTAATAAGTTGTGCGTGGATGCATAGAGGGCTCCACAACAGCAGTGCCAAAAGAAACACTGCAAAGCGCAAATTCGTTCGTTTACTACTACTACTTTTCATCACGTTTAATCGTTAATTTAATCTTATTTATTAATACTCTCATGTTGTTCTATTCAGACACGTAAATCACGGTGTTTTCGATGTATTCATGTTCATCATCAGGCTCCGATCAGAGCAAAGAATCTCCTGTTCCCCGTTATTAGGGAATAATAATATTTACATCTTACTAAAATTGTTTTATCTTAAATTCACCGATACACGATAATCCGGTCACCCTCCATTTTGTATTGCGCACCATACACCAGCATCAACCGCTCTATCACTTCAGCCAGCGTAGCATGGGGAGAAAACTCCGAGTTGAAACAGACGTTGGTCCCGAATGCGTGGTTTTTTATCACCAGTTCTTTGTGGAAAGACTGCCTGATGCGCAGAGCGAGCTCTTTCTCGTTGGCATCTATCAGTATGATCCTTCCATCTATCCATCCGGAAGAAGAGTGCCAATCCATCTCTCGAACCGTATATTTTCCGGTTATTTTGTTGTAAAGAAGCTGTTTGTTGGGCAAGAGCGTAGCCAATCGCCTGCCGCCTTTGCTTACTGCTACCATCCCTGTGCGCACGGTGATGGTACTTATATCGAGTTCAGGATAATCACTAATGGTGAAGGAAGTACCCTTGACTTGTGTTTGCAACACACTATGTGAGATGATAAATGGTTTCTGAGGGTTTTTGGCCACATCAAAGAAGATCTCTCCTCTCATCTCTACTTCACGAACATGACCGTTGAAATTGCTACTCAGCAGCAACCGACTGTCACGATTCATTTGTACCTTCGTATGATCGGGCAACTGTTGACTCACTATCTGATCTTCGGACTCCAGCACCGTATCTTTGGTGTAATACTGAAACATTCCTATACCGAAGACGATGGCAATCATGGCAGCGATACCGCCATAGACACGAATCGCCCGCATCTGCCTTTTTGCTTTTGGGGTAGTCTTGGGAAGGATAGCATCGTTCATCGCTTCTTCTACAGCACTCATCACTTCCGGTTGCTGCGACACAAGGTTCCAATCGGTTTGAGGAAACTGTTGGCTAACGGCCACTTTACGATAAATGCATTCACCCATCCGATCGAGCGCTATGGAAGGCAGCTCTTCGCCTTGCTCAGACAAAAGAGGTTCCTCCTCGTCCGCACGCCAGGTTTCTATCATCTCTCTCTCACGATCCGTAGCCTCACCTCTGGCATAGCGACGCAGCAACTCGTGCACAAAAAGGAATCTGCTCACCCTGCTTTCGGGAGTGATTCCTTTTATCATCGCTTTAGCTTGTTTTTCGAACTTACGGTTTATCATACTCTCTGAATTTTAAAATGTTCCATTATCATCTGTCATCATCACGGGGTATTCATGCTTTGTCTAAGCGACCCTCTATATAGATATACGAGATGAGAAGCAACGAATGGGAACGAAATGCTATTAAGATTCGGTTACATTTTTGCAGAGAAATAAATTAACCGCTTTGTAACAATGAATATGAAATAAAGATTGTAGCTTTGTTGAAAAGAAAACTAATTATCAGAGAAAAACTAATCATCTATGAATACTACTTCGGATAGTGAATTATTGGCAAGAATTGCAGAACGGGACTACGATGCGTTCAACATCATGTACGCCCGCTACAATCGTCTGTTCATGAAATGGGCATATAAACGTACCCGAAACAGCCAAACGTCGGAAGATATCATGCAAATCTTCTGGGGAAATCTGTGGACGACTCCTGCTATTTTTAATGTGAATGAAGAGGGGGTAGCCAAACAGAGTTTACTAAAAATTCTCTCGTTTCGCATTACCGATTATCTGAAATCTTCCGAGGGCAGAGAAGAGAGTGCGGAGACGGATATCATCTCTGAAATAAATACAGAGATGTCGTACACGCACGTATTCGAAGATCTACAGGAGAGCGAAATTCATCAGATTATCACGAAAGTGCTAAGCACATTGCCTCAACTGCATCAAGACATTTATCACCTGCGTTGGAACAAGCATTACTCTACAAAGGAGACAGCAAAGACGCTGGGCATCTGTGAAAAGGCTGTGCGCGAAAGATACAAGAAGACGCTTTCCGGCCTGAAGAAGCATTTACTTGAAGATTACCTCAACGACAACAAGGCGAATAAATCATCCGCCATCATGTTGCTGATGCTCATTCGCATTAATCTTTTCTATCTGTCGGCATCGAGTCTGGCAAACGATTTTCTTACCGTAATCGGCATTCGTTAATCGATTCCGTAGACTTTACTCCAATCTAATGAATTGAAATAATAAAGATATTCTGTATTTTCCGACCATTTGCTTAAAGGCACATAGACGCTTAAACCGCTGTAGCTTGCCAAGGTTAAATCACTGGCAAACATTTCGGTAGCAGCCTTATAGAGTACTGTCTGCTCCAATTGTGTCTCGAACGCCTGATATTGAGCGGTGGTGCTTACCTGCTTCATCACATCATCTAAATCGAAGAATACGCTGGGCAAACTACCTCTGTGATAGACTTGCAAGCCATCGGTATCCAAACTTTGCATGACGGATAATTGGTTATTGAGTATGCTGCTTACGGTAGAGTATAATCCATCCAACTGCTCTGCATCAATCAACGCAATAGTAGCCGAACGCAAAATCTTGGCGCTCATGCCGTTATAGTGGTTATAATATTTTTGGCAAGCCTCAGCCAGTTCATCCTTGCCACCAAACAACTGGGGAAGTAATTCTGAATAGGGCATACCGGAAGCATCATAATCAGCCTCCATCAAGACTTCGGCAGGAGAAGCAATGAAATAGTGACACTTGTTACGCAGTTGATAGAGGGCTTCCACGCTACCCATCATACAGGCATCAAAGAGCATAAACTCCGCCACATCATCCGGCAAGGCAGCCGCCATCTCATCTATCTCCATCAGTGTCAGTCCGCTGGTTCCACTTGCCTGATTCAGATCCATGCCCAGGTAGCGGGTACGGGGAAAGGAGGCCTGGACAGCAGCACTGGCACGCGTATCTTTGGAATATCCGGAGGGCACCCATCCCATGGAGTGTGACCAGTAAACCAGTCCGAAGGTCTCCGATGGTACCAGCTCTTTCGTTTCAGTAATCACCCGGGCCAATGTTTCAGCACTGGCGGAGTTCTCTTCTGCGTAGTCTTTTAAAGCGACTTCTTCACCATCCGCGGTAATCTGAAAAAGACGAGGTGCTTCTTCTGCCCTATCCAGATAAACTACTGTGTTGCCGCCGCTACGTTTCATTCCCTCTTTAAGCTCTTGCAGAGTATAGTCTACTTCAGAATCCATGGAATTATCTGCTGCCATGTAGATTAATACGGTATAAGAAACGGGGATTACCGGTTCCTCATCCTCATCGGTAGAACAAGCGGTAAAGAGAAAGAGGCTACAGAAAAGTGTACAGCAAAAGAAAAGGATGCTTTTTTTGCCGATGGGTACATGAAGCGCACTCATTATCGTTGGCTGTTTTTGCTGCCTAGCCACATCATCACGCTATCCGGCTGGTTGGTGATAATGGCATCCACACCCAACTTCTTCAACCGAAGAATCTCTTTTTGATCATCTACCGTCCAGGGAGCAACCTCTATTCCTTTGGCATGCGCCTTACGTACTACCTCTTCAGTTAAAATGTCGTGCTCAGGGCTATATACCTGTGGAGTGAAGTTTAATCTGGCCAACTGTTCGTCAAAAGAAGCCACATGATCTTCAACCAGATAAGATAATCGCACGGATGGGTACTTCTGATGCAAATAGTTGAGCGTACGTACATCAAAGCATTGCACCAACAATCGGTCTCCCAGTTCCTTACTCAACAACACCTTCATGCATAAGTCGGCGAAAGTCCGGTAGTCAGGCGAAAAGATTCCATCTTTGGCAGGATCAGACTTTATTTCAATATTATAGGAAACAGCTGCCTTCCCGTTATGCTTCACGTATGTTTCCACGCTATCAATAAGCGTTGAAACCAGCGGAACAACACATTTCAGATTCTTACGCAAAGGGAAAGACGGATTCACACGGTTGCCCACATCGTACCTACAAATGCTATCATACGTCATACAATAGAGCTTGTAATTCTTCATTTGATCTTTAGGGATCGTATCTCCCTGAGGGGTAAGTGCCTTTATCGAATTAAAGAAAGCATCATGAGAGACAACAACCTGGCTATCCAGCGTAACATGCAAATCCAGTTCCAAGACCGGCACACCCAGATCAACAGCATGAATCATGGCGGGAATGGTATTCTCCGGATAGAGAGCTGCTCCACCACGATGCGCATGAACTACGGGAATCTTCTCTTCGGCAGATTTACATCCACCCATCAGTGCAGCAACACACATTGCCAACAGAGGTATCGAGACAAAAACTTGTTTTTTCATTTCTTACTACTAATTTGGTTAATGCAGCAAATGTAGAGAATAGATGTTACGATCTTAAGACATGGAAGAAAAAAAACAAAGAACGAAGCACTCATCCATATTATTGGGAGGAGAGCGAGGATGTGCTACTACAAGTATAAAACATTTCACGATTTTCTATTTATTAAAAAGTGTTTCCAATGCTAATTTAAGTTATAAAAAGGATCTTTTTCTTTAATAGTGATTTCCAGGCCAAAAGAAACCTATACTTTTGACCATTCAAACGTTTTGGTCAAAAAGATGTGTTCTATTACAGACTTTTAAATATGAGTACAAATGGTTAATACAACCTATACAAAAGATTGCCCCGAAAAGCTTTTTCAAATTATAGAGGCAGCGCAAAAAAGATTCGGATTATATGGATTTGAAAAGACTGCCATGCATGAAATAGCGTCCGACCTTAATATGTCCAAAGGCTCTTTATACTACTATTTTCCGGATAAAGAACATCTCTATGCCGCCGTAGTACAGAAAGAGCATGATTTGTTTCTCCATCTGGTAGAGGCTAAAATGGTATCACTGACTGATGCCGCCGACATGCTTAGAGAATACGTGAACATAAGGCTTTCTTATTACCGAGCTTTACTAAATCTAACCCATTTTCGCCACAATAACATCGGAGAAATGCACAAAGTGATGCATAGCGTGATGCAAGGCAAATCGGCCCTGTTCAAAACTCAGGAGAAAGAGCTTTTGAGCAAGATATTCACTTGTGGCATAGAGCAACAATGTTTTGAGAATCAGACTCTTGAGGAAATGGATGAAACATCAGAACTACTGCTAGACATTATCAGAGGTCTGACAGGTGCTGCAATAAAAAATAAAGACGTATTCTATTTAGACGACAAAGAATATGAGAAGACTTTAAAAAGAATCAATCGATTTGTTGAGATGTTTATAAAAGCATTAAAGAAGTAACAATCATTACAGAACATCGATTAAAAGATCATTTTCAAGATAACATAAAAGGATAATTAGGTATCCTTCAGGACTTTATAGCGCAAATTATTAATAGGTATCAGGTATATGGAAAAAGAAAAGAAAGAGAAAGGAATAAAAAAATACATTCCTTTAATTGCTGTTGTTGCAATCGTATTGGGCGGTAGTTGGTATTGGTATGTGGAATATACCAAATACATTTCGACCGATGACGCACACATTGACTCAGACAACTATGCCGTTAGTTCTAAGATGCTGGATCGCATCAACCACATCTATTTTGAGGAAGGAGATTCTGTAAAAAGAGGAGACTTACTCGTGGAACTAGACAGCACGGAGCTACATGCGCAAAAGATGCAGAGTGAAGCTAATCTGGAACAATCAAAGGCACAACAGGTACAAGCCGAAGCTAAATTGAGCTATGACGAAGAGAGTATCAAAGTACTTCAAGTAGGACTAGCCAAAGCAGAGGAAGACTATACACGGGCTAAGGAACAATACAAAGGTGACGTCATTACGAAAGAACAGTATGATCACACCCAAAAAGCATGGGAGTCAGCAAAAGCTCAACTAAATGCCGCAAAGAAACAACTGACTGTCTCAAGTGCGTTGATAGAATCGGCAAATGCTGCCATTGAAACAACTAAAGCACAAATCAAGGTTATCTCCACACAACTAAACAACACCCGCTTATATGCACCCATTGACGGTATCGTAGCCAAGAAGTGGCTTTTAGATGGTGATGTGACTCAACCCGGACAGACAGTACTGACTGTAACCAACCCACAGAAATTATGGGTGGAAGTCTACTTGGAAGAGACAAAGATGGGAGGATTGCATTTGAACCAGAAAGCTAAACTGAAAATAGATGCGTATCCTGACGTTACTTTTATGGGGCATATCACGCAACTTAGTTCAAATACGGCTTCTCAGTTTTCGCTCATTCCGCCCAACAACGCTTCGGGCAATTTCACCAAAGTAACCCAACGTGTTCCATTAAAAATATCCATAGACAATACTGAGAACAACTCTCCATTGAGCCACTATAATCTATTATCCGGTATGTCGGTTGTTGTGAAAGTAATAAGAGACTAAAAATGAGAAAAGCAACTCTTTCGCACCGACTTCGCCGAAAGATACGAAGCCGCGACTCAGCTTTTCATCCTCGAAATATCAATTATAAATGGTGGCTACTGGGTAATATCATGGTTGGTACATTCATGGCTGTACTCGACTCGACCATTGTTAATGTAGCGTTGCCTAAGATCATGACTTCTTTCGGGGTCGGAATAGACAAAATAGAATGGGTTTCTACAGCCTACATGCTCGCAATGGCTGTAATGTTGCCAACTGCAGGATGGATGGCTGACAAGTTCGGATACAAACGTTTGTATTTTCTGGGAATGCTATTTTTCACTCTCGGCTCTTTGCTCTGCGGTATGTCCGGTAATGAAGATATGCTGATTATTGCGCGTGTCATTCAGGGCTTTGGTGCAGGTACAATTCAGCCTTTGGGTATGGCTATCATCTCAAGAGAGTTTCCTCCTCAACAACGAGGAGTCGCTCTTGGATTCTGGGCAATTGCTGCCGCAGCTTCTATTTCCTTTGGGCCACTCATTGGAGGATATTTAGTTGATAACTTCAACTGGGCACTGATCTTCGATGTAAATGTTCCTGTTGGAATCATAGGAATGGTCGCAACTATCATCATACAGACCGAATATAAGAATAAACGGATACGTAAGTTTGACATTGTGGGATTCATCTCCGCTACGATCTTCTTGCCGGTACTTCTTTACGCACTCTCACAAGGTAATGCAGAAACTAATTCGGAAGGTTGGAGTGCTCCATACATCTTGTTATGCTTTGCTATATCGCTAATTGGGATGACTGTGTTTATCACACAAGAATTAACTGTAAAGGAACCGCTGCTTGATTTGCGGCTATTAACAAACAGAAACTTCGGAATCTGTTCCCTCATCATGCTCATGTTTAGTATCGGTATGTTCGGAAGTACTTTCCTCTTGCCGCTCTACTTACAGAACTCACTGGGATATACAGCATTGCAAGCAGGAGCCGTATTTCTTCCGGTAGGAATCATACAAGGGATCATGTCTCCCACCTCCGGCTTCCTGACAACTAAAGTAAACCCCAAATGGATACTCCTTACAGGAATTGCGATGCTCGCTTTCAGTTTCTATATAAATTCGTCTTTTTCCTTTCTAACAGAACGGGGATACATCATGTTCGGGCTTTATATACGTGGTTTTGCCATGGGGATTATATTCACTCCACTCAGCACGATCTCATTATCGCAAATATCCAAAGACAAAATGGCTCAGGCCTCCGGGGTAAGCAACACGATACGCCAGATAGGAGGAAGTTTAGGTGTAGCCATACTCACAACGGTGCTTACAAGCAGGGTCACTTACCACAACGAGTTATATAGTGAAGCACTTAACCCCAATGCACCGGCTTATCAACAAGTACAAAGCGGATTACAGCACTTCGCTCAGAAGCAGATAGACAGTTCGCCATCCATAGCCGGTCAGCAAGGAAAAGCATTACTCATCTCACACATAGGCAAACAAGCCTACATACAAGGTGTAGATGATGACTTTCTATTAGTAGCTGTTCTGACAATTATAGGTGGGATTCCGGCATTTGCTTTACGCAAAAGAAAAGAAAACGTATAAAACAGATAGATTATGATTAAACAATTATTCAAAATAACACTATTACTGGTATGTGGTGCAGCTTCTTTTATGCCTGTCTGTGCACAGCAATCAGTTGATTCATTGTCTTTTCAGCAGGTCATAGCACAAGTGATACAAACTCATCCATCGGTAAAAGAAGCACAAGAAGCTCTTAATGGAGCAGCAGCCAAAATCGAATTGGCCAGGTCGGCTTATCTGCCTACAGTAGATTTTAATGCTTCTTACACTCGATTAGGTCCTGTGTCAAAAGTTGATTTCCCGGGATTGGGAACATTCCAGCTTAACCCGTATGACAATTATAAGGCAGGAGTGGACATCAATCAGACAATCTACGACTTTAAAAAGACGGCTAAAGCTGTTGAGGTAGAAAATAAAAGGAAAGAGCTTACGGCTATTTCGATCGATAAAGTGAAGCAATCGCTTTCTATGACCGTGGTTAACAACTATTATGCATTAGTCTACCTTCAAAGCGCCATTGATATAAAAAATGAGGAACTACGTAACTTACAAAGCCACTTGGGATCTATAGAAAAGAAGAACAGTACAGGCTCTGCAACAAAATATGAGATCCTCTCAACTAAAGTCAAAATCTCAACCATAGAAAGCCAAAAATATGATTTGGAAGCAGCCATAAGTAACCAGCTTTCTATACTGAACACTTTACTCGGTCAGCCGGAAGATACCCCACACAGAGTTATAAATACGCTGAACATGGAAAGCATTGAGACCCAAAACTCAAATGTGGCTTATGCCATCGAACACCGCGAAGAGATAAAGCTAGCCAAGGAGCAAACAGAATTGGAAAGCTTAAATTATTCAGCGATAAAGACGGCAAATAACCCCAGCATAAATGCTTTCGCTTCTGCCGGATTTAAGAATGGATATTCTCCTGAACAGAATAGTTTGAAAGGAAATTTCCTGGTAGGTGTAGGCGTAAAAGTTCCTCTTTATGATGCGAAGAAAAACAAAAACAATCTGCTGATATCTAAATCAAGCGTGGTTAGCTCGCAACTTGAAACAGAAATTGTTCGCCGCAATATTGTGAACGAAGTAGTAGAGGCACAATCGGGTATTGAGTCTTCAAAAAAGAAAGTGGCTCAATTCGAGATGCAGCTCACACATGCCTTGCAAGCTTACGAATTAGCCAAAACAAGTTATAAAAGCGGAGTTATTACGAACTTGGACTTGCTTGACTCTGAAACAGCCGTTTCGGAAAGCAGACTTCAACTCCTCAAATCTCAACTTGACCAACAAGTATCTATACTTAAGCTTAAAATAGCGATCGGAAATCATATTTATTAAAACCAGCCCCTCTCCGTAAATATACCTAATGCCCCATTACATATATTGTTATCGCAATAACTTATAATGTAATGGGACATTAGGTATATTGTTATTTATAGCCTTGTGATCATCACAAAAGATTGCGCATAAAAAAAACGTACACTTAACATCACGCTAAATGTACGTCAGACACTAAATTTTAAAATATACTAAACTCATGCTATCATTATCATAGCAGGAAAATAATATCTTAAATAAAAACTATTAATATTCGGGTGGGATGTCTTTGAGTTGAGCTTTAGTGAATACCGGACCATCTTTGCATACATAGAGTTTACCTACATTGCAACGTCCACATTTCCCAACACCACATTTCATCCTGTTTTCTAAAGTTGTATAAACATTCTCGTCTTTGAAACCGAGTTTCTCCAGAACGGGGAATGTGAACTTTATCATAATCGGAGGACCACAAACAATAGCAATCGTATTGTCACTGTTCGGTGCAACCTTTTCGAGAACAGAAGGGACAAATCCAACCTGACCTTTCCAATCGGGAGTCTCGCCACCGGGATCGACTGTTGTAATGAGATTTACATCAGCACGTTTCTCCCATTCTTCCAATTCTCCTTTGTATACTAAATCGTTAACAGACTTAGCACCATACACAATCGTTATATCTTTAAAATTCTCACGAGTATCCAGCGCGTTCCAGATGACACAACGCATAGGAGGTAACGCAATCCCGCCTGCTACAAAAAGCAAGCTTTTCCCTTTCCATTCATCAAGAGGAAATGTATTACCAAAAGGACCTCTGAAACCCATTGTAGCTCCTTCTTCCAGTTTTGAAAGTCCGGAGGTAACACGACCGGCTTGACGAAAAGTACATTCTATATATCCTTTCCGAGTGGGTGAAGAAGCAATACAGAAAGTCGATTCACCTTCACCGAAAGCAGAATATTCGCCAAACTGTCCGGCCTTGAAATCAAAAGCTTCAGCTTCTTCTTCATTTTTAAATTTCAACCGGAAGGTTCTGACTCCGGGAGCCTCATCTGTGATCTTCTCAATCTCCATCAAATGAGGAAGATATATGTTTGAATTATCCATTGTTCTATTCTGCAATTGAAGTTAAATGTTCAAGTATATTCATGTCTACCGGACAAGCTCTGGAACAACGTCCACAACCTGTGCATCCCATCTTTTGAATACGTTCAGGCATATAAGAGAATTTGTGCAATATGCGCTGCCTCCAACGGGTACTTTGCGTAGGACGTGGATTATGCCCTGAAGTGTGCAAAGTGAAAAGAGAAAAGCCGCATGAATCCCAACAGCGGATTCGGCGTCCAGCAGAACCTTTTGCATCCTCTTGTATATCAAAACAAGCACAAGTAGGGCAAACAAAAGCACACGCACCGCAACCCAAACAACGTTCTGATTGTTGTTGCCACACCGGGCTATCAAAAGCAACAGATAACTTCTCTTTAACCTGTTCAAGAGCAAAATGAACCGGTACTTTAGCCAAGTAGAGTTCTTTATCAATCTCTTTAGAAAGTTGTTCAAAACTGTCGGCTGATAATTCCACCAAAGCCTTTCCCTTGGAAGTTAAAACTTCAACCAACGCTCCCTCGCCAGGAAGCATCGTAATCTGAATATCGCTTCCGACCGTACTGCCGGGACCTCCGTTGACTGATGTGCAGAAACAATAGGAATCGCTTTTAGAGCAACTGAAACTAACAAGGGTCGTTTTTTCTAAGCGCGTATTGTAAGGTTTATCTTTGTAATCCCAGTTAAATATTCCGGTAAGAGAAGCAAACCCTGCTGCATCACACGGACGAATCTTCCAAAGTACCTTATCAGACACAGAAAGCGCATCAAAATCCTGCACTTCAACATTCTTACCGCTTTTCTGATAAGAGAACAAAGATTCTGCTTTCGGGAAAACCGCTTTCTTTATGGATTGAGTAGTCTGTACAAAGTCCGAAGCCACCTCACTGAGTTCAGTGACCCGCTTAAAATCGACTTTATCCCTACCTTGAACCGGAGCATATACATGACTTCCTCCTTTAATCATTTGCTTAAACCATTGATCTAAGCCATTCTTATTGATATATAGCTTTTCCATAATTTCAAATTAACGAATAAAGTCTTCTTTGTCTTCTACCTTATATGTAGAAAGTACATTACCCGAATTATTAAAAGTCGCTCCAAAATCCCGATCAATGTCTTCCATCATTTTATGCGTTAACAAATGAATAGGAATACCTAACGGGCAAGCATCCGAACAAGCACCACATCCGGTACAACGTCCGGCCAAGTGCATCGCCCTATTTATATGCCATTCCATATTTCCGAGCGGACTAGCCCAAGGTTCAATCCACTGAGGAGCATTCACCTCTACAACACAACGAGAACAGTAACATAAGGGGCAAGCCGCACGACAAGCATAGCACTTGAAACAAGAAGAAAGTTCTTGTTGCCAGAAAGCCCATCGTTGTTCTCTGTTCATACCGTCTAGCTTGTTTATCAATTCTTGTTCTTTGGTATCGATAACAAGCTGTATATCTGCAAGATAATCGTTCATCTCCTTAAACCCGGAGAACTCAACAACCTCATCCTCCTTTGTAACCGTTAACAAAAGAAATTTCTCTTCCTTCAATTGATTCTCCTTCACTAACTGCGCTATGCTCCTCATCGTAGGAACTGTTGCCACAACTGCCACTTTTCCACTTCCAAGCAACTCCGGTTTGGTAAGATAAACAGCCAGATTATTTGTACAACGCCCATTATAGATAAGCCTCTCAACATCTTCTGCCTTTTCGCAAAAGAACGGACGCGTCTTATTGCTACCTTCTTCGTAACCAATCACTTTGATTACTGCCCCTTCACGCAATAAAGAAGCTGCTTTTTCCACTAACTTAGTCATGATGTTCCTCCATATAATTAGCCACCTTCTGATATTCTGTGTATGGTCCCAATTCGCGAATATCCGCAACTGTGTTATTCACCAAATCAGCCCATTTTGCACCTTCGGCTGCCGACACCCAGGAATAGCGGATGCGAGCAATATCAATGCCTAAGAAATTTAAAAGATTCCGAAATACAATCCACCGGCGACGAGCATGGAAATTACCCGAAGTATAATGGCAATCGTTAGGATGGCATCCGGAAACAATGATACCATCAGCTCCATTGGCAAAGGCTTTAAGTATGAGCATAAAATCAATACGTCCCGTACACGGGAAGCGCACTATCTTCACATTAGAAGCATATTTCAAACGGCTAGTCCCCGTAAGGTCGGCACCGGCATAAGTACACCAGTTACACACAAAAGCTACAATACGAGGTTCAAATTCTATCTTATTATCGTCCATAATTACTTCTAATTTAATCATTTAACAATGCCGCAACCTCTGCGTAAACCTGTTCGTTAGAGTATCCTTGTATATCGATAGACTTTGAACGGCAGAATGCCACACAAGTCCCACATCCCTGACAAAGCCCGGGATTGACTTTCGCTACAGTCTTAAGCACATTCCCGTTTCTGTCTTTTATTTCTTCCGCTTCAATGGCATGGTAAGGACAGGCCGTCTGGCACATAAAGCAGCCCACACAGGTGCTGAACAAAGGAGGGGTAGTACGATTGACCACTGCCACCAAAGGTTCACGAACTAAATCTTTCTGAGAGAACAGCGCAGCCACTTTTACCGCAGCACCCGATGCCATACCCACTGTTTCAGGAATATCTTTCGGCGCCTGACAAGCCCCGGCCAAATAAATTCCGGCAGTATTGGTTTCTACCGGTTTCAGTTTAGGATGTGCTTCTGCAAAGAATTTATACGGGTCATAAGAAATGTGTAATTTTTGTGCCAATTCTTCCGCTCCCTTATTGGCCACACTTGCCGTGGCAAGAACCACCATATCGGCTTCTATTTCTACAGGAGTAGCACCAAGCAATGTATCTACGCCTTTGACTATAAGTTTACCCTCTTTTTCATATACACGCGCCACTCTACCACGAATATAGTTTACTCCGTCCTCTTCAATGGCACGCCTTACAAATTCATCGTAGTTTTTTCCCGCAGCACGAATATCCATATAGAAAACATAAGATTCTCCACCGTGGACTTTATGTTGATAAAGCATAGCGTGCTTGGCAGTGTACATGCAACAAATCTTGGAACAGTAGTGAATGCCTTTAGCCGGATCACGAGAACCTGCACAAGCGATAAATACAATCTTCTTAGGAATTGCGCCATCCGAAGGACGACGAATTTCGCCAAGTGTAGGTCCGGAAGCCGAAGCCAGGCGTTCAAATTGCAGTCCGGTGATCACATCCTTGTACTTTCCAAATCCATATTCAGGGAAATAGTTAGGTTTCAAAACATCAAAACCGGTAGTCACAACTACTGCCCCTATTTCTTCGGTAATAATTCTATCTTCCTGATCAAAACTGATAGCTCCCGTTGGACAAGTCTTCTCGCAAAGGCGACATTTGCCTTTCTGATAATACGTACAATGCTCCTTGTCAATTACAGGTTTATTGGGCACAGCCTGAGGGAAAGGCACATAAATGGCAGTGCGTAATCCCAAACCTGCATTAAATTCACTTGATATTTTTTTATTTGGACACTTAGTCGTACAGAGTCCGCAACCCGTACACAATTTCTCATCAATGCTCTTCGCTTTGAGACGAATACTAGCCTTGAAGTTTCCAATAAATCCTTCCAAATGCTCTACTTCCGCATACGTATACAAAGTAATATTAGGATGTTGCGCCACCTCTACCATACGAGGAGTAAGTATGCATTGCGAACAGTCAAGAGTAGGGAATGTTTCCGATAATTGCGACATGTGTCCGCCAATGGAGGGTTCTTTCTCTACTAAAATAACCTTGTGTCCACAATTAGCGATATCCAAACTAGCCTGAATACCAGCAATACCTCCACCTATGACCAATGCTTTTTTAGTTACCGGCACCTCAATAGGGGTTAGTGGTTTGTTGTATTTTACTTTGGCCACTAAACTCTTAACTATATCAACCGCTTTCTGCGTAGTTGCATCTCCTTTTTCGTGAACCCATGAGCAATGTTCACGGATATTAGCAATCTCACATAGATAAGGGTTCAACCCAGCCTCCGAACAGGCACGTCGGAAAGTCGGTTCATGCATGCGTGGCGAACAAGCAGCCACAACCACTCCATCAAGTCCTTTTTCTTTAATTGCTTGCTTAATCAAAGTCTGACCCGGATCAGAACACATGTATTTATAGTCGATAGCATATTCTACCTCTTCTATTTTCAACGCCTCTTCAGCTACCCTCTGACAATCAACGGTGGCACTGATGTTTTCACCACAATGGCATATAAAAACTCCAATCTTAGACATTTGAATTAATCTTTTAAATTAATAAGAACAAAATGGCGATCGAGACCCAGGTCTTTAGGTGTAAGGCCTATCGCAAGACCTATCGCTTGTGTTATATATAAAATAGGAATGTCAATCGATTTATTGAGATAACTATTAATTGCCGGGCGGCGCATGTCTAAATTGGAATGGCACATAGGGCAAGCCACTACAAGAGCTTTGGCACCCCTATCATCAGCATCTTTCAGAATATTACCTGATAAGCGCCCCACAAGATCAGTGCGTGAAACAGATAAACCGGCTCCACAACATTCTGTCTTAAATGCCCAATCGATAGAAGTTGCTCCAATCATGGTCATCAGTTTATCCATACTTTGTGGATCTTCTAATTGGTCAAATTGAAGTATCTTATGAGGTCGCACCAACAAGCAACCATAATAACATGCCACTTCATGACGAAACGGATGAACGACCTTCGCTGCAAGATTATCTTGCACATATTTCTCTATAAACTGTACCACATTAAGAATCTTCACATTTCCAAAGTATGGCATTTTGATAATATCAACAATCTTGTCAAGTAGTTTAGTGTCTTGTGCCAATTCATATTGCACAGTAGACAAACGATTGTAACAAGACGCACAAGGCACCACTATCTCTTCAAAACCTTGTTGCTCTGCCAAAGCCAAAATACGGGCCACAAGAGAAAGGGAAAGCTCTCTATCCATAGAATGTGCAGCCGTTGCTCCACAGCAGTTCCAATCATTCAATTCTACCAGTTCAATATCGAAAGCTTTTGCCAGCGTTATAACAGATTCGTTATATTCCAAGGAAGTGCCTTTCAGAGAACACCCCGGATAAAAACCTATTTCCATTTGTTATTCCTATTTTGTGTTATCAATAGTCTTAGAAAAGATACGCTGTATCTTCTTCCTGCTTTTTATACTTTCAGGCAATAGATTCAATTTCCCTTTCAAGAGCATAGAGGGAACCACTTTTAAATCTTGCACAAGGCGAAAAGTTCTGATTTTAAATCCAAGAATTAAGCCCACCTCATACAATCGACCTGTATACTTCACTGAATCCAAAAAAGCATTATGGAAAGCAACGACAGGACGAGCCTGTGAATTTACACAAGATTCTTCACGAGATTTTTGACGTAAATAGTCCATTAATTTAGGAATATCAACCTCATTAGGACATCTGGCAAGGCAATTTTCGCAACTTAAGCAAAGCCAAATAGCTTCGGAAGACAAGACTCGATGATAGTTCTTCTCATCGTCAGTTTGCAACAATCTCAAAATATAACTGGGAGAATAATCCATATCAGCAGCCAACGCACATCCCGCAGTGCATTTTCCACATTGATAGCAATGAGACACATTTACTCCTGTACTTTCCATTAATTTGCCGGAAAGGCATAATTCATTCTTCATGTATTATATCAATAAAAAAATTATCGTGATAAACAAGACATAATGCAGCTTCTGAAGCATGTAATTAACACAACATACCACAGAGTATAAAGTAAAGAAAATGAGATTACTAAATCAAAATATGCCGCAATGTATAGATGTAATATTGGGAAGTCGATCTAATAAAAGTATTACCAGAGGAAGAGATAACATTTGCCTGAGTTAACAAAGGATCAAGGGCACATGAACCCTGCGCTATAAAATGAATTTTATAAAACTTATGGAAGTCAGTTCCTCCTATTAGGAAGGTCGGTTGAAAAAAGATTGCCCTGCAAACATCCCAAGCTCCAGAAGTATCTGGTTTTTCATAGATAGGATTGCAAGAAAAGTCTTCAATAGATAAATCTAAAGCTACGGAAACATGAGAATGATGACTATCCATGTCTAAATTAACAGCCATATCATCAGTATTTGCGGTTTCATTCTGATGACTTTGTTGCAATGCATTTTGTATATTAGCAAAGACTAATATAAAGAAAGCAAAAGACAATATGGATTTTATATTCATATTCATATTCGGTGTAAAAATACTAATGATTATTTGAATTATCTCATATTTAAAAAAGTCTTTTATGATTATTCCGCGATAGATATCATAAAAAAGATGCTAAAAATCAAAATAGACATGCTGCATTGAAGTATCCCAAAAAAAACGTACACTTAACATCACGCTAAATGTACGCTATATATAATATAAACTAAAAATACTGATTATGAGAAGGGGAAAAATAATTTGTTTAGACACACGTTAAAAATACATATCCCCTATTCTCATAACAGATTAGGTTTGCGCTATCACAGCGAAAAAATAATATCTTAATTAATGATTAATTGAAAATGATGCAATACACGTTAGGTTAAGGCAAAACTCCGGAAAGAAGTATGCCACAGTCATAACAAAGAAGAAAATAAATTTCTAAACCAAGATATGACGCAATGTATAGATGTAATATCGGAGTGTAGGCTTAGTAGAAATGCTGATGGAATGACAAACCCTATTCATTTGAAGAGCCTGTAAAGAACCAATCAGGCACATAGCCTGAGCTAAAAAAAGACCTTTAGGTGATTGAAAGAAGCCGGATTCTACAAAGGAGGTATTCTGTGGAAGAACACCGCGAAACATTTTCCAATATCCGGATGCAAACTCTGTGTCAAATGAGTGCTGAGTAGAATCATCAGTCGACAGATCAAGCGCAACAGAAATATGAGAGACATGACTATCAACACCGTTACTCACAAGCATCTCAGAATCATGATTTGTCTGAGGAGAAGCTTGTAGCAAGGTACTCTTTATATTAGCAAACACTAATAGAAAGAAAACAAACGTCAATATCGATTTTATACGTTGGCTCATATTGGGCACAAAAATACAATGATTCTTTGAATACTCACATATACAAAGAACTTTTTATTTTTATTTCACTTTAGAGAACACCAGGCATGCCCTTATGAGCTTTACAATGATGTCGGTTTATTAAATATAGACACAATCCACAATAACAAGATAGCTCCGACTGTAGCAGAAAGAAGGTTTCCCAAAATTCCCATAGTGACAATGCCCAATAGGCCGAAAACCCAACCGCCCAATAAACCTCCGACAATACCGATAATAAGGTTTACGATAAGACCAAATCCACTCCCTCTCATAACCTTACCGGCAATAAATCCGGCAAGAATACCAATTACAATGTACCAAATGAAACTCATAAACTTATTTTTTAATGTTATAACCCACATAATATAAAACAAATTTACTTAGTAATAGTTCTACTACGCAAATAGACTATTCGAAATATGAACAAAGCAGGTGAATTGTCATAAACATCCAATCCACCTGCTCTCAACAAACCCCAAAAAAGATTCTCTCTACTCTATATCAAACCAAAGTTTCGTTGTTAATAAATCCGTTCCCTGATTGGCTACGGCAGCCTGATAGCTTATTCCGTTCAGTGACTGCTCAGTACCGGGATAGAAGAAACGGGAAGGTATTTCCCCATCCAGCACAGTTGAAGGGCCGGCTATTAACACAGGATAATCCAGACGGCGCCATTCAGTAAATGCATCCAATCCTTGTCCATAGAATGCAATCCATTTTTGTGTGCCTATCGATTTTTTATAATTGGATGCATCATACTTCACTAAAGATTGTGCCAGATAGGCAGCTACGACAGTGGCATCTGTAATGCCAAACTGCGTAAATGATGCTACTATCGCATCATTATAAAGTTGCTCCGCATCGCCTGTAATGTAGCCGCGGGCAGTGGCTTCGGCAAGTGCAAAAAGCACTTCCGAATAGCTAAAAATAACAGCCGGTGACTCTGAAGTAAGAAAATAAGTACCCGGTTTAGAGGTTTTAGCAAACCCCTGACTATTGGCCTCACTGGTTGACAGACCATTGGCAGCCCCCACATACTCATTGACAGTCTCATCAGAAGGTAATTGCGCATATACGGGCAAACGGGGATCAGAAAGTTCATACAACTTATCCACTAATGTTTTTGAGATACGATAGTCGTCACGCGTTTCGAACCACGCAGAAGCCGGATTTTGCTGTGGCGAGCTGGTATAAATAAATTGAAATATCTCCGTATTGCTACTTATCAATCCAGCATCATCCGTCGTTGCAGCAACTATCGCTTCTTCGGCCAATTCAGGCTCCCGATCAGCGATTCGAAGAGCGATTCGAAGTCGTAAAGAGTTCACAAATTTCTTCCACTTCGCTATATCGCCATCATAAACCACATCTCCATCAATAGCGTCACCGGAAGTGCTCAGTAAAGATTGCGCCTCAGCAAGATCGCTCAGCAAGCCCAAATAGACTTCACGTTGCGTGTCGTATGCCGGAGTCGTGTTTTGACCGACTTCAGAGTAAGGCACATCTCCATAAGCATCCGTCAACAATTGAAACACCCATGAACGAAGAGCAAGAGCAACGCCTTTGTAGTTAGAATTAGCCTCTTCGTCCGTAAAGTTCAAGATAGTATTCAGGTCAGTAATCAGCGTAGCATAACCTGTATTCCACAGCGAAGTGAAATCGGTATTAGATACATCGTACCTATCCGGTTCGGTATATTGAATCTTAGCCCATTGTTGCACAAACAATAAGGAGGAGTTGAAATTACTTTCGGAACCCCAGTATAAGTCAGCTCCTTGCTTTTCACTACCCGTAAGCAAGTAAGCAGGCAAAGGATGTTCCGTTGCATTGGGATTTTCATTGATTTTATCCAATTGGTCGTTGCAAGCAGTGAATAGAGTTGCAAACAAAAATAGTATGAATATATTTTTAAGCATAAGTCTTCATTTTTAGAATTTGAGATTCAGATTAAAGCCTATCGTTCGTACTGTAGGCAGCGAGAGACTTTCAAGCCCTTGCGCATTGCCTGTATTGAAAGCTGTCTCAGGATCAATATTCGGCGCATCTTTATAGATAAAGAACAGGTTACGCCCTACCGCTGAAAGACTGGCTGCCTGGAGCCCGATCTTCTTTATCAGGTTGCTGTTGAATGTATATGAAAGCTTTATCTCACGAAACTTCACATACGTGGCACTGTATATATAGGCCTCACTGATATTATAAGAAGCCTTGTAATATTCCTGAGCACTAATGACCGTAGAATTTGCCGTGCCATCAGCATACGCACCATTAAAAATCATCCCATCTTCGTATACCGTTTCCCCACTTGGAGCAGTACTTCCACTAATCACTGTCTTCGAAGCAGAAGAGCTATTTCCCGGATAATAGTAAAACAATCCTCCATGTTCGGCATCACGACCTTGCATGGTTTGTGCCAACACACCGGTGTAGTTTCCCGTGCGATTGGTTCCTGAAAAGATTTTCCCACCCACATTGGCATCAATAAGGAAAGAGAGTTCAATGTTTTTATAAGTTAGCGTGTTTGATATTCCACCCAACCAATTGGGCGTGTAATGTCCCAACACCCGTTTCTGCGGATCAGCTTTTGGCAGACCATTGGCACCCACAACAATGTTCCCGTTATCATCTCTCAGATAGGCCGTACCGTATAGTGCGCCATAAGCCTGACCTACAGAAGCAAGAACTTCAACTCCGCCCGACGAGCCAATAGTATAGTTTTGTATTTGTCCTGCATAATCAAGAACCTTCACTTCACTATTATTTTTGGCATAGTTCAAATTGACATTCCATTTAAATTTACCGTTCTGCACAGGAACCAAACCTAACTGCACCTCAACTCCATGATTATTAATTTTTCCGGCATTAAGTAACTGCGAAGTGTATCCGCTAGATGCTGAAGTCTTAATCTCCAATATCTGATTAAAACTATTCGTGTTATAGTACCCTAAATCAAGATGTATACGGTTTCTCCATACACTTAATTCCAAACCGAGTTCTGTAGAACGAGTTGTTTCAGGTTTCAAGTCAGGATTCAACTTCTTCTTTGAAGAGGTCTGGATGGGATTTCCATCATAAGCCGTTTGAAAATCATAGACCGTAGCTAGTTGATAAGGATCGGCATCACTTCCCACTTCCGACCATCCACCACGTATCTTCAAGAAATCGAGTACTTCATTCTTCCAGTTGAATGCTTCAGACAATACAAAACTAGCACTAACTGATGGATAAAAATAAGATCTATTGCTACGGGGCAAGGTAGACGACCAGTCGTTTCGAGCCGTTATGTTCAAGTAAGCATAGCCTCTATAACCTAGCTGTGCTGAAGCAAAACCACTATAGACTCTTAACTTAGAATAAGAATTTGATGAGGTCAAAGCATCCCGGGAATTAGTTAGCGTATATAAGTCGGGAACAGCCAATCGGGGAGCTTTTTGATAATTATTCTCATACGTACGGTTGCGCACATTGAATCCGGCTAAAGCATCCAGCGTAAAGTCATTACTCAAATTACGATTATAGTGCAATATGGCTTCCGTATTATTTTCATTGATGGTGTAAGCATCTTCAGCATACGACCCATAAGGCGTTCCACTGGTACCATATTTTATCTTGTACTTCCTGCGATCATTGTAGTAATCAGTACCCGAACGAAGTCGCAGATCGAGCCCCGGAGCCAGTTTTGCCTCAAGGTGTATATCTCCAATCAATCGATTACGCTTCTGGCTGGTTGTATTATAATACGTATTCCAATAAGGATTACTATAGTAACTATTGTTCCAATTTACATCTCTGTTATTCTTCAACTCATTGATATCAACTTGTCGGCCAAACCACAAGAACTGCAACATCACTCCTGCTGCACGCCCTCCGGAAGGACCACCCGGTAAATTGGGTGCATCTGTTACAACATAGTTGGCCGTAGCTCCTATTTTAATATTTTTAGTCAGCTGATAGTTAGTATTCAGCGTGAAATTATTCTTTTTTATCTCCGTATTGGGTACCGTACCTTTTTGTGTCTGGTTATTAATGCCCAAACGAAAATCATGTTTCTCATCCGATCCGGCAATAGAGATTCCATTATCGTAAGTCACACCCGTTTTAAAGAAATCCTTCACATTATCGGGATGAGCCACAAAGGGAACCGCCTCACCATTAGAAAAGAATTGAGGGATGAGCCTTCCATCCATTTCAGGGCCCCAACTCTCGTCTACACCATCATTCACGCCACCTCCTTTTCCATCTACATAACTAAACTTTCCATTAGAGCCTTGCCCAAATACATTCTGAAATTTCGGTAGCGTGGCCACTGTAGCAAAACTAACGCCGGAATTGACGGAAATGCCTAAGCCTTTCTGCCCTTTGCCTGTTTTAGTGGTAATCAAGATTACCCCATGAGCAGCTCTTGAGCCATACAACGCCGCTGCATTAGGGCCCTTCAAGATACTCAAGGATTCAATATCTTCGGAATTAAGATCAGCAACCGCATTTCTAAAATCACGCGTAGCACCGCCTACATTCAGTTGAGAATTATCTACCGGAATGCCATCTACAATAAAAAGAGGCTGATTATTTCCCGCAATAGAAGTTTCGCCCCGAATAACGATGCGCGACGAACCCATATCTCCCTGAGAATTGGTGATCCTTACACCTGCCACCTTGCCGGATAAGCCATTAAGTAAATTACTTTCTTTATTATTCGACAGATCACGGCTTTTGAGTTCTTGCGTAGTATAGCCAAGCGACTTCCTCTCTCTGGAGATTCCCAAAGCTGTGACAACAACTTCATCTAATTGGCTGATATTCTCTTCCAGAGTAACTATAAGCTGCTCGCCGCTCCGCTTCACCTTTACTTCTTTGGTATTGAAGCCAACCATATTAAACACCACAGTGGCAGGTAAGCTTTGGTCAGTATTCAACGAAAATTTACCATTAATATCACTCACCGTTACAATCGCCGTTGTGGCAGATGTTCTTAGGGCCACGGTAACACCAGGAATGCCCTGTTGCTGTGCATCCCTCACTTCACCGTTAACGACAGAAACAGTCTGTGCATACACCCCATGCTCTAACAGCAAGAGAAGAACTGCCAAACAGACTTTTCTTATATATTTTGAAATTGTACTTATACGTTGCATATTCATATAGATTATTTATTTCTATTATTAGTAATAATATGGAAAGCCTTCTGTATAAAAGGCATACAGTTATCTTCTTGCCGAGCCAATGGGCCGCAATCACAGAAAGACTACAAGAAATTATGAGAAAAAGGATTCTCCTTTTAAGCTTAAAGTAAGGAGTAGTAGAAAGTTGTCGGAAAGAATCAACAACAAGTATTGGTAATGCACATTCGGATGTCCATGCACATAGGAGTAGTGGTAAGAAAACGTTGGCCTAATGCCACGGAAAAGATATCTTGGAAACGTCGGTTAATACCGTATAAAAAAACAATAGAGAATGAAAAAGTCTTCTCCAGAGGTCTCTTTTTGCGAATAAAAATCAGTGTATTCATTGTTCAGTTTTTAAAAGATGGTTTATCGAATAAATATAGTGCAAATATATGCGGTAATTCTCATCTAAGAAATACCGCATATATGGTATATTCATCACACAAAAAAGGTAGTTTACTCTTCTTTCAGCAGCTCATCGATCAATTTATTGAATTCAGTTTTGAATTCTTCATAAAATAATCCTGTAGCAGGACCATTGAAACCGGTGTGAATCTTACGCACATGCCCTTTTTTATCGATAAAAATAGTCGTCGGATAACTCTTCAAGCCATCAATTTCGGGCAATACTTTTTTATCATCACCAATCTTACCGGCAAAAAGGATGTCATAGGTTGGTCCATGCTTCTTTATCAAATTCGAAAGTACTTTATGTACATATTCAGGATCGTTTTTACGTTCAAAGGCCAAACCGACGATCTCTACTCCGCGTTCTTTGTTCTCTTTGTACCAAGGCGCCAAATAAGACATCTCATCCAAACAGTTGGGACACCAGCTCCCTAAGATAGATACCACGACCACCTTATTCTTATATTTAGCATCAGCAAGAGATACCAATTTATTCTCCAGATCGGGTAAACTGAAATTCAGATTCGTATAACCATCTTTTAGCTGTGTAAGGCTGTATGGATCGGAAAGAGCAGCATCCCTATTACGCGCCCCCTTAATCAACTGCCTGCCTCTGGAAGTGATAAATACACCTTCAAAATGATCCTTATCTATAAATTGCCCTTGAATGAGATACGGACTAAGCCCTGCAAAAGCAGAAAGACGAAAACCTGATTCATCAAGAACTCCTTCCAGAAAGCGAAGATCACCGGAATTGGTGAGGATAGATCCGGTAAGTTCTGAGCCCTGCCGGCTAAAGATACCCACATTCTTACTGTCTCCTTTTTCACCGACAAAGTCAACATTCCATTTACCATCCAGATTCGTAGTAGCCTTACCTATAGAGACAAAACGAGGTGTGGTACTTCGCATCGCTCGAAACGAAACGCCCGGATCACTGTTAGCAAACAATCGTCGAAACGTTCCATCAATAGTATCGCCATGCAATACTCCACTTAGTTGCGTGTCATAATCCTGAATAGGAATAAAAACACTATCTTCCTTATAAGTTATTCCCTGAAGAGGCACACGCTCTGCTCCATTAATCAATGTAAGCACAGTTTCTTCCCCCGCATTACTTACTTCAAATACAAAAGGGATATTCCCTTCTTTGGTTATAAACTCAGCATACCATTTGCCTTGCTTCAAGGAAGGATGGTTTTGACTATGACCACTTACAGCAAATGTTAGAACAGTCATCAGAAATATCGCATGTTTTATCATCACTTTATCTATTTATTATTAGAACACAAAGCTAGTTATTCTGTTCCAATTAGTAAATACCCGAAGTATGGTATTTATTTGTCCCAAAGAGAGAGAAAAGGAAAACCCCTTTGATTGTTTCTTCTTAAACGTACAGTCTATCAAAAAAAGATGTACTTTTGCAGCATTAAAATATTCCAAAAAAATATATGGAAGCATTAGCATTCAATAACATCGATTTAGTCCTTTTGTCAGTTTCTGGCACATTACTTATCATTCAGGCATTCTATTATCTTGGCCTATATAATCGGATACATATCAATAATCGTGCTGTAAAGAGAGGTGACGTGCATTTCACCCAAGAATTGCCGCCACTATCGGTAATTATTTGTGCACGAAATGAATCGGAGAACCTGCGGAACTTTCTGCCAGCCATACTAGAGCAGGATTATCCTGATTTTGAGGTAATCGTGATCAATGACGGATCAACGGATGAAAGTGAAGCCCTCTTAAACTCTTTAGAAGAGAAATATCATCACTTGTATCACAGCTTCACACCTGAGGATTCGAAATACATTAGCCGTAAGAAACTGGCTCTGACACTGGCTATTAAAGCAAGTAAACACAACTGGCTTGTACTGACAGAAGCCAATTGCCAACCTGCCAGCAACCAATGGCTCCGATTGATGGCTCGTAACTTCACCTCCCGAACAGAAATTGTATTGGGATACAGTGGCTACGAACGCGGCAAAGGATGGCTGCATAAACGAGTGGCTTTTGATTCCCTATTTACTTCACTCTCCTATTTGGGCTGGGCTTTGGCAGGCAAACCTTATATGGGACTCGGACGCAATATGGCCTACCGTAAGGAGCTTTTTTTCAAAGAAAAAGGATTTTCTGCTCACCTGAACTTGCAACGTGGAGACGATGATTTGTTTATCAACCAAGTGGCAAAAGGAAGTAATACGCGTGTGGAAACCGATGTGAATGCAACCATGAGAATGCAACCAATAGAGTACTATAGAGAGTGGAAAGAAGAAAAAGTGAGTTACATGGCTACTTCAAAGTATTATAGAGGCATCCAGCATGATCTAAACCTACTAGGATTAGAGATTATAAGCCGCTTACTATTTCATATACTATTTGTAACGACCGTGGTATTGAGTATTTTGAGTTCTCACTGGCTGGTGCTGGGCATCGCATTTGTAATATGGGCATTACGCTACACGATGCAAGCCATAATCATCAACAAAACAGCCACAGAGATGGGAGAAAAAAGACATTATTACTTCACCCTACCTATCTTTGACTTTCTGCTTCCTATACAATCGTTAGGCTTCAAACTCTATCGCTTATACAGAGGAAAAAGCGACTTTATGAGAAGGTGATCAATGCCTTCTCAACCTATTCATAGCGCATGGAAGTGGCCGGATTGATTTTGGTGATAAGATAAGAAGGACCAAGTAGCATGAGGACGGAAACCAGTAACGTACCTATATTAATAAGTAGAAAAAGCCAAATATTAAAAGAGACAGGTACCGTATCTACATAGTACGTTTCAGGATCAAGTTTGAAGAGCCCGAACTGTGACTGAACAAAGTAAAAGGCCAACCCAATAAGATTTCCCCACAGCATCCCTTTGCCTATTAAGAAAACAGAGAACCACAGAAAGACCTTACGTATGGTGAAATTATTAGCACCCAAAGCTTTGAGCACTCCAATCATGCTGGTTCTTTCGAGAATAATAATCAGTAAACCCGAAATCATCGTAAAGCCTGCCACGCCAACCATTAGCAAAAGAATAACCCACACATTCAGATCGAGCAAACTGAGCCATGCAAAGATCTGCGGATTAAGCTGTTCGATATTTCGCACATAATACACCCCACCCATGTAATCGAACTTATTGTCTGTGTCGGCAGCTATTTTGTAAGTTGTTTCTTCAAGCTTATCATAGTTCTTCACCTGCAACTCTGCTCCGCTTACCTGACCGGGTTCCCAACCATTCAAGCGATTCACCATGCAAATGTCAGTCAGCAAAAACAAATTATCATATTCAGAAAAGTTTGTTTGATAAATACCCGCAATAGTCAACCTACGGGCACGTACATCATCTTGTAAATAATACGTATATATTTTATCTCCGAGTTTCAACTTTAGCTTATTAGCCAATGTTTTGGAGATAAGCACTTTATTGGTAGAAGCCGAATCACTAAAGGCAGGCATCTGACCTTCCACCAAATGTTCACGAAAGAAAGTAGGATCGAATTCCGGCCCCACTCCTTTTAAAACCATTCCCTGAAAAGCCTCATCCGTCTTGATCATTCCCGGTTTTGTGGAGTAACGTTGCACATGCTTCACCTCCGGATAATCAGATAAGGCAGCCATCATGCTATCATTGATCATAACAGGACGTGTCTCATACGAACGCACAGCATCAAAATTACTGATTTGAATGTGCGACCCAAAGCCTATCACCTTGTTGCGTACCTCATTTTTAAAGCCAATAACCACAGCAACAGAAATAATCATCACTGCCAAGCCAATGGCAATGCCAAACATTGCGATGAGAACAGCAGGACGAGAGACCTGCTTACCTCCATCTGTGTCACGATAAATTCGTTTTGATATAAATAAAGCCAGATTCATTCATTCTCCTCCCTAATGTAACGATACATAAGCCGATTACTCCACCCTTCCCGGATATGCCTCCAATGCTTTTTGAAGGATAAAAAGTGCACGATTCAAGTCTTCTTTCTTCAAGACATATGCAATACGTACTTGATTGTAACCGGAACCGGGCGTAGTATAAAAACCCGAAGCCGGAGCCATGAATACCGTTTGCCCTTCGTACTCAAAATCAGAAAGACACCAAGAGCAGAATTTGTCAGAATCATCTACCGGAAGCTTGGCAACGGTATAAAAAGCGCCCATCGGTATGGGAGAATAAACTCCCGGAATGCGATTTAACCCGTCGATCAGGCATTTGCGTCGCTCTACATATTCATCATACACCTCTCTCGAGTACTCCTCTGGCGCATCAAGTGAAGCTTCAGCAGCAATCTGGCCTATCAAAGGAGGGCTCAGACGGGCCTGGCAAAATTTCATCACAGCATCGCGTATCTCTTTGTTTTTAGTGATAAGAGCACCAATACGGATACCGCATTCGGAATAACGCTTGGATACCGAATCAATCAATACCACATTATTCTCGATTCCCTCCAGATGACAAGCTGAAATATAAGGGGAACCGGTATAGATAAACTCACGGTAAACCTCATCAGAGAATAAGAAAAGATCATATTTCTTCACCAAGTCGCGAATCTGATTCATCTCGCGGCGAGTATAGAGGTATCCGGTTGGGTTGTTGGGGTTACAGATAAGAATGCCCTTTGTACGCTCATTGATCAACTCTTCAAACTTCTCTACCTTAGGCAAAGAAAAACCCTCTTCGATGGTAGTGGCAACGGTGCGTATTTTCGCTCCCGCTGATATGGCAAAAGCCATATAGTTGGCATAAGCCGGCTCAGGCACAATGATTTCATCACCCGGATTCAGACACGAAAGAAAGGCAAAGAGCACCGCTTCCGAACCACCGGTAGTGACGATAATATCGTCTGCCGTCAGATTGATATTGAATTTCTTATAATAAACGGTAAGTTTCTCGCGATAGCTTCTATATCCGGCACTAGGACTGTACTCCAGCACAGTACGGTCTATATTGCGTATCGCATCAATCGCGGCCTGAGGAGTTGGCAAATCGGGTTGACCAATGTTCAGGTGAAAGACCTGCACCCCACGTTGCTTAGCAGCATCGGCCAAGGGAGCTAGTTTTCTGATAGGAGATGCAGGCATCTCATTACCGCGAATGGAGATAGTTGGCATGGTTTTAATGTATGAATTACAAAATGATAAATAACAAATTGTTTTAATTTGAAGCCGCAAAGATAAAGTATCGAGGGTTACTAAGCAAACAAATACTTAACAAAATGAATGAATGTTATACCTAATGCAAGTTTTGTAGCCGAGCAAATGTATATTCAAAAGAAATACATACATTTGCTTCAGATTGGACCCATAAACAATAACATAATGACCCTAAACCTCATCACGTTCTCATCCATCTTACACAAACAAGCATCGGTAAGAAGCTCTCACGAAGTTATTTTGAGCGAATTAGAAAAATATTTCACGATCAATATCATTGATTACACAGAAGTTCATAAACTTGCTAACGATGATTTCAGCATTGTCTTTATTGCTACCGGAGGAGTAGAGAAACTTATTGTTCAAGAATTTGAACTACTCCCACGCCCTACTATACTATTGGCTGATGGCATGCAAAACTCTTTGGCAGCTGCCCTCGAAATTTCGTCGTGGATACGAAGTAGAGGCTTGAAATGTGAAATCCTGCACGGAGAGACATCGTCCATCGTACTGAGCATTAACAGACTATATAACAACTTCAAAGCGCAACGCATACTAAGCAACACGCGCATTGGAGTTCTCGGAACTCCTTCTTCATGGCTCATAGCAAGCAATGTAGATTATTTTTTGGCTAAGCGCCGTTGGAAAGTGGAGTACGTTGACATACCATTGGAACGTATTTACAAACAGTTTGATCGTATCACCGAAGGAGAGGTAGGCCAAGCTTGCGCCGATTTTGCCGCCAAAGCACTAGCCTGCCGGGAAGCAAGCCCGGAAGATTTAATCAAAGCGATGCGGCTTTATCGCGCAGTGAAGAATATATGTGAAGAAGAAAAATTGGATGCACTCACACTCAGTTGTTTTAAACTGATCGAACGTACAGGAACCACAGGATGCCTGGCTCTTTCTTTGCTCAATGATGAAGGTATTGTGGCCGGATGTGAGGGAGATTTGCAATCGATCTTTACTCTCTTAGCTATAAAGGCGCTTACGGGGAAAATCGGATTCATGGCCAATCCTTCTATGGTGAACACCCGAAACAACGAAATTGTACTGGCACACTGTACTATCGGCACCAAGCTGACAGAGCAATATATCATCAGAAACCATTTTGAGACAGAAAGCGGCATCGGTATTCAGGGCATCATGCCAACAGGAGATGTAACCATCGTGAAATGTGGAGGTGAATGTCTGGATGAATATTATCTATCATCAGGCAGACTAACCGAAAACACCAACTACATCAATCTTTGCCGTACTCAGATACGGGTAAAAATGAATACAAGTGCCGATTATTTCCTAAGGAACCCACTCGGTAATCATCACATTGTGGTGCAAGGTAATCACGAAGAAGCAATCAATGACTTTTTGCAAGTGAACAGCTGCAAAAGAACAGAATAAATGAGCAAAGCAAATCCTCCTCGATATAGAATTGATCCTAATTGTCTACATTTTGGAGCATGCGCCACAGACCTTCTGAGAGGGGTTTGTTGAAAGTACGTTTTCAACGTGTTGAATGTACGAGATCAGCGTGTTGAAAACGGACATTCAACACACTGAAGTTACATCTTCTCTTTTCATACACTCACTTGTAAATAATAAGAAACAATCAATAACCAATAGGCGCTTCCTCCCACTGTCCGCCATGCAGCTCCATCACAGTTGTATATCCGACAGCACGTAGTGCTTGGAGTGCTTCCAATCGTCCATTACTAATTCGATCGGGATAGTGCGCATCGCTATTTACAAGTACCCGAATGCCCAGCTCTTTTAGCAACATCCAATACCTTTCATTGGGATAGAAAGTACCCAATTGATGATAAGCCTTCGTATTTATCTCTACCATATAACCTCTTCGCGCTATCTCGGAAAAGTAAGTGTGCATCAATGAATCATACCACGCTTCATCCAACATACCCGGACGATAACAGTCGGCATTGTAGTGTATCTTATCGGCGTGCCCTAGAATATCAAATCCTCCCAGTTCAATCATACGGAGGAGTTTGTCGTAGTACAAATGAACAACGCGCACCAAATCACCCCCAAAGTGTTCATCCACCAACTTTCGGAATACATCCGAAGGGCAGTCAATATCGACCACATCACCGTTGTCATCATAAAGCATGTGCACAGAACCAATACGATAATCAAGGGGTAGCTCTCGAAAGCGAGCAATAGAAGGATTGCTCTCCTCATTCAGGTAATCAATCTCTAAACCTACGTATAACTCTATCTGTCCGGCATATTTCTTTTTCAGTCGATTGCATTCGCTCAAATAATCATCCATCTGCTCCCACTCCATCGACCAATGAGTAGCAAATGGCAACGGAGCATGCGAAGATACGCCATAGGCTGTAAAGCCCTCTGCAATAGCAGCCTTCACAAAATCTTCCAATGGGGCACGACCATCACAGAAAGAGCAATGACTATGATAATTCGTTTTATTCATAGTTCAATTTCGCTTAATTCGAGCCAGCGCATAGTTTTTTCGTCAATCAAATCATTTACCTCCGGCAGTCTTTTCGACTTATCAGTAAGTTCCTCTACCGACAAAACGCCGCTACAGAAATCGTCTTCTATCTTTTTCTTTTCCTCTTCGAGTGCGGCAATCTCCTGTTCCAGTTGCTCAAATTCTCGCTTCTCTTTGAAGCTCATCTTTCTTTTATCATTCAAGCGAACCCGAGTTGTCTTCTCCTCCTGAGGTTTCTCAGCCTCTTTTTCTTTCTGCGCACGCGCTTCCTTCCAATCACGATAATCACTATAATTACCCGGGAAATCACGGATATCTCCTTGTCCGTTGAATACCATCAGATGATCTACCACCTTATCCATAAAATAACGGTCATGCGATACAACAATGACACACCCTCTGAAACTCTGCAAGTACTCTTCGAGCACATTCAGCGTGATAATATCCAAATCATTCGTAGGTTCATCCAACACCAGGAAGTTAGGATTGCGCATCAGCACCGTACAGAGATACAGTCGACGACGCTCTCCCCCACTCAACTTATACACATAGCTATGCTGTGTTTCGGGTGTAAACAAGAAATGTTGAAGGAACTGAGAAGCAGTTAATTGCTTTCCATTGCCCAGTTCTATGACTTCGGCAACATCCTGAATCACATCAATCACTTTCATGCGATCATCAAACTGCAAACCATCCTGCGAGTAATAACCAAAACGAACCGTTTCACCTACATCCACCGTTCCACTATCAGGTTGCACTTCTCCCATCAGGATTTTGATGAAAGTAGACTTTCCCGTACCATTGTTTCCCACAATTCCCATCTTCTCATAGCGAGCAAAGACGTACGAGAAATCATCCAGGATCTTCAGATCTCCAAAACTCTTCCGCAGATGGTCGGCCTCGAATATCTTAGAGCCAATGTAAGCGGCTTTCACCTCAAGCTTCACATTATCGTTGTTGAATCTTTGCTTAGCCACTTTTTCCAGTTCATAAAAAGCATCTTCACGATACTTCGCCTTATGGCCACGCGCTTGTGGCATCCGGCGCATCCAGTCGAGTTCCGTGCGATAAAGGTTGTTCGCCCGGTCCACTTCAGCATTAGTAGCATCTACCCGTTCTTGACGTTTTTCAAGATAATAGCTGTAGTTTCCTCTGTATTGGTACACCTGCCTATTATCTATCTCAATAATTTCCGAGCAGACGCGATCAAGAAAATATCGATCATGTGTCACCATTAGCAAGCAAAGATTGGTGCGTTGCAGATACTCTTCCAACCATTCGGTCATATCCAAATCAAGGTGATTGGTAGGCTCATCAAGTATCAATAAATCAGGCTCCGTAATGAGCGTATTAGCTAATGCCACACGCTTTAGCTGCCCTCCGGAGAGATGCTTTACTAATTGGTCTAAGTTTTTAATTTTTAGTTGAGACAGAATCTGTTTGGCCTTGCGTTCATAGTCCCATGCCTTTTCGTGTTCCATCTTAATTAGAAGTTCCTCCAATCCGGGATGCCCTTCCGTCTCCATGCAACGCTCATATTCCTTAATAAGCTCTACCGTGCTGTTCCCTTTGTGGAAACAAGCCTCAAGCACCGTCAATTCACCCGGATATTGAGGATCTTGTTCCAAATAAGCCACACGCAAATCTCTACGAAAAACAATATTTCCACTGTCATATCCTTCCTTACCGGAAAGGATATTGAGCAAAGTTGTTTTTCCCGCACCATTCTTGGCAATCAGCCCCATGCGCTGCCCTTCGGCTATGCCAAAAGAGATGTTTTGAAAAAGAACTAAGTCCCCAAACGATTTGGTGAGACCATCTACCTGTAAGTAACTTGCCATAAACTATTATTCAAGATAGATTTATCTACCGATTTCTTCAATTACATTTTTATATTCCTCTACGATATCACAACGCTCGCCAGCCTTCACTTTTTTCCACACCAGTTCCATCGGATCAATCAGCTTCCCCGTCTGCATATATTGCAGCACCGGTACCTCACGGTTGCCATCCATAAGCGTCTTCCATTCAAAGCCATCTATTTCATTGCCCAGAATAGTGCAAAGAGTGATGCCAAAAGCCATCCATACATCCCGTTGCGACTTCTCTATCTTGCCTCCATCCATCACCTGTTGGAGTTTAAACAGATCCTCTTCTACACCTTGGAAGTCTTTTTTCAGTAGCTTCTTCACTGTAGACACCGCCCACTCATAGCCTTCATTGACCTGATAGATTTCCGACAACCGGATAGGAATCGTTTCTGCAGGATATTTCACCCCATTCTGTCTTACTTCGAGTGAAGCAATTACCTCTTCCGCCTCCTTCACTTCACCCCCTTTAAGAACGGTAAAACGACATTCGAAAGCGACATCATTGATGCCTGTAACCCAAAGATGAGTCGTATAATATTCTCCTTCTTCCTGAAACATTTCCTTACTGTAAGCACATTCCAACCCGCCTATTTGAATAGAAGAAGCTGAAGAATTATCTTTCAATTCATCTAATACAGATTGTCGCCCATAAGTCATAGCATCAGCCGATTTAGCTTCCGCTTTGTATGCAGATATACGAAAGTTGCCCGTCCATTTATCGGGATTATAGAAAAGGAAGCTACCCTCACCATCTTCAAATTCATTCCAATTTGAAGGATATATCATTGAAAACCAAGCTCCCGGAGAGATAAATTTATTGCCCTGTTGCGTCATACTGCGTATTATTTATATTCGTAAAAAGCAATAGCCTAACATTTTCTTCGGCACAAAATCCACCGAAAAATGCCACATGCATTTTCATACTACAAAGTACGAGTATTTTCTTTAAATATTAAAATTACAAAGAATAAAAATAAGTACTATCTCATAAATCAGTAATACGAATTTTGGCCAACAGTTCACAAGTAACCTCGTTGAGCACACCCAGCCGAGATGCAGCCATACCATACTGTTCATAGATTGTTTCCTTATTCTCAAAAATAGGACAAAGCCCTTCTCCGATGGCTATTAATAAGTCTTGAAGAGTTATTTCAGGCAAAGGTTTACATAACTCGTACGACGACAAAGCATTGGCCACTCCATCTGTACGCAAACAGATGAGGCCCACCGATTCTAAATGGCTCAACAGCTCTTGAGTAGAAGAATCAGAAAAATCGCATAGATTCTCTTTCACGTATCCATGCCGATAGTACATATCACGAAGCAACGCTATAGCTTTTTTCGTATTCGAAGTTAACATAATGCCTTTGCTATCTTTTGAGTTCTGTTACTTGACAGGTAACGGAAGCAGCAATATCTAAAATAAAAAAGTTGACTTGCTTCGAACTCTTTTAAAAGACAAATTGATACCCCAAAGGGGTAATTTTATCTATTTATAGCACAACTATAAGCAAGCTTCATCGATGTAACTTTATAAGCTAATATTTATTTTTTGGCTTTTTTATACCTTGAATGCTTAACTGCATCTCATAATACAACTTAAAAAAAAGTAAAATGAGTCCATCCTATTTTTACTGATTGTCAATTAATAAACGCACTTTAGTTATAGCCATCAATATTGACAATTGCCTTTATTATCAGTAGTTGTATATTTTATCGCATCGTTTATATATGACTTAATTTGAAAAATAAAATCTAAAAATAAAACATTTTTCATTTGGTGTTTTTATAAATTAGTTGAATCTTTGCAAGAATTAAACAAATTCCGTTACCTGTCAAGTAACAGAATGGATAGAATATACAACTAACCCCTTTCTATAAGTTATTTGCTTAATTATTCTCATCTTCATTTTATTCTATAATATTATCCCAGAATAGATTTATTGAAATACATTATTCTTAGACTTAAGAAATAATGGTTTAGAGAATGAAGAATCCTTCTCTTCCTTAAAATCAAGTAATGCAATCACCTTTCTATTTGCATTGCGTAGCGTACGATTCTCAAATGAAGCAAGATAAGTATAAGTGACTTTTTCAGAAGCATGTCCAAGGGATTCACTAATTACAGCTACGGGAATACCCTGACGATAAGCAGCCGTAGCCCATGAGTGGCGTGCCACGTAAGAAGTCAAAGGTGTTTTCAATCTCAATATTTCAGAAAGGCGTGCCAATCTTTTATTATAAAGACGTAACGCACTTTGATACTGCCGATATTCATTAGATCCGGGACGGCTAATGATTGGCAACAAGTAAGGAGAATCTTTAGTCAGAGCCGCATATTTACGAAAGAGTGCTTGAGCACAAGGCTCCAAAGCCACGGTAAGTAGACGATTCGTTTTACTACGTCGATACCTCAATACTCCCATCCGAATATCACTTTTACGTAAATGTGCAAGATCGACAAACGGAATGCCACGCAAGAAAAAAGAAAGTAGGAAAATATCACGAGCAAAAATCAATTCAGAAAATTCTCCCAACTCAACCTCACTCAGCCTCTTGATCACATTAGGTGATGCCGCACGCTTTTCTGATGAGTCAGTGCCTGTGAAAACCTCATCAAAGAGCCCGATAACAGGCGTTACTATTCCTCGTCGACAAGCCTGATTAAAGATAGAACGCAACATGCGCATATACAACGATACAGAATTTCGCTTGCATCCGTCTGCATAAAGGTGTAATTCATACTGTTTTAGCAACGCAGGCGTCAGTTCATCGAAAGTCAGCGTGTCGCGTTGCATAAAGAGATTCAACCTACGAATAGAGCTAATATACGATCGTGCCGTGCCATGGCGTTCAGATTGCACCAACTCTTCAGCTAGTGTAGTTACAAAATCGGTAATACTGTTCATTCTTTATAGTTTTGGTTTGAGAAGACAAAATAAACAGTGTTTTGCGATATATCAGCATAAGATGGCATTTCATTGAAAAAGTCATTAACAAATTATAATTTAAACTTCCACATTGTTTTAGTAGACAAGATGTTGATTGTTTTACCTTTAATCCCGTTGCATACTATAAAAAACAAAAATAAGATTCGCTCAAAGTTTAAAATTAACAAAAATACAAATTATAGAAACAACAAATCACATCCCTAAATATAAAAGAAAGGAGGAGGATGTTGGTCCTGCCATATCCTCCTCCAAGACTAAGATGAGTCTATTAAATAAAAATTACTCAGTTGTATCCCACCAGACAGGAAGCGAATTGATTGTTTTTTTCAAGGCCTCTTCATTAGACTTCTGGAATTCTTCTGAATTATAATTAACTTCAATAGAGCACTGTTGAAATCTACGCATCCAATAACGCTCATTATTAGGATCAGTTGATGTGAAATGAGCTGCACTTGTTGCATCAAATTCAGCCGGACGAGCATACCCAGGATATACAACTCCAAAATCTTTGATATTGCCAGCACTGTAGTTAAAACGACGCATATCGTTCCAGTTCTGAAGCGAATAAGAGCAAGCTATAAATTTCTGCTGCATAATCTTTGCCATAGTCAATTCAGTTGCACTCTGTGCAACTGCAGCACTAGTCAAGAATGCTGCTATTTTTTCTTCTGAAATGACCTGTTTACCAAATATGCTTTGGTCATATTTGGCCAACTTTTCATTCATCAATTCCATATGAGCACGAATACCTTTTTTATATTCCGTTAAAGCCTGAGCTTTTTCTCCTTTACGGAAATAGCATTCTGCTTTCATAAAACAGATTTCAGGATAACAAAGCAAATGCCCAGGTGCATCACCACGAGTATAAAATGTTCCGGTTGAAGTAACCTGGCTGTTAGCCTTTTCAGATTCGCTTTTCACCCCATTATATCGCACAGCTAGATAACGGTCATCTTTAGAATTATTATACTCGTTATCAACGACCCAGCTCAAACACTCTGAGTAATAAGAAACATAGATAGAATCTCCTTTTCTTGAATCTAATTTAGTTGAAGAATACCAGATATTTGTAGGAGTTAATAATGTAACACCAGCCATATTTTTATTACTTTTCTTACTGGAATCCCAAATATCAAATGACACAGGACCTGAATTCTTACGAATATCGCTTTGCAAATCGACCGCAGCCGTACGTCGATATTCCAACTGCCCCATTGCGTTGTGGAATTGAGCACTAGGAACCAACAAGTCTGTACGAGGATCTTCGACTGCACTTCCACCATCAAATGTATTAGTCAATAAATCCATATAAAATTTCGGCGTACGAGTTGATGTAGTTCCAATATTCTGGTTCTGCAATGCTCTCAATCCAGACTCCTGAGTTTCAACTGAATTTGAGTAATTCATAATCGTATTATCTGTATTAGATTGAGCTGCATTATTCAGAGCTTCAAGCACTTTATCAGGATCAAATGATGATTTCTTTGAACAGTTTAAAAGCCATCTTGCTTTTAAACCATAAGCCAATTTTTTCCACTTAGCCACATCTCCACCATTCCAAATATCTCCATCAGAAAGAGCTGGCGCTGTAGAAGGTTGTACCATATCAAAATAAGTAATAGCCTCTTCCAAAGCCGCCATACAGCCTTTATAGATAGTCTCGCCATCATCATAAGCAGGAGTGATATCTGTTCCTAACGCTTCTGTAAAAGGCATTTCGCCATATAAATCAAGCATTGTCATAAATCCCCATGCATAAATCAATTTAGCCGCTCCCATATAATGCCATGCCTGCTCACCTTCCGCCTTGGTCAGCAAATCAGGGATATTATTAGCAGTATAAATAAACCAAGCTTGATAAGGCCAAGTCATCGAACCAATCTGAGGATCCCATTTCACAAGATAATCATTACTAGCCGTTCCTGCAGTTTTAACCACGTTTTGAGTAATCCAAGAACCACGTGTACCCGAAGATTCATAACAGTCAACAAATTGCGTTTGAATAGATCGTAAGCGCAAACTTGGTTCAGGCACTGTATTGCTCACATCATCTGGACTTTCATTGATATCCAAATAGCCTGAGCAAGCATTTAGCGTAAATGCCGTTATAATGCCTAAGCATAAATATATAATCTTTTTCATATTTATCTATTTTAGTAATTTCAGACTTAACTATTAATTTTAGAAAGTAACATTCACACCAAATGAACAACCAGCAGTAGCTGGCACACCACAATAATCAATCCCGACAGAACTAGAACCAACTGCGCCCGCACCTGCAGCACTGGTTTCTGGATCCATGCCCTTATAATTTGTAATCAACAACAAATTAGTACCAGTTGCAGTAAGAGTCAAATCTTTTACAAACTTAGATTTAAGTAATAAATGTTTAGGAAGTCTATATGACAAAGAAACGGATCGTAAGCGTATCCAATTTGTATTAGTCATATAATTAGCTGATTCATAAGAATAATAAGTTGTGTAATAATTACGAATAATATATTCACCGCTTACAGAATTAGCTGTTCCAGCAGCAACCTCCTGAGTATAGTTATCCTTATTATAAAACTTACCTGCACTAAATTGATAGGCTGCCGAAGTGTAAATCGCATTGCCATCAGCATCCTTTCCATTTGAGACAACACCATTTATAGCCAGATTTTCACGATTCTGACTACGCTTACTCATGCCTTCACCAGTCATAAAATAATCTGTCCCATTATAAATATCTCCTCCCAAACGAAAATCAAATAAGAAAGATAGGTTCCAATTCTTGTATTGTAGGCTATTGTTGAATCCTGCTAATAATTTAGGTTCACGATTACCTATCTCGTGAGTAGTTAAACCATCATAAGTCGGCATGCCTGTTTTTGCATCCAATATAACGTTACCGCTATTATCTCTAGCATATTGAGATCCTGATATAGCCATAAAATTACCACCATTAAATGAAGCTGCTTTTGCATTACCAACTTGTACGTCCGTAACATAAAGAACATCCAATCCTGCCAAAAGATCATTTACCTTACCTCTGTTCCCAGACAAATTAATAGTACTTTCCCAAGTAAAATCTCTCGTTTTAACAGGCGTTCCGGTAATAGAAAGTTCCATACCCTTATTCGTTATATTACCAGCATTAGTAGTCATAAAGATGTAGCCTGTAGCCTGAGAAGTTCTAGGGCTTAGCAATTGATTATAGCTCTTGTTTGAATAATAGGTAAAGTCAAAACCGACACGACCATTTAAGAATCGCATATCCAAGCCTAACTCAGAAGATTCTGTTGTCTCCGGAATCAAATAAGGATTACCACGAGTCCAACTGTTACGCACACCAACCCCACCGATTGTCAGTTCAGACTCTGCATACGTGTTTGTTACATAGGCATCAGCATCCTTACCTACACGTGCCCAAGATGCACGAACCTTACCAAATGAAAAAATATTGTTGTTAGGCAATAACTCAGAAAACACCAATACACCACTTATAGATGGATAAAAGTAAGATCTATTCTTGCGAGGAAGAGTAGAAGTATTGTCATTACGTTCAGTTACTGTTAGATAAGCCAAACTTTTATAACCAACTCTGAATTCACCATATAAACCAATCAAACGTTTTCTTATATTAGATTGATTAATGCTTCTGTCTGCTTCAGCTGTATTATTGATACTATAAAATTCAGGAGTAATAAAATTCCAGACTTTACGACGATTAGTTGTAATCTTAGTGTCTTCAATACTATTACCAGCCAGGAAGTTAAAATCAAAATCCCCAATTTTTTTATTAAAGCTCAACATCAAATTGGACATTAGATATTCATATGTACGGTCACTCTGGCTAAGCATACCATCTTGATACATTTCAACCACTCCTGAACCAGCTTCAATCAATCGTTGCGTATTAGTAGTGTAATTATCAATACCTCCGGTGTAATTTATTTTAAACCAATCAGTTACATCAAACTTAAAATTCAAATTTCCAGTAAAGCGGGTTGTTTCATCAGTAACTCGATTTCTATTAACAATCCAATATGGGTTATCAATATCGCTTGCCAACAATTGATAATCAAACATACGATATTTACTCCCATCTTCATTTTTCCAGTGAGACATATCTTCATTGCGCGGCCAACGAAAAACTGAATTCATTGCACCTGTACCACCAGAATTATATAAACCGCCACTAGTAAGTGATTTATCTGAATTAGCAATTGAATATGCCATATTTGCACCGATTGTCAACTTACCATATTTCTGTTCACCATTAAAGCGAACAGTATTCTTTATATATCCTGTTTCTGGAATAATACCGTCCTGATCAAAACGAGAAAGAGAAAGGAAGAAATTACTATTTTTAGTACCACCGGATATACTTATGTTATTATCCAAAGTCATACTACTTTTAAAGAAATTCTCTATATTATTATACATCGTATCACCACTCCCAAACGCTTCGCCCCATGAAGACAAAATAGATTCATCAGTTAGAATTCCGTTTTCTGTAATGCTGCCTCGCTTATATTTGTTTTGTTGCTCCGGCAAACGATTCACCCAAGTTGTAGACAATTTACTACTTAAGTTAACTTCAACGTTCCCCTCTTTCCCCTTCTTGGTAGTAATAATGATAACACCAGAGCTGGCTCTTGATCCATAAAGTGCAGCAGCAGCAGGACCCTTTAAAACTGACATATTTTCTACATCCTCGGGGTTAATATCCATCACACGATTACTATAAGAAGAGTTAGTAGATTGTGCTCCATCAAAACTAGAATTACCACCTATATCTACGCCATTATCATAAACGATTCCATCAACAACAAATAAAGGTTGATTATCACGTTCCAAAGAAGTACCCCCACGAATAATGATCTGAGCACCTGCACCTGCAGCACCACCACCTTGAGTCACATTAACACCTGCAATCTTACCACTTAAAGAATTGATAACATTTGCAGTCTTATTTTTCATAAGCTCTCCACTCTTAATATCCTGTACCGCATACCCCAACGCTTTCTTTTCTTTCTTGATACCCATGGCAGTAACAACCACTTCACTAAGCGCCTGAGTATCATCAACTAGCACGATGCTATAAACAGCAGATGATCCAACAGTTACGTTTTTCCCGACATAACCAACATAGGATATAGCTAAAACGGCTCCTTGAGAAGCATTTAAGGTAAACTTTCCATCAATATCGGTAATAGTACCGCTACCTGTACCTTTTACCAACACACTGGCACCAATAATAGGCTCACCTTTTGAATCAACAATGGTTCCTGAGATTTTCTTTATTTGCTGAGTACTTTGAGAGGCTAATATATCCGAATTACCGACTGCATTCGCCGGAGAAGATATAGAAAGCCCTAATACGGCAAAAAAGACGAATGATAAGCAATAATTTCTTTTCATAAGCTTTGTATTTTTGGGTTTGTTTGCAAACTTATGAAATATTTTAGAAACAAGAAGAAGAAATAGATTAAATAAAAGTGAATAAACATTAAATGATTTGCTTTTATATTCTAAAAACGTTCTAAAGAGCAAATCATCACTAAAAACAGCTCTTATACAACAAATAATAATTTCAAAAAGACAATCAATTAAAACGAATAAGAAACAAAATGTTTCATATAAAGATTATAAACGAGCAATATTTCATCTTATTAATATATTATAAGACCATATACACAAAAATTTAAAAAATAAAAATAAAACAATAATAACATTTAAAAAAATCAATTAAACAAAAATAAAACAGGGATTGAGTCCTCCTATTTTCCTATTGGCTGAATCTTCCTTCGCACTTCTTTCGATATCTCCAAAAACATATAGTTCAACTTGCCGGAATGTATGCCTGCTTTATTTTGCTTGTATTTCTTAGTGGCATACTCTTTGGATTTCTCGAAAGCAATGTACGACATCTGGTTCTGCGACTTTCCTACCATTGTAGAATCGAGTTGTTCGTCAGGGAAGAAATCGTCAAGATCTACATCACCAATCATTGTCGTTTCCAGAAAACTCATTCCTTTATGCTTGCTATCCGTATAATAGCCCACAAACATGTGCCCCGGAGTACGCACCAATATAGGATCGATATTAACGGCACGCAACAATGAAGCGATGAGCACACTGCCATCTACACAGTTGATCTGCGAAGATGCCAACGCATCATCGAAGGTACGCACTCGTTGCGAATAGACTACATTACTTGATAAGCTGGTGTTAGAAACCGAACTGTAACGAAAGCCACGCTTCTGCAAAACATTCCATAGCGCATATACTTGTTTATCTACCGCACCGGGCTTTGTATTCTGATAACCAAGGAAGCGATTGACAATGCGGGTATTGAGAGCTTCGCGCAACAATTTATCTATCATCGGATTGTCTTCATTCACATAAGCAGCAAAGAAAATTCCTGTGTCGTGAAAGTCGGTTCCATTACTTACATACCCAAGCAAACATTCATTCAGACTACGGACAGAGAAAGTACGTACGCGCTGACCAAGATCTTTCCCGCCAAGCTCTACCGTGATAGCCACACTAATAGGGGTTGCCTGATCATTATTTAATAATGCTCCGTAATTCCATATTATATCCGGATAGATTGTATAATCCGTCCTGGCTTTTTCGAGAACGAACTCTGAGACTGACTGAGAAAAGAAAGGTGTTTCAGCAACATTAATACGAACACGTGTATAAGAAGAACGCGATCTGACACGAATAGAGATGCATGACTTAGGATTCCCAACATAAAACGAGTCGGAAGGTTGAATAACCTGTGCGTCAGTAGTAGCTACCGATAAAATAGCCGAAGGGAATATATTTCCTCCCAATTCATCGGTTATCTCAAAGTCTGAACGGAAAAAAGAAAATTTAAACACATATATCAATCCTATGACTAAAAGAAGAGCGCCGACAATGCCGAAAATCGTCCTTTTCTGTAAGTTAAAGTTTATCCGTACCATTTTTTGAGGTTTATTTATGCTAACAAAGATACAGCATTATTTTATGAATAGCGACCATTGTCATAAAAACGTAACAGGTGTTTCATTTTTCTGTAATAAAAGTATCTCACCTTTGTAGCGAATAAAATAAAAGTTTAACTTTGCAAAGAGTGAAAAGTTAATGATCTGCACTGTTTTAACTACAAAAAAACAAAAACCTATGAATGATTACCGTATTTTAGTTGTAGACGATGAAGAAGATCTTTGTGAAATTCTCAAGTTTAATCTCGAAAATGAAGGTTATGAAGTAGATACAGCCAATTCTGCCGAAGAAGCGCTAAAAAAAGAGATAAGCAGCTACAACCTTTTACTGCTAGATGTGATGATGGGAGAAATCTCTGGTTTCAAAATGGCCAATGTGCTGAAGAAAGACAAGAAGACAGCAAACGTACCCATCATATTTATCACTGCTAAAGATACGGAAAATGATACCGTAACGGGATTCAACCTCGGAGCAGATGATTATATTTCTAAGCCTTTCTCACTGAGAGAGGTTATCGCCCGGGTAAAAGCTGTGCTCAAGCGCACCGCAACAGCAGAAACAGAGAAAGTACCCGAACGCATTGTCTACCAATCACTAGTCATTGACATTACTAAAAAGAAAGTAAGCATTGATGAGAAAGAGATTTCTTTAACCAAAAAAGAATTTGAAATTCTATTTCTTCTTCTTCAAAATAAAGGACGTGTCTTTTCACGCGAAGACATTCTAAGCCGTATATGGAGCGATGAGGTTTATGTACTCGACCGTACTATTGATGTAAACATCACTCGTTTACGCAAAAAGATAGATGTATATGGCAAACGAATTGTCACTCGCTTAGGATATGGCTATTGCTTCGAAACAGAATAGTCGGGAAACTCGTAAATCATGAAAAATAACAAGCATATTTTCTCCTTCAATCGAAAGTTATTTCTTTCGGTCATTTCCTTATTTCTAGTATTTGTAGCCTGTTTTTTGGCCTATCAATATCAACGCGAAAAAGAGTATAAAATAGAGCTACTACATTCTAAACTTCAAGACTACAATGATCGCCTGTATGAAGAATTACGAAATAGCTCAAACTTAGAGGAGGAATTGGATAATTATGTCCATCAGTATATGCTCAAAGATTTACGGGTAACGATTATAAAGCCTGACGGAACCGTAGTGTATGACAGTTATGAAAAAAATAAAAACAGAATTAAAAACCATAGTAGCCGTAAAGAGATACAAGAAGCTTTGCAGAACGGTAATGGATATGATGTAAGGCGCACATCGGAAACAACAGGGGTCTCTTATTTCTATTCGGCTACAAGCTATACCAATTATATTGTCCGAACAGCACTCCCCTACAACGTAAGTCTGCTCGAAAGCTTAAAAACCAACCCTAGCTATCTCTGGTTTACAGGCATAGCTACACTATTGCTTATTTTCGTTTTCTACAAACTCACTCATAAGCTGGGAACTTCTATTAACCAACTTAGGGAGTTTGCCATGCGTGCCGACAAGAACGAACCGATAGAAATGGATTTGCAGTCCAATGCATCTCAAAATGAACTAGGCGAGATCTCACAACACATCATTCAGATATACAAACGATTGCACGAAACAAAAGAGGCTCTTTACATCGAACGGGAAAAGCTCATCACTCACCTGCAAATATCACATGAAGGACTTGGTATTTTCACCAGCGATAAAAAAGAGATATTGGTCAACAACTTGTTTACGCAGTATAGCAACCTGATATCAGATTCCAATCTACTCACAGCTGAAGATGTGTTTTCGATCAGTGAATTGCGTACCATTACCGATTTCATAAACAAGGCACAAAACAGACCAATACAAAAAGAAGAAAAAAGGATGTCTATTACTCTCAACAAGAATGGACGTACATTTATTGTGGAATGCATCATCTTTCAGGATATGAGTTTTGAAATATCAATCAACGATGTCACGATGGAAGAAGAGCAGGTAAGGCTAAAGAGGCAACTCACTCAAAATATCGCTCACGAATTAAAAACGCCGGTTAGTAGCATTCAAGGATATCTGGAAACGATTGTAAACAACGACAATATCCCAAAAGAGAAAATGGATGTTTTCTTAGAGCGGTGTTACGCACAGAGCAATCGCCTAAGCAGGCTATTGAGAGATATCTCCGTACTCACCCGTATGGATGAGGTCGCCAATATGATTGATATGGAAAAAGTAGATATTAGTATGCTGGTTACCAACATTGTCAATGAAGTATCATTGGAACTTGAAGAAAGACATATTACAGTGGTCAATTCTCTACGAAAAGAAATACAAATACGTGGAAATTACTCTCTGCTTTACTCCATCTTCCGCAATTTAACAGATAATGCGATTGCATACGCAGGAAGCGATATACAGATCCACATCAATTGTTTCCGCGAAGACGATGTTTTTTACTACTTCAGCTTTGCCGACACAGGCGTAGGAGTGGCTCCCGAACATTTGAACAGACTCTTCGAACGCTTCTATAGAATAGACAAAGGGCGCTCGCGTAAACTGGGAGGCACAGGACTGGGTTTGGCCATTGTAAAAAATGCAGTAATCATTCATGGAGGAAGTATTTCAGCAAAAAACAATCAGGGCGGTGGTTTGGAATTTGTATTTACGCTCGCAAAAGAGAAGTAAAAACTGTTTTTTTTAGCTAAAAATAAAAACAAATTTTTAGTAGAAGTACTTGTCATTGAATCTTTTTTATGTAAATTTGCCGCAAACTATTGCAACATTATGATGACAAGTATGAAATATATGTTTCTATTCGCACTGATCTGTTTATGTTCTTGCAAAAACCAAAAAGTTTCGGAACAAACAGACACCAAAGATAGTATAGAGGTCGAAGATAAATTTATTCTACCAGCCATACCAGCTATGCTTACTACGCCTGAGCAACGCTCCAATTACTTGGCAAAACACTATTGGGACAATTTTGATTTTGCCGATACAACCTATATCCATCGTCGTGAAATAACAGAGCAAGCATGGGTAGACTATATTGATCTACTCAAATATGTAACACTTCCTACAGCGCAAATCTCTCTAAAAGAATTCATGATTAAGGCTGCCTCCAAAGAAAAGAAGGTTTTTATGTACTTTACCGAATTGGCAGATAAGTATTTTTATGACCCTAATTCTCCTATGCGCAATGAAGAGTTCTACATTCCGGTTCTCCAAGCCATGATAGCAACTCCTATATTAAGTAAAACAGAGAAGATACGTCCCCAAGCTCGCTTAGAACTTGCTAATAAGAATCGTGTCGGAACTCCGGCAATCAACTTCACATATACTCTTTTATCAGGTGCCAAAGGAACACTTCATGGTCTTTCGGCAAAATACACATTACTATTCTTCAATAATCCAGGTTGCCATGCTTGCGAAGAGTATATAAGAAAAATAAAAGGTTCTGCCATGATAAACAAGTTGATTGCCGATAAAAAAATGAAAGTATTAGCTATATATACGGATGAAGAATTAGACGAATGGAAGAGACACCTAAAGGAATTCCCACAAGAATGGATAAATGGATACGATAAGTCTGCCACCATCAAAACAAAAAACATCTATGACCTGAAAGCTATTCCTACGCTTTACTTACTTGATAAGAGGAAGAAAGTACTACTCAAGGATGCAAATCTACCGGACGTTGAAATTTATTTTCAAGAAGTGAAGGAGTAGATTGTTATTTTTTGAAACTTAGCATACTAAACTTTCACCCTTTATAGGAGGCATGAAGGAGGTATAATAAAATAGCATCAGGTAAAAATAGTTCATTCAAATCCTCATCGATAAAAAATAATACTTCTCTTTTCATAAAGAAAAGATGGTAACAAATTCCAATATTCTTTTTATCTTTGCAACGCATAGGTTCGCTAGCTCTACATGCAGAGCAGCGATTAAAAGGGAATCAGGTGTAAGTCCTGAACAGTCCCGCTGCTGTAAGTTTCACGAAAATGTTTTAAGCAACAACCATTAGCCACTGGGCAAACCCGGGAAGGCGCTTAAAAACAGAAACGAGTCAGAAGACCTGCCGTGCTTGTGTAATCACTGCTTTCGAGGAAAGAGCAAAGAATCTTATGGGCAAATTTAACAAGCTAACAGTCATCAGACATTGGATAATGATGAGCACGATCGCTCTTCAACCATTTTCTCTTTTTGCACAGCAGCAAAAGGCCGATACTGCACATGTATATAGCATTCCGGAAGTAATCGTATCGGAACGTTTTCATATGAGAGAGATACGATCCGCCATACCAGTACAGATGCTAACTCGTGCGGAGCTCAGAGGGTTGAATGTATTGCAAGTTTCGGATGCAGTAAAACACTTCGCAGGTGTTACGGTAAAAGACTACGGTGGCATTGGGGGACTGAAAACCGTATCACTACGTAGTCTTGGGGCGGAACATACAGCAGTAGGTTATGATGGCATTGCCGTAAGCGATTGTCAAACAGGACAGATTGACATCGGTCGTTTTTCACTTGATAACATAGACCGCCTATCACTTAGCAACGGACAAACCGATAACATCTTTCAACCGGCACGCTTTTTCGCTTCGGCAGGTATATTGAACATACAGACTCTCACTCCCCAATTCAAAAAAGAGAAAAACACAAATGCTTATACCTCGTTCAAAACCGGATCATGGGGTTTGGTGAATCCATCTTTTCGCATCGAGCAGAAGCTGGCAAAGCAATGGGCAGCATCATTCAACAGTGAATGGATGTCAGCTGACGGTCGTTACCCATACACACTCCATTACGGAAATGCAAATGACAGCACATCGCTCGAAAAACGAAAAAATACGGAGGTGAAAACATTTCGTGCTGAAACCGAACTCTTCGGGAACTTTGCTAACTCGGAGCAATGGAGGCTGAAAGCTTACTACTACCAGTCTTCGCGGGGATTGCCCGGGGCTACCACCCTCTATTATGATTATGCTTCGCAACATTTATGGGATAAGAATGCCTTCATACAAAGCCGTTACAAGAAGGAACTAAACGAACAATGGGCTTTTCAGACTTCGGCTAAATGGAATTGGAGTTACCAAAGGTACTTAGATCCTGACTATAAAGGTTCGACCGGTAAAACCGAAAACAGCTATTACCAACAGGAATATTATTTCTCGGCTTCAGCACTCTACCGAATGCTTCAGAATCTATCTTTTTCTCTCTCCACAGATGGTAGCATAAACACATTGAATGCCAATCTAACTAATTTTGCTCAACCCACCCGCTATTCATGGCTCACAGTTGTAGCCGGCAAATATGTTAATGAATGGCTTACTGCTTCAGCATCATTGCTGACTACGGTGATAAATGAGCAAATCAAAACAGGTATAAGCGGAGATAATCACCGGAAATTGAATCCTGACATGAGCGCTTCCATCAAGCCCTTTGCTAAGGAAGATTTTCACATCCGCATGTTCTATAAAAATATTTTTCGCCTACCTAGTTTCAACGATTTGTATTACGGAGAGACCGGGAATAGAGACCTGCTTCCGGAAAAAACAACTCAATATAATGTTGGAATTACCTATGGCAAAGAGATCAACAAATTCTTTTCATCTGTTTCGGCTACCGTAGATGCTTATTATAATCAGGTGTCGAACAAGATCATAGCAACGCCTACAAAGAACATCTTTGTATGGAGCATGGTCAATTTGGGAGAGGTTGATATTAGAGGATTAGATGCCACACTGCATATTAACTTGCAACCATGGGAGAATATAGCCCTCAATCTTTCGGGCAACTACACTTACCAACGAGCGCTGGATATGACAGATCCAAGCGGAAAGACTTATAAAAACCAAATCGCTTATACGCCACGTACATCGGGATCGGGACAGGCAAGTCTTGAAATGCCGTGGATAAACCTCTCTTATTCTTTTCTTTTATCCGGAAAGCGTTATGTCTTGGGACAAAACTTGTCTGAAAACAGATTAGAAGGATATAGTGACCATAGCGTATCAGCAAGTCGCGAATTAAAAATAAAGGGAATCAATACTTTGCTCAGCTTAGAGGTGTTGAACCTGGCAAACAAGAATTATGAGATAGTGAGAAACTTCCCCATGCCGGGTCGTTCGGCACGTGTAACAATAAAAATGACCTATTAATAATGAAAAAATATGCATATATACTTTGGATGGTACTACTCGCCACATTGCTACATGCCTGTGACGACATGGCGGACAAAGAGAGTTCAAGTGGTAGTGATTCGACAGTCAGTTCCGAATCGGGCACAGCAGAACTCTATGTGTTAAGTGAAGGATTGTTCAATCTGAATAATAGTACACTTATGCGCTACTCTTTCAATAGCAGCACAATGGTGAAAGACTATTTTCGAGAGATAAACCAACGAGGATTGGGTGATACTGCCAATGACATGGCTATCTACGGTTCCAAACTTTATATCGTTGTTAATGTATCCAGCGAGGTAGAAGTCATCGATTTAAATACAGGAAGTTCACTTAAACAGATACCACTGCTCACAGAGAATGGGAGTTCAAGACAACCTCGCTACATCACCTTCAATGGAAGCAAAGCGTATGTTTGTTCATTTGATGGCACAGTAGCACGTATCGACACCACCTCGTTATCCATAGAAGCTTATGCGCAAGCAGGAAGAAATCCCGATGGTATCTGCGTGCAAAATAATAAATTATACGTCTCCAACTCGGGTGGGCTGGACAGTCCCAATTATGACAATACAGTTTCGGTGATCGACATCAATACTTTCACAGAAACAAAGAAGATAACAGTGGGTAGCAACCCGGGAAAGATTTTGCCCGACAAGTATGGGGACGTGTATGTAGTAACCCGAGGTAATCTGGAAGAGGGAGACTATCACTTCGTTCAGATAAACAGTCAAACTGATCTGGTAACAGAGACATTCAATTACGCTGTGTTAAACTTTGCCATTAATGATGATTACGCCTATATGTACAACTATGATTATACATCAGGAGAATCATGGATAAAAGTCTTCAATGTAGCAACGGAAACAATGGAGCGTGATAATTTCATTACCGATGGCACTACACTGACCACGCCTTATGGTATTAATATAAACCCATACAATGGAAATGTCTACGTGACCGATGCATACGATTATAAAGTAACAGGCGATGTACTCTGTTTCAGTCCACAAGGAGCACTGCAATTCCGTCTCAGCAATGTGGGACTTAACCCTAACACAGTGGCATTTAGCGACAAAGCATCGCAGAGCGTAATCGATGATACTGACGACGAGACCTCACCGGCTTTCGCCAACAAAGTATGGGAATATATCCCTGCACCCTGCCAATATATGAACACCAGCACTACAGCCTATAAAGAAGGATATACCACAACTGAAGTATTAGCGTATGCTACAGAGCTGATAGAAGCACAATCCCTCCTAAGTCTGGGTGGCTTTGGAGGAAGTATCACCCTTGGGTTTGATCACACAATCCGCAATGTATCCGGAGAATATGATTTTAAAATTTATGGCAATGCCTACTACGATATGTATGGCACTGCTACCGGCAAACCGGGCGGAAGTTCCGAACCGGGTATTGTTCTCGTATCAAAAGACACAAATGGTAATGGCAAGCCGGATGATGAATGGTATGAACTGGCTGGTAGTGAATATCAGTCAGATAAAGTGATTCGAAATTACCAAATCACCTATTATCGTCCCAACCCGCTAAGTGCCGACGTGAAGTGGATAGACAATCAAGGTAAAGAAGGATATGTTCTTCGCAACACTTACCACCAACAAGCATCCTACTATCCGGAATGGATGGACGATGAAATCACTTTCAGTGGTACCCGCCTACCTGACAATGCGGTAAATGAAGGAACAGCCACAAGCCAACATTGGGTCTCCTACTGTTTTGATTGGGGATACGCTGACAATCATCCCAATAACACCGAGTACAGTAAGTTCAAGATAGATTGGGCAGTGGATGCCAACGGCAATCAAGTACAATTAGATGGCATTGATTTCATCAAGATTTATTGTGCCGTAAACCAAGATTGCGGATGGATGGGCGAAGCCTCTACTGAAATATCGACCATAGAAGATTTGCATTACAGCAATTAAAATAAAAACTCAATAAATAATTTAAAAGAAACATCTTATGAAAAAATTATCTTTATCCTTATTCTTAATTTTATATGCATTTGTTTTTTTCGCTTGTAGCGATGATAATGATGATTCGACTATCAAACTAAACTTCGAGAACCGTCTGACGACTTCAAATAGTGAATTCATCTCAGAAAGCACTCTACTTAATGGTTATTATTATAGCGACAGTTTTCAGGATGAAGACAGCCTTGTTATCTTCGATCATTATTATTCAGGGACAAGCTCCAACTACTATTTTGCAGGTTTTACATATATGAATAAAACCGATAATGAAACATCAACAAGTCCGGCTCCTATTACCGGATCTGCAAGAAGTGGCAAAGTCTATATAGCCGCCTATACAAGTTCTTATACTCCAGCTGAGTTTACAATAAAGAACCCAACTCTTTACAGCATACAAGGTGTATGGGTCACTAATAGTACATATGCATACAATAGCATGACAGTGGGAGATAGTTATGCGACAAAGTTCAGTAAGGGAAGTTGGTATAAATTAACTGCAACAGGATATGACAAAAATAACGCCGAAGTTGGTACCAGTGAAGTCTATTTAGCCAATTACAGCAGTGACAATGATAAGCCTGTAAATAAATGGATCTGGTTTGATTTAAGTACGTTAAGTGAAGCTGTAAAATTTCAATTTGATTTAAGTTCTACTGATAGTGGCGATTATGGAATGAATACAGCCGCCTATTTCTGCATGGATGATGTAACACTAACCCAAAAACCTCTTTCATCTGAAATATAATTGTTGAAAAACATAAAATAACAGAATAGGCTCGAGACACATACAGTCATAAAAGCCGACGAGAATATGCCTTCTCATGATGAGGGTGTGCCAAAAGTCTAAATTCCTTCATTTTACCCTCGCTAGAAGGATTGTAGAAGGGGTAAAACCTAAAAAATGGACTTATGACACACCCTCATTATATTATTCCAAAGAACTAGCACCTTTCACAAAAATATTTTCGATTAATTTACAGGCGAGAAAGCATGCTACTTCAGCTTGTTGAATGTCCGATATCAGCGTGTTGAAAACATGATTTCAACACGCTGATATCGGACATTCAACAAACCCCTCTCAGAAAGCCTGTAGAGGCGGTTATAAATACCAACAAACATCAGAGAAATAGGAAAGAGGAAAGGCTAAATATCTTCCAACTGAATTGCCAGATGAGCAATAATCATGTGATTGCTCCAAAAAGACCTCGACGTTTTTTTAAAAGACCTAAGTGTTTTCCAAAAACATTTAGGCCTTTTTATTCATTACGACCTGTTACTAAAACTATTCTATACTACCCCACTTGCCAAGTAAGCACAAAATCCGGATGAAGAAGATAATGAATCTGAAACTCCTTCTGAGCATCGGTACGGAACTCTTGCACACGAAACTCACCGGAGCATTCTGTCTGGAAAGGATAAACACGAAGATGCTTTCTGAAATCAACCTCAGCCATTTCCATGCACTTGAACATCACCTCCTTAGCCGACCAATGTAGAAGCAATGACCATGTCTCCACACCCTCATAGAGTGAAGTCGGTTCATCCTCGCGCATATACTTATGTGCCACCTTGTGTACCCGCTCTCCGTATTGCTCAATATCAATACCTGTTGGAGCCTTAACACTAACGATAACAGCCACATAGCCTCGGGTATGGGATATACTGATAAAAGAAGAGTGATCAGCCAGATAAGGTTTACCATTAGATTCATAGCAGATCTCTTTCTCTTCACCCAGAAGGGTATAAAGCAAAGTGCGAACGGAAAGCCACTCCAAACGGCGATGCGCAGAGGTGAAATGAGCTAGCATGCTTTCGTATTCCTCACAATGAGGAAGCAACGCAAGAAGCTGATCAATAGATTCGTCTGTTTTCCAAACTCCCCACTGATAAGAATCCTCTTTATGTTGCATAAGCATCGCCATAACGACAAGCCTATCAGGCTATAAAGATGATAAGTAGTAAAAGCAGAACGGCAAATATACCCATGAACAAATGATACTTTTGCTTAATATTAAGATTCATTGATTGAAAACTTTACTTTAAGTATTCTACGGCTGTCCATAGCTAGGACTTCAAATTCATAATTTAGAAAAGAGACTTTTTCATGAAGCGCAGGAAATTCACCTTTTATTTCGAGTAACAATCCGGCCAATGTATCGGAGTCACCAGCAACTTTCACAAAATTATCTTCACTCGTGCCAATTATTTTATAAAAATCAGTAAGCTGAGTCTTTGCTTCAAACACCCAAGTATGATCATTAAGAATGACATAAGTCTTTTCTTCTTCATCATATTCATCATTTATTTCTCCTACTATCTCTTCAATAATATCTTCCATGGTCACAATACCGGAATTCCCCCCAAATTCATCAACCACAATGGCTATGTGAATCTTATTCGCTTGAAAATCTCGCAACAAATCATCAATCATCTTTGTCTCGGGAACAAAATAAGCAGGACGTATAAGTGATTGCCAACGAAAATTATCCCCCTTATTGATATGTGGAAGCAAATCTTTAATGTAAAGTATTCCCTTTATATTATCACGAGAGCCTGAATAAACAGGAATCCGTGAATAAGCATTTTCTACAATGCATTGCAATACCTCTTTAAAAGTAACACGAATATCAAGGTCCGTCACATCTAAGCGCGAAGTCATAACTTCCTTAGCTGTTTCTCCACCAAATCGTATAATACCTTCAAGAATTCTATTTTCTTCAGATATCTCTGCCTTGTCTGTTAACTCTAAAGCATGAGATAACTCATCAACGGATATATTACGGCTTTTACGCACAAAATATTTATTCAAAAAGCCGGTCGAGCTGACTAATACAGAAGCTATCGGATAAAACAGTGTCCGAAGCATCCAGATACCTGGTGCAGCAAAACGACAAAAAGTTAATATTTTCTGAGCGGAATAGATTTTAGGCATTATCTCGCCAAACAGTAGTAATAAAAAGGTGAGCACAACAGTCAGAACCAAAAATTCAAGAAATGGAGTACTAAATTCAAAACTATCCATAAAGAAGAAGTTGCACAGCATGATGATGGTCACATTCACAAAATTGTTGCTAATAAGAATAGTAGCTAATAAGCGTTGTGAATTACCTAACAAGTCACTGATTTTTTCGTCTGACGGATGATTACGCTCTTCAATGCTATGTAAATCAGAAGGCGATAAAGAGAAGAAAGCTATTTCTGAAGCTGAAGCAAAGCCCGAAACAACTAGTAGCAAACCGGCTAAGAGAATAGCCACAATTGCAGATAAAGAAGGATAGTGTACGGTTACACCGCTAAAAACATTTGCCAGTTGGCATAAATAGGCGTCTGGGTCCAAAGAATTTGGTTTTAGTTTAACAATCGAATCAGTTGAAGAACGAAAATAGAAAAAGGCGTAACTACATTACCAAAGGCAATGGCTCTCTCGTTCTATTTTCGACCATCAACTTTATATTTTAAAATGGTAAATCGTCTGCCAGATTATCTTGTACAGGAGTAGGAGCCACTTGAGGCTGTTGCGTTTGCGCTGTTGAAGGAGCTGCTTGCGGAGCCGGAGAATAAGTGCTCGTAGCTTGTCCGGCAGCTTTAGGCGTAAGCATTTCCATGTTATCAACAAAAATCTCGGTAACATAACGTTTTACGCCTGCTTGGTCATCATAAGAACGAGTTCTTATTTTTCCTTCAACATAAAGTTTATCACCTTTATGAATGTATTTTTCGGCTGTTTCTGCCAGTCCGCGCCACAAAACGAGGTTGTGCCATTCCGTTTTTTCAGGTACCTGAGTGCCATTAGCCAAGGTATACGCACGATCAGAGGTTGCTAAAGAAAAGCTAGCCACAGCAATACCTGTATCAAGATATCTCACTTCAGGATCCTTACCTACATTTCCTAACAAAATCACTTTATTTACTGACATAGTTTCTTTTTTTAAGAGTTAATGGTTCGTTCAAACCATAATGATTACGTTTCGCTGCCAAAATTAAACAGAATAACAACATCATGCAAGAATCAAAGCAACTTTTACAGATATTTTTCAAAGAAAATATGTACCAAGCGGGAAACAGCATATCTGTCTAATTCATCTTTCCTCACCTTCATGTATTTTGAAAAAGACTGTGAACCATCCGGCAAAATCACTTCGTAGAAGTTTGCATAAATCACCCTGTGCGAAAGTATATGTTTCACATCCCGATAGAGAAGGCGAATGACAGGAGATTCTCCCAAACAAAAAAGATCACGCAGTTGGTCTAAAGCAAAAAAATCTTCTTCCGTAAGTGAACAAGAGGTTTCAATTAAAGGCAATTCGAACAAGTTTTTCCAAATATCATTACCGGTGCGTTTATGAATAAAAGTAAAGTCGCCCATACTCACATACATATAATTAAAGTAGCGATTGCTCGTTTTCGTCTTATGCTGTTTCACCGGTAAAAGCTCGACCTGCCCTTTTGATAAAGCAACACAACTATCAGATAACGGACAACGGGCACAGTCTGGAGCAGAAGGAGTACATTGGATAGCGCCAAAATCCATAATTGCCTGATTGTAAAGAGCAGGACGTTTTTTATCTAACAGATCAGCAGCAAAAGCAGCAAAAAGTTTCTTGCCTTGTGTAGAATCAATAGGTGTTTCAATGCCTAGATAGCGCGACAACACCCGATAAACATTGCCATCTACCACCGCACAAGGCATATTATAAGCAAAAGAACAGATTGCAGCTGCTGTATATTCCCCGACTCCCTTTAAAGCCAACACTCCGGCATAAGTGTCAGGGAAAACACCATTTATACTTTTAGCGGCAGCATGCAGATTGCGAGCACGAGAATAATAGCCCAACCCTTGCCAATATTTTAGAACTTCATCTTCATCAGCTTTAGCCAAAATGCCAACAGAAGGAAAACGCTCAATAAATCGAAGAAAATAATTATATCCTTGCGCCACTCTTGTTTGTTGCAAGATTATCTCTGAAATCCAGATTTTATACGGGTCTGTGGTATTTCTCCACGGAAGGTCTCGCTTGCACGTTTCGTACCAACTTATTAACCTATTACTAAATTGACTATTCATTTGTTCTTTAAAAGTAGTATAAATTGTGAAAACAAAAGTAGCTATTTTTAGCCGGAAACAAGCTATGGGTAATCAACAAACGGACTTTTTTAGAAAAATGTTCAGCAGATATTTTTTTAGCAACCTAAAAACCTATATATTTGCATTCCCAAAAATCCGGAGAGGAGTCCACGATGGAATATAGTAATAATATTTTTTTAAGAAAAAAATGACTAAGGCAGATATTGTAAACGAGATCGCGAAGAATACCGGTATTGATAAAACAACAGTTCTCATAACGATTGAAGCGTTTATGGAATCAGTAAAAGTTTCTTTGGTAAAAGAGGAGAATGTCTATCTTCGGGGATTTGGAAGTTTTGTCGTGAAGAAAAGAGCAAAAAAAACGGCCCGTAACATCTCAAAAAATACTACGATCATCATTCCGGAACACAATATACCGGCATTCAGACCTGCAAAAGAATTATCTATTGCAGTAAAAAAATAGCAATTAATAAGAGTATTAACCTAATAAAATGTAGAAGCTATGCCAAGCGGAAAAAAGAAGAAAAGACATAAAATGTCTACGCACAAGCGTAAGAAAAGACTAAGAAAGAACAGACATAAAAGCAAAAAATGATTTTTTAGTCTGCTGGACAGAAATAAAGAACAAACTTGTAAAGCTAATGTCTTTCAAGTTTGTTCTTTGTTTAAAGGCACTAATCATGAACAAATAATTAATTTAAACGTTCATTTTTAAATAAATAATACAGGAAACAGTAGTGACAAGCGAATTAGTAGTAGACGTACAGCCCAAAGAAGTATCTATAGCCTTACTTGAAGATAAAAGTTTGGTTGAACTTCAAAGCGAAGGAAGAAATATATCTTTCTCTGTGGGCAATATGTATTTAGGCCGCATTAAGAAATTAATGCCGGGACTAAATGCCTGCTTTGTAGATGTTGGTTACGAGAAAGATGCTTTCCTTCATTATTTAGACCTAGGACCTCAATTTAACTCACTCGAAAAGTACGTAAAGCAAACGTTAAGCGACAAAAAAAAGCTTGCTCCAATTACCAAAGCAACCATACTTCCCGATCTCGAAAAAGATGGCACTATAGCCAATCTACTAAAGGTGGGACAAGAAGTAGTGGTGCAAATTGTTAAGGAACCTATCTCAACTAAAGGGCCAAGGCTTACCTCCGAAATTTCGTTCGCAGGAAGATACTTGGTACTAATTCCTTTTAATGATAAGGTTTCTGTATCTCAAAAAATTAAATCGGGAGAAGAACGAGCTCGCCTGAAGCAGTTACTAATGAGCATAAAACCGAAAAATTTCGGGGTGATTGTTCGTACTGTAGCAGAAGGCAAGCGCGTTGCCGAACTCGACGGAGAGCTTAAAGTTCTGTTAAAACATTGGGAAGAGAGCATTACTAAAGTGCAAAAGGCTACCAAGTTTCCAACACTCATTTATGAGGAAACAAGCCGTGCTGTCGCTTTGTTGCGAGATCTGTTTAATCCTTCTTTCGAAAACATCTTCGTTAACAATGAAGCTGTGTATAACGAAATAAGAGATTATGTCGCTTTGATCGCACCTGAACGTGAAAACCTTGTAAAACTATACAAGGGTCAACTCCCTCTTTATGACAATTTCGGTATCACCAAACAAATTAAATCATCATTTGGCAAAACCATTTCTTACAAAAGTGGAGCCTATCTGATCATTGAGCACACCGAGGCGCTTCACGTTGTAGACGTGAACAGCGGTAACCGCACCAAGAATGCTAATGGACAGGAAGGAAACGCTCTTGAAGTTAATCTGGGAGCAGCCGATGAGTTAGCTCGCCAATTGCGATTAAGAGATATGGGTGGTATTATCGTGATTGACTTCATTGATATGAATGAAGCAGAAAATCGTCAAAAGCTTTACGAACGAATGTGTGCCAACATGCAGAAAGACAGGGCGAGACACAACATCTTGCCACTAAGTAAATTCGGACTAATGCAAATTACCCGTCAACGAGTTCGTCCGGCAATGGACGTTAATACTCTTGAGACCTGTCCTACTTGCTTTGGAAAAGGTACCATTAAATCCTCTATCCTCTTTACTGATACTTTAGAGAGTAAAATTGAATATCTGGTCTATAAATTGAAGGTTAAGAAATTCTCATTACACATCCACCCGTACATTGCTGCATACGTAAATCAGGGATTTGTTTCACTGAAACGTAAATGGCAAATGAAGTATGGGCTCGGCATCAAGATCATTCCCAATCAGAAATTAGCTTTCTTGGAATATATATTCTATGATTCCAATGGAGAAGAAATTGATATGAAGGAAGAATTTGAAATTAAATAAAAAGAAGGCTGCCATTGAAAAAATGAGCAGCCTTCTTTTTATTCAATATACAAGAAGACAGCAAAGATGTGTATAAATAAAAACAAATGAACTCTTTTCAAAGGAAGTAGGATATTTCCTCTTTGTCAGCATAAGAATAAACAGAGAATCATTTATATTTGTAATCGGAAAATAAACAGAGAATGAAAATACTATACTACATTTACCAAATTTGTATTGCGCTACCTGTTTTAGTCATACTCACCATTATTACAGCAATAGTGACCACCATCGGTTCGCTATTGGGAGGCGCGCATATTTGGGGATACTATCCCGGCAAAATCTGGTCACAATTGATTTGTCTTTTCTTATTGATATCCGTAAAGGTTCATGGGCGTGAAAAACTACATAAACGGACTTCGTATGTATTTGTACCCAACCATCAGGGAGCTTTCGATATTTTCTTAATCTATGGATTTTTAGGACGGAATTTCAAATGGATGATGAAAAAGAGTTTAAGAAAAATTCCGCTGGTAGGAAAAGCTTGCCAAAGCGCAGGACATATTTTCGTAGATCGATCCGGACCTAAAAAAGTATTAGAAACCATTCATAAGGCTAAAGAATCACTGACAAATGGCGTTTCTCTTGTTGTTTTCCCTGAAGGAGCACGTACTTTTACAGGGCACATGGGGTATTTCAAAAAAGGTGCTTTCCAATTAGCAGATGATTTGCAACTCCCCGTTGTACCAGTAACCATTGACGGCTCTTTTGAAATATTACCGCGTACAGGGAAATGGATTCATCGCCACTGCATGATACTCACCATACATGAGCCAATTTTCCCCAAAAGCAAGGGTCTCGAAAACATCAAAACAACCATGAATGAAGCTTATACCGCTGTAGAGAGTAGTTTGCCGGAAAAATACAAGGGAATGGTACGAAATGAAGATCAGGATTAAAACTTAACTAAGGATGTATAGATGCATTCTGCTCCATGCGATGACGCTCCTCAAGCAACTGCATGTTTTCTTGTGCTTTTGTAAGAAACTCTTTCACCATTTTATTATCTTTGAAAGTTGAAGGTGCATCTTTCACAAGATCTTCTATCTGTGGAGTCATAAGAGGATAAGGCAAATTGCTACAAAGCATCATGAAGACACTTGGTCCAAGAATATTCTCATAATTGTCAGAAATAAACTTCTTAACATATATATTCATCTCATTGGCTAAAGCCTCGCCTTCTTTATTTAGCTCTTCATGAATATCAGATAAGTTCGCTCCATCCATAACCATTCTGGCTTCTTTGCGCTCCAAATCCTCTATTTTAAGATCCATCGCATTCTTTTTATCAATAAACTCATAAAGAGCATTATTCAAAGGTGTACCTTTGGCAGTCATTTGTGTATCATCAATAGAAATAGTGATGGCCCCGCTTTCAAGGACCAGAGGCATAATACTTTCATCATCCATATATAGAGTCACCATCAGAACAGAATCGACAGGGCCTTTCATGGTAAATAAACCATGAATGACTTCCGCAGAATCAATAGAAATCCATTCGCCATTTTGAAGTACTTTCAGGAAAAGTTTTTTCCCATCAAGACTTGTCACGGACGAAGTACCTTCTATTTTATACTTACTTCCACAAGAAGTAAGAGACAAAAGCAGAAATAAAAGAAGAAAGAGTCTATTCACATTCATCCAATTTACATATTACAAGCCATGAATTGGGAGTCACATCTTGATAAAGACGCTAACAACCACAACTCAACGCCTTTCAATGGTTCTGATGACAAAGTTACAATCAAATCCCAATGAAAAGAAACATTTTATTAATATTTAAAATTTGTAAGACTTCTTTCTTTAATAAACCTTATAAACAGCCAAGTCAGACCGTTTTTTTCGATTAGTTTACCTAAATTTGCATATTAGTGCCTTTACAAAGGCAAGATTGAACGTGAAACGAGTGCTATAGATAACCAAATATTAAACAATTATACTAAAATAGATGCTTCACCCCCTTTTGCTCCACTTGCCAAACCAAGATTATAATTCATAAATATATAATTAAATTAAACTCATGAACAAATTTAAACTCTATCTATTAGTGTTAGTCGCCTTAATGGCTTGTTCCGCCAAAGCGGACGAGGGCATGTGGTTACTGCAAATGATGCAGCAACAAAATTCCATTGACATGATGAAGAAACAAGGTTTGAAGCTAAATGCTGCAGACTTGTACAATCCCAACGGTGTATCACTGAAAGATGCAGTCGGCATTTTCGGAAGAGGATGCACGGGAGAAGTTATTTCGGCTGAAGGATTGGTTTTAACGAATCACCACTGTGGCTACGCCTCCATTCAGCAACATAGTTCAGTGGAACATGATTATCTGACCGATGGCTTTTGGGCTACATCCAGAGACAAAGAACTGGTTACACCGGGATTAACCTTCACGTTCATCGAAAGAATAGAAGATATCACCGACATCGTGAATGCCAAAATAGCTGCTAAAGAAATCACTGCAACCCAATCGTTTACCGGCCAATTCTTAAACTCATTGGCACAAGAGCTTTATAGCAAAAGTGACTTGAAAGGGAAAAAAGGCATTGTTCCGCAAGCCTTACCATTCTATGCCGGAAACAAGTTCTATATGTTCTATAAAAAAGTATACTCGGATGTTCGTATGGTTGCAGCTCCCCCTTCGTCAGTAGGAAAGTTTGGTGGTGAAACGGACAACTGGATGTGGCCACGTCATACAGGTGACTTCTCTATGTTCCGCATTTACGCCGATGCAAACGGTGAGCCTGCTGATTACAGTCCCGAGAATATTCCTTTAAAGACAAAAAAACACCTGCCTATCAACATCAAGGGCTTGAAAGAAGGTGATTATGCCATGATCATGGGCTTCCCGGGGAGCACAAGCCGTTACCTTACCGTATCTGAGGTAAAAGAACGTATGGACGCTACCAACTCTCCACGCATTCGCATACGGGGTGTTCGTCAAGACGTGTTGATCAAAGAAATGAACGCCAGCGACAAAGTGCGCATCCAATATGCCAGCAAATATGCCGGTTCATCTAATTATTGGAAGAACTCTATCGGTATGAACAAAGCCATTATAGACAATGATGTGTTAGGAGCTAAAGCTGATCAGGAAAGCAAGTTTGCCGCATTTGCTAAAGAGCAAAACAACGAAGATTACGCTAAAGCTGTGAAAGAAATTGATGAAGCTGTAGCAAAAACATCTCCGCTAAAATACCAACGTACCTGCCTTATCGAAGCATTCTTAAACGGCATCGAATTTGGAATAAATCACACCATGTTCGATAGCATGAAAGAAGCCATCGCAAAAAAGAATACAGCGAAAATAGACTCTTTAAAAGGAGACTTCAAAAAGATTTACGAACGCATCCACAACAAAGATTATGATCACGAAGTAGATCGCAAAGTAGCCAAAGCATTATTCCCACTCTATGCTGAAATGATTCCTGCCGAACAACGTCCGGATATCTACCTCCTCATCGAAAAAGAATATAAAGGAGATTATGCCAGGTTTGTTGATGATATGTATAATAACTCCATCATGGCCAACGAACAAAACTTGGAGAAATTCTTGAAAAAACCTACCGAAAAAGCATTGGATGCTGATCTTTGCAACCGTTACTACCGCTCAGCCTACAATAAGTATCTGGAGTTGAATAAAGAACTTGCTCCTATGGCAGACGAACTCGACTTGGTACACAAGACGTATGTGCGTGGACTCGGTGAAATGAAAGCTCCTGTGCCTTCTTATCCGGATGCCAACTTCACTATCCGTCTGACTTATGGTAACGTGAAGGCTTACAGTCCCAGAGATGCTGTTCACTACAAATATTATACAACCACAAACGGTATTCTCGAAAAAGAAAATCCTGAAGACCGTGAATTTGTAGTACCCGCGAAATTGAAAGAATTGATTGAGAAAAAAGACTTCGGACGCTATGCACTGCCTAACGGTGAAATGCCCGTATGCTTCCTTACAACCAACGACATCACAGGTGGTAACTCAGGTAGCCCTGTTATGAATGAAAATGGTGAATTGATTGGTTGTGCCTTCGATGGTAACTGGGAATCACTAAGCGGTGACATTAACTTCAATAATGAATTGCAACGTTGCATCAATCTGGACATCCGCTACGTGCTTTTCATTCTCGACAAATTGGGCAATTGCGGACATTTGATTAATGAAATGACTATTGTAGAATAAAATGTGAGACAGATCCCTATGATGATGAAGAAGATTCTATTCACCCTAGCCCTCTCTTTTACCGCCTTGTTTCAAGCCACAGCCGACGAAGGCATGTGGATGCTGACCGATCTGAAGCAGCAAAATGCGGCAGCGATGATGGAGTTAGGACTGGAAATTCCTATTGATCAGGTATATAATCCAGACGGCATCTCACTAAAAGATGCCGTGGTTCACTTTGGTGGAGGGTGCACAGCCGAAGTTATTTCGGCTGAGGGCCTTGTTCTCACCAACCACCATTGCGGCTACGGAGCCATACAGCAACAGAGTAGCGTGGAACATGATTACCTGACCAACGGATTCTGGGCAATGAACCGTAGCGAAGAATTGCCTTGCAAAGACCTGACTGTAACTTTCATTGATAAGATTCTTGATGTAACGACTTACGTCAACGAGCAACTCAAGAAAGACGATGATCCCAACGGAACAAACTACTTGTCGCCCAAATATATGGAAAAAGTAGCCGATCGTTTTGCTAAAGAGCAAAAGATAGAAGTTACTCCTGCCACCAAACTTGAACTGAAAGTTTTTTATGGAGGCAACAAGTATTATCTGTTTATTAAAACCATCTATAGTGACATCCGTATGGTAGGCGCCCCTCCTTCGTCTGTAGGTAAGTTTGGTGCTGATACAGACAATTGGATGTGGCCGCGTCACACAGGAGATTTCTCTCTGTTCCGTATCTATGCAGATAAAAATGGTAAGCCGGCAGCATACTCAAAAGAGAACGTGCCATTGCAAGTAAAAAAGCATCTCACCATCAGTCTGGCAGGCGTACAAGAAGGCGATTTTACTTTCGTCATGGGATTTCCGGGACGCAACTGGCGCTATATGATTTCCGATGAAGTGGAAGAGCGCATGCAAACGACTAATTTCATGCGTCATCATGTCCGCCAGGTTCGACAGGAAGCCCTCATGGAACAGATGCAGAAAGATCCGGCTGTGCGCATTCACTATGCCAGCAAATATGCTTCCTCTGCCAATTACTGGAAAAATGCCATTGGCATGAACGAAGGACTTGTTCGTCTGAAAGTGCTCGATACGAAACGTGCGCAACAAGAGCAGCTCCTAGCCCGTGGACAAAAGAAGGGAGATGATTCGTATCAAAAAGCTTTCGATGAAATACGCTCCATCGTAGCCCATCGCCGTGATGCGATGTATCATCAGCAAGCCATTGGCGAAGCCTTGGTCACTGCACTCGACTTCATGCAGATACCTTCAACCAAAGCTCTATCCGAAGCACTGCGACTTAAGAATGATACAACAATAAAAGAAGAAACCGCTAAATTAAAAGAAGATGCCGAGAAATACTTCGCATCCGTTTCTTTTCCTGAAGTGGAACGGATAGTAGGAAAGAAAATGTTGCAAACTTATGCAAGCTACATCCCGGAAGAACAACGAATCAGCATTTTCAGTGCTATAACCAAGCATTTCAAAGGCAATAGCGATGCATTTATCGATGCATGCTTCGCAAGTTCTATCTTCGGTTCAAAAGAGAACTTCGAGAAGTTTATCAGCCGTCCTTCTGTTAAAGCATTAAACAAAGACTGGATGATACTTTTCAAACAATCTATTGCCGAAGGAACATACCAGACAACTCTGGCTATGAAAGAAGCCAACGAAAATTATGATGCAGCTCACAAAGTATGGGTAAAAGGCATGATGGACATGAAACAAGAAGCAGGACAGCCAATCTATCCTGATGCCAATTCCACACTCAGACTTACGTATGGAAAAGTGCTTTCTTATCAACCGGCAGACGGAGTGAAATACGATTATTACACCACCTTGCGAGGCGTAATGGAGAAAGAAGATCCAAAAAACTGGGAGTTCGTAGTACCAGCCAAATTGAAGCAACTCTACGAAGCCAAAGACTTTGGCCGCTATGCCATGAAGAATGGCGAGATGCCGGTCTGCTTCATCGTGAACACCGACAACACTGGAGGAAATTCCGGCAGCCCGGTATTCAACGGCAAAGGTGAACTCATAGGAACCGGCTTTGACCGAAACTATGAAGGTCTTACGGGCGATATCGCATTTCGCCCCTCATCGCAACGAGCCGCTTGCGTAGACATCCGTTATACTCTATTCATTATAGAAAAGTATGCCGGCGCTTCACATATTATCAACGAGTTGACGATTAGTAAATAAATAGCTATCTGAGTGGGGGATTAAACAAAATCCTCCACCAGATACATTTCATCCATCAATTCTTCCATTAGTTCTTGCAAGTTACTGATCGCTTCTTCAGGTGAATCACCATAAGCATTGCATTGCATATTGTTGGACAGCCAAGCAAAATAGCCACCGTCCGATGTACGTTCAAGTACATATTCGTCTCTGTTCAGTTTCATATAGATAAGTATTTAGTAAAATTCGGCAATGTAATTACCGATTGAGAATTCGTTAATGTTTCCAACTCATTTACTATCAAGCGCTCACTGCTGCGAGCCCAATACATAAAATCGCGATTAGGCACATATCCATCCGAGAAGCGAAGTAGCGGTTCTATCTTAAAGGAATCGGAGACAATACCTGCTCCCGCCCTTTGCGCATCATACGCATTACAATCTTGTTCAATGTGTGCAGGTACCATCAATACTGGTTTTCCTAAATACATCGCCTCACAAATAGATTCAAATCCGGCTGTGCTGGCATAAGCACGGCAGCCAGCCATATAAGTTAAGAATTTCACATCATCAATTTGATGAAAATGTAATGTATCGTCCACTTTCGTTACTTCTGCGGCGTCCGATTTATCCCAAAAGAAATGCATAGGCACATCCGGATACAATTCATGAAAGTCATGCACACTATCAGCAAAACCGGAATTCACCATGTAACCATGCACATAGTTACCGCTTTCAGGTTGCAGAGTCGTAATTTCCCTACGGAGCAATGGCGGTACTACAGCCACTTTATTTTCAGCATCCTCCTCCATCTCACGAAACGAAAGAGCCAAGCGCTTCATCGTTCCAATGCTGGTCAGTCGGGTGAAAAAGCGAAGCATAGCCAACTGGGTGCTACTTTTCCGTGGAAACTCAAACTCTTTATGTAGAAACAGATATTGATGACCGATACAAACATAAGGGGCAGAAGGGCGAAAAAGAGCGTATGTGAGTCCGGTTAGTAGTTCGTAGAAGTTGATAACCACTTCTGCCCCTGTATCTTTGATTCTTCGATTAATATAATACATACTTCGTAAATATTCCGGTGTCTTAGCCACATTATAAGCCAAACTCTTCGTCATGCTAGCCCGTTTATTAGCCTGCGTAGGCAAGAAATTAGGACTGACGAAACGTTTCACCGGAGCCTTAATACTTCGATTAAAGAAACCCGGCAAAGTCCGCGACGAACTTTTACCTACAAGCACTTCCACTACTTCGTGCCCGTTACGTAATAACATATCTTCCAGCGTGATGGCCTGAGTAAAATGTCCCCTGCCCTCTCCTTGCACAATAAATAAGAATTTCATGATGCTATCGTTATTTGTAAAGGTTCTTGCGACACCTCTTCCTCCTCAACTTTGTTGAGAAGCATTTGGTCAAAATAGCGTACCGTCCAGTTACCTTCTTCATCTTCGGTCAGTGCAGAAAGTGTTTCCACCCAGTCACCCGAGTTAAGATAATGAATGCCATCATAATACGTATTTGCAGGATGATGAATATGCCCGCAAATCACACCGTTACACTTCTTGGCACGAGCTAGCTGCACCAATTCAGTTTCATAATTGCAAATATAAGAAACGGCTGATTTTACTTTGTTTTTTATTGATTGCGAAAGCGAGTAATAAGGTTTTCCCTGTTTCATTCTGCGGGCATTATAAACCTTGTTGAGCCACAGAAGAAAAGAGTATCCGGTATCTCCAAGCATTGCCAGCCATTTCATTTGTGTAGTGACGGTATCGAATATATCGCCATGTGTAACATAATAACGTTTTCCATGACTTTCGTAAATGCAATCTTTTACAATCTTCACATTATAAAAGTTCAGTGGAGCCAAAGCATCCAGAAAATCATCATGATTACCTCGCACATAGATCACTTCCGTACCAAATTTCTCCATCATCTTCATAATAACCTTGAAAAATTCAGTATGTTTGGGTTTCCATTTGTGCAAACCTGTTTTTTGCAAATGCCAGCCATCAATAATATCACCGTTCAATATCAGTCGATCACAATTTATTGATTTTAAGAAGCTACTTACTTCTTCGGTTTTTGAATGTGGCGACCCCAGATGTATGTCCGAAAGAACCACAGTAGGATAATACGTGCGTAAATGCATAATCTTTTTTATTATTGTTATGCAAAAATCACATTTTAAGATTACAAGATGATGACTATTCCATTACTTTCCTGTGAACAATACTTCAAATTGAACGTTTTTATTTCAAAACAAGATATTTCGTTAGCACCCCAAAAGGGTTGGTCAAATTATTAAAACAATAAATAAGATGGAAAAGTTTGAAGCATTAATAAAATCAAAAAGCCCTGTTCTGGTAGATTTCTTTGCTGAATGGTGTGGCCCTTGTAAGACGATGAAGCCTGTTCTTGAGGAAGTTAAAGAGCAATTAGGAGAGAAAGCACGCATCATAAAAATAGATGTGGATAAGTTTGAAGAGTTAGCTGATAAATACCGAATTCAATCCGTACCAACTTTCATTCTGTTTAAGAATGGAGAATCTCTATGGAGACATTCAGGCATTATTCAGGGCAAAGAACTAAAAGAAGTTATTGAACAATATATTTAAAAAAATGAAAAGATCGTTTATTACATTTATTATTGCCATGGTAGCAGGCTTCTCTTTCGCGGCAGAACATCAAGAGAAAGATCGGGAAAAAGAAAACAAAAAAGATTCTCAAGATGGTGAAGTCGTTGCTATGAACAAAGCCCTATTCATAAGCGAAGTGTTCGACTTTGAAAAATCACCCGAATGGAAATACATTGGCAATAAACCCGCCATCATCGACTTATACGCTGATTGGTGTCCCCCTTGTCGTGCCATTGCCCCCATCATGAAAAGTCTGGCCAAAGAGTATGCCGGTAAAATAGTGATATACAAAGTTAATGTAGATAAAGAAAAAGAACTTGCTTCTTTCTTCCAGGCAACAAGCATTCCACTAGTAGTTTATATTCCGATAAAAGGAGAACCGCAATTCTTTCGCGGAGCAACAGACAAAGCGAAGTATAAGAAAGCGATTGATGAATTCTTACTGAAAACCGAATAAAGAATCACCGTTAAACCCAATAAACCCCATTTATCTCTCATCAATTTCAAGAAAAATAGCACCGGCATTCATCCTGAAGGGGATAGATGCCGGTCTCATTTCAAGTTAGATGTTCTAATTTAGCAGAACAATCAACACAAAGTCCTTTTAAAACATAATTGATGCTTTGCAAGGTAAATCCTTTAGGTAGTTCCACTATAGGAATATGAATATTTTCAAGGCAAAACGTCTTATGGCAACTCTCGCAACAAAAATGAGAATGTAAGTCTTCCACGGCACAAGTACAAGCATTGCCGCAAACCGCATACTTTAATGATCCCGTACCATCATCTATACTGTGTATAAGACGATGGGAAAGGAAGAGGGTAATGGTGCGAAAGATCGTTGATTTGTCTACAGTATCCAATAGGTTCTCCAGGTCGAGCAGAGAAACTGCTCGCTCTGACTGCATCATCGTTTTTAAGATCAGTATCCTTATGGAAGTCGGCTTTATATTCCTCTTCGCCAACTTATCCAAAGATTCATTATTTTCCATACACCTTTATTTTATCATTTTTTGTATTCGCACAGCGTTCATTATTGCAATCAACGCGACACCTACATCGGCAAAAACAGCCTCCCATAAAGTCGCCAACCCACCGGCACCTAATATCATCACAAGTAACTTTACTCCAAATGCCAATGAGATGTTTTGCCTTATAATTCGCCGGGTAATCCGTCCTATTTCAATAGCTGTAGCAACCTTTGAAGGCTGATCTGTCTGTATGACAACATCTGCCGTTTCAATAGCTGCGTCACTACCTAATCCTCCCATTGCAATCCCTACATTACTTAAAGCGAGCACCGGAGCGTCGTTCATTCCATCGCCCACGAAAGCTATTTTGTTTTCTTTATTCCGTTTTAATTCTTCGATATGCTTTACTTTTCCTTCAGGCAACAAATCACCGTAGGCCTGCGTTATTCCTAGCTTGCTGGCAAAGTTAGTAACAATACTCTGCTTGTCGCCCGACAATATCTGAATATTTTGAATGTTTAATGCTTTCAGTCTTCTTATTGCCTCCAAAGCATCCTCTTTCAATTCATCAGCCAGCAATACATACCCCACATATTTGTTACCGATTGCGCAAACGACTATCGTTTCTGCAATAGAAAGTAGTTCTGAAGGAAATGTAACATGAAACTTCAACAGCAGTCGTGTATTCCCTACTAGCACTCTATCATTGTTTATTTCAGCCTTTAAACCGTGTCCTGCTATTTCTTCCACATTACTTGTAGGTACAAATTCGATATACTGCTCTTCGGCATAATGAACAATGGCTTTTGCTATCGGGTGTGTGCTCTTACTTTCCACCGAAGCGATTAATCGTATTAATTCCTTTTGGGAAATATCAGAAGTACATTGGCACGATTGCACTTCAAATGTTCCTTTCGTAAGCGTTCCTGTTTTGTCGAACACCACCGTATTTATTTTCGTAATAGCATCCAAATAATTGCCTCCTTTAAATAAAATGCCCAAACGTGAAGCAGCACCAATACCGCCGAAATATCCTAATGGGATACTGATAACCAATGCACATGGGCAAGAGATAACAAGAAAGACCAATGCTTTGTACAACCAATCATTGAATAGAAAACCGAACTGGAGATTTATAAATGAATAGATGAACGGTATTAAAACAATTAGTAGCGCCAACCCGATAACGATAGGTGTATAAATACGGGCAAACTTTCGGATAAAAAGTTCTGCCGGTGCTTTTCGTTCAGAAGCATCTTGCACTAATTCCAGAATGCGCGCCAAAGTACTCTTATCAAAAGATTTCGTTACTTTGATGCGAATAACATTATCAGTCACAATTATGCCGGCAAGTACCTCCTCGCTACACCGAATCTTCCGTGGCACACTTTCACCCGTTAATGCGGCTGTGTTGAAAGTGGCAGCTTCACTGAGCATCGTTCCGTCTAATGGCACACGCTCTCCCGCTTTGATTTCTATTGTCTCGCCCACTTGCACCCGTCTAGGCGTTTCAGAGATGAGCCTACCTTCTCTAACTACCATTGCCTTTTCAGGTCTGACGTCCAATAGATCACTAATATTGCGTTTTGCCTTATCTACTGCTCTGCCTTGAAAAAGCTCTCCTATCGAATAAAACAACATGACTGCCACTCCTTCCGGATATTCGCCAATATAAAAAGCTCCGATAGTAGCAACAGACATTAAGGTAAACTCACTAAAGAAATCTTTATGAATGATACTGCCCAATGCTTCTTTCACCACGGGCAGTCCCACAGGGAGATAGGCCAACAGATACCATAGAAAAAAGACATAGCGCTCATGAAAGAAAGCAAAATCCAAAGCGCTCATTGCGATACCGGCTATAAGCATTACCGATGAAAGTAGTATCTTCCAATACTCACTGATAAGAGTAGACTCCTCTTTACTATTTTGTACCTGCACCCATTCATGTCCATGACATTTGCATTGTCCCATATTCGTATCTTTTTTATTTCTGTTGCAAAGATAGCGACCAGGGAGTGCAACAAAGTTGCAAAGTTTAAAGAGAGCTTTTATACGAAGAGAGGCGGAAAGAAAAGAAGAGATGCTGCTTCAATTTATCGTTGAAACATTTCAAAATGATCCTTTGCCCAAGAAGTAAGACTATGAATATGGGGCATCAAAGAATGGCCAACTTCAGTCAGGGAATATTCCACACGTGGCGGTACCTCCGGATATACTTTTCGATGAACCAGTTTATCGGCTTCCAAACGTTTCAAGGTAGACGATAACATCTTTTGAGAGATATCAATCATCTCTTTTTGAATCTCGCTAAAACGCAAAGTGCCATTCGTATCTAATATATATAATATCAACATTGACCATTTATCACCAAAGCGATCAACCACATGCCGAATCGGACAATGTGAATATTCAATTGGAAGCTCTTTCATTCTTATTCCATTTTGTAACTGTCTGCAAATCTACAAAACTATCTTTTAGTAACCAACTATGCATTATTAATTAACTAACAATAAGAACAAAGTATGTTAAAGCCTTTTTCGTAAACCTTTGTCGTTCAACAATTGTTACGTACAGGTAAGCGGCTTACTCTTTTGTATCCTCTTGCAAAATATGAATCAGCCCTTTATCTTTGTGTCATAACTGAATAACAAGCAGAGTAACAAATAACTAACAGAATAATGAAATGAAGAAAATTGTATTAATCGGAGCTAGTGGCTTCGTCGGTTCAGCCATTCTAAACGAGGCATTAAACAGGGGACATCAAGTAACAGCAGTGGTTCGTAATCCTGATAAGATTTCGACAAAACATGCTAATCTAACTATCACAAAAGGAGACGTTTCATCGGTAGAAGCGGTTAAAGTTCTTAGTAAAGGTGCTGATGCAGTAATCAGTGCCTACAATCCCGGATGGACAAACCCCGACATCTATGAAGAGACATTAAAGAATTATTCAGCTATCTTGAATGGTGTAAAGGCAGCCGGAGTGAAGCGTTTACTTTGCGTAGGTGGTGCCGGAACATTATTCGTGGCTCCCGGTATCCGTTTGCTGGACGCTGTTGAATTGCCCGAGGCGATTATGCCGGCAGTGAAGTCATTGGGTAAATTCTATTTGGAAGTCCTTTCTTCAGAGAAAGAGATTGACTGGGTGTTCTTCTCACCGGCCGGCAACATTGCTCCGGGCGAACGCACAGGTAAGTTCCGTTTAGGCAAAGATGATTTGATTGTAGATGCCGAAGGTAAGAGTAACATTTCAGTAGAAGATTATGCTGTCGCTATGATCGACGAATTAGAAGTTCCGGCCCATCATCAGGAACGTTTCACTATCGGATACTAAATATTCTTCTCAGACACTGCTCATTCTTTCTTCTGAATGAGCAGTACATCCGCCTATTTTCTTCCTCTCTGAGTATTTCCAGTAAATAATCTCTTCCATCTGTCCATCTCAGTAGCCAAAATGTCCACTTCAACTTACAAGAGAAAAAAGATAGAATGATATTTCATACATTTGCATCAATCAAATGAATGAATATGAGAAGACAAAAAAATAAGAGTATTGTGATGAAGCAGAGAAACATCTTTCTGGGAATCATCATCTCTGTTGGAATGACTATCCTAGCCTCTTCCTCCCGCTTTATAGCAACAGATGCACTGCCAGGCAACATCATCAGCGCAGCATTGTATTCATTCCTTTTTTCGATGGTAGTGTGGTTCTCACATCTATACCTCTTCAACAATCGTACTTTCAGCCAACTAATAAAGAACACGTTTTGGCGCAGTTTTGTCAGTATCCTCATCGTTGCACTCTTCTCCTATCTATTCTGTGACAGATTTTTATATGAGATTATCAGAAATGTTGATCATATTGACGAATCGCCTATCCTAAGCAAAAGGCCAGGTATCCTGTTTGCACGAAACATCCTTCGAAGTACCATTTACTATTTCATTCTCTTTTTTCAGCTAGCCGTAGAAGAAAAAAAGAACAACGAATTAGAAATTCAACAACTGAGACAGGCGCAACTCGAAGCCAAGATATCCTCATTGAAAGAACAACTAAGTCCTCACTTCCTGTTCAACACGCTCAATACGCTTTCTACTCTAACCAAAGAAAAAGAAGCACAACATTTTATCGCCGAATTGGCAAATGTCTATCGATACGTGTTGCAATACAAGAATAGAGATTTGGTTCCATTAAAACAAGAATTAGCCTTTATGGATTCCTATTGGTATATTTTGAAAATGAGATTTGAAAACGCTATCCATCTGAATGTGGAGATTGACGAAGAGATCGCAGATTCGGTTATCCCTCCCCTTACACTTCAGATATTGATAGAAAACACAGTGAAGCATAATATTGCCAGCCCTCAAAGGCCATTAAACGTCAATATCTACCATGACGCACAATACCTCATTGTAGAGAACAACCTGCAACTTCGAAAGTCTGAAATGCCATCTACCGGAGAAGGATTAAGCAACATTATGCAGCAATACAATATTCTGTTTGATCGAAACATTGAAATAAAAAATGAAGCGGAAACATTTAGCGTAAGACTGCCCATTATAAAGAAATCGAATTCACCCATTGTTTAATTTACTAAAAATAAGAAAGAATATGAAAGCAAATTTTAATCGCACAATCGCAACAAGCATCCTATTTGTTGCTTGTTTACTATTCACTGTCGAAACCTATTCGCAGTCTGTCGAGAGTAAAGCTACATCAGAGCAACGTGCAAAGAAAATGACAGATAAGATGAAAGAAGCTCTTTCATTGACTGATGCACAATATCAACCGATTTATGAGATTAATCTCAAATATGCAAAGACCAATGAGCAACTAAAGAACAGCGACGACAGCAAAATGACTAAGTTCAGAAATTTTAAGACCACACAAGAAGCCAAAGCCAAAGAAATGAAGGCCGTTTTAACGAGTGATCAGTATAAAGAATACGAAAAGCTGGCAGATGAGATAAAAGCTCAGCTAAAAGAAGGTTACAAGAATCGCAAGAAATAAAAAGTCTCTGTTATGAATGTTTTGATTATAGAAGATGAGATAAAAGCCGCACGCAAGCTGAGCGATTTAATCACTGAAGTGGACGATAGCATTCGCATCATTGAGGTGCTCGGCTCCGTGGAAGAAAGCATTAAGTGGTTCCGTGAACACCCATCGCCCGATTTGATCTTTTCGGATATACAGCTTTCCGACGGATTATGCTTTGACATCTATAAAGAGGCAACGGTAAGTAGCCCCATCATTTTCTGCACTGCGTTTGATGAATATCTCGTCCATGCCTTCGAGACCAACGCTGTCAGCTATCTCTTAAAACCTATAACGAAGGAACAAGTGGAAAAAGCATTGGAGAAATATCAGTCACTGAAACAAGTTTTTCAATCCGATAATAAAGGACAGAACAAAAGCATCAGTGACATCATTACTTACTTCTCTGATGCTCAGAAGTACAAGTCATCTCTCATCGTGAATCACGGAGAGAAGATTATACCGCTCAAGACAGCCGACATTGCCTTCATCCATCTGCAGTCTCATTCTACAATAATCACAACTCATAACAAGCAACAATATTTCTATTCATCATCTTTAGATTATCTGGAAGGTTTGCTAAACCCGGCCATCTTTTTCCGGGCAAACCGCCAGTTCATCATCAACCGAAATGCCGTAGCAAATGCTGAGCATTACTTCAATCGCAAACTCATTGTCAAGTTACTTATTCCAACTCCGGAAAGAATAATGATTAGCAAACTAAAAGCTTCAGAGTTTATGCTTTGGCTTGAGCAATAGAATCCTATCAATCATACATTTTAAACTAAAATCTTATGAAGAAGTTAAGCATATTATTACTATTCTTCACTCTTTCTGCATGCTCCGAAGCCGAAGAAGGGAGTACATCTGAAGAGGATAATGAAGACTATGTTACTGAAATACAGGGCCCGATTCCTGCTCCGGCATCAGGTTACGGTAGTCTGGGAAGTTACACCGTAGCTAAAGTGACTTTCCCAAGTCCATTGTATTCGGGCAGAAATGTAGAGATATTCTACCCCAAAGAGATCACAACTCCAAGACCTGTCATCTTCTTCCTCCATCCTTATGGTGGAGAAAGGAGTGTATATAACATCGGCCTTTTCAACTTTATCACTAGAAGAGGATATGTAGTCGTATTTGCTCCATATCCCACATTCGACGTAAGCATAGACGAAAGGTATAACATTTTATGGGAAAGCTTTGTGAAAGCAGTTGAAAGCTATCCGAATCTGATAGATAGCAGCAGAGTTGGTTTCATGGGTCACTCTTTTGGAGGAGGAGCAGCCATTTCGCTAGCCTACAAAGGTTTCGTGGAAAAGAAATGGGGAGAGAACGGACGGTTCATCTTCACAATGGCTCCTTGGTATTCTTACAACATCACTCAAGAGCAACTCCAAGACTTTCCGACAAATACAAAAATGATCAGCCAGATATATGATGATGACACAGTAAATGATCACCGAATGGCGATCGACATTTACAACAACATCAACATTGCAGACGAAGATAAAGATTTCATTTTAGTGAAAAGTACCGTACTACCTAGTTATACTTATGTTGCCGATCATGGAATGCCCAACAGCCGGAAAGCTTATGATGCATACGATTTTTATGCTATTTATCGTTTATTGGATGCTATGACTGACTATGTGTTCAACAATAATCAAGCAGCTAAGAACACTGCCTTGGGCAATGGTTCAGCCGAACAGATAACAATGCCCAGCTATAAGGGACAAGCGTTAGCTCCTTTGGAAGTAACAGATCATCCAACACCCAAATACGATGAAAGCAAATACGAATTCCAATATGGAGATACGTTGAACCCACGAAGAGAATAAGTTGATCTTAACTATTCCTTATGGAAGCGACGTAACTAGTCTCCTCTTCTCACAGGTGCAACAATCCAACTTAATAGGTAGGTTAGCTATAAAAGACAGTATAACTAAGTTATTTTAAAACAACAGGGAAAACGCATTATAAATCTTGCATGAGTAATTCCAATAAAAAATGATGATCCCATCCTGCGACCTTTCTTTTTCTATTGATAGGTTTCTTGGTGGGGTTTTGTTTTAGGATTCCTAATGCG
>Ga0316602_10000100_pt1 | contig 88421 bp, 80 predicted proteins | sample OWC_soil_day10_C_FD_203103 | JGI IMG/M metagenome (GOLD analysis project Ga0316602, IMG submission 203103) | Wetland soil microbial communities from Old Woman Creek delta, Ohio, United States - OWC_soil_day10_CT | ecosystem: Environmental > Terrestrial > Soil > Wetlands | place: USA: Ohio...
CCACCCTCTGGAACTACGCGGGCATCGTCCGCACCCAGGCCCGCCTCCAGCGGGCCCACAGCGACATGGGCTACCTCTACCACCGCATCGAGGCCTTCTACCGGGAGGCCCCCCTGTCCCGCAAGCTCCTGGAACTCCGCAACGGGGCCATCTGCGCGCGACTAATCCTGAAGGCCGCCCTGCAGAATCCCGTGTCGAGAGGGTGCCACTACCGGGTGAACTGAAAGATTCCCAACCAAGACTCCAAGGCTCCAAGAAAAGCATTTCTTGTCTTTCCTTGCCTTTCCTTCGTGTCTTGGTGGCTTAGTGGTGGAATTGCCTTTTTCAGTGCGGCAGATGGCTCGGTGCCGCGCCCACCCTCACCTTGAGGGCCGCCTGCCGTTCCTGAATGATGGCCTGGGCGATCTGCTTCACCCTCAGCCAGAGCCACTTCCCGGTGGGGCTGCCGGTCCGGTAGTCGGCGGGGCCGAAATGGTCGATGCGGCCATCGCGCCGCAACCGTTCCACCTGCTCCAGGCTCAGGTCATTGGTGTCGTCATAGACTGCGTACGCGGTGCCCCGGTTCTGGCGCATGACCGAGAAGGCCGGAACATCGCTGGGGCCATCGGCGATGTAGATCATGTGCTCAAAGGGCACCCGCCGGTCCTCAGGACGCATGGTGGAGTTCACATCGATGCTGGCGGTCTTGTTTCCGCCCTTGTTGATCTCGAATAGGGCCCGGGTCTTGCTCGTGTTGTCGTAGGCCACGGCGATCTGGGAAATGCCGGTCGCCGGGAAGAGGGAACGCTGGGCCGAGGGCTCATCCAAGGCGATGGTGACATCGGGATCGAAGTGGGGGGGAGCCGGGTTCTCGATGAACTCTGAAGCCCAGATGCCATCCACGTAGGGACGGATGGAACTGCCTTCGATCATCTCCCGAAGCCCTGTGGAAACGATGTAGTGCTCGAGCTTGAGCTCGAATCGCGCCGCATCCGGCAGGCTGGCGAGCTGATCTTTGAGGTAGGGAAAGAGTTCCGGCAGGCCGGGGTGGAACTTGATCTGGGCACCCAATTCCCGGAGCCTGGCATTGGTGAGGCCGGGCATCTGGCCGTGCTGGACATAGGTCAGGAGATGGTTCAGGTAGGCATTGTCGGAGCTGACGTTGACACCATGGCAGCGGTAGTAGGCCGGAAGGGCGTTGACCTCCCGCCAGAACTGGGCGCCATCCACCGAGTATTCCGCGAAGATGGGATCCTGCATATAGCCAGGTATTAATGTTTTATCAAAATCCCATACCAGGGCGATGACGTTCTGGGGATGCAGGGGCGTGGTCATGATACAAGAGTGCTACCACCCTCCTCGCATGGGAAGGGCTGAATAACTCCGCCCGTTCCCGGCGCATTCTCGGTGTCATCCCATGGCCAAGCCTTCCATCCCCCCCCAGCAGATCCAGGATGATCAATCCGTCAAAGAGCGGCTCCTGACGGCGGGTCTCGAGTGCCTGGCCACCCTGGGTGGCCACAAGGCCAGCGTCAAGCAGATTGCCGCCATGGCAGGGGTTAACCATGGACTGGTCCACTATTACTTCGGCAGCAAGGAGAACCTGATCGTGGCCCTCTTCCAGCGCATGGCCGAAGGACAGCGCAAGGCCCTGGAGCAGATCCAAAACCCCAGGGACCTCCAGGCCATGCTGGCCCGCCACGCCCTCCCCAACGCCCGATTGATCCTGGAGTTCAATCTCCTGGCACGGGAAATGCCGGAATTGAGGGCCGTGCTCCGTGAAGAACTGAAAGGCCTGGCCAAGCTCTCAGCCGATCGCATGGCCAAGGGCGATCTCCGGGATGGCTGGCTCTTGTCTTCGGCCGTTGTCGGCCTGGCACTCCACGCCCCGGACATGGACGAAATCGATATGGACTACATGGCCCGCCGCATCATGGAGTGGCTGAACCGGGACTGAGAAACAGGAAGCAGATCGCGCCAGGCATACCCTCCTTCCCAGACCCAAGGGAAGGGAAAGGGTATGAGCCTCTGCCTATTCGCCATATGCCGCAATTTTGCCCGAAATCACCGAATACGGCATCCATATCGCGATATATGACAAAAATCGACCGATCAAGGACGCCAAAACCCTAACGGGATACTCCTTAAAGGGTGGCACCTTTCTTGCCTTTTTGTGGTACTTCCCGTACCGCCCTTTGGGCACATCCAGACCGCCTCCCCGCAAAGAGCGGTCCCCCATACTCATCCCATCCATATGGGACTAGGAGGAAATCCGTGAATAAACTTCACTTCACATCCGTCCTGGCTGCAGCCCTAGCCATCACAGGCATCGGCTGCGAAAAAAAGCCAACCAAGGAAATCAAAATCGGCTTTGTCCAGGCCCAATCCGGCATGTTCGCCTCCTTCGGCCAGGGTGGACTCTTCGGTGTCCAGGCCGCCATCGATGACATCAACAAGCTGGGCGGCGTCAAGGTGGGCGATACCCGCCTCCCCCTCAAACTGGTGGCGGTGGACAACGAAAGCGACCCCAACAAGGCTGGTGCCCTCGCCGAGAGCCTGATCAACCAGGACCACGTCCAGTTCATCGTCACGGGCGATGAACCCCCACCCATGCACGCCGGGGTCTCCCAGATGGCCGACCGCTACAAGGTCCCCTACATCACCTCTTGCGGCGTCCTGGAACCCTGGATGGGCATGCGGAATGAAACCCCCACCAAGTGGCAATACACCTGGTCGACGGGCACCCTTTCCATCAATACCCCGGCTAAGCCCGGCGATTTCCGGGCCAAGCCGGGCTATACCGTCATGGATACCTGGATGACCGTATTGAATCAATACGCCCCCCAGACCAACAGAAAGGTCGGCATCATCGCCTCCGATGAACCCGATGGCCGCGGCTGGTATACCCTCTTTGGCCCCGCACTTCAGAAGCTGGGCTATGAGGTGGTGGGCTTGGACAAGAACCTGGGCCTGATGTCCATGGAGACCACCGACTTCTCCTCCGTGGTGCAGGCCTGGAAGGCGGCCAATGTCGAGATTCTTTGGGGCAACTGTCCTGCGCCTTTCTTTGGCACCGTCTGGAAGCAGGCGAAGGCCATGGGTTTCAATCCCAAGATCGTCTCCATCGGGCGCGGCGCCCTCTACCTGGACGACGTGAAGGCCTGGGGCGGTGAACTGCCTCTGGGCGTGGGGACTGAAGTCTGGTGGGAGCCCTCCATCAAGGGAGCCCCGGGCATCGGCGGCACCACCCCCCAATCCCTGGCCGAGCGCTGGGTCAAGGAGACCAAGCGCCCCGTCTATCCCAGCATCGGCCCCGGCTACGCGGGCATCCAGGTCCTGGTGGACGCCATCGAGCGGGCTGGTTCCATCGACCCCGAGAAGGTGAACGCCGCCCTGGCCACCACCGACCTCGCCACCCTGCGCCACCGGGTCAAGTTCGACGAGAACCACTTCAGCCAGTGCCCCGCGGTCTTTGGCCAGTGGCAGAAGTCCAACAACCCCAACCAGCCCTGGGAACTGAAAGTCATCCACTCGGACCATGACTTCTGGCCCACCACCGGCAAGGCGCTCTTCCCCGTACCGACCAAATAGTCCCCACCCATCGAAAGCAGACCCGAACGCCGTACCCGAAGCCTCGGGCACGGCGTTCGTTTGAGCCACGGGATCACGGATGATGGAGTGAAGAGGCTACACTAGCCTTTCCATGAGACGCCATTGATGCAAACCGCCCCACTCCCTCCTGAAGACACCAAATCGGAAGACAGCGCCGGAAACAAGATCCGGGTCGTCAGCAGGGCCATCGACGTTCTGACGGCTCTGAGCAACCACCCTGACGGCCTTTCCCTGCGGGAGATCGCCAACTACGTCAAGCTTCCCCGTTCCACCGTCCAAAGGATCGTGGAGACCCTCGAAGAAGCCAACCTCGTCATCGCGGCCAGCACCGCCAGCGGATACCGCCTGGGCCCCACCATCGGGCTTTTTGCGGCCTCCATGCGTCCCTTCGACCTGACCAAGATTGCCCGCCCCATCCTCATGGAGCTTGCCCAAAGGACGAACGAGACCATCAACCTCGCCGTCCTGGCCCATGGCAAAGCCGTCATCGTGGATCAGATCCCCGGCACCTTCCCCATCAAATTCATCGGCACCCTGGGCACCTCGCTGCCCCTGCATGCGACCGCAAGCGGCAAGGCGCTCCTCGCGGCCCTGCCCGAGGATGAGCTCGCCCATCTCCGCCCCCACCTTCAGTTGGACGGACTGACCCGGAACACCCTGGTCACCTGGGAAGACCTGCTGGCAGAGCTGAGCGACATCCGCAGGGATGGCATCGCCGTCGAAAACGAAGAGTACCTGGTGGGTTTCAGTGGCATCGCCCTGCCCCTCCGAGGCCCCAACGGCGAGCTTGGATCCTTGGGCATCCCTGTTGCAACGGAGCGATTCAGAGCCGCGCGGGAGTCGCTCATCGACATCCTGCAGACCTGCAGTCTGCCCCTGCGCTAGACCCAGGGTTCCGCCGCAGGCATCAAGCCAGGCCGGATAAGACGCGCTAGGCACTCATTTGCCCCATCAGGCATGCCTTCGGCCTATCCGGCGAACTCTCTATCTCCCGTCCAGGAAGGATCAACCCACCGGGGACCAATCGCTTAAAACCTCAGACAGGGATCGCCTCCCTATACCCGCATTTTTTCGGTACGATTCGTACCGCCTGCTGGTATACCATTTCTCAAGCGCTTATGCCCCCTGCCACATGCACCCTCCTTTTCCATGAGGAACCCCAATGAGCACACCGCAAGAACTTCTCACGGAACGCCAGACCCGCCTCAGGAAGGCCCTCGCCCTGGAGAAGGTCGATCGCACGCCGATCATCCTCCAGGCCAACTCCTTCTGCGCCTCCCACATGGGGGTCAGCCTGGCCGACTTCTGCAAGAACTTCCAGTTCTCCCACGAGATCATGCTCCGATCCATCAAGGAGCTGGGAGATGTGGACGGCTTCAACGCCGCCTTCTCCGAAGGGGCTCTGTTCCCCCTGATCTTCATGTCCAAGGTCAAGCTTCCGGGCCGGGAGCTTGGCCCCGATGAGCTATGGCAGCTCGACGAATCAGAAATGATGACCCCTGAGGACTACGACACCATCATCAACAAAGGCTGGAGCGCCTTCAAGGCGGACTACCTCAGGAACCGCCTGGGGGTGGATGTCGATGACCTGCTGAAGCAGCTGGAATGCGTGCCCAGCGCCGTGAAGAACTTCAACGACGCAGGCTACCTGGTGTACTCCGAGTTGGTGGCCACCTCCGTCAACGAGTACTTCGGGGGCGGTCGCTCCATGGCCAAGTACATGACGGACCTCTACCGCATGCCCGACAAGGTGGAGGCCGCCACGGACGTGGTGCTGGCCGAGCAGCTGGAGGAGATGCGCCAACAGATCCGCGCCATCAAGCCCACAGTGGTCTTCGTGTCCCCGGCCCGGGGCGCCAGCCAGTTCTACCGTCCCAAGTTCTGGGACCGCTTCGTCTGGAAGTACGTCAAGGCCACCGCGGATATGATCATCGAGGAAGGTGCGGTCTGCAACATCCACGCAGACGCTGACTGGGAGCGGGACCTCAGCCGCTTCCGGGACTTCCCCAAGGGCAAGATCGTCTTCGAGACGGACGGCGGCACCGACATTTACAAGATCAAGGAGGCCATCGGGGACCGGGTCTGCATCAAGGGCGACGTGCCCGCCACCCTGCTGGTCCTGGGCACCCCAGACGAGGTCTACAACTACAGCTGCAAGCTCATCAAGGACATGGGCGAGGGCTTCATCCTTTCCTCTGGCTGCTCCGTTCCCCCCAACGCCAAGCTGGAGAACATGAAGGCCATGATTGCTGCGGCCACGGGCAAGTAGGTTCAGTTGTGCAATGAAAAGCGCGGCCCAAGGGCCGCGCTTTTCGTGGTGGAAATGGCCCTAACGGGAGGCTGCGATGGCGGCATCCAGCTTGTCGAGGGCATTCTCCAGGGCCTTCTCACCCTGGGCAATCTCGGTGCGGATCTCCTTCTGGGCCTGCTGCTGCATGACCCGCTCCATGGTCTCCTTGCTCATGACCAAATGGCAGTAGAGGTTGCCGTCGGTGGGATCCAGCCACCACTCCCGAACCGTCGCCCCCTGGATCTCCTGGTCCACGACATTCCGGGTGACATTCTCGATGACCCGCTGCATCACGTCGTTCTTGATGGGCTTCCCCCCCTTCTGACCGGGGTTGGAGGAGGCCGTGGTCACTTGCTGGTTCAGCTGGCTGAACATGTTCTGGACCCGGACCTTCATTTGCCCCGCCAGCTTGGCACGGGCATCCGCGAGGGCGGTGGCCCGCTGCATGGCCTTGTCCCCCATGGGGTTGGACTGGGCAATGCCCACATCCGCAAGACCATCCGGGATATTGGGATTGTCCACCCAGGAGGGGGCGGCCTTGGCCGCAGTGGTGGTCACGGGTACCGCCTCGGGGGCCTTTTCCCCGCAGGCAATGCCAAGGGCCAATACCGTCACGCTGGAGGCAAGAGCCAGTTTGAGGTTCATGGATGCTCCTTCACTATGGATGGGAACGGGAATGCTAGCGGGAAGCGGCGACCACTTCCACGATCTGCCCAGGTTTGACACTGTTGGGAGCTGCGCCCTCGACCACCACGACGGAGGTCTCTTCGTCGAGCGACTTTACCCGGTAGGTGGCCAGCACCACCTTCTTGCCACGAATGGTCTTCCCCGTGACAGGGTGCACGATGTCTTCCTCACGACGACAGACCTGAACCCTGCCATCGGCCTTCAGACCGTGGCTGCTGCCGAGATCGATCAGGAGTTCGCTGGGAGAGTAGACTTTAATGACATATCCGGTCTGGGCTGCCACCGCAGACCCTCTCACCTTGGCCTCCAGGTTGGCCTCCATCTTGTCGGTGGCTTCCTTGGCAGACTTGCCGCGGTTCATCGTTCGGGCCTCCCCGGAGGCGTCAAAGGCCTGCTCAATCTTGCCGGTGGCCACGTCCACCATGCGCAGGGATACCTTGATGTTGGCTTGCCAGAACTGCGTTTCGGAACTGTCCGCCACCTCGTTCTTGTTCTTGAATCCGAGCTTGGCCAGACCGGCGCCCAGGGCGAGCTTGGTTCCGGAAACCTCCCTGGAGGCGCTGTTGTCAGCCTTGCAGGAGCCCACGATCACGTATTTCACGCCCAGCTGCTTTCCTAGCGCAACGGCAGTGGCATCATCCACCAGCCCCGAGCTCTGGAACTTGCCCTCCTGGAGGAGTGCACCAATCTGGGAGCGCTCGACCATGGTGAAACGCCGGGTATTCAGGAAGGCTGAGGTGACGGCGTTGTTGATCTGATCCTGGTCCACCAGGAAGTTGTTGCTGATGGTACCTCTGAGGGGAAGGACAGCCAGGCTGGGTTCTCCAGCAGAGAAGCCGGGCACGGCCATCCCCAGGGCACAGAGCAAAGCCCCGGCAATCTTCTTAAACATAGAGTTCTCCTTCTTGAGTCGGGTGGAAAGCTGTTGCCTAGGAACGACATGAATAGGTTCGGGCTCAGTCTATACCCCAGGTTCCACCCTCGCAAGCTGAGCCGGGATGGGATTTTTTCGACAGAAAGGCCCCATCCGGCCCACGACTTCAAACCATGGAAGTGACACAGTGCTAACCTGGGACGATTCCCGCCAGGAGGCAGCCCATGAAAGCTCTCGCGTTCGCACTGTGCGTCCCCAGCCTGGTCATGGCCCAGAGCCGGATCCAGCCCCCCTGGGTCAACCTGCTGCCCAGCGCCCCAGGGCGGGTCTACGCCGTGGGACTCGCCCCGGTGGCCCCAACGGAAGGGCAGGCGGTCCGCCAGGCTTCCCAGAACGCCCGTGTGGAGGTCATCTCCAGACTGCGGGCCTCGGTCAAGGGTGACACCCACCTGTCCACGCACGCCGTGGTCCAGCGTCAGGGTGGAAGCCCTGCTTCTGGAAGCTCCACCCAGACCCTGAGCCAGGATTCGACGATCCAGACCCAAGCCGTCGAACTGCCGGGCCTGGTGGTTGAGGAGACATGGGTGGACCGGAAGGGTGACACGGCCTACGCCTTGGCCTACCTGGATGTACCCGCCGCCGAAAAGGAACTTCGGAATCGCTTTGAGGCCATGAAGCACGACTTGGCCATTGAGGAAGGGACCAGCGGTGGCCCAAGGGAAAGACTGAAGCGCCTCCAGACCCTCAAGAGCGCTCAGACGGAAATGGACAAACTGGATGATATGGCCGGGCTCATTTCAGCAGGGGGAGCTGACCCTGCCCTTCGCCGTGGGGTAAGAGACCTCAAACTTGCCGTGGACCGCCTTCTGGACCGCCTGCGCAACTCCCTGACCATGTGCGTCGGCGGCGACAAGGACCTGGGCATGGGGGGCGATGTGGCCACCCTGGTGCGCAATGCCGTCCTCAAGCAGGGCCTGGGATGGGCCGAGAGCAATGCCGAATTCACCCTGAACCTCCGGTTCCAGGGAAACCGTCAGGCCTGGGATATCCGCAAGCGTCGTTGGTGGGAATATGACCACAGCGCCGACTTCATCGTGGCCCGGGGAATCCTGGAGATCACCCTGGCGGATCGGGCAGGCACCCAGTACGAATCCACGGTGATCGAAGCCAAGGGCGTGGGTGTCAGCGAATTCCAGGCCGACCAGAGGCTCCTCAAGGACTACAAGGCCAAGCTGGAATCAACCCTGGGCCAATGGCTGGCGGAACTGGTCAACTGATAAAGGAAGGCCCCGGAAACCGGGGCCTTCTCTTCGGAGTGTCCTACACGTGAGCGTCGGTCTTTCGCCGGCAGTCCCCGTGGCCGCAGGGGTACAGGATCTCGAAGGTGTCCATGGCGATCTGGAGCTCTTCGTTGGTGGGCACCACGAGAATGGTGGTCCTGGAGTAGTTGTGGGAAACAATCCCTTCTGACCCACCCATGTGGCCATTCAGGTTGTAGTCCATGACGATGCCCAGGTGCTCCAGGCGGCGGCAGATGCGGGCACGCATCTTGGCGCCCCACTGGCCGATGCCGCCGGTGAAGACCAGGCCGTCCACCTTGACCAGCTCGGCGGCGTAGGCGCCGATGTACTTGCGGACCTTGTGGGCGAAGACCTCAAGGGCCTCCTCGGCATTAGCATTGCCCTCCTGGGCAGCCTTTTCCACGTCGCGAAGATCGTTGGAAACACCGGAGAGTCCCAGCAGGCCGCTCTTCTTGTTGAGAATGCTCTGCAGATCCTTGGAGGAATAGCCCCGATCCTCCAGGAAGCCCAGGATAGAGGGATCGATATCGCCGCTGCGGGTGCCCATCATGACGCCTTCCAGAGGGGTAAAGCCCATGGAGGTGTCAATGGAGCGGCCACTCTCGATGGCGGTGACAGAGGCACCGTTCCCCAGGTGGCAGGTGATCAGGTTGGTGTTCTCGGCGACCCGCTTCATCAAGTTAAGGGCGCGGCCCGCCACGAAGCGGTGACTGGTGCCGTGGAATCCGTAACGGCGGATCCGGTACTTGTCGTAGAACTCCCGGGGCAGACCGTAGAGATAGGCGGCGGGAGGCATGGTCTGGTGGAAGGCGGTATCAAAGACACCGACCTGACCGACATGGGGCAGGAGGCGGGTGATCTCCTCGATGCCGATGATATTGGCGGGGTTATGGAGGGGGGCCAGCTCCACATTCTCCTGAAGGGCCTCCATCACATCATCATTGATGGCCACGGAGCTGGCGAACTTCTCACCACCGTGGACGACCCGATGGCCGACGCCGTGTATGGCAGAGAGGGAATCCACGATGCCGGACTCCTCATCGACCAGAGCCTTGGCCACCAAAGCCATGGCCACGTTGTGATCAGCAATGGGCTGTTCGATGCGGATCTCGCCCCGGGGCGAGGTCTGAGCCAGGAACCCCGAGCAGTCACCGATGCGCTCCACCAGGCCCTTACCAAGGCTTTCCCGCTGAGGCATCTTGAAGACCTCGTATTTGAGGGAAGAACTCCCGCAATTGATCACGAGGATGTATTTTTCCGGATGCTGTGTATCCATGGGTTCCAACCTGAAGAGTTGCGGGCAAATGCCCCGGTTAATGAGATTCCAAAACAAGCGTGATCAAAAATCCAATTCAAGACAAAGCCATGCCCAGCCCAGCTCTGGAGATTTATTGGGCAGAGTTCCTCATCACAGAGGCATACCTCACAGAAGCGTTGCATCCCGCAAAAACCCCCAAGACACTACCTAAAGACGGGGTTATGGGGCGCTTAGTCAACATTTCGGCGTTCAGTCTGGCACTTCGAATCATGTCCATTCTGGTCCCGGCCGAAGGCCTGCCCGGACGCAGATTCGCACAGGGATTACACTATCACCAGGAGAGGTTCCGGTGATCAGGAACCCGAATCCTCCAAGTTGTGACCATGGTAACAGGGGAAACCTGGCCTCTGACCGTCTTTTTTGATATGACCAATCTATCCGGACGGAAAAAAGCGCGTCCCGCTTGACTATCCGCGGATGATATTACGAGCACAGAGCATTAACATTCAGATCGCGGAGTGAATGGGTTTTAAAATATGATATTATTTAATAATAAAAATAGAACCTTCAGCCCCCCTCAATGAGAGCCATCGAGTTCTTTTCCGGCATCGGCGGATGGCGCTATGCCCTTGGCCATCGAGGCACCGTTTCGAGGGCCTTCGATATCAGCCCGGGCGCCAATGCCACCTACGCGCACAACCATGGAGACAGGCCCCTGGATCGCGAAATCGCCACCCTGGATCCGGACCTGATCGCGGGGCTGAAAGCGGACACCTGGCTCATGAGCCCCCCCTGCCAGCCCTTCTGCCGGATGGGGGCCCACCGGGGCCTGGAGGACCTTCGATCCAGGGCCTTCCTGCACCTCATGGATCTGATGACCATACTCCCTCCAGACCACCTGGTACTGGAGAACGTCGTGGGCTTCCTGGGATCGCAGGCTCACGAGCTACTCTGCTCCCGTCTGCGCGCTGAAAAGATGCACTGGCGTGAGTTCCAGCTTTGCCCCACGGGCTTTGGCATACCAAATCTCCGCCCTCGGGTCTACTTGGTGGCTTCCAGGCGCCCACTCCCGGCCCTGCCCCTTCCGGTCCTGACCAGACCTCCACTGGCGGTATTCCTGGATCCCCTTGAGGACTGCAGCCTGTACCTAAGCTCCGAGCAAAGTGCACAACACGGCCCAGGCCTCGCCCTGGTCCGTCCGGAAGACGATATCTCGGCCTGTTTCATCGGGGGCTACGGCAAGCGCTTTGTCGGCAGCGGCCCATTCCTTCGGACCCCACAGGGAATCCGCAGGTTCTCCCCCAGGGAAGTCGCCAGACTGATGGGCCTGCCTTCCGGTTTCGACTTCCCGGAAAGCTTAGGACGCACCCAACGGTACAAGCTGCTGGGAAACGGCCTCAGCATCCCGGTTGCCCAGTGGGTGATCACTCACCTGTTTCCTTGCTGATGGAGAGCAGCAGCCCCAGAGAGGCCAGGGACGCAATCAGACTGGAACTGCCGTAGCTGATGAAGGGTAGTGGAATCCCCTTATTGGGCGCCAGGCTGAGCACCACACTGATGTTCATGAAGGCCTGTACAACCAGGAGCAGGGTGAAGCCCATGGCGCAAAGCCGCAGGAAGGCGTCCCGGCATCGGCGAGCGATGCGGTACCCCCGGATGAGAACCGCCAGGAAGAGGACCAGGACAAGCACCGAACCCACAAATCCGGCCTCTTCACCAATGACGGCATAGATGAAGTCTGTGTGAGCCTCAGGCAGGAAAAAGAGCTTCTGGCGACCCGCTCCCAGCCCAACCCCAAAGAGTCCGCCGTTCCCCACCGCCACGAGGCTCTGGAGGGCCTGATGCCCCTTCCCCAGAGGATCCGCCTCAGGATTGAGAAAGCTGATCACCCGATCCCGACGGTAGGGCGAAGTGACGATGAAGGCCGCTCCCACGGCCCCGAGGACCGGGACGGCCACCGCAAAGATCCAACGGGGTGCGCCCCCCAGGAAGACCACCAGCATGGTGACAAAGACGATGAGAAAGGTCGTGCCGAAGTCCGGCTCCTTCAGGATCAAACCCAGGGGGATGACCAGAATCCCCATCAGGGTTACGAGCTTGGGAATGGCGTCCTGGCGCCGCCCCCAGGCCTCGCGATATTTGACCATCCACCACGATGCAATAAGCACTGCCAGGGGTTTAAAGAGTTCCGAAGGCTGGATGCTCTGGCCCAGGACACGGACCCACCGATGGGCATGATTGACCGCAGGAAAGGCGAAAACCGCCAGCAGGCCCAGGATGGAAACGAAATACAGGATCTGGAGCGGCCGGGGGTGATCCCGAAGGACCGTGAGATCCACCTGGCTCAACGCCAACATCAGGGAGAGCCCAATGAAGCCGCCGATGAGCTGGCGCACCAGGAAGGCCGTGGCGGCGGAGTTGTGCTCCGAGGCCTTGATGGCCGAGGCGGAATAGATCCAGACCATCCCCACCACGATCAACATGAGGGTGAAGAAGAGGAGCAGTCGATCGATGGGGCGGCGGACGTCTGGAGACATGAAGGCTCGGCTTCCGAAGGATGGTGCGCCCAGCAGGACTCGAACCTGCGACCTGCTGCTTAGAAGGCAGCTGCTCTATCCACCTGAGCTATGGGCACCCGGGAATGTTCATTCTGCCATGGATCAGGGCCCGAAGCTCACCCATCCTGCCCTGCCGGGGATCTCGCGCCGGGTGATTTCCGCCGCGGGCGGGCCCTGGGCCAGCAGTTCCGGCAGCCAATCCGCATGGGTCCTGACCCGGACCTCCCGCTCCTTCAGCCCTCGGAGGAAGGCATCGAAGGCCTCCTGGAGGGCACCGCCCTCCACCTCGGTATGCAGGGCGTAGACATTCAGGGCGTCTTCCCGGAGGAGGTCCAGGATCTCGGTGTTCACCTCGACTGGGCCCCGCCCCTCCAGACCCAGCAGCTCGTCCATGGTGGGCAGGGTCGTCGGAATCTGGAGGGTCTTGAGGGTCTGGCCCTCCACGATCGGATAGAAGGCCCGGGTTCCCCGGCAGTCCCCGGCGTAATCCATGCCGTAAGCTTCCTGGAGCTGAAGGGTCGTGTCATTGCAGCGCCAGGCGGGGCTGACCGCCCCCTTGGCGGGAATGCCGAATACATCCTGGAAGGCCCCATGGGCGGAGGCGAACCAGTCCGAGAGCCACTGCCGGGACTTGCGATCCAGGAGGTCGTGGTACTGGACATGGTCCCAGGCGTGGATGGCCACCTCGTGCCCCGCCTCCAGCACACTGCGCATTTCCGAAGCAGCCCGGCGGTGGATGATGGGAGCCGGGAGCAGCACGCCGTACATCATGGTCCGCCAGGTATAGAGCTGCCCGGCGTTGGTGCGGCGCATCTTGGCGAAAAAACCCTTCCGGAAGATCCGGCGGATGGCCTTGCCTGAACTGTCAGGCCCCAGGGAGAAGTAGAAGCTGGCCCGCACTCCGTGGCGATCCAGCAGCCTGAGCAGGTTGGGAATGCCCTGAAGGGTACCATCCAGGGTGTCCACGTCGACCCGAAGGCTGAGGGTCTTCATCGATCGCTGGGTTTGCGCAGCATGTCCGACAGCATGGTCCGCCGGGCCTGGATGAAACGGCGCATCCCTTCACGGGCGGCTCCCTCCATGCTGCCCATGACCACGCCGACCCGGAGGGGAAGGCTCTCGCCCTCCAGAATCTCCATGTGGCGGACTTCCCCGGTGATCTGGAAGGGGATGCCTCCCGGCAGGAAGGTCTCCACATCCAAATGGGCCCGGAGCACCAGGGGGAAGGACTGGGGGAAGCCCAGGCCGATACCGGTTTCCGAAAGATTCAGGAGCTTGGCGGCGTACAGGCGACCCCCGACGCTCACCTGGGCGTCCAGAGCGGGCAACCCGGGAGACGCGACCCGAAGATCCTCAGCGCGATGGCGCTCAAGGATTTCGGTAGGCCAGGACACCCGGACGAGGGGACCCGTTTCAACGGGGGACGAGAGTGGCTCCCCCATGGTGGTGCGAAGGGCATAGCACTCTCCCCCGAGGATGAGGGAAAGGGTCAGCACCGTCCCGGCCGGGGGGTGCTGGTCCCGCCGCTTGGCCCCCTTGAAGAGCAGCCACTTGCCCGGCTCCAGGGAGTGGAGCTGGAGGTCCCCGAGCATCCTGAGGCTTCCGGATTCCCGGAGGCTGGCAGGAGAGGCAACCTTGCCTGCGGCGATCAGCAGGGCATCCAGTTCCATGTTTTCAGCGGCAGGCGAGCTGTCCATAGGGGTCCTCATATTCCGTAGAAAAGGCGTTCAGCGAGATTGGGATGGAGGCGAGCTTCGAGGATCTCGCGGGCGGCCCCAGAATGATCGTAATCCAGGCGGTGGAGCTTGAGCCGCTTCTTCCTCGCGTCGTAGGTCATAAAGGATAGACGGGGATCCCTGTCCCTGGGTTGACCCACCGAACCGGGATTGACCAGGTACCTGCAGCCCGGGCGGAGCTGGAACCATACCCCTGGATCCAGCAGGTAGGGCGTGAGCACACAGGCGGCCTCATCCAGCTCGAAACAGCAGGGAAGATGGGTGTGACCAAAGAAGCAGAGAGGCCCTTCAAAGCCATCGAAGGCCTCCAGGGCATCCTGGGGATGCAGCAGGTAGGCATCCTCATCCAGGGGAGAACCATGGGAGATCACGTAGTCCTCCCCCACGGTCATGGGACCGGCAGGCAGGTTCCGCAGAACCCGGAGGTTCGCCCGGGAGAGGCGCTCCCGGGTCCAATGGGCGGCACCCTTGGCCGGCAGACTGAAGTGCTGGTCAGCCCCCCGCACCGAACAGGCCCGGTCGTGATTGCCCCGAACCATGAACCTGGGCTTCAAGTCCTGGATCTTGTCCAACACTTGATTGGGCTGGGCCCCATAACCCACCACATCCCCCAGGAACACGAAACGCTGGATGGCCCGGCGACGGGCGTATCTCAGCACGACATTCAGGGCCTGCAGATTCGAGTGGATATCGGAGAGGATCAGATCCATGGTTGGGAGAAGTATCTCACGATGAGGCCAGATCCCCCAGGCTCGCAGTAATCTGGTGTGGATTGGACCAACGACCATGCGCATCGCCCTCCTCCAGATCAATTGCCGGATCGCCGATCCCGAAACCAATGGACGTGCCATCGAGGCAGCCTATGGCGAGGCTCTTCGCCAAGGAGCGGATCTGGTCATGACGCCCGAGATGGCCGTACCGGGCTATCTGGCAGAGGACCGCCTATGGGAGGGCGCGCTGCGCGAACGCACCCGCAGGGAGTCGGAGCGCCTCGCTGCCCTGACGGGTCCGATCCCCCTGGTCATGGGGACCTGCAGCCCCTCCCCCTCTGGCCGCCTTTGGAACGAACTATGGTGGTGCGAGGCCGGAAAGGTCCGGAATGTGGCCAGGAAGCGGATCCTGCCGGTCTACGACATCTTCGACGAGGGCCGGTACTTCGATGCGGCCCCGGCCTCCCAGCCCGTGGTGGATTACCTGGGGGAGCGTGTGGGCCTTTCGATCTGCGAAGACCTCTGGGCGGACCCGGAACTGGCCCGGGGCACCATCCGCTACACGGTGGATCCCATCGCGGAACTGGCCGAACAGGGCGCCACCCTGATCCTGAACGCCTCCGCCAGCCCGGCCCTGCTGGGCAGTTTCACGCCACAGGGGAGCGCCCCCTCCTGGGCCACCCCATCGAAACGCGCCCTGCGCCGTCGTCTCCTGATCGGGCAGGCCGCCAAGTACGGCGTGCCCATCGCCTATACCTCCCGGGTGGGCTCCGAGAGCTGGCTCACCTTCGACGGTGGTTCCGGCCTCGTGCTGCCGGATGGGAGCTGGCAGGGAACCCCGGACTTCCGGGAGGCGATCCTGCTCACGGATACCCGGACTCCAGGCCAAGCCTGGCCCGAGGATCCCACCGAGGGCCGCTGGCTAAGGGATTCCCTTGGCCTGGGACTCCGGGAGAACCTCTCCAAACAGGGACTTGAAGGGGTCGTGATCGGCCTCTCCGGAGGCATAGACAGCGCCGTGGTGGCAGCCATGGCAGCAGAGAATCTCGGCCCCCAACGAGTCCTGGGGGTCGCCCTGCCCACCCGCTTCACCAGCCAGGAGAGCCTCGACCTGGCCGAGGCCCAGGCCCGCCACCTGGGCATCCACTTCCTGAGCCTTTCAGCGGACGAGCCCTTTGCCGGCGCCGAGGCCTCCCTCCGAGGCGCCTTCCCGGAGCGCGCCTTCTCCCTCACGGACGAGAACCTCCAGAGCCGCTCCCGGGGACTCCTCCTCATGGCCCTCACGACCGAGGTCCAGACCCACCGGATGCTGGGAACGGACCGGGTGGCCGTGCTGAACACCGGCAACAAGAGTGAGGCCGCCACCGGCTACTTCACCCTGTATGGCGATGGCATCGGGGCCTTCGGCATCCTGGGGGACTGCCTCAAGGCCCGGGTCTTCACCCTGGCCCGGGAACTGGGGGACGCCGTTCCCCGGGGGGTCCTGGAGCGCAAGCCCACGGCCGAACTACGCCCGGGCCAGACCGATGAGGCCAGCCTCCTTCCCTATGCCCAGCTCGACGCCATCCTGGCAGCGCTCCTGGAGGCCCGAAGGGAGGAGGCCACGCTGCAGGAAGACCTGGCTGACCTCCTCCAGGGCCAGGCCCTGGCCCAGGCCAGGGCGGCCCTGCCCAGGATCCTGAGGCTCCTGCGGAACTCAGAATTCAAGCGCCGCCAGCTGCCCTTCGCCTTGAAGATCAGTCCCTGGGCCTTCGGCAGCGGTCGCCGCATTCCCCTGACTGGGCTCTGAGAGATATCCGCAGGGAATCCCCTTGGTTTTCAAGGCCCCTTCGGATTGCACATTTTTGTGTGCAATCCGACCCCCCCCTGGTTCTCAAGGACCTTTACCCAACCCGGGATGAGTTTTCCGCAGAGGCTGCGGGAATGTGCTCCAACGAAGGCTATTTCATGAATTCCGAGTAGAACGTCCTCTTCTGTGAGGTAGTAAGCTGGGGGGATGCATCTCCTCCTGGTGGAAGACAAAGATAGCTTTCGGCGCTTGCTGGTCCAGGCCCTGGAGGGCTCTGGCTGGGAGATCCATGCGGTGGCTCACCCCCAGGAGGCCTTAGCCGTCCTGGAGGCCACTCCCTGCGAGATCATGGTGACGGACCTCCGCCTTCCGGCCATGAGTGGCCTCGAACTGCTCAAACGGGCCAAGCGGATGAGACCTGAGCTCCGGGTGCTCCTCATGAGCGCCTTCGGGGAACCCAGTGACATTGTGGAGGCCATGGCCTTTGGAGCGGACGACTTCCTGCCCAAACCCTTCGATCTGGACGTCTTCCAGGCCACCCTGGAGCGGCTCCAGGCCCTTACGGAAGCCCCCAGCCCCGACCCAAGGGAACCCTGGGTGGCCCAGTCCCCCAGCATGAGCGCCCTGGACCGGACCCTGGGGAACCTGGCCGAAAGCGGTGCCTCGACCCTCTTCATCGGCGAACGGGGTTCGGGACGGACCCGCTGCGCCCGGCGCCTCCACACCCTTCGCCATCCCAAAGCCCCCTTCCTGACCCTGGACGCCGCGTCTCTGGGGCCCGAAGGCCCCAGGGGACACCAACTGGCCATGCTGAAAGGTGGAACCCTCCACCTTCAGGACCTGGATGGCATCTCCCCTGAAGGAACCCAAGGACTTCTTAGGGCCCTGGGCGCTCCAGGAATCCACTGGTCCGGAAGCGCCTCTTCACTGGAAAGCATCCCGGCTCCCCTGCGTCCCAAACTCGGAGTTCTGGTCCTCTCCCTTGCCCCCCTGCGGGAGCGGAGGGAGGATGTGCTCCCTCTATTCAGAGCCAGCCTCGAGCAGGCCGCCCGAAGGATCGGGCGGATTCCCCCCGTCATCGACCTCAGGGTGGAGCGGGAACTCCTCTCCCGACCCTGGATCGGGAACGTGGCGGAGCTCCTATGGCTGGCGGAACGCTGCCTGTCGACCTGCCCCGATGCCCTTCTGGCGGCTCTGCCGACCTTCCAGGGCATGAGCCAGAACCTGCTGGAGCTCTCCTGGCCGGACCCCGGGCCCCTTGAATCCATGCTGGCCCGGGTCCAGGAGCAGGCGGAGGCTCTGTTGATCCGACGTGCCCTCAAGGCCAACGGGAGCAAGCTCATGGAAACCGCCCAGGCCCTGGGCATAACCCATCGCCTGCTATCCCAGCGCTTGCGGGAACACCACATCTCCCTGGAGGATGGAGGTAGCGGAACCCCATGAGCCCCACTTCCCCCCTGCCATCCCCCACTCGCACAGCCCTCCAGGAGGGGGTCCGGCGGGGCGTCAACGCGCTTTCCCAAGTCATCGTGGGCAAGGAGTTCCAGGTGAGGCGGGCCGTAGCCACCCTCCTGGCCGGAGGCCACCTTCTCCTGGAGGATCTCCCGGGGGTGGGCAAGACCACCCTGGCCAAGGGACTCAGCCGGATCATGGGGGGCTCGTACCAGCGCATCCAGGGCACCAACGATCTCCTCCCCTCCGACCTCCTTGGCCTTCATCTCTGGGATGCCGATCGTCAGGCCTTCCGATTCCAGCAGGGCCCTGTATTCGCCCATGTCCTGCTCATGGACGAACTGAATCGCATCGGCCCCAAGACCCAGAGCGCCCTGCTGGAGGTCATGGTGGAAGGCCAAGTCACCCTGGATAGAGGTGTCTACCCCCTGCCAAACCCCTTCTTCGTCATCGCCACCCAGAACCCCATGGACCATGCCGGAACCTTCCCCCTCCCCGAGTCCCAGCTGGACCGATTCACCTGTGTCCTCCATCTGGGCTACCCCGATGCGGCCGCAGAGCGCCGAATTCTTCGGGATGAGGCTGGTGCGGACCGACTGCCGGAGCTGAAGCCTGCCCTGAGCCTCGAGGAATGGACCGAGGCCCGCCGGGATGTCCGCTCCATCCACCTGTCGGAAGCCGTCCTGGACTACGCTGAACGGGTCATCGCCCGGATCCGGCATGACGGAGGCTTCTGTTCGACCCGGGCCGCCAGCCACTGGCTGGGTCTCTCGCGGGCGGAGGCATGGCTCGAGGGCCGAGCCTTCGCGACCCCCGATGACCTGCAGTCGACCCTGGCGGATACCATGGCCCACCGGGGAGCACTGGACGATCGCCGCCTCAACCGGGAGGAACGTCGGGCCAGTCTTGGCAAGGTCCTTCGGGAAACGCCCGTGGGGTGGGTGCCATGAGGGAAGCCATGGAGCAGGCACCGGGGGTTGGAGAGGCCATCCGGCGCAGGCGGGAGTTCCTGAAGCTGAGTCAGGAGGCCTTGGCCAGCCAGATCCACCTGCCGGTCCAGATCCTGGACGCCATCGAGCGCGAGGATTGGGAGGCCATCCCCCCTGGACGGGGGCGCCCACTGATGCGCCAGCTGATGGAAAGACTGGAGATGGACCCAGCCATCCACGGCGACGCCTGGGACCGACTCCCTGGTGGGCTGGAACAGGAGCTCCCGGACCCGAAAAAGGAACTCTGGGAGCGGGTGCTCACTGCGGGGATTTCCTTTGCGGCCCTGGCCCTCATCCTATGGCTCATTCTGCCCGGGCCCAACATCAAACGGAGCATTCCCGAGGAAAGGCCCACCCGTGCCAGTCAGCCTTGGATCCCCCAGGCACCTTCCTCCACGCCGGGCTATCCGGTACTGGGGGAGCTGCTCCCCGAAGCCGGGGTCAACCAGGAGGGTGTCCTGGTGAGCCTGAGGGCTCTGGACACCTGCGAAGCCCACATCCAGGGGCCCCAGACGGACCAGACCCGGACCCTTCGGGTATCCGAGCCGTGGAAGCTTCGGGTCCCAGGCCCCTTCACCCTCACGCTCAAGAACGCTGGCGTGGTTGAAGTGGAAGTCGCGGGCAAACGCATCCGCCACCCGGGAGACGTTGCGGAAGCCTGGACGGGCCAATTCGGTGCCGATGGCCAGGCCATCCTCCCCCAGGCTCCCCCGAGCGAGGCCACCCCGACCGCCCCGGAAACGGATCCGGAAGCCAGCCCCGACCCCGAAGGCACGGAGTGATCATGCACCCCATTGTTCAGAAGTTCCTGGATCAGCAGCTCCCCGAGCCCATGGTGGGCGCCCTCCTCGGCGGCGCACTGCCCCTTCCGCCTCTGGATCTGCTCCAGGCCCTGGCCCACGCTGTCTTCCAGGAAGGTCCTCTGACCCCCAAGGCCCTGGAGACCCTCCAGACCATGCCGGAAGACCTTTTGGCCAGCGCAATCATCGGCCCCGTGGAGCCCCCCGCTCCTTTGGGCCTCATCCTGATGCACCGTCGGGAACCCGGCCTCATGGAAGCGGCCCTCCTGCACGAAAACCTCACGGCGGAGTGGATGGAGCGGATCATCCCCAGCCTCCCCGGCAGTGCCCTGGACATCCCCTTGAACAATCAGGTGCTGTGGCTCGAGCGCCCGGTGATCCTGGACCTCCTGGAGTCGCACCCGGAGGCGGAGTACGCCATCAAGCGCAAGGTGGAAGAGTTCCGCCGCGATGTGCTGAAACAGATCTCTGCGGAGCTCGCCCAGGAACGTCTCGAGATCATCGATGAAGTGGAGGCCGGCACCCTGGACAAGGCTTGGTCCGAACTCCCCCCCCCCAAGCCGGAGGAACTTCTGGAGGAGCTCGACCCTGCAGTGCTCCGGGAGAGCCTCACCAAGCCTGTGTTGGATGAAGAAGGCCAGGAAGTCCCGCTGCGCCTCACCCAGCGGATCATGAAACTTCGCACCAGCCAGAAGATCCTCCTGGCCCAGAAGGGGGGCAAAGAGGAGCGCACCCTCCTGGTCCGGGAGTCAAACCGCCTCATCCAAGTGGCCGTGATCCGCAACGGACGGATCACCGAGGGCGAAGTAGCCTACATCGCACAGATGCGTTCGGTCCATGACGAGGTCCTGCGGATCATCAGCCAGAACCGGGAGTGGATGAAGAAATACAACACGGTGAAAAATCTTGTCATGAACCCCCGCACCCCCCTGCCCATCGCCCTGAACATGCTGAAACGATTCACGGAATACGACCTCAAGCTGGTACTCCGGGATCGGAATGTGGCTGAACTGCTGAGGCGCGAGGCCAAGCGGATCCTGGCGAAGTAGTATCCTGGAGGGATGCAGAAGGCCAGCCCATCCCCAGACTCTTCCCTCATCCAGGCATTTCTCTCTTGGGCGGACCAGGACCCCAGCGATTACCAGGGATGGATAAGTCGGCTAGGCGAGGCGGGTGTGCTGGAGGAAGCCTCGAAACGGTTCCGGACCCACTGGAAGGGAAGGCAGGCCCCGACAGCACTGAAGGCCGCCCTCGAAGCCGCCACCGAACTGGCGCGCAAGCGACGTATCCACCAGTGGCAACAGGATCCCCTCCGCCGGACCCTCCGACTCCGCCTGGAGGTCACTGGAGCCGCAGCCGAGCTTCACCCTCCGGCCCTGCTTGCGGCGCTAGCCCAGGGGCTGATGAGCGCTGGAGTCCCCCTGGCCATGGGCCTCGGGAAGACGCCCCGCCCCTTGGTGCTGGGGGGTCAGCCCCTTCCTCCCGGCGTCCCAGGCCTTTCTGAGTGGGCCGATATCACCCTCCGGGAGCCCTGGCGAGGCCCCCTGCCACCGCTCCAGGTCGAAGGGCTTCGGGTGCTGGAAAGCCAGGAGATTCCCAACTACGCAAGCCCGGTACTGGAGCTGTGCCGGACCTCCCATTGGCGCTGGACTTGCCCGGAGGAGCTCCTGGCAAAGGCCCGGGAGACCCTGGCGACCTTCGCCGCCTCCAGCACCTATGAGATCGACAAGGTGGGCAAATCGGAAGGCCGCAAGGTGGTCAAGCGCCTGGAAGTGCGCGCCATGGTGCTGGATCTGGCCTGGGAAGGTCAGGACCTCCGGTTCAGCACCCGCATCGCCACCGGAGAGGCCATGAACCCCCAGAAGCTGCTGGGGGGCATCCTGGGGGTAGAGCCAACGACCATAAGGCCCCTAATCCGGGAGAGCGTGGATCTGGGTGAAGACCCGCGGCTTCAGCAGGCGGACCGTTTTCAGACCAAGCTGCACAACATCTTCGAAGATGCTGTGATGCTCGAAGGCGGCAGCAATATCACCCTTGTGGAGGAGGACGACGACGAGCCCATGAGGCTGTAGGGCGACCGCCAAGCCCCTACCTCTGCAGCAGGGCCATCCGAACGCCCAGCGCCCCGAAGACCCCGGCCGTCACCCACTCGAAACGTCGGGCGATGCTGGGACGGGCAAGGACGTAGTTGCCGATGCTGCCGGAAAACAGGCCTATGAGGCAGAAGACCACCAGGGCCTGCACCATGAAGGTGATGCCCAGGAAGATCATCTGCAGGGGGAAATACTTAGCCCCGGGACTGATGAATTGGGGGAGGAAGGCCAGGAAGAACATGGCCACCTTGGGATTGAGGACATTCATGATGAAGCCCCGCTTGAACAGCGCCCAGCCATCCCCTTCCGCAGCCGAGGAGAGGTGGATCCCGGAACGGGAGCGGATGGTCTTGTAGGCCAGAAAGAGCAAGTAGGCGGCCCCGGCGAACTTGACAAGGTTGAAGGCCAGGGCTGAGGAGTAGAAGATGGCGGACGCCCCCAGGGCCGCAGCGATGGTATGCACCGTGACACCGCTGCACATGCCGCAGGCGGAGGCCAGGGCGGCTTTTCGTCCCCGGGTGATGCCCTGGGTGAGCACGAAGATGTTGTCGGGCCCTGGAGCCAGGGAGAGAAGCACAGAGGCGCCGACAAATCCAAGGTAGGTGGTGAGCGTCATGGGAATCCTTCTTCCTCGATCGTACAAGCTATCCGCAACCCGAGGCCAGCCTCCATGATCACAAACGGTGCGGAATCCCCTCAGTCCTCCCGCCCCTTGGCGGCGGCCTCTATGGCCTCCTGCCAGAGGCCTTTGGGCTCAGGTCTCATGACCCACTTCGGATCCAGGGGCAGCTTCAGCCAAGCCCCCTCTTCCATTTCGGCCTCCAGTTGCCCAGGCCCCCAACCCGAATAGCCAAGGAAAAGCCGATAGGTGGCCCTCGGATCAAGAAGCAGGGACTCCAGAAGATCCTTTCTGAAGCTCACGAAGTCCGTGAAATCCAGCACCAGATCCTCGGGAGAGGGCAGCCCTCCGCGCACCAGGATGATGCCCCGCTGGGGATCCACAGGCCCTCCCCGCCAAGCGGTCAGCCCTTCCTCGCCAGCGTAATCGAGATGGCTCTCCGTGCAGATCTGCTTCAGGGTCAAGGGAAGAGGACGGTTGAGAATGACGCCCATGGCCCCATTTTCATCATGCTCCACCACCAGTACCAGGGTGTGCAGGAAGTTGGGGTCCAGGAGCAGTGGGCTCGCAACCAGCAGACAGGGTGCCATGAGATTCATGGGCAAGATCATAGCGCGCTACTCTCTTAGTATGCGCATTTCTACCCTCCAGAATCTCTCCGCCATTCCCACCAGCTTCCGCTGGCTGCTCCGGCATCGAGGCCTGGTCCTGGGGCTTTCGCTCCTGTGGGCCGCCCTCAAGACGCTGGCCCCTCTGGTCCAGATGAAGGCTGGCATCCGGGATACCTTTCTGTTGACCATGACCGTCGACACGGTCTTCACCATGCCCGTGGTCTTCTATTTCCTGCCCATGCTCTTGGCCTACGTGGACGCCGAGTTCAACCGGCACCCGGCCAACCCGTTGCAGGACTGGTGGAAGACCTTCGAATGTCGATGGCTTGGGGCCGCGGGCGCCCAGGTGCTCCTGCACGCCTGCGCCTGTGTGGGTTTTATCGCGTTCTTCGTTCCAGGATTGGCGGTCTACCTGTTCCTGGGCTGGATGCCCACCTTTGCGCTGCTCCGGGGAGGCACCATCGCTCATGCCGCCCGCTGGAGCACGCGGATCATGGCCCAGGAATGGCGACGGGTCCTCCTCGCGGCCCTGCCGATATTTGGGATCTATTTCGTCATGATCGCCTGCCTGGTCCTCGTTCTGGGGCAGGCCATCGCCCACTGGGGAGCCGCCCCCACGCTGTGGCTGCGCTTCCGCCATCCCTACTTCTGGCTGACTTCCTTCTTCAGCGCCGCCGTGAACATCTGGCTGAGCCTGGCCCTGCTCGCCCTGTTCCACCGAATCGAGAACGAAGCCATGCTCAAGGCGGAGGACCCGGATCAGAGACGGAAGTAGGCCCGGATACCCTTCACCACGGCCTCAGCATAGCGTTCCCGGAACCTGGGATCCTGGAAGCGCGCAGCGTCCTCCTCGTTCGTAAGGTTCACAACTTCCAGAAGGACCTTGGCGCTGGCCGAGGAGTGGCGGATGACCGCTGGCAGATAGCTCTTCCCGGCTCGGTGGATAATGTTCCGGATGGGGCGGTTGGAATGGATCAGTATCTTCCCCTTCTCCATGGCCTGCAGAAGGGCCTCCGCCAACTGACGGCTGCGGGCCTCACTCTGGAGACGTTCCTTGGCCGTGGCCTGGAAGAGGCCACCCCGTTTCATTTCAGCAACCCGGACCCCATGGGTGGCCTTCAGACAGAACCGCGGAGGCACGGCCATGGCACCGGGTACGTATGCCATGGTGCCACGGGCGCTGGGATGGAGGCTGTCAGCGTGGAAGCTCAGGAAGACCGTCTTACGGCCGTCCTCCTTCTCGCGGAAGGTGGCAAACCAGTCATTGGCCAGCACCCAACGGAGATGCACGCTGACCGCGCTTGGGCTTTCGCCATCGTTGACAAAGGGGGGCGTCGTGAGGATCTCGGCGTCCCGTGTGGGGGTCCGGATCTCCTCCCGGGCGTTGAAGCCCAGGCTGGGGTACCGGACGGTGCAACTTACTGAGGCATCCGTATCCTGCGCAAGTATACGCCGCACCCGCATGACGATATCGTAGACGTAGTCGGATTCCCACACCCCATTGGCCACGGCACCGCTGTCCACCCCACCATGCCCGGGGTCCAGGACGATGCGCACGCCCTTCAGGCTGGGACCGCCGTCCACCCGGGCCGTGCGGCGCACTTCCGCCCGGACTTCCCGTTCTTCCCGCAGGGCTCGGCTGCCTTCGGCCTGGAAGGGGTCCGCCAGGTGACGGATGGGGATACGGATGAGGGTGCCCGGCGGGATGGACCGCACGTCCTGAATACCGCTCCGCTTGGCGATTTCCAGAGCGAGGTCATTCACCCCCTTGGGGTCCACCCGGTCGGTGTACCGCATCACGACGCTGGAGTAGAGGGCTTCCCCTTTGCGGAGACGATAGGCGGCATACTTGCCATCCCTGTCCTCCTCAAAGCTGAGGAGGGCGCGGTAGGCGGCAACCCGGGCCTCGTCGTCCAGGCCATCTTCCGGCAGGCTGCGATCCGTGCCACGCTTCCGTTCTCCCCCGAGGTCCACCGACAACAGGTTCTTCGGGATGCGCCAAGCGTCCCCTTTCCGGAGTTTCTCCGGAAGGTTCGGGTTGGCATCCTGAACCTTGTCGTAGGTCTGACCGTGCCCGGTGAACAGGGCACTGATGAGCCACAGGGACTCCAGCTCCGGCCATCGGACGATGTGGCGGACCTCATCCTCGGTCCAACGGTCATCGGGAAAAAGGGCCTCCAGGGCCCAGCGCTTCCCTTCGGGCGACAGCTCCTCGAAGCCGATCCACTCCCCCCGGGACGGGCTTTTACCCAGGTATGAGGAAGGGAGCCTCATGGCCTCCACCTGAAGGCCCTTCTTGAACATGAGGCGCAGGGTAACCCTTCCCCCGCGGGGAAGACGCGCCTGGAGTTCCACGGGGCTGGGATCAGCCGGTGCGGCGAGGACAGGGAGGGCGATGACCCAGGGAAGGATCAGTCTTCCCACGGGGCCTCTTCCCCTGAATGGACAGCCCCCTCGAGCCCCAGCGTCACCCAGGCCCGCAGATCTCCTTCGAGACTGTCAGAATCCTGGGCCCGGAGGGCCAGGAAGGCCCCGAAACGCCGCTCGAGATGTCCCATGCCCTCTTCAAGGAGGAATAGCCGATCCGCGACCCGCCCCTGCAAATCCTTGGCCTGGGTGGGAGGCAGCTTCATGGTGGAAACATCCAGCGAGGCGGCATTGAGCATGAAGGTCCACTCCATGTCCCCGGCCAGGAGGCGGACCTTGGCCTTGTTGGGCCGCATGCCCCGGGAGAGGGCCTCGAAGGCCTCTCGGCTCTCGGCGGGGTTGCCCTTGCGGAGTCCCAGCTCCTTGACATCCCCCCGCTCCGTGGCCAGTTGCACCGCATCATCCAGGAAGAGGGCCGACTGGTCCCCGGGCAGGCCGCTCGTGCCCCCCTCGGTCAATCCCCGCATCCAAAGCCAGAGAAGGAATTCCTCGCCAAGAAAGCGTCCCTGCTCAATCAGTTCCATGGGCTTCGCGCTCATCAGGCCTCCTCCAGTTCCAGGTTGAGGGGATCCAGGGCCATCAGGCCTTCCACAGGGATCTGGGGGGCCAGGCGGCCCGCCAGAAGCAGGGGCGCCAGGGGCTGGAGTTCACATCCGAAGCTCTTCATGAAGAGCCCGATCAGGGCGCCCTGGGTCTTGCTGGAGCCGGCGGTGGTCCAGAGCATTCCCCCCTTCAGGTCCCAGGCCACTTCCACGGTTTTGGGCACCGGAAGGACCTTGGCCAGCAGTTCGGCCTTCACTTCATCCTGCAGGGAGGTGCGGGCCTCCTTGCCGATGAAGGCCAGATCTTTCTCTTTCTGCAGCTGCTGGATCCTGAGATCCACGTGGGCCTTGAGCAGGGAGGAAGGCACCTTGCGGGTGTCGATGCGCAGGGAGAAGAGCGCGAAGCGCTCCTGGCTCACCCAATCCTCGTCCGGTGGAAGGATCAAGGGGTTGCGCCAATCGCACCACCCAAAGCGCTCCTCCTCCAGGCCATCCTCGAAGGGACGGAAGCATTCCTTGTGAAGACCTTCCTTGAGATCACTTTCTGAGGGTACAGGCCCCAGGACAAGGAAGCGTTTGAGGGAGACGGAACCCTGAAGGAGACTCATGATCTACCTGCCACGAAACGTTTGAACCACTGGGAGATCCCGGATCGCGCCGGGGGATTGGATTGTGCATCAGGCTCGGTCCACTGGACCAGTTCACCGGGCACCGGAAGAGGAAAGGCCGGATCATCGAGGGCTAACAAGAGGGCAGTGACATTGTCCCGCCCTCCGCGTTCCAGAGCGAGTTCGACCATGAGCTCCACCGAACGCCTGGGCGAGAACCCGAAATCCAGGATGGACTTGATCTCCTCGTCCTCCAGTTCACCATGGAGGCCATCACTGCACAGGAGCAGGCGATCCCCCCGTCGGACCGGAACCTTCACCAGAACGGCCTCCAGGGGTCGCGGGCATCCCAGGGCCTGGGTGATCATGCTCCTCTGGGGATGGGTTTTTGCCTGCTCCGGAGTGAGGGACCCAGCCATGACCATCTCGTTGACCAGGGTGTGATCCGTAGTGAGTTGATGGAATTGGGGTCGCCGGTAGATGTAGGCGCGGCTGTCCCCCACGTGGACGACATAGGCAAAGCCATTCCAGATGACCGCTGCCGTCAGCGTGCTGCCCATGCCCCGGGAACTCCGATCGGAGTCGGAGTAGCGCAGGACGGAATGGCTGGCCACCTCCGCGGAGGTCACCATCGCCTTCAGGAGATCCTCTTCACGGCAGTCCTCAGCAGGGAAACGACCCCAGTGCCCGAACATGGTCACCGCCATGGAGGCCAGCCCTTCCCGGCTCGCGATCTCCCCTGCTGCCGCGCCACCCATTCCATCAGCCACGGCAGCCAGCAGCCCCACCTTGCAGACCTTGGGCGAGCGACTTACGAAGCTGACTTGGGGTTCCTCACCATCCAGAGCGCTGACCAGATAGCCGTCCTCGTTGTTCTTCCTGACGCGTCCCTGATGGGTGATAGCGGCATAATCAATGAGCATGGACGATGGAATCCCGGGGGTCAGTTCAGACGGAGGCGCGGCGAAGCTGCTTCCATTCATACTATCCTGATCCTGGCCCTTGCGCCGAAAGAGGAATTATTACCAATTTATGACAAATCACAACCATCCCCAGGCTATGTACCGATTGAGCATCCTGGGACCAGGTACGCTAGGGCTTTCCCTAGCCCAATGGGCGGCTGAATGCGGGTTGGATGTCACCCTGGTCGGCAGGAACCTGGACCATGCCACCCAGGGTTTGGAGACCATCGGGAAGCGATGGGAAGGCTCCCTCCGCAAGGGGCGATTGCAACCTGACGCCCTCAGCCAAGCCAGAACCCGACTGAAGGCCAGCGGAGACCTGGAGGGGGCTATTCAGTGGTCGGACGCCTTTCTGGAAGCCATTCCTGAGTCCGTAGAGGCCAAGGTTGCCCTTTGGCACAGCCTCTCTGCCCAGGCCACCACCGGAAAGTTATGGGCAACGGGCTCGTCGGGCATCCCCGTTTCCGAGATCAGGCGGCAGAGCGGTTTCCCTCTCCCCATCACCGGTTTCCATCTCTTCGTCCCCGTGCACCACACTCGCCTCGTGGAGCTGGTTGAAGAAGAGGGCACCGCAACCCCGGCAGCCCTGGCCCTGGCCGACCAACTCAAGCTGGAGCTTGTCCAATCCCCGGATCAGCCCGGGTATCTGGCGAGCCGCCTGGCCCTGATTCAGGGCCTGGAGGCCATGCGCATGGTGGAACAGGGTCTTGGTACTCCTTCCAGCATTGACGCCCTGATGGCCAGGGGCTACGGGCATCCCTGCGGCCCTCTGGAACTCAGCGACCGGGTTGGACTGGATCTCAGGCTGGGGATCGCAAGTTCTTTGTACGAGAGAACCTCTGATCCGGCTTTTGCACCTCCGACCATCCTCAAACAGAAAGTCGCCCAGGGAAATCTGGGGCGGAAGTCGGGTCAGGGCTTCTACGCCTGGCCCAACGGGAGCCGAGCCGAATGAACAGCCTTCAACTCATCCTTCTTCTCATTGGAACGGTACTGGTCCTCTGGGTGGCCTACAAGATCGGTCAGGTAATCCTCCGCTTGGCTCTAGGCCTGGCTGCCCTGGGCCTGATAGCCTATGGCATATGGTATTTCTTTGTCCGCTGAAGGATGACCACCCAGGAGCCTTAAATGTCTGATCTGTCTTGTCCCAACTGCGGCGCGGACCTCACCGCCCCCCAGAGCGTGCGCATCGCGGAGTACCGTTTCGGCCACCTTGAAAAGGCCCCCGCCGGCTCCGATCCGGCCTATAAGATCGACCGCCCCGACACCTTCACCCTTCTGTGCAACGCATGCAAGCGTCTCGTGCGCACCCTGCCTCTGGAAGCCTGAAAGAAAAACGGCATTCATGAAAAAGGAGGGCCCGCATGGGGCCCTCCTTTTTGTATCCCATACAATCCGGATCTAGTTCTTCAGAATGCGTGGGGTAATGAAGAGCAGCAGCTCAGCATTGGACTCGCTGGCGGTCTTGCTCCTGAAGAGGAAGCCAAGGATCGGGATCTTGGAAAGGTAGGGGATACCGGTCGAGCCATCCGTCACGTTGCTGGTATAGACACCGCCGAGGATGGCCGTGCCACCGTCCTTGACCAGGACCTGTGTCTCCAGTTCCTTGTTGAGAATGGTCGGCGTTCCCTGGACGGTATTCCCGAAATCAGCCTCGGATTTGGTGAGCTTGAGGTCCATCAGGATGGTGCCGTCGTTCGTGATCTGAGGCGTGACGCTAAGTTCCAGGTTGGCATCAACGAAGGAGGTCGTGATGGAACCGCTGGTGTTGCCGCTCTGAATCGTGGCGTAGGGAATCTTACGGCCCGCCAGGATCTTGGCCTTCTTGTTGTTCTGCGTCACCACCTTGGGATTGGAGACGATCTTCACGGTGCCATTCTTCTCGGCTGCCTGCAGGATCACATTCACGCTGAATGTATTGCGGACAAAGGAGACCCACAGTTCACCGGCAGGATCAGCAATGGAGGTGGTGGTTCTCCAGGCCGCCCCATTTCCCACACTCGAATCGGCTGCGCTATTCCAGGTGCCGGTCGAGCTGCTGGTAGCGTTCTTGCCGCCAAAGGCCCAGTAGTCCGAACCTCCCGTCACACCAGCCGTCGCATTACTGGAGGGCCACTTGACACCGAACTGCCGGGAGAAATCCTTGCTGGCCTCGACAATGCGGGCCTCGATCTGGACCTGCTGGATGGGAACATCCATCTGCAGGAGCAGCTCGTCGAGAAGCTTCAGGTTCTTGGGCAGGTCCGTCAGAATGAGCGTATTGGTGCGGTCATCGACGATCAGGCTGCCCCGCTTGGTAAGCACCTTCTCCACCACCGCCTTGGCCTCTACGGCCTTGGCGAAAGACAGGGGGCGCGTGACACTGACGAGGTCACCGGCCAGGGCCTTGGCCTCTTCCAACCTCTTCCGGTCTTCCTCCTCCTTTTGGAGTTTCTCGACCTTGGCTACCCGGATGATGCCGTTGTTGATCTCCTTGCCCAGGCCAGCGTGCTTGAGAATGGTGTCCAGCACCAAGTCCCAGGGGGTGTCCGTGAACTTGAACTCATAGGTCTGTCCGGCAACGTCGGGATCCGCGATGAGGTTCATCTTGGCGTGGTCTGCGATCAGACGGAGGAAAGCAGAAAGCTCAGCACCCTTCACATCAATGGTGATCTTGGATCCGCTATAGCGCTGGGCCCCTTCGCCCAGGGTGCGCCCAGATCGCCCCAGAGTCGAATCCTGACGCTCAGGCATTTTTTCCTGGGGTTGCGCTGTCGCCAGGGTGGGGAGAGTCGAGTTCAACGCCAATTGCGGGAAGGCCTGATAGGGGATGCCCACATTCGGGAGAGAGGCCAATGGAGCCGCAGGAGGCAAAGCCGCCGCAACCTTCTGGACAACAGGGGCAGGAATCGCCGCAGCAGGGGGGGCATTCAAAACCGCCACCAGCGGGTGGGCAGGCTCAAGGGCCGGAGTACCCATCGCGATCTTCGTTGGGCCCTGCCCCTTGGCAAAAGCAAGAGTCAAACCGGACGCATCGGAGGCCAAGTCAACCTGTGTCCCAGTCCCCACCTCGAAAACGACTCGGGTGACTGGTGCAGGCGCGGGAGAGAACTGGGCGATACGGGCCTTCGTGATGGCCCCACCAACCAGTCCCTTGACCTGTTGCCGATTGATCGTCTCGGACATGACCACGCCGGGGAGGTCAAGGACAATGCGGAGCGGCTTGCCTAGGACCAGGCAGCGGGGTGTCCCCTTGTACCCTGGGATGTCCAAGCGGACCTTGGGAGCGCCATCCGAGGCGGCCAGGGACGCGCCTGTCAGAGAGGCAGCCTCCTGGATTGGAAGCATTGCGCTTGTTTCAGCGGAGGTCTCTCCGGCAAGCGCACACGGCCAAGTGGCGCAAGCCACCAGCCCCGCCACGAGCAGATGACTCAGGCGAGTTCTCATGGTTTCCCCTCCTCAGGCTTAAAGGTTTTCACGATGGTTCGATAGATCGACTTGTTGGTCGAGGTTATTTCCCATTGATGGAATGTGACGGCTCGTTCCGAAATAGCAACAATCTCGCCATCTTTGAACCGGAAGCCGACAGGCAGAGTCCGGATGTTCCCCCGGCTGTCCGTAGCCACGAGCAGAACCTTGCCACCCGAGACCACCCTCCCCTTCACACCTATGTCATCCACCAGATCCCCACGACCGCCCCTTTCGGCATCGCTGGGCACGGTAAACGGGTCGCGCTGCTGCTCAGGCTTGTATGGGATGGCCTCAATCTTGGTGATGTCGGCCTCAGGGCTGGTAGCCCCTGGCGCCGCCGGAACACTGGGAGATTTGCTGGCGGCGGGCTCAGGGGTGGCTGCCAATCCAATGGCGACACAACTGAAGGCGAGGACGATGAACCTGTTCTGGATAGGACGCATGGAATCAATCCTCCTTGGCCGCAGGCTTCGCCCCGGCTCCAGCAGCGGGCGCGGCCGCAGCCGGAGCGGGGGGTGGCGGAGGCGTGTAGACATAGGCTTTCACCTTGCACTTCACCGTCACGGGATAGAGAGACCTGCCGGGCACTCGAGTCATCTCAATATCTGAAATGGAAATGATCTTCTCGAAACCACTGACCTGCGAGGCGAATTCTCCGAAGGAATGGTAGCCAGCCCGAAACTCGAACTGGACCGGATAGACGGTGTAATACTCCGTCGGCTTTGTCGGAGCCTCGTTCGAAAAGGACACCTGATCGATACCCGCAGTATCTGCCATTTTCTTGACACGGTAGGGCATCTCGGAGATATCCGTCTCGGCGGGCATGATCTTGATCAACGCATCGAGTGTCTTACCCTGGAGATCGACCTCTTTTTTAAGTTGTTCATAATTCGACTTGATGCCGTAGCCCTTCCGGACCTCTTCCTGCAGCGTAACATTCGAGGCTTCGAGGGTCTTAAGCTCCGTCCGGGTGCCACCCAGCAGGATATACGTAAGAACCGCGACCAGTACCCCAGCCAGACCGCCAATAATGATTTGCTTTTGAAGATAAGGTGTCATCTTCGGCCTCAACTCTGCGGCTTGAATTCAAAAGACAGCGAGAATCCCACGATGGAACCCTTCTTGTCGGCCTTCGGGTACTGCACATTCTGGAAATATTTGTTCCGTTCCATCAACCGGTTCTTCAGGAGGTTGACAGCTTCGAAGCTGGTGCTATCCCCCTCAATCGTGATGGCGTTGCCTTTCTGGGACATCTTTCGGAACCAGACCCCGTCAGGCAGGCAGTTGGCCAGTTCGGCCAGGAGGTAGACAGGCGCCCGCTGGGAGAGGCGAAGACCAACGATCACCTCTTTTTTCTTCATCAGCGCGGCCTTCTGGTCACGGTACTGCTTCTCCAAAGCGTAGTATTTCTGGAGTTCAGCCTTCTTGGCCTGCAGTTCAGCATTGGTCGTTCTGGCAGACTCAACCCGTTTGGTAAGCCAGACGTAGTAGACCCCGCTGCAGGCTACGAAAAGTAGGCCAATGACCAAGCCGATGATCGGAAGGCCGGAGGACTTCTGTTCTCCCTGATCATAGATGGCCGTAGGGTCGGGGGATTCTTTCTTCCCCACTCCCTGGGCCAGGGCGTCTCCGAGGAGATTTATCCTGATCATCGGTCACCCACCTGGCGGAGAGCCACACCGACTGCAATGGCAGCCGAACAGCCAATTTCACTGACCCGTGAAGAGTCGACACTTCTTTCGTCTACTTCGATGGCCTGGAAGGGGTTCATGCGCTCCACGGATACCCGGAAGCGATCCCCAAGAACTTCCACGAGACCGCTGGTCTTGGCACCACCACCCGACAGAACAATCCGGTCCAAGCGATCAACTTTGAAGCTGGAGCGGAAGAAATCGACGGTCCGCGTCAATTCATCCGCAAACCCATCCGAGATCGCCATCAAGGAGGGCTGAACCTCCTCGGCGGTCCTCCCCTCGGCGCTACCGCCCTGCTTGAGAACCTCGGCCCCTTCGCGGGAAACGCCCCAATCCTCCACCAGCTTGTCTGTGAAACGATTCCCACCCCAGGCGATGTCACGCCAAAAGGTGGAGCGATTTCCCGTGAGCATGGTCAGGTTGGTAAAGCTGGATCCGATATTGACCAGAGCCACCACTTCATCCCGACTGGCGACCGCGTAGTTGGCCTCGTATGCGTTCTGGAGAGCAAACACATCAACGTCGACGATCACCGGACGCAGCCCGGCCTGGGCGACGCAGGAGACGTAGGCTTCCAACTTGTCCTTTCGGCAGGCAACCAGGACCACGTCCATGTTGCCGTCGGCTGGCCGCTCTTCCAGGACAGAAAAGTCAAGGGCGTAGGAGTCCAATCCTTGACCTGCCGGGAAGAAGCTCTCGGCCTCCCAACGGACCGACTCCGCCAGCTCGGCCGGACTCATAAGAGGGAAAGTCACCTTTTTGACCATCACCTGTTGACCAGCCACGGAAATGGCCACCTCCCTGGCCTTGATCTTCTGTTCCGCGACAACCTGGCGGATGGCCCCAGCAACGGCGTTGCTGTCCATGATGTCTCCGTCAACGATCGCATCGTGGGGAATAGCCACTTCCCCGAGCTTCTGCAGTCGATAGCGCTGGCTACTGACCTTCCCACTGGATTGGAGTTCGCAGAGCTTGACGCTTCCGGATCCAATATCCAGACCGACTAGAAGTTTCTTTTTGCTTTGGAACAGACCCACGGGGAGCCTCGCTTTTTGAATTTTGTAATGAATTGTACTGCTGTAAGACTTCGCGTCAAGGCGCAGACTGTCAAGCCGAAATATTGTCTAACTCAAATCCAACAAGCACCACGGTCACGTTGTCCTCCCCTCCATTCTCAAGGGCTTTTTTTACAAGCCGTTCAGCGGCAATCTCCAGGGAATTACTATCTTGGACAATCTTCCACACCTCTTCGTCAGGCACCATACCAGACAAGCCGTCAGAGCATAGCAAAAGGCGATCCATTTCTTTTACCTTGAGTTCCTGGATCGCAACGTCCAGCTCCCCACCATTCCCGAGGGCCTGAGTGATAACGTTCCGAAAGGGGTGCTTCCGGGCCTCCTCCGGGGTAAGAATACCGTTTGCCACCTGATCCGCAACCCAGGAATGATCACGGGTAATTTGCCGCATCCCATCGGGCTCCAATAGATAGGCGCGACTATCTCCCACATGCGCAAGGGTCACCTGGTCCCCCTTGACCAGACAGGCAACGACGGTGGAGCCCATGGACTCCCGCTCGGGATTTTCCCGGATATCTTCTAGAATGGCCCGGTCTGAAAGAAGCAGAGCAGCCTTCAACCGATTGCCGTCATAGGGAATGCGGGCATCGTAATCCAGAGGCCAGGTCCGGTCCCGTTCAGCGGTTTGAGCGATAAACTCCTCAACCTTTTCCACGACAATCCGGCTGGCCACTTCTCCAGCAGCATGCCCCCCAAGGCCATCCGCCACCAGGAAAAGCCCCAGTTCCATGTCAACAAGGAGATTGTCCTCATTGTGTTTGCGGATGCACCCAACATCCGAGAGTCCGGCAGCCGTCACCCGCATCGTCATCTCCCACCCTTCAGACGGCCCAGCCAAACCCCTACCCGGCCCACCAGATCCAGCCATTGATCATGAAGAATCCCCCCAGCCTTGGCAGAAGGTGCCTTGGCGAACACAGGGTGGCCAGGAGCAAGGCGATGGGCGACCTCCCACAGCTTGGTCGCACGGGCGTTCATCCCTACCGCCTGAAAGAGCTCCGCCAGCCGTATGGTCGAATCGACATCCTTCGGGTTCAAGCGAATGGCAGCCTCAAGGGCCTTGGATTCGGCCTTCTTATCCCCCGAGGTCGCTGCGATGGCCCGGGCCAGCAGGGCATGGAACTCAGCCTGATTGCCGTCCATTTTGATGGCGAAGTGGAGATAACCGAAGGCCTTGGCAGGATCACCATGTTCGAAGCTCACCTTGGCCTCATTGAACCAGTCCTCGGCGCTCCGGCCTTTTGGGGCCGGCACCTCCTCCAGAGCGATCTTTGATTCAGGTACAGCCACGGGAGCCTGAGCAGGGGCGGCATTGCCCCCCCTACCGACTTCCTTAAGCATGCTGAAAGCCTCCGCCAGCTGGCGGAACCGCGATTCCGCCTCAGCCTTGGCAGGACCCACGAATTTATCCGGGTGCCACTGTTTGGCCAAGCGGTGATAGGCCGATTTGATCTCCTCCGCAGAAGCGCCCGGTGAAAGCTCCAGGATTTCGTATGGATTCATGGAAAGCCCAATTCTGCAGGTGGTAACTATTCGATATTCCGACGCGACAGCTTGAATTTAGACCAGACGGTGCGTGGGGAGGACATGAGATTTGATAGATACTACCCTCCTTGACCCGCACAGGGAATGAGAGACTCACCGTCAGGAGCAGGAAAAGCCCGTAGAATGTGAACTGAGGTGCAAAATGCCGGGCTTGTCCATGCCTCTCACCAGCTACATCCAAGACGCGGAACTCCTGCCTCTGGCAGAGAAGCTCCAGCGCGGAGAACGCCTGTCCTTCGAGGATGGGATGCTGCTCTACAGGTCTCCGGATCTGACGGGTATCGCAGCCATGGCCCACTCAGTTCGTCTGGCGCGCCACGGCCGCAAGGCGTACTTCGTGACGAGCCGCCGTCTGTCCTATACCAATGTCTGCTACACCCATTGCCAGTTCTGCGCCTTCCAGGCCCACCAAGAGGACCCCAAAGCCTACGTCCTCTCCGTGGAAGATATCGTCCGAGAACTGGAAAACCCGGAAAATCTTGGGGTCAGAGAGCTCCACATGACGGCGGGGCATCACCCCAAACTCAAGATCGACTACTTCGAGTCACTCTTCCGCACCATCAAGACTCATTTCCCGGACATCCACCTGAAGGTCTTCACCATGGTGGAGATCGATTTCTACGCCCGCAATTCGGGTATCAGTGTGGAAGAGTTCCTGGACCGTTGCATCGCAGCCGGCCTTGAGAGTTGCCCCGGCGGGGGGGCGGAAATCTTTGATTCGGAGATCCGCAAGCAGATCTGTGTCGGGAAGAAGGACGCCGACACCTGGCTGAAAGTGGCCGAACTTTGCCATCAGAAGGGCCTTCCCACAAATTGCACCATGCTCTACGGCCACATTGAGGAGCCCCACCATCGGGTGGACCACCTCCTGCGCCTGCGGGATCTCCAGGACCGGACCCACGGCTTCCTGGCTTACATCCCCCTGGCCTACCAGAATGAAGATAACGAGCTTTCCAGGACCCACCACATCCTCCCCGCCACCGGCACCCAGGACCTGCGGGAGATCGCGGTTGCAAGGCTCCTGTTGGATAACATTGACCACATCAAGGCCTACTGGGTGATGATCACCCCAGGATTGGCCCAGATCGGCCTGAGCTACGGCGCGGATGATCTCGATGGCACCATCGTGAGCGAGGAGATCGCCCACCAGGCTGGGGCCAAGACCCCGCCGGGCCTATCGCGCCAGGAGATCACCCGCCTGATCCTGGACGCCGGCTTTGAACCCGTGGAGCGGGACAACCTTTACAACACCTATCCCGTGGAGCCTTGATTGTTCACCAAGAAGGAACTCCGTCAGCACTTCATGGGGCTTCGCAACGGCAGCTCCGCAGAGAGTCGCGCTTTGGCCTCCATGGTGATCTGCGATGAGATCGGCCGATTCTGCACCAGCCGAAGGATCAAGCACCTTGGGGTCTTCTGGCCCTATGGTTCCGAGATCGATCTCCGGCCCCTGATCCAGGCCCACCCCGATTGGACGTTCATCTTCCCCCGGGTGGCCAGCACCAAGCCCCCGAGACTGATATGGGGGCCTGAGCCCCTGGAACCTGGAATGTGGGGTCTCATGGAACCGGCCCTTGCCCAGCACCCTGACCCTCCGGTTCAGCTCCTGCTGGTACCGGGCCTAGCCTTCGACCGGAAGGGTTTCCGCCTGGGCTACGGCGGGGGATTCTACGACGCGACCCTCTCCCACCTCAGGGAAGAGATCATCACCCTTGCCGTCGGCTTCGAATTCCAGCGCTGCGAATCCCTGCCGAGCGAGCCCCAGGATCTTCCGGTCCAGGCCCTGATGACGGAAGCCGGACTGACCTGGTTCTGAGATCAAAGGCCGAGCCTCTCACCGACCGGGTCAGCTCAGCTTGAGGATATTGGTCCCCCCCGGATAATCCTCGGTGGAGGATTCCCGCATCTTTTGGAGCACCTGCATCAAGCCACGGATGCGCTCAACCATTTCCCCGATCTTGGCGAATTTGGGCTCATCAGGATACTTCCGCTCCAGAAGCTCCACCTGCATGGAGATGACCGCCAGCGGATTGTTGATCTCATGTTTCAGGGAGCCCGCCATCTGACGGAAAGAATCCAACCGCTCCGCCGCCAGGGCTTTGCGCTGAAGCTCCTCATGCCCCTTGAGAACCTGAAGGCGATTGTGAAGCATCTCCCAGCGGAAACCCTCCGGAAGCCAATCCGTCGCCCCTACGGCCAGAAGGGTGGAGAAAAGCTCCTCCGGGGCCCGTACCACCAGGATGGGAACGGTGAGAAAAGATGGGTGGCGCCGGAAGGTCTGGATGGTGGCTACGGGATCCGCCATGCCCTTGGCGTCAATGACCAGGTACGCGAAGACGGGCAAAGGAACCCGGGGGAGGTCCACCTCCAGGGGATAGATCGAAAGCCCCCCAGCCTCGGCCACACTCTCGAAGAGCCCCATTAGATCGTAGTCCTCGGTGACCAGCCCCAGTAAGGGCAGCTGGGCACTATCCGCGACCTGCTCCAGGCTCTTGGGGAAAGCAATGGCCAGGATCTGGTTGTTCCAGCGCCATTCGATTCCCGCATCGCTAAGGGCATGAAGCGTCCAGGGATCGGGCGAGGGGGGGGCAAGGAGGGCCGGGAAGTCCAGGAACAGGGTCCAGTTCCCCGCATCCTCACTCCAGCGTGCCTTGACATGTCCCCCTGGTGCGACCTGCATCAACAACGGCTCGACCAGACCCATGACGGCCTGGGTGGGCAGCCCACCGGCCATCCAGACCGATCCTGCGGGCACCGGATCCATCTGAAAGGTGGCTCCCTTCACAGCCAGGAGATCCTTCCACGCGCCTTCCAGCTGGGCCTGGAGGGTGTCAAGCCCCCGGGTCAGGCTGACTTCCCTCGGGACCTCAAGAAGGGTTTCCTGCAGGCCCATCTCCACCAGGGCCTGAAGGCGCTCCACCTGATGGAGCATGGCCTCCTGCCGGTGGCCTTCCGCAACCTCACCATAGGCCTGAAGCCATCGCAGGGAGCAGTTCATCCCTCCAAACAGGTCGCCGGTTCTGGCCACAAGCCGCTCGTGGAGCGTCTTCAAGCGGAGCAGCTCCCCCTGGATTTCAGCGTGACCGATGGCCTTCTGGGTGAGTTGGGTGTGGCGCAGGGTAATGGCACCCAGACGGACAAAGGCTTGGAAAAGGGCAAGATCGAAACGGGAGAAACCCCGGGCGGGATTGGAGCGATCCAGGTAGAGGATGCCCAACACATTGCCATCGAACTCCATGGGAGCGCACATGAGGGCTCCCCGCTCCAGTTCCACCAGGCTGGAGCCTCCGAATCTCGGATCCATCGTGGGGGCGTTGGAAAGGACTGCTGTCTTGTGGCGCCCCACATAGTCCAGCACGGATTGGGAAAGCCCCAGCCGATCCTCCACATCCCCGATGCGATAGACACTCTGCCAGGAGCCCCCGGAAGTCGCCGTCACCACGAAGCCCCGGTCGGCTCCGAGAAGTTTCAGGGATTCGTCCACCAGGCTTCGGATAAGGGCGGCGGCACTGGCCTCCCGGAGCAAGGCTTCGGTGGCCTGGTGAAGCAGTTCAAGTCCGCGGACCAAGGCCAGGCCCTGGGAAGGCTCGGGCCGGACCTCCGAAAAGAGATCCCCCACTCCCTCGATGAAGTTGACGCCATCAAGTCCAGGGAAGCCCTTGGTGTAGGTAAGGTGCCAATCCCCCAGGTCGATTTCATCACCGTCCTCCAGGGGACTGCCGAAGGGGCTCCCCACGGGAAGACCGTTGAGGAGCGTCCCGTTCCTGGAGCCTGCATCCCTCAGCCACCATTTCCCCTCCGAAAGGAAGACCATGGCGTGGATCCTGGAAACACTGGGATCCCCGGGCTTAGCCAAAACGGAGGCCACCGGATCCCGCCCCATCCAGCAGTCCCCGTCCAGCCGGTGCCGGCTCAGGAACTCGCCTTCGAACCAGGAAACATAGGGCACGTCGCCTCCTTGGGGTCACATCCTCAGCATGAAATCAGGCTTTGGGTAAAGCATAACCTGTCGGCTTGGTACGGCTGGGTCGGAAAACCAGAATCGTATGGCCGATGGTCCAGACATGTTCCAGACCGGGCACCATGGCCTTGAGGGCCTCGGCCGCCGCCTCTTCATCCTCGGACGTGTTCTGGTTCAGCTTGATCTTCATGAGCTCCAGGCTGTCGAGCATCTGATCCAGCTCGGCGGCGAGACCTTCGGTGACCCCGGCCTTGCCGATGTGCACCACAGGCTTGAGGTGGTGGGCCTCGGCCTTCAGGAACTGTCTCTGTTTGGGTGTCAGCATGGCGCCCTCCAAAGCTCCAGGGTACGCCAAGGCGAGCCCAAGCTCTGCATCGTTGTGGCAATTCTTGCGGCAGAGGCGCCGATAATCACCAAATCCCAGGAGAAACCCATGCCCCGCCCCCTCGGAATCATTTTCGCAGCCCTCGCAGCAGGCGCCGCCCTTGCCGCTCCGCCCGCCACCCTGAGGGTGGACTACTACCACACCGGCACCGCCCAGGCGGAGAGCTTCGCCGTGGACCGGGTGGTGGTGGAGCCCCTGCCCTGGCCCGGGAACCTGGCGAAATCCATCGACGACACCAACCGCGGGAAGTTCTACTTTGAGGTAGTCGACCGGGCCACCAACCGGGTGCTCTATAGCCGAGGCTTCTCCAGCATCTTCGGGGAGTGGGAGGACACCCCCGAGGCCAAGACCTCCTCCTTCACCAGCTCCGAATCCCTTCGATTCCCCATGCCCGAGCGCCCGGTGCAGATCAACCTCAAGAAGCGGGACGGCCAGAACGCCTTCAAGGAGATCTGGACCTTCACCCTGGACCCCAAGGCCGACACCGTCGACCCCTCCTTGCCTCCCGGCCCCGGGGGCGTCATCGCCCTGGAAAAGAACGGCGACCCTTATGAGAAGGTGGACTTCCTGATTCTGGGAGACGGCTACACCGCCGCCGAGCGGGGCAAGTTTGAAAAGGATGCCCGACGCATGATGGAGCTCCTCTTCAGCAAGTCCCCCTACAAGGAGCACCGCAAGGACTTCAATGTCTGGGGCATCTGCCCGCCCGCCCGGGAGAGCGGCATCAGCCGCCCCTCCACGGGCATCCACCGCCGCTCGCCCCTGGGCTGCACCTACGACGCCTTCGGTTCCGAGCGCTACGTCCTGACCTTCGATAACCGCACCCTGCGGGATGTGGCCGGCTACGCCCCCTACGAGTTCATGGAGATCCTGGTCAACGGCCAGACCTACGGCGGGGGGGGCATCTTCGGCCTCTACGGCACCGTGGCCTCGGACAACGCCTTCGGGCCCTACATCTTCGTCCACGAGTTCGGCCACCACTTCGCAGACCTGGCTGACGAGTACTACACCTCCGATGTCTACTACGAGACCGGCAAGGCCCGCATCGAGCCCTGGATGCCCAACGTCACCGCGGACCCCAAACACCCCAAGTGGCAGGCCCTCCTGACTCCCGGCATCCCCCTGCCCACCCCCTGGAAGAAGGCCGAGTTCGAGAAGGACAGCCACGCCTACCAGAAGGAGCGCCGCCAGATCCGGGCGGAGAACCGCCCCGAATCCGAGATGGAGGCCCTCATGAAGCGGGAGGAGGCCAAAGAGACGGTCCACCTGGGCCAGGACACCTGGTCAGGCAAGGTCGGCGCCTTTGAGGGCGCCAACTATGAGGCCACGGGCTACTACCGCTCCCAGACTGATTGCATCATGTTCACCCGGGACCAGGTGCCCTTCTGCGCCGCCTGCCAGGGCGCCATCGAGCAGATCATCCGGCTGTACGCGAAGTAGAGTTCACCCCCGCTTCTTGCCGCCCCCCCGCACACTCCCCTTGGGGGCCTTGGGCCCCCGGGGGGAACGCTCCGGGCGACCGCTGCGACCGCCGCCTTCACCCTGGCGCACGGAGCGCGGGGGCCGGCCGCTGGGCTTCTTCTCCCGATCGCCGCCCCGGGGCGCAGGCCGTCCGGTGCTGCGGCGTTCGGGCACGAAATCGCCCTCCCGTAGGGTGGCAGGAGCCGCAAGGCTGGGGGTGAAGGTCATGGCCTTGCCCTTGCCGTCCTGGCCCTGGGCCTCCACCACCCAGGCGCTGACGCGCCGCAGGTCCTCATCCACCCCGGTGATCTCCACCTTCACCTTGTCACCGATGCTGAGGACCGTCTGGCCTCCCATGCCGGTGGCGTGGGTCCGGTGCATGTCCACGGAGAAGTTGCCCCCGAGGGCCCCCAGGGGGACACCCACTTCCACAAAGGGGCTGTCCAGGCGGATGAAGGCCACCTTCAGGGAGAAGCCCTGGATGCGACCCTCGAAACGTTGCCCGATCTTGGTCCGCATCAGGATGCAGGTCTTCCAGCGATCGTTCTCCCGTTCGGCCTCGGTGGCGGTCTGCTCGGTGTCCGTGCAGCGCTTGGCAACGACCCCCAGATGGCTGTACAGCCCTTCGGAGTATCGCTCACCCCGCATGGCCTGGCGCAGGAGCCGATGGACCACCAGGTCGGGATAGCGGCGGATGGGGCTGGTGAAGTGCAGGTAGTCCTGGAGGGCCAGACCCGAGTGTCCGATGTTGTCGGCGCTGTATTCGGCCCGCTTGAGGCTCCGCAGCAGCATGGTGTTGAGCATGACCTCCAGGGGACCCCCGTGGATCTTGTCCAGGAGGGCGTTGAGGACCTCGGGGGTGGGCTCGTCGTAGGGACGCATGAGCCCGAATTCCATGGCGATGCCCTTGAAGACCTCCAGCTTGAGGGGATCGGGCTCATCGTGGATGCGATAGATGGTGGGGATCTTCCGGCGGGTGAAGAAGCTCGCCACGGCCTCGTTGGCCATGAGCATGAACTCCTCGATCATCTTGTGGGCGCCGTGGATCGCGTAGCGGCGTGCGTCCACGGGGAAGCCCTCGGCGTCGAAGATGAATTCAGCCTCCTCCGTCTCGAGGTTCATGGCGCCGCGGCCCAGCCGCTGTTCCGTGAGCCGCCGCGAAAGCACCAGGGCCTGGTCCAGCATCTCGCTGACATCCTCCCCGATGGTGGCCCGCCAGCGCTTATCCAGGTCGATGCAGGCCGCCTTGACCTGATCGTAGGTCAAGCGCTTGCGGCTGCGGATGACGCTCTCGGAGAAGCGGGTTTCCACCACCTGGAGATCGGGGGCCAGGGTGATCCAGGCGCTGAGGGTGAGGCGGTCGACGCCCTCCCGCAGGGAGCAGAGCTCCCCCGAGAGGCGCTCGGGAATCATGGGGATGCATTCGTCCGGGAAGTAGACCGAAGTGCCCCGGAGGGCGGCTTCCTGGTCCAGGGGACCCCCCTCCTTCACGTAATGGCTCACATCGGCGATGTGGACCCCCAGGATCCAGCCTCCGCCCTCCTCTTCGGGGAGCAGTTCCAGGCTGATGGCGTCATCGAAGTCCTTGGCCGTGGGGGGGTCCACCGTCACGGTGAGGGTCTGTCGCAGATCCTCGCGCCCCTGGGTCCACTCCTCCGGAATCTCCGTGGGGAGAGGGGCCAGATCGTTCATCACCGCCGTGGGGAATTCCGTGCGCAGGTTGTAGAGGGCCGCCGTCAGCTTGTTCTCGATCTTGAGATCCGTGGGACGTCCCAGCTTGGCCAGCACGGTCCCCCGAAGCTGGGGCAAGGTGGGATCGGGGTCCAGCTTCACGGTCACCAGGTCCCCGTCCTCCGCCAGATCCGTGGGAAGGACGCTCACCAGCTGGCTGATCCGGGGCTCCAGGGGCACGGCCCGCCAGAGCACCTGCCCACCCAGCTCCTGGCGCTGAAGATGGGCCGGAATGGGATTCTCGCCCCGGGCGAGGATCTGGATCACCCGGCCCCGAAGACGATGATCCCAGCCTTCGCCGGAGACTTCGGCCTGCACCCGATCCCCGTGGATGGCGCCCTTGGCGTCCCGCCAGTCCACCAGCAGGTCCATGCCCGCCCCCTTCTTCAGGCCAGCGGGACGGAGGAAACCTCCGGGTCCTTCGGGGTGCCCGAGGAAGGTGGATTCGAAGGTCTCACCGGCCCGGGGACGCGGCCCTGAGGGGGCGGCGGGACGGGCCTTGCGATCGAAGTCCTTGGTGCGTTTCGTGGCGGGTTGGGGAATGTACTTGCTCGTAGGACGGCTCATCCCTCCAGGGTACCCGCAGGAGCCTCCGGACTGGGCGATTTGAGCGCAGCACCCGGTCAAGTCCGACACTCGGCGGTCAGGGAAACACCTCTCCGCCGGAAACCACTACACCATCGCCAGCCCTTCTGGCGAAAAGGAGTCCCATGAAACTCAATCTCTTGGCACTTTGCCTCGTACTCCCCCTGGCGGCCCAGGCCACGCCCCCCGGCAATGGCCAGCGCCCTCCGCAGATGTCCTACGACACCTCCAAGGAAGTGAGCCTCAGCGGCACCGTCAGCGCCGTCAACACCCGCAGCCAGGGTCCCGGGAAAATGGTGACGCTCACCCTCCAGACCCAGAGCAAGGCGGTGGAGATCCTTGTGGGCCCCGACTTCATCCTGAAGACCAAAAGCATCAGTTTCGCCACCGGGGACGAAATCACGGTCCTCGGCGCCCCCATGGGCCAGGGCTACATGGCCCGCCAGATCACCCGGGGTTCTGAGACCCTTACCCTCCTGGATGAAAGCGGGCAGCCCAGCGGCGGCTCACCCCAGGGGGAAGGCCCCCAGGGCCCCCCGCCCCAGTGAGGCTATAGGGCCTGAAGAATCCGCCGGGCCAGTTCCGTCAGCGAGGGATCCCGGGCCCCCATGACCAGGATCAGGTCCCCCTCCCGGGCCTCCGCGGCCAGACGCTCCACCAGCCAATCCCGGGAGGGGGCGAACTCCGCAGCCCTGCCCCGGGCGGCGATCTCCGCCACCAGGTCGCTGGAGGAGAAGTCCCGCTGGGCGCTGCCCCCGGCAAAGAAGATCTCCAGCATCCAGAAGCGGTCCTCGGGCCGAAGCTCGGTGGCGAAGGTCTGGACGAAGTCCTTGCGGAGGAAGCGGGTGGGAGCGTAGCCGTGGGGCTGGTAGACCGCCAGCACCCGGTGGGCACGGAGCTGGGCCGTACGGATGGAGGCCGCGACCTTGGCCGGGTTGTGGCCGAAATCGTCCACCACCTGGACACCCCGGCGTTCGCCCAGGACCTGGAAGCGGCGGGCCACCCCCTGGAAAGCTCCGAGGGGCTCCACCATGTCCTTCAGGGGCACCCCCACGGTCCGGCAGGCGGCGATGGCTGCCAGGGCGTTCTCCAGGTTGTGCCGCCCCGGCGCAGGCAACTGGAACAGGGTGTCCTTGACCCGGAAGCTGGAACCCTCCGCCGTGAGGCTGACCTCCTCGGCCCGGACCTTGGCCCGCTCTCCCTGGCCGAAGACAATGGCCCCCGGCGCGAATTCCGCCAGGTTGGAGGCCTCCCCCACCACGAAGGCCTCCCGGGCCTGGGCACGGAAGACCCGGAACAGCTCTGCCACCGCCTCAGGCTCCTTGTGGTCCTTCTGGAGGTTCAGGATCAGGCCCACCGCCGGGTGGTAGCGCACGACGGTGCCGTCACTCTCGTCGGCCTCGATGACCAGCAGGTCCGAAGCCCCGGCCCAGGCGTTGCCCCAGAGGCCTTCGCCCTGGAGGCTGGGCAGTTCTCCCCCGGTGATGACCGAAGGGTCCTTGCCGGCCCCCCGCAGGATTTCGAAGACCATGGCGGTGGTGGTGGACTTCCCACTGGTGCCCGTGATGGCGATGGTGCGATGACATCCGACCAGGTGGGCCAGCAGCTCGGAACGGTGCAGCAGGGGCACCCCCAGGCGCCGGGCCTCGGCGAAGTCCGGCACATCCTCCTCCACCGCCGTGGAATAGACCACGCCGCTGGCGGCGGCCACACCGCTGCCATCCTGGGGCAGGATGCGGATCCCCAACCGCTCCAGTTGTGCCCTGGCTTCCGGGCGCTGGCCCCGGTCGAAGCTCCGATCACTGCCGGAAACGGGAATCCCCTTCATGGCCAGGAATTGGACCAATGCGCTCATGCCGCTCCCCGCCACACCGGCGAAGTGCAGACCCGCCATGGCAGCCATGCCGCCTTCAGCAACCAGGAGGGCATCCCCTTCCTCGACCTGAGCGAAGAGGTCAAGCATGTCGGCATTGGTCAGCCGGAGGCAACCGTGGGAGACCGGCCGGCCGATCTGATCCTCCCGATTGGTGCCGTGGATGTAGATACAGCGTTCCAGGCTGTCCAGTCCGGATCCCCGGTTGGAGCCCTCCTCCAGCCCTTCCAGCCTTAGGATGCGGGTCAGGATGAGATCAGCCTCCGAGGCCTCCCCCTTCCAGACCTGCCCCGTGTCCACTCGCTCCCGGAAGATGGTCCCGGGAACCGCCCCCTCACCGATCCGGGCCTGGATCCGATGCCAACCCAAGGGCGTCCGGAAGGAGTCCTCCTCTGAGCCCAGGCCCGCCAGCGCCGTGGAGATGGGGAATTCCGCCTGGAGCACCCCTTCCACCAGCAGCCCGATCCGCTGCCTCTCCACATCGGCTACCAAAAGCCGGGGGGGGCATTCCGACCAGGGGGAACCGGAACGATTCAGGCCCGCCAGGGCCAGGGCGCGATAGGAGACAGCGGCGATGGGGTCGAGGGCACTCATAGGGCGAGGATACCTTACCGGGACCGGGACAGGCCCTTCCTTCCCCGTGCTACGCTCAGCGCCAGACAACTTGGTGCAGCGAACGCGTGTTGCAGCGATTGTGAGGTGCCAGATGATGGACTCCACCCTGCCTGAACGCATTGCCTTCCTGGGCGGCTATCTGCCGCGGCTCTGCGGCATCGCCACTTTCACCCACGATCTTTGCGAGGCGGTGGCCCTGGCTGCTCCCAACGCTCTGTGCTTCACGGGCGCCGTCAATGACCGGATGGAGGGCTACGACTATCCTCCCCGGGTGCGCTTCGAACTGGATCAGCGGAACCTGGACTCCTACCGGCGCGGTGCGGATTTCCTCAATTTCAGCAACGCCCAGGTGCTCAGCGTGCAGCACGAATTCGGCATCTACGGCGGGCCCGCCGGAAGCCACCTCCTGGCCCTGCTCCGGGAAGTGCGGATGCCAGTGGTGACCACCCTGCACACCGTGCTGCAGGACCCAGATCCGGCCCAGCGGAAGGTGATGGAAGAGCTGGTGCGCTGCAGCGACCGCCTGGTGGTGATGGCCCACAAGGGGCTGGAGATCCTTCAGGAGACCTATGGGGTGCCCTCCTCCAAGGTGGACATCATCCCCCACGGTATCCACGACCTGCCCTTCATCGACTCCAGCTATTACAAGCCCCAGTTCGGCGTGGAAGGGAGGAGCGTGCTCCTCACCTTCGGCCTGCTGGGGCCCGGCAAGGGCATCGAAAACGTCATCGAGGCACTGCCCGGCATCGTGAAGCGCCACCCGAACGTGGTTTATATCGTCTTGGGCGCCACCCACCCCCACTTGGTCGCCCGGGAAGGCGAGAGCTACCGCCTGGGGCTGGAAAGGCTGGCCGAGGACTGCGGCGTCAAGGAACACGTGATCTTCTACAACCAGTTCGTGTCCCTCGAGGATCTCAAGGAGTTCATCGGGGCGACGGACATCTACCTCACCCCCTACCTCAATGAGGCCCAGATCACCTCCGGCACCCTGGCCTATGTCTTCGGGGCGGGGAAGGCCGTGGTCTCCACTCCCTATTGGCACGCCCAGGAACTCCTGGCCGATGGACGGGGCATCCTGGTGCCCTTCCGGAACCCCCAGGCCATCGCCGAGGGGGTCTGTGCCTACCTGGACGACCCGACCCGCCTCCTGGAGACCCGCAAGAGGGCCTACGCCATGGGAAGGGAGATGATCTGGCCCGCCATCGCCAAGCGCTACCTCCAGTCCTTCGCCCACGCAGGAGCGGACCGGCGTGCCCTGCCCCGTAAGGCCTTTGCGGAATGGACCCTGGCGAGCCGCCCCTACGACCTGCCCCCGCTGCGCCTGGATCACATCGCCCGCATGAGCGATGACACCGGTATTTTTCAGCACGCCAGCTTCAATGTCCCGAATTACGAGGAAGGCTACTGCACGGACGATAACGCCCGGGCCTTCATCCTGTGCAATCTGATGGATGAACTGGGTGGCCGCCCTCCCTCCGAGCCCTTGGAACGCCTGGCCACCAATTACCTCGCGTTCCTGTCCGCGGCCCTGAATCGCCGGACCGGCCGTTTCCGCAACTTTATGAACCACAGTCGGCAGTGGTTGGAGGAGGCCGGGAGTGAGGACAGTCATGCCAGGGCTCTCTGGGCTGTGGGCACCGGAGCGGGGCGATCGCGGAATGAGGGCCATCGCAAGCTTTCAGCCCTGCTCTTCGAGGGAGGCTTGCCCATCGTGGAAAGTTTCACCTCCCCTCGCGCCTGGGCCTTTACCCTGTTGGGCATCCACGAATACCTGCACAGCTTCCCGGGGAAGGCCGAGGCGGTGGCCTGCCGCACCGAGCTGGTGGCCCGGCTCATCGGGCTCTGGAAAGGCTGCGCCGACGAGCGATGGCCCTGGTTCGAGCCCCGTGCCACCTATGAGAACGCCCGCTTCTGCCAGGCCCTGCTCCTCAGCGCCCAGAGCATGACCCACCCGGAGGCCATGGAGATCGGCCTGAAGTCCCTGGAGTGGCTATGCTCCGTGCAGAAAACGAGGGAGGGCCATTTCCGCCCCATCGGCAGCAACGGTTTCTATGAGCGGGGGGGCAACCATGCGGACTTCGACCAACAGCCGGTTGAGGCCCAGGCCATGATCGCCGCCTGCCTCGAAGCCTTCCGCGCCACCCAGGACGAGGTCTGGTCCAGGGAGGCCAAGCGGGCCTTCGAGTGGTTCCTGGGCCGTAATGATCTCGGCCTCCCCCTCTACGACTCCAGCACCGGAGGCTGCGCCGATGGCCTGCACCCTGACCGGGTCAACGAGAACCAGGGGGCCGAATCCACCCTCGCCTTCCATCTCTCGGTCGCTGAAATGAGTTTCGCCAAGCACATGATCACGCTTCCTCAGGGCGGTACCCCATGAATCCCATCCCATTACGCCGCCACCACCTGACCCTTCTCCCCCAGAGCGAGCGAGTGGTGCTGCGCCCCTTCATCCCCTCTGAGAGTCACCGGATCACCACCATCATCGGGCGGGTTCTCGCCCTGGATGAGGAAGAAGCGAACCGGGCCCTGGAAGGCATTCGCCAGGACTTCGCCTCGCGCCATCTGGACCTCGAGTCGACGCTGCTGGCCAATTACGAGCGCGTGCTGCCCTTCGTCTTCACTCAGCGCCCCCTTTCCCTCAGGCGCAAGCTTCTTGTCGGTGCCCTCTTTGCGGGGGAGTATGCCCTGGAGGCGGCGGCGCTCTTCAACCCCTCCATCGTCGCCCACCCGGACCAGAAAGGCGTGCCGCCCGGGGGCCTGAGATTCATCCTGAGCCTGCGGGCCACCGGTGAAGGGCATATCTCCTCCATCGAATTCCGCACGGGTCTCCTGCAACCCGAGGGAGCCATCCACCTGGATCCCGTTTCCCGCTTTGTGTCCCTCCCGGAGATCAATCCCAACCCCAGCTACAAGAAGACCCTCTTCATCGTGAAGCTTACTGAGATGGGCTTCGACAGCAGCCATACGGGCGCCGTGATGGAGGCCCTCGGCGAAAGCTTCACCCGCAGCGATCTGAACCAGAGCGTGCTGCGGGTCCGCCGGGAAACCCGTCCCGTATCCCAGGATCTCAGCAACACCCTCCAGTGCATCCAGTGGCTTGCCGACTCCAACTATGAAATGGACTTCCCGCCGGAGCTCGCCCTGAGCGAACGCTGCATCTTCCCCGTCTCGGAAAACGAGAGCAACGGCATTGAGGATGCGCGCTTCGTCCGTTTCGTGGAGGAGGACGGTGCGGCGCTGTACTACGCCACCTACACGGCCTACAACGGCCACGCCATCCTGCCCCAACTCATTGAAACCCTGGATTTCCGACACTTCCGGGTCCTGACCCTCAATGGCGCAGCCGCGCAGAACAAGGGCATGGCCCTCTTCCCCCGAAGGATTGATGGCAATTTCGCCATGCTTTCCCGCCAGGATGACGAGAACCTCTTCATCATGTTCTCGGACAACCCCCACTACTGGAGCGACCCCAAAGTCCTCCTCCGCCCTGCCGAGACTTGGGAAGCGGTGAAGATCGGCAACTGTGGCTCCCCCATCGAGACCGAGGCAGGATGGCTGGTCCTTACCCATGGTGTGGGACCTCTGCGGAAGTACTGCATCGGAGCGGCCCTCCTGGACCTGCAGGACCCGACCCGCGTCATCGGACGCCTACGGGAGCCCCTCCTGGTCCCGGAAGGCGAGGAGCGGGAGGGCTATGTCCCGAACGTCGTCTACAGCTGCGGGGCCCTGCTCCATGGACGGGAGATCGTGCTTCCCTATGCCATGAGCGACCGGGCCACGACCATCGTGAGCGTACCCTTGGATGAACTGCTGGCCAGGCTGAGATAGCCAAAAGAAAAGCCCCCGGATCGGAGGCTTTTCTTTCTGGAGCGGGCGAACGGGATTGAACCGTCGACATTCAGCTTGGGAAGCTGACGTTCTACCACTGAACTACGCCCGCAGCTTGTCTCCCAGTCTAACGGGAGCCGAAGGTCTTTTCCAGCCTCTCATGCACGAATTCCAGCAGGGGCTCCAGCCCAAGGACGGACTGCTCCGCCACCCACAGAGGCATGGTCAGACGCTGGAGGTGGGCCTGGCCCAGCTTCACGGCATCCTTTTCGGTACAGACCAGACCTTCGGCCCCAACACTCCGGGCCGCGTCCTGGAGCCTTTCCAGCTCCCGGGGAGATATGGGGTGGTGATCCGGAAAGGAGCGGGTCTCGACCCATGAGAGGCCCGCCACCAGAAGGTCCGCATAGAAGGCCTCGGGGTGTCCCAGGGCACAGAAGGCCAGAAGGGAACCGAACTCTGAGGGGAGCGACCGCCGCTCCCCCGTAGCCAGGCAGCGCAGCGCCCCGATGGCGAAATCCACCCAGAAGACCGGGCCACCGGAGCCATGGCGCTCCCACCAGTCAAGAATCGAGGCCCGGTCCGCCCGGCTCCCCCGGGTCACCACCAGGGCGCTGGCCCGGGCTGCGGAGGCCATAGGTTCCCTCAAATCCCCCAGGGGAAGCATCCGGCCATTGCCCCAGCTCCGCACGCCGTCCAGCAGCAGGAGGTCCAGATCCCGATGGAGAGCCCGGTGCTGGAAGCCATCATCCAACAAGAGCACCCGGGGAGTCGGCACCAGAGATACGGCCCGCAGCGCCGCCGCGTGGCGCTTCCGCCCCACGATCACGCGGCCCGGCCCCAGCCTTCGCGCCATCAGGACCGGTTCATCCCCTGCCTCCCGGGGATGGGAGTCCGGCCCCACATCCATGGGATCCATTTCGCGCTTTCCACGGTAACCCCTGGAAAGGATGACATTAGGCCACCCTTGCCCCGCCAGCGCCTCAGCGAGCGCAAGCGTCACCGGCGTCTTCCCCGTTCCTCCGGTGCTCAGATTACCGACGGATACCACTGGAACAGCTACCCTTGCGATCCTCTCGGGGTGCTCTTCGAAGGCCCGGTTTCGGGCCTTCACCACCGCCCCATAGAGGGGGGCCAGGGGAGCTGCGAACCAGCGGAGCAATGACATCTCTTGAGGATAGCGCAGGAAGGGAGTGACATTCGATGTCCGAAGACCAAGTCCAGGGATGACACATCGAATCCCAATGCCCCCAGGGCTCCTCTCAAACCGGAAGGAGAAGGTGGATGTCAACACGAAACAAAATGGAAAATGTGGAAAACCTGGACAGACCTAAATCCACTTCGCCCAGCGCCCCCGTGAACGCAAATGCTGAAAACAAAGGCAAAAACAACATGACGAGAAGCGAGTGCAGAATGTAAAAGTCCTGTAAACGAGGGTGTTTAGGACCTCCAAAGGGGGGCAATCCGCAAGGTTTTCCACAAAAGATGCGGAATTCAAAAACCAGATAACACAAATGCTGATATTTATCATGTTACATGATTTGATATGTGGTCAATTATTTCAAACATTTCCAAGGGGCCATCTCGATCTTTTTGCCTTGACAGAATCACGACGACATGAGCGCGGATAAACATTACAGACCACGCTCCTCCACCCAAAGGGAGGAGCCATGGAGGCCCAACACATGGATGCCCGGAAAACCGACACGCAGTCGGTGTCAACTCTCAGGCGAATCGAACGCCTTCAGGCCCCATGCGCTCGATGACTGCCAGGGATTCAATCCGAACCCCATTGGCGCGCAGGGTGGCGCCCCCGCCCTGGAAATATTTCTCAATGACGATACCCGCCCCGGCCAGACGCGCTCCCGCCTGCCCCACGATGTCCACCAGCCCCTTCAGCGCCTCACCATGAGCCAGGAAATCATCCACGACGAGAATGACATCCTGGGCAGAGAGGAAACGCCGGGTAACCGTCACCTGGACCGACTCCTTGCGGGTGAAGGAAAAGACCTCGGCGCTGTATGTCTCACCGTCCTGAGTGATGGCCTTCTTCTTCTTGGCGAAGACGACCGGCACCCCCAGGGGCAGGGCCACCGCCATGGCCACGGCGATACCAGAGGCTTCCACCGTCAGGACCTTGGTAATCCCGGCATCCGCGAAACGGGTGGCCAGTTCCTGGCCCATGCGCAGGGTAAAGGCCGGATCGAGCTGGTGGTTCAGGAAGGAGTCCACCTTGAGGGCGGAATCACCAATGACCACACCCTCGGACAAGATTCGATCTTTCAGCTCTTGCATGCAATTCCCCGGCATCGTTGGGCCCCCAGGAAGTGACGGGGCCGCTACCAGGATAGACTCAGGCATGGCCAAACCCTCCTCCGTCTTCGAATGCACCGCCTGCGGCGCGCGTTACCCCAAGCCCATGGGGAAGTGCGGAGGCTGCGGTGCCTTCGGCACCATCGAAGAGGTGAGGGGCTCCCTCAAGAAGGGTCTGGACCGCTCCCGGAGCGCCTATGCCCAGAGCCATTACAACGGTCCTGTATCCCTCCTGGATGTGGAGATCAGCGAGACCCAGCGCACGCCAACAGGGTTGCCGGAGCTGGACCGGGTCCTGGGGGGCGGCTTCGTGCCGGGCATGGTAGTACTCCTGGGGGGAGAACCGGGCATCGGCAAGTCCACCCTCCTGCTCCAGTGGGCCGCCAATGCCAGTGGCACAGTCCTCTACGCCTCCGGCGAGGAGAGCGAACGCCAGATCAAGCTCCGGGCCCGCCGCCTGGGAGCCGAGAACCCAGGTATCCACCTCCTCGCAGAAACGGATGTGCGGGCCATCCTGGAGGCCGCCGACCAGATGAAGCCGGCCCTCCTCATGATCGACTCCATCCAGACCCTCTTCGATCCCGAGTTCGAGAGCAGCGCGGGCAGCGTGGGCCAGGTCCGGGGCTGCGCCCAGATCCTCACCAAGTGGTCCAAGGCCACGGGCACGCCCCTGGTGCTGGTGGGCCATGTCACCAAGGATGGCGGATTGGCCGGTCCCAAGGTCCTGGAACACCTGGTTGACACGGTCCTGGCCTTCGAGGGGGACCGTCACCACCACCACCGCCTCCTGCGGGCCCTCAAGAACCGCTTCGGCGCAGCCTTCGAGTTGGGGGTCTTCGCCATGACCGAGCGCGGCCTGGTGCCCGCCGAGGGCAATCCCTTCTTTCTGGAGACCGAACCCCGGCCCGGGTGCGCCGCCACGGTGGTCCTCAACGGAACCAGGCCCGTTGTGGTGGAAATCCAGGCCCTGGTGGCCTCGGCGGGCCTGGGCATTCCCCGCCGCACAGCCCTGGGCATCGACGGCCAGCGCTTGGCCATGCTCTGCGCCGTGGCCGAGCGTCGCGGTGGTGTCCAGCTGCATGACCGGGATGTCTATGTGAACGTTGCGGGTGGCCTGGAGGTGGAGGACCCCGCCGCCGACATGGCCGTGATCGCCGCCCTGGTGAGCAGCGCCACGGGCCGCCTTCTGGCGGACAAGTGCCTCTTCATGGGGGAAGTCGGCCTAACCGGCGAGGTCCGCCCGGTGGCCCAGCTGCCCCTGCGCCTTCAGGAGGGCGCCCGCCTTGGCTTCGACCGAGCCGCCGTGCCCCGCCTGGGTCTGGAACCCGGGATCGGTTCAGGGCTGGAGCTTTACCCAGAAAAGGGCCTGGAGCGGATCCGCAGCAAGAGCTGGCTGATGGCGAGGCCCGAGAACGAGGAATGAAGTGAATCACGCGGAGGCGCGGAGTGCGCGGAGAAGGAAACCAGTAGAATTGGGACCCAAGCCCTTTCTCCCGCCGACGAGTTCTTTCCTCTCTGTCCCTGCAGCCCCTTCTCCGCGGCTCCGCGCCTCCGCGTGAGACTTTTCCCCGGAGCCCCCATGCGTTCCATGACTGCCTTCGCAGAAATCCACCGTCCCCTGGCCCTGGGGCAGCTCCGCCTCACGGTGCGGAGCGTCAACCACAAGGCTTTGGAGATCTCGGTTCGGCTGCACCCGGCCCTACACTCCCTGGAAATGGCCATCCGGGGGCTGGTGCGCGGGGCCGCCAGCCGGGGCAAGGTCGATATCACGGTGGAAGTCCAGGACGAGCCGGGGCTGGAGCCCCAGCTCAATCGCCCCCTCTTGCGCTCGGTGGCCAAAGCCTGGCAGGAGGATGCGGAGTGGTTGAACCTCCCTACCCTCACCGCCGAAGCGTTCTTTCGGCTGCCCGGAGCCTGGCTTCCCCCGGCCTCGGATCTGGCAGAACGCCTTGAGGGTGCTGTTCTGGAGGGGCTCGACGCACTCCTTCTGAAGTGGAACCAGGGGCGGGCCCAGGAGGCCGATCGCCTCAAGGGATTCTTCGAAGACAGCCTGGAACGCCTTCGGGAACTGCGGGAGACTCTGGCCCTTGAAGCCGAGGCTCAGGCCCTGGAACTCCCGGCCCAGTATCAGCAGCGCCTGGACCAGATCCTGAAGGATGCCCAGCTCCAGGGCCAACTCCCGGCGGAGCGGCTCATCGCGGAAGCCGGCGCCCTGGCGGAGCGCCAGGACGTGCGTGAGGAACTGGTGCGTCTCGCCGCCCACCTGGACGATTTCGCCCAGCGCCTCAGGAAGCACAGCCTGGGCGGCAAGGCCCTGGATGTCTGGTGCCAGGAAGTCCTGCGGGAGATCAATACCTGCGGCAGCAAGTGCAAGCGGCTCGCCATGACCCGGGCCGTCATGGAAGCCAAGGGCGTCCTGGAGCAGATCCGGGAGCAGGGAGCCAACCTGGAGTAGCTGTCCAGGTCAGGCCTGATCCCCGCGGCGCACCTGTTGCCGGATCTCAGCACTATGCCTTTCCACTTCCTTGCGGAACTCGCGGCGAAGCCTGGCGGCCTCCCAGCGTCGCTGATCCTCCGGACCATCAAGGCTCACCTGGGGCACCGCGACGGACTTCCCATCCTCGTCCACGGCCACCATGGTGAAGTAGCAGGTAATGACGTGACGTTTGCTACGAGCCCGGATGTTCTCAGCCTCCACCCGCACCCCCACTTCCATGGACTTGTTGCCGGTGTGGTTGACCGAGGCAAGGAAGGTCACCAGTTCGCCAACGTGCACCGGCTCCCGGAAACTCACCTGATCCACGGAAGCCGTGACCACATAGCAGCCGGAGTACCGGGCTGCGCAGGCGTAGGCCACCTGATCCAGCAACCGGAGCATGGCCCCGCCGTGGACATGACCCGAAAAATTGGCCATATCGGGGCTCATCAGGACCGTCAGGGTCGTGCGCTTGTAGCTGGAATCCGGCATGGGGCTATTCCGATTTTAATGATCTATTCATCAATCTGGACACCGCCTCGCTCGGGTCCGCCCCATCGATGAGACGGGCCACTTCCTGGGCAATGGGCAGTTCGACGCCGACCTCCTCCGCCAGAGCCAGGGCAGCCTGGGTCGTGAAGACCCCCTCGACCACCTGCTCGGCCATGGAGGCGGAGGCCGCACCCGGCGTGACGCCCCGACCCAGCATCTCGCCGAAACGGCGGTTGCGGCTCTGGGGCCCGGTTGCCGTGAGGAGCAGATCCCCCATCCCCGCCAGCCCCATGACCGTTTCGGGGCGTCCTCCAAGACGCTCCACCAGCCGGCTCATCTCCGCCAGGCCTCGGGTCACCAGGGCCGCCCGGGCGTTGTAACCCAACCCCAGGGAGTCCACCAGGCCCGCGGCGATGGCCAGGGTGTTCTTGAGGGCACCACAGAGTTCCACCCCGACCCTGTCCCGACTCAGGTATAGCCTCAGGCGCGGGGTCGATAACAGGGCCTGGAGCTGGATGGCCCGGGGCTCGGAGATGCTGGGAGGCAGCGCCAGGACGATGGCGGTGGGACGATCCAGGGCGACCTCATCCGCGAAGCTGGGGCCGGAAAGGACCCCCACAGGAACACCCAGGAGGGGCTCCAGGACCTCAGAGAGGCGCTGGTGCCCCTCCTGAAGGATGCCCTTGCTCACGTGGACCAGCAGCTCAGGGCGGATCGAAGTCTGGGCGACCAGGGTCTTCCATATCTGGGGGCTGATCTGGGTCGGCAGGGCGCTGACCCAGATGGGGGCCTGGAAGGCCTGGTCAGGAGTTGACACGGGCAGGATGGAGGGGGGGAGCTCGGCATCCCCCAACCGGGGATGCCGACGCGTCTGCGTCAGCTCCTCCACCAGGGAGACGGGGTGCCCCCAGAGAACCACCTTGGCGCCCTGCCTGGCCCAGGCCATGGCCAGGGCAGTGCCCCAGGCTCCGGCGCCGAAGACTGCGATATCGGGACGGTTGCTCATGAACGACCCTCCTCGTCCTTTTCAACAGCCTTCTTCTTGCCCCAGAGTCGGCTCTCGGTGCCGTTGAGGAGGCGCTGGATGTTGGCGGCGTGCTTGCGGATCACCAACCCGGGCATGAGAACCCAGGCCAGGATCAGGTACCGGGCCGTGGCCTCCGGCAGGGCCACCAGACCGGAAAAGCGTGAACCGAAAAGTCCGAGGGCGGTGGGAATCAGGACCAGAGCGGCCACCACACTACCCAGGCTCACGTAGCCTGAAACGGCCACCACCACAACAAAGCTGAGGAGGGCAGGCAGTGGCAGAAGGGCATGGTAGGCCACGCAGGCCCCGAGGGCAGTGGCCACACCCTTGCCGCCCTTGAAGCGGAGCCAAGGGGTGAAGACGTGTCCCAACACCGCAAAGAAGGCGATCCAGGCCACCGCAACCATCGAAAAGGAAGCGGGCACGCAGAACTTCCGGGCAAGGAAGACCGGGAGGAACCCCTTGGCTGCGTCCAGGAAGAGGGTGGCGATGCCCAGGGACTTGCCACCGGCTCTCATGACATTGGTGGCCCCGATGTTCCCTGACCCCTGTTGGCGAACGTCCCCTTTGCCCGCCAGTTTCACGAGGATAAGCCCGAAGGGGATGCTTCCAGCCAGGAAGGCGCCCAGGGACCAGGCGATGAATAGTTGCAGATTCAGTGTGTACATCCGGTAATTTTACCAGATTTCGAAGGGCCTGTCAGATCAGGCGCCTCCGCAGGAAATCCAATGCCCACGCAGCCGCACGGGACTGGATATCCGAGCGGAATCCAGGAAAAGAATATCGAATGGAATAGGTGCCATCGGGTCCGGCCAGGGCGATGTGGATCGTCCCCACCGGACCAGGTCCCCGCCCGTCCTCCGAGGGACCGGCATTCCCCGTGGTGGCGAGGCCCCAGGTGGCCCCGAGGTGTGCGCGGATTCCCTCGGCCATGGCTCGGGTAGTGGCATCCGAAACCGTGCCATGGACGAGAAGGAGCTCTTCAGGAACCCCGGCCAACTGAGTCTTGGCCCCGGCGGAGTAGGTGATGGCATCTCCCAGGAGTGCCCGGCTCGCCCCCGGCACGGAAACCAGCTTCGTGGAGATGAACCCCCCGGTCACGCTCTCCGCCACCCCCAGGGTCTCGCCCCGGGCCTGGAGAAGTCCGAGCACCGTGCTCTCGATGCTCCCTTCCCCCACACAGACCAGATCCTGGCCCAACTCCTGTTCAAAGTCCTTCCGGGCCGCATCCAATCGCGCCAGATCAGCCCCCCGGGCCACCAGTTCGACATGGGATACCCCCGCCAGGATGGTCCATTCCAGGTCCCCGTGCTGCTCCCTCATCGGGCGGGTGCGCTCGTCCAGCGCACTTTCGGGCACAGACCCCACCACCATGCGAAGCGAATGCACGGCGGCCTTGGCATGGGGGGCCAGCAAGGCCTCCACCTGCCCTTCCCATATCTGTTTCATTTCCAAAGGCACCCCAGGCAGGAGAATGATCCGTCGACCGGGATAGCCCCGAGGCGAATCCCAGCAGATGGCCGGCGCGGTTCCGAAGGGGTTGCGCAGGATGCTGGCCCCCACGGGCACCAGGGCCTGCTTGAAGTTACTTTCGGGGGGCACCCTCTCCCGGGCCGCATAGAAAGCGAGAATGTCCTCGCGGATCTGGGCATCCTCCACCAGCTCGGCGCCGAAGACCTCGGCCCAGGTTTCCTTGGTCAGGTCATCGAAGGTGGGCCCCAGTCCTCCGGTACAGATCACCAGTTCGGAGCGGTGGATGGCCTCCCGGAAGAGGGTCCGGAGATCTTCCGGATCGTCGCCGATGGCAGTCTTCCGATGGATGGAGAGCCCCAGACGCCCCAGGCGCTCCGTGATCCAGACCGAGTTGGTATCGAGGCGCCCAGTGGAGAGCAGCTCGGAGCCGATGGCGATGCATTCGATGCGCATGAAACCCCCAATAGGGTGAGGATAGCGCCCGGAGAGGATCAATTCCGTGACAAGAACCCTGTTTCCTTGCAGAATTCCGTGAAGCAAGGGATGACCCCAGATGGAAGATAAGGCAAAGGAACCCCAGACCGTTGGGCGTTATGAGATCAAGAAGCTCCTGGGCTCGGGAGCCATGGGCAGCGTCTACCTTGCGGAGGACCCTCGCATCAAACGCAGGCTCGCCATCAAGGTGGTGCGTCTGGCGGCCATCCGCAGCGAGATCGACCGGCAGGACTTCCTGATGCGGTTCCAGAGGGAGGCCGAGGTTTCCGGCCTGCTCAACGATCCCGGCATCGTCACCATCTATGACGTGGGTGACAGCGAAGTGGGCCCATTCATGGCCATGGAATTCGTATCGGGGCGCCCCCTTGATGCCCTCATCAAGTCCGGCGAAAGCCAGGCCATGGACCTCGGGGCCAAACTGCGTCTGGCGGCGGGCATCGCCTCTGCCCTTGACCACGCCCACGCTCACGGCATCATCCATCGGGACGTGAAACCCGGAAACGTGATGCTCACCGAGGAAGGGCGCCCCAAGCTCATGGATTTCGGCATCGCGAAGCGCGAGGATGCCAATCTGACCCAGACCGGCACTTTCCTCGGCACACCTGCCTACGCCAGCCCCGAGCAGATCCGGGAAGGCAAGACCACCCTGCGCTCTGACATCTTCAGCTTCGGCGTCCTGGTCTTCGAGCTGCTTTCCGGTGGCCTGCCCTTCCCGGGGTCCTCCATCAACACCATCCTCTACCGCATCGTCAACGAGAGCCCCACGGAGGTCGATCCTCCTGTGGAAGGCCTCGCCGCGGGTGCCTGGCAGCGGATCTTCAGCCGCGTCCTCGCCAAGAACCCCGAGGAGCGCTATCCCAACTGCGGCGAATTCATCAAGGACCTCGTGGATTCAGTGACGGGACTGGGGGCTGAGGAGCGGCTCTCCCTGCTCCAGGGTCTCCGCCAGCTTGCCCCCGCGCCCGTGGGGGTGCAGCTCAGCGTCCCCCCGGTGCTGGCATCCCAGGGTGATAAGACCCGGGCTCGCCCCAGTCGTTCTGCCACCCTCCCCATCGTCATCGGGGTGGTCATCGTGGCGGCTGCTGGGGGATTCTTCCTATTCCGGGGCAAGTCCGGCAAGGCTATCACCCTCAACTCCCGTCCCTCCCAGGCCAAGGTCCTGAGGGAAGGCAAGGAGATTGGGGCAACCCCCCTGGTCCTCCCCCTGAAGCCGGGCGATCGCCTCATGATCGAACACCAGGGTTTCGAGCCCCAGGAGTTCGTCTACCAGCAGGGAGCCTCCACGGACCTGGAGCTCAGGTCCATCGTGCGGAATGAGGTGCTGCGAAGTGAACCCGCCGGGGCAACGGTCGTCATGGACTCGATCCCCCTGAAGGACCGCACTCCTGTCACCGTCTCCTGGGACCAGGGAAAAAAGCACAACCTGACTTTCAGTAAAGACCAACTGTCCTTCTCCCAGGAATTCCTGGAGGGAGAGACGCCGGGCAGCCGCACCTTCACACTGGCCGTCGGCCAGGAGGCCCCCAAGGCCTCCGCGACCCAGGATCCGAACACCCCGGCGACCCTGAAAATGAGCGGGGCCTTCCCCGTGCGCATTAAGCTCGATGGGAAGGAAGCCGGGGAACTGCACCCGGGATCCACCCTCAAGCTCGCCCCCGGCACCCACCGCCTCGAACTGGCCAACACCCGGGTCTTCTACCGCGAAACCCGAAGCATCTCTGCGGCCCCAGGGCAGCAGCTGAGCCTCGCCACCCCCGGCCTGGCCAGCCTCACTGTCTCCACCTTCCCCTCCTCCGGCATGGTGGCCATCGATGGGATCACCACGAGCATCGAGAGTGATGGCAGCACCGCCATCGAAGTCAGCAAGGGCAAGCATTCCGTAGGTATCGCCGGGCACCCGGCGAGCGTGCGCACCGTGGACCTCCAGGCCGACACCACCCTCAAGTTCAAGCTCTAGGGGAGGCCTCATGAAAGCCACTGAAGAGGATCTGCACCCCAGAGGGCCCTGGACCTACCTCCGGGAATCCCTGCCGGGAGGCTTCCGGCCCAATGGATTGGCCTTCATTCTGGCGTGGGTGGTGTTGCAGGTGGCACTGCCCTCGCTCTGGAGTATCCACCTCCGCCGATTGGTTGGGAGCAGCGCCTTGCCCCATTACTGGGGTGAGCGCCTGACGGCCCGGGATATCCATGAAATCCTTTGGAATGGTGGGCTCCATCAGGCCTGGACCGGGTTCTGGATGCCCACTTTCGGCATCGTCATCCTCTACCTGGTGCTCTGGTTCGGGTGGCGTCATCAGGCTGAGGAGCTGGGTATCCGGGCCCGGTGGCGGCCCTGGTGCATGGGCCTGCTGGACGCGCTCCTGATGGGACTGCTGCCCCTCGGTGCCGTGACCTGGCTGTTGCTCCTGGTCCTGGACTACCTCGGCGCCACCGGCATCCAGGGTCTGGGCTGGGTGGCCATCGTGGGTCGGACCCTCGCCCCCTTGTGCATGGGGGCAGCCCTGATGGTCCTCTGGTGGCTCTGCCGACTCGATAGGGCAGCCGAACCGGATCGCCCCTACGGACTCCGCCTTCGCCACGCCTTGGTCTGCCTGTGGAGCCGCCCCATCCAATGGTCCTCCCTGATCTTCATCGGCGTCATCATCCGCCTGGGCATCCATGCCTTGGTTCTTCTGCTGGCCTGGCGTATCGGAGGGGGAGCCACGCCCGGGGTTTGGCTCATCCTTCTGCTCCAGGCCCTGGCCGCCGCGATCAATGCGTGGATCATCGCATGGTGCATGCGCACCACCGCTCGCTACTGGCGCCAGGATGCACGGGTAAGACAGGCCGTTTCCGATCTGAAGCGGGATTACGCTTAGGGGCCGTTCAGGACTTCCTGGATATTGGATTCCAGCACCGGAAACCATCGGCCAGGGTGCCTTGCCAACCAACCCCCTGGCCACAACAGGGCAGGCCATCGGAACACCGGGGCCGGAAGGGGCAGCCAGGCTGCCGCTGCTCCGGGGCCTGAAGATAGCCGGAGTCCAGACTAGCCTCTCCCCTGCTGGCCCCTAGGAGCCGCAACGTATAAGGGCTTCTGGGAGCCTTGAGCACCCGCTGGGTGGGCCCCGCCTCCACAAGAAGTCCTCCATAGATCACCAGGAGCCTATCTGTGGCCTTGGAGAGCATTTCCAGATCGTGGCTGATCCAGAGATACCCAAGGCCCTGTTCCCGGTTGCGCTCTTCCAGCAGGGCGAAGAGTTCCCAACGGGCGAGAGGGTCCAGGGCCGTGGTGGGCTCATCGAGGATGAGAAAGGCTGGATCCCAGCTCAGGGCCATGGCCAGGACCAGCCTTTGCCGTTGCCCACCACTGATCTGGTGGGGGAAACGCCTAAGGAAGGACCGTTCGCGGGGAAGGCACAGCCGCTCGAGCAAAGGCAGGAGCCTCGCCCTCGAGGACTGTCTCCGCTCCCCCAGCCTGACCTTGGGCAAAAGGACCAGATGCTCTTCCACCGTCAGGAAAGGGTGGAGCCCGCGGGTGGGTTCCTGAGGCACCCAGGCAACCCTGTCTTCCGGCAGCCCAGGAATAGGCATGGCGGGCCCTTTCCCACCGACCCTCACACCTACAGGAAGAATACCCACCAGAACCTGCCCAAGGAGCGACTTCCCGGAACCTGACTCGCCCATCAGCCCGACCCTTTCACCGGCCTCCAGATCTAGGTCCAGAGGCCCCAACAGGACTTGCCCCCCTTGGCAGCTCAACGACATATCCCGCAGCTGGCGTCTCATGATGGGCTGGATCCTACCGCCACCCGTCGCACCCGGGAACCTTCACTTGACGTCCAAAAGCCTGAGACTACCCTTTGGGCAGGAAAAGCACCCCCCATCCGGGGCCACCATAGGAGGGATCATGGATCTTCAGCCTGACGTGCAAGAGCGCCTGATGAAGGAACACTTCGAGTTCCGGAAGTTGATGGAGGAACACAGGGCCGCCGACGAGCGTTTGCACTACCTCCAGAACAAACTCCGTCTCACCGCCCGGGAATCCATTGAGGAAGTCGAACTGAAAAAGGCGAAACTGCGCGCAAAGGAGCGCATCTACCACATCGTGGACGAATTCAACAAGACACGGGGCCAGTAGGCCCCCTGAAGACCGCGCCCCGGATGATTCAGGGGCAGCCGACGCCCCGGAATCTCCGGGGCGTGTCTGTCATGGGGTTAGAAAATTTTTCCAGCAGTGTTGATGTTTTTTTTATTTTTACACTCAAGACCCCAGAAATCCACGATTGATGAGTCACGCGACTGACACCTGGTGCCCCCTGCAAGAATCAGCTACTAAACCATTTTACAACAACAACTTAAACATCAAAGCAGACCTCCCCATTTGAGCCTGGGTGACACGACCGGAAGGGGATTTGGAATCCCTATCGATGGTATCTGGTTTTTCGATAACCACATTCAACACGATCGACAGCAGGGGCTGACGGCAAGGCGCAATAACCGTGTAACTATTTTATTTATTTCACCTTGTCCAACATAAGGACATCCCATCACCAGAAGCACGGACCCGAGTGACCCAGATCACAGCGCAACAAATAATGATTCACAAATATCAAAGCGCGGGCACTTGAAGGGTTTGCAATTCACATGTTTTAATCATTTTTACACCCCGACCCCCTTCCGAAGGCCCATTGACGGTGTTCCAGGAAATCGGGATGATGACTCCTGTCACAGATGCATGGGACAAGTTTGGTGGGTTTGGGCATGGTTCTCGAACGTTTTTCCCTCCTGAGGAGCCTTGAATCGCAAGGTTCTCAGGGCGATTTACTTCCCATTCCAGGCGGCTCTTCGGAATACCTGGGAGGGCATGGCCGAGGCTCTCGGCCCCATCCCCGTTGAGAAGGAGCACAGTTCGCTCCCTCAGCGCACGGAGAAGGTGTGATCAATAGCGAGTTCAACGAATGCCAGTCCTAGATGCTCCGAAGCACTGCGCACGCTTCAGCCTGTAAATCCAAGAGGTATTACTAACCCGCTCTTTTCAAAGGAGTATTAATGAGAAGCTACAAGAACATCGCCGTCATCGGCGCTGGCCTGATGGGCTGCGGTCTGGCCCAGGCGTTTGCCTACTGCAAGGACATGAAGATCATGCTGCAGAGCCGCGCCACCCCGGCCGACGAGGTCTTCAAGCGGATCGACTCCAACCTGAAGCCCCTCCTCGACAAGGGCGTCTTCACCCAGGCCCAGGCTGAGGAGATCAAGAGCCGCATCATCCCCATCAACAACATGGCCGAGGCCGTGAAGGATGCCGATTTCGTGATCGAGTGCGTGGCCGAGGACATGGAGATCAAGCAGAACCTGTTCCGCGATCTCGAATCCCTCACCAGCCGCGAATGCGTCTACGCGACCAACACCTCGGTGATGAGCCCCACCGAGATCGCCGCCAAGATGACCCACAAGGATCGTCTGGTGGGCGCCCACTTCTGGAACCCTCCCTACCTGATCCCCCTCGTCGAGGTGGTGAAGGCCGCCGAGACCTCCGAGGAAGTCATGGACTACTCCATGGAGATCTTCCGGAAGATCGAGAAGCGCCCCATCCGCGTGAACAAAGACGTCCCCGGCTTCGTGGCCAACCGTCTGCAGCACGCCCTGTGGCGTGAAGCCATCTCCATCGTGGAGCGCGGCATCGCCGACGCCGCCACCGTGGACGAGGCCATCAAGAGCAGCTTCGGCATGCGCCTGCCCCAGCTCTCCCCCATGGAGAACTCGGACATGGTGGGCCTGGACCTCACCCTGCAGATCCACAGCTACATCCTGAAGTACATTGAGAGCTCCACCGAGCCCTCCCCCCTCCTCAAGGAGAAGGTCGAGAAGGGCGAGCTGGGCTTCAAGGCCAACGGCAATGGCTGGCAGCAGTGGACTCCTGAGACCATGGCCGCCTCCAAGAAGAACCTCTCCGAGTACCTGATCAAAGTGATCTACGGCAAGTAGTTCTGTTTTTCCCTTCCAACAAGCAACACAACAACACGAGGTCCCCCATGGGAAAGAAAGTTTTCGTTGACCTGAGCCATCCCTTCTTCGGCGACATGCCCCTCTGGCCCTACTTCGCCAAGCCCGAAATCGCCCCCATGCACAGCATGGCCAAGGGCGGCGTGCTGACCCAGATGATCAAGTGCACCATGCACACCGGCACCCACGCCGATGCTCCCCGCCACGTCATGGAGCGCATGTTCGACGGCCGTCGCGCTCTCTACTCCCACGAGCTCCCTGTGGACGCCTATGCCGGTGAGGCCGTGTGTCTCGACGTCCGCACCAAGGATTGGCAGCTGATCACCGCCGCCGACCTCGACGACGCTGTGGCCCGCGTCGGCATGAAGAACGAAGAGCTCAAGGGCATGGTCCTGGTGCTCCGCACCGGCATGCACCTCAAGTTCGACGACAGCAAGGACTACTACCACTACTCCCTCGGTTGCGGCCTCGAAGCCGGCAACTGGTTCGTCAAGCAGGGCGTGAAGTGCGTGGCCATGGACCAGCAGGCCCTGGATCACCCCCTCCACACCTCCATGGGCAACAACGGCACCCGCATGAAGCTCGAAGGCTACTCCGGCAAGGGCATCATCGAGGAGTTCATCGAGAAGTACGGCGAGGAAGCCTACGCCGAGTTCGACAAGGACGTCTACATCAAGATCCACGGCAAGGCCGCCTACGACGCCAAGTTCGGCCACCTCGAGGCCATCGGCTGCTACGGCACCTGGGAGCCCTGCCACAAGCTCATGCTCGGCAACGGCATCACCGGCGTTGAGAACCTCGGTGGCGATCTGGACAAGGTGGTCGGCAAGCGCTTCCGCTTCCTGGCCTTCCCCATCCGCTGGCACCTGGGTGACGGCTCCATGGTCCGCTGCGTTGCCGAGATCGATGAGGACGATATCGTCCCCAACGTTCCTCCCCGCATCTACAAGTACGGCGCCATGTAAGGCGGACGAAGACATGATTTACTGAGGAGTGGAGGCGACTGCGAAACGTCAAAGGACGTTCGCAGAGGCCTCCACTGCTTTTTCGATGCACCTGCATCGCGATTCCTAGTGGAAGGAAACTCGAATGAGAGAAGTCGTAATCGTTAGCGCAGTCCGTACCGCCGTCGGCAGCTTCAATGGCAGCCTGGCTGGTTTCTCCGCAGCCGAGATCGGCGCCATTGCCGCCGCCGAAGCGATCAAGCGCGCTGGCATCGACCCCGCCCTGGTGGAAGAAGTCCTCTGCGGTAACGTCATCGGTGCTGGCCTGGGGCAGAACATTGCCCGCCAGGTCGCCATCAAGGCCGGCCTCCCCGAGACCGTCAGCGCCATGACCCTCAACAAGGTCTGCGGTTCCGGTCTGCGCGCCGTGAGCCTGGCTGCCCAGCTCATCAAGGCTGGCGATGCCGAGGTCGTTCTGGCCGGTGGCACCGAGAGCATGACCCAGTCTCCCTACGTCGTCCCCAAGGCCCGCTGGGGCGCCCGCATGGGCAACGCCGTCATGGTTGACTCCCTGGTCAACGATGCCCTCACCGATGCCTTCAGCGGCGTCCACATGGGCATCACCGCCGAGAACATCGCCGCCAAGTGGAACCTGACCCGCGAGGAGCAGGACCAGTTCGCCGTGCGCAGCCAGAACCGCGCCGAGGCTGCCATCAAGGCCGGCAAGTTCAAGGACGAGATCGTGCCCGTCATGATCCCCCAGAAGAAGGGCGATCCCATCGCCTTCGACACCGATGAGTTTGTCCGTACCGGCGCCAGCTACGACGCCCTGGCCAAGCTGAAGCCCGCCTTCAAGAAGGACGGCTCCGTGACGGCTGGCAATGCCTCCGGCATCAACGACGGCGCCGCATTCCTGGTGGTCATGTCCGCCGAGAAGGCCCAGGCCCTGGGTCTCAAGCCCCTGGCCAAGATCGTTTCCTACGCCTCTGCCGGTCTGGATCCCCAGATCATGGGCTACGGCCCCGTGCCCTCCTCCAAGAAGGCCCTGGAGAAGCTCGGCATCAGCGCTGCCGACCTCGACCTGGTCGAAGCCAATGAAGCCTTCGCCGCCCAGTCCCTGGCCGTCTGCAAGGATCTGGGGCTGGATCCCGAGAAGACCAACGTGAACGGCGGTGCCATCGCCATCGGCCACCCCGTGGGTGCCTCCGGTGCCCGCATCCTCACCACCCTGATCCACGAACTGCGCCGCCGCAAGGGTAAGATGGGTCTTGCCACCCTCTGCATCGGTGGCGGCCTGGGCACGGCCCTGGTCATCGAAGCCTGCTACTGAGTCAACCCAACCCACCCTCTTTCCAAGGAAGAAACCATGTCCGATCTGTCCAACAAGGTCATTCTCACCGTCGCCCACACCGGCGCCTGGCCCAAGAAGACCGACACCCCCTACGTGCCCCTGACCCCCCAGGAAATCGCTGAAGACGTGCTTGCCTGCGAAAAGGCCGGCGCCTCCGTCTCCCACATCCACGTGCGCGACGACAACAGCGTCCCCACCATGGATTTCAACAAGTTCAAGGAGACCGTGGACCTGATCCGCGCCGCCAAGAGCAACATGGTCCTGAACCTGACCACCTCCGGCGGCCTGGGCCTCACCGACGAAATCCGCCAGAAGCCCTTCGTCGAGCTGCTCCCCGAGATGGCCTCCTACGACTGCGGCACCATGAACTGGCAGCACAGCGGCATCTTCGAGAACAGCCCCCGCTTCCTCGAGTCCACCGCCAACAAGATGCGCGAGTGCAACGTCAAGCCTGAGATCGAGATCTTCGACATCAGCTGGATCTACAACGCCACCTACCTCCTCAAGAAGGGCATCCTCCAGGGGCCCCAGCACTTCCAGTTCGTCCTCGGCGCCGCCAACGGCATCCCCGCCACCGTCGAGAACCTCTGCATCCTGCTCCGCAACATCCCCCAGGGTCAGGGCCACACCTGGTCCGCCTTCGGCATCGGCCAGATGCACCTGCCCATCATCGCCGCTTCCATCGCCCTGGGCGGCCACGTCCGCATCGGCATGGAAGACAACATCTTCCTGTCCAAGGGCGTGCTGGCCAAGTCCAATGTCGAGTTCGTCGAGCGCACCAAGAAGATCATCGAGGCCCTCGGCAAGGAAGTCGCCACCCCCGACGAGGCTCGCCAGATCCTCGGCCTCAAGAAGTAGTCGACCTAAACCTGTTAAAACGGCCCTGGATTCCTCCGGGGCTGTTTTTTAGGCCCCCTATCGTGGGACACCTGTCCCGAGAAATGGGAAAGCAGTTGACAGCCTGCAACCCGGCGCGTAGCGTAAATCCCATACCCGCATACTGTTGAGTTGCATTGATACCCCCAGTTTGAAGCTTTCACTTCCAACATGAGCTCTGTCCACCAGGGCCTTTGACATTCTTATCCACCACAGGAGGCAATCATGAAAGTTATGAAGTGGTCCGAAGGCGATGTGTATGAAGGTCCCGGACATTTTGGCTGCTGGGGCATCCACAAGGTCCTCCTGGGCCGTGATACCAGCAATGTGACCGTCAACATCTCCCAGTTCATCCCCGGTGGTGGGTGCGAGAATGGCGCCGGCCCCATCGAGAAGTACTACCACGTGCTGGAAGGCACCCTGATCATCAAGACCCCTGCCGGCGACGTCTTCACCCTGGAGAAGAACGACGGCATCTACATCGGCCCCGGTGAAGAGCGGTCCATGGAAGTTCCCGGCCCCAATCCCTGCACCCTGCTGGTGGTCATCACCAAGCCTGCCTGATATCCAGCAGCGTAGCGATTGACCGATGAAAGCGGGGCACTTTCCGGAGTGCCCCGCTTCCTTTGTACTGTTGACCGAGCCCATGCACCCATGGGTGAATGGATGAGGAGGAGGGAGCTTGGCGGCGAAACGTGGCAAGGGCAAGCGGAAGTCCCTCTGGAAGCGAATTCTCGGATACCTCGCCCTGGGCCTTGGAGCCTGGTTTGCGTTAACCATCTCCGTCGCCCTTTTCTTTCGGTTCGTGCCCGTACCCTACTCAGCCCTGATGGTGGAGCGCGAGGTCGGTTCATGGTTCTCCGGCCCGCCCCATGAGATACAGCACCGGTGGGTGCCTCTGGAGGCCATCCATCCCAATATGGGACTTGCGGTCATCGCCGCCGAGGATCAGAACTTCGCCGACCATTTCGGCTTCGATTGGAAGGCTATCGAGAAGGCCGTCGCCCATAACGAGCGCAGCAAGCGCAAGCGTGGCGCCTCGACGCTGTCCCAGCAGACCGCGAAGAACATCTTCCTGTGGGAATCCCGGTCCTGGGTGCGCAAGGGCTTCGAGGTCTACTTCACCCTTCTGATCGAGACCGTCTGGTCCAAGCGCCGCATCCTGGAGGTCTACCTCAACAGCGTGGAGTTCGGGGATGGCGTCTACGGTGTGGAAGCGGCTTCCCAGCGGTTCTTCCACAAGCCAGCCAAAGCCCTGCGTCCCGGAGAGGCAGCCCTCCTGGCGGCAGTCCTGCCAAGCCCAAGGCGCTACAAGGCGAACGCCCCCAGCGGCTATGTCCGTACGCGCCAGGACTGGATCCTGCGGCAGATGGGAAACCTGGGTGGACCCGACTTCATCAAGGAGCTTTAAGGGCCCCCGCTGTGGCTATCAGCCCAGGGGCTTGGGATCAGCCCGGTGCGCCAGAAGGTGCCCGATGGCCACAGCAGCGGCATCGGCCGCATCGGTGGGCAGGGGTTCCTTCAGGCTCAGGAGCATCTGCACCATCTTCCCCACCTGGGTCTTGTCGGCCCAGCCATACCCACTGACGGCCTTTTTCACCTGCATGGGGTTGTAGTCGCCGACCGGAAGCCCATGAAGGCCTGCGGTCAACAGGATGCCACCCCGGATCTGCCCGAGTTTCAGGGCAGTGGCCGCATTCTTTTCAACGAAGGGCGATTCCACCGCCATGAATTGCGGGTGGTGCCGCTCAATGGCCTCGGCCAGCCGCAGATGGATGCCCAGGATCCGCTGGTCGAAATCCGCCCCCCGAGGGGAGCGGATCACACCAGCCTCCACCAGCTCAAGCCTGGACCCGAAACGGGAAACGATGGCCCAGCCGCAGGCCAGGGAACCGGGATCGACACCCAGACACAGAACCGGCGCAGCAGGAGCTTTGGGGGGCATTCAGATCAGAGCCGCTCGAAACGGACTTCCACCTTGCCGGGCTTGGCCTTGGGGGCCGCGGATTCAGGGGCCTCCCTGCGGGTGGATTCCACAGCCTCCCGACGGGGAGATTCGGAGTTCTCTCTGCGGGACGACTCCGGGTTCTCCCGCCTGGACGAGTGCTCAGACCGGCGGGGTTCCGCCGTTCTTTCATGCCTGGGAGTCGCGGGGGCCTTGGCTGCCGGAGCGGCCTGGGCCACCTTCCCGCCCCAATGGGCACCCACCTGCTTGACGCGGTCGACCAGACGCTGGGGCTCCAGCACCTGGAGCCCATCCCCGAACTGCATGCACCAGCGAGCGATGGCCCTAAGGTCCGTCGCAGTGAAGGAGACCAGGGCCTTGCCTTCTTCCTGGTCCTGGATCGTGAAATCCGGGAAGGGGGCCGGGGCCTGCTTCACGGCAAAGATCCACTGCTTGAGCAGAATGGCTTTCACCTGGATGGGCTCGCCACCCAGCCAGCCCCCGATCTGGTTGGGGGAGACGCCGTCCTTGTAGGGGCCCTGGGCAGAACGCCCGACGCCTTCCACCACGTTGACTTCGGCCAGGAGATCCAGGCGATGGTGACGTTCGGCGTTGTAGCGCCGATCCCAGCCCCAGACGAACCAAGCCTGGTTCAGGGCCTCGAAGGAGAGCTGCCTGGGTTCAAAGGTGCGGGGAGGATTGGCCTCGGCGTCCACAAAGATGAGTTCGACGGCCTTGCCCGCCTGGATTGCGCCCAGAAGGGTCTGGGCATGGGCCGGGAGGCCACCCTCCACGAGGGAGGCAGGAGCGGGGGCCTCGACGACAGCCTCAACGACAACCTCCGCATCCTTCTTCGCGGTTTTCCGAGGCTTGGCAGGGGCCTTACGCACCTTCGGGGCGGGCGCCTCTTCCACGATCGGAGCCTCCAGCACAGCGCTTTCGGGTGTGAGTTCAGGGGTCGAGGTCTTTTTGGTATTCCGGCGAGGGGCCATAAAGGGGAATCTCCAGTAGTATCATCGCCCCGGGAAGCCCAAACGTCTATCCCGGGAGCAGTGTAGGGATGCGCTATTCCTCTTCCGCCGCAGCGGAGATGACGGGCACCACCTGTTTCTTGCGGGAAACGATGCCGTCCAGATGCACCCTTCCCTCCTCTGTTTCAACCCGGAAGGCCTTGCCGACCAGATCATGGTCCTCCCCCGTGAACAACACTTCGGAACCCTGACTCAGGATATCCGTCACGAGGAGCATCAGGAGGTTATAGCCCCCCTGAACGCAGTACATGTTCATGTATTCAACCAGTTCCTCTCGCACGTCCTCGAGTCCGGAATCCCCCATGGTGTACACCTGGGCGATGGCGATCTTGTGGCGGGTGAAACGGAACTCCTTGATGTCCTGGGTCAGGATCTCCTGGGGGGTCTTGCCCACCAGGGTGGAACCGGCCTTGAACATGGCCAAAGCAAAATCATTGATATGAATGCCCGCGATATCCGCGAGCCGCTCGGCCGTGAGCTTGTCGGTATAGGTGCTCGTCGGCGACTTGAACTGGATGGTGTCCGAGATGATGGCCGCACAGAGAAGACCCGCGATGCTCCGGACGGGCCGGATCCCTGCCTCAAAGTAGAGGTTGGCAATGATCGTCGAGGTGCTGCCCAGGGGCTCATTCTTGAAATAGATGGGATTCGCGGTCTGGATATCTCCAAGGCGGTGGTGATCAATGATCTCTAGGATCTCCGCCTCCTCGATGCCATGGACCGTCTGGCTCTTCTCGTTGTGGTCGACCAGGATGACCTTCTTATTGCGATAAGAGATGAGGTGGTAACGGGAGATGAAGCCCTGGATGACATTGTTGTCATCCACCACGGCATAGCTCCGGTACCGGGTCTTCAGCATCTTGTCTTTGATGTCATCCACATAATCATCAACATTGAAGCTGATCAGGTTCTGGGTGGACATGACGAAGCTCACCGGGATGCTCAGATTGATGAGCCGGGCGGCGGTGAAGGTGTCGACCTGGGTGGTCATCACCACACAGCGAGCCTCCTCGGCGGCCCGAAGCACTTCATCATCCACGGTGGAGCCGCAGGTCAGGATCAGACAGTTCGCACCGCAGCTTATGGCCTTCAGCTGAGCATCGATGCGGTTACCGGCGATGACAATGTCGCCGGGGTCCACGAAGGGCTGCATGTCGTCAGCCTGGGTGGCGGCGATGGCAATCTTCCCCACGGGATTGAAGTCCTTGGCGCTCCCCCACACCAGCTGGGCGCTGAGGGTCTCCAGTACGTTGGCCAGAGGCGTCCTACTGGCGGCAAGGGGGTTGTTGTCGATGGCATCCAGAAAGCGGGTGGTGATGTCGGACCCGGTCAGGAGACCGATCAGCTTCTGGTGGTCATCCACCACCGGAAGGGTCTTGACGTTGTGCTTGCGCATGATCCGCCAGGCCGACTTGACTGAAATCCCGGGGCTCACCGCATTGGCGGGATCCATGTCCAGATCGCAGACCTGTGTCTTGACGGTGCCCAGGTATTCCGGAGCCTTCACCCCGAAGTGATTCAGCACAAAGGCTGTCTCCCGGTTGATTTCGCCGAGGCGACAGGGCACAGCCTGCACACCGAGTTTCTTCTTCAGCTCGGCATAGGCGATGGCAGCACAAATGGAATCCGTATCGGGATTCCTGTGACCGGTGATGTATACAACGGGGTCCATACTCGCATCCTGTAAAAAACTGCAGGAGCAACGATCCTAGCATGGGCTGACACTAGCCAGACGGGCTCCTCGGGTGCATACGGTCATAAAGCTGGCGGAGGCGGGCCTGGTGCACATGGGTGTAGATCTGGGTCGTAGAGATGTCAGCGTGTCCCAGCATGGCCTGGACAGCCCTCAGATCGGCCCCGTGGTCCAGGAGATGGGTGGCGAAGGCGTGGCGCAGGACGTGGGGACTCACCTGGACCGAGGGAATCCCGGCCTTCACCGCGAAGGCCTTGAGTAGGCGCCAAAGATGCTGCCTGGTCAGGGGCTCACCTCGGCGCCCAACGAAAAGCTCCGGCCCTTTGGCCTTGAAGCCAGGCCGGATTCCCAGCCATTGCCGAAGCCAGTGTTCAGCGCCCTCCCCGAAGGGAATCAGGCGTTCCTTCCGGCCCTTGCCCATGACCTTGAGAAAGCCCTCGTCCAGGAATACCGAGAGAGCCGGAAGTTCAGCCAGTTCGCTCACCCGGAGCCCTGAGGCATAGAGCAGCTCCATCCAGGCTCTGTCGCGGATGCCCTGGGGTGTATTCACGTCCGGAGCCGCCAGCAGGGCCTCTACCTGGCTCTCACTGAGGGTCCGGGGGAGGATTCTGGGGGCCCGGGGCGGCCTGGCAACCGACTCCGGCCCGGCCCCTCCGTCGCCCTCCATGCGCAGGAAGTTCAGGAACTGACGGAGGGCGGACGATAGCCTGGCGACGCTGCGGGCCGCCTTTCCCTCCCCCTGCTGGGACACCAGGAAGCGTGTCAGGGCGTCCCGGTCCAGGTCCACCGGGGCCAGGTCCCGCTCCACGGCCCAGGCCGCCAGAAGGCGCAGATCCGAGAGATACGCTGCCACGGTATGGGCGGAAAGGGAGCGTTCGACCGCTAGGTAGGTCCTGAACTCCCGCAGGGAGCCTCCCCAACCCAAGGGCCATCCTCCTTCTGGTTCAACGACTTCCGGGATTTGATGCATAGCTTTCATCCTAGTCGCTTGGCAGAGCCCCGGGTGCGTGATAGGCTCGCTAAGTTTTGAAGGAGAGCACATGGCTGAGATTCGTAAGAAGGTCATCGCGATCATCGCTGAGCAGTTAGCCAAGCCTGAGGATTCCATCACAGAGACCAGCCACTTCGTGGATGATCTCGGAGCCGACAGCCTGGATACGGTGGAGATCATCATGGCCATCGAAGAAGCCTTCGGGATCGAAATCCCCGAAAGCGAGCAGGAGAAGATCAAGACGGTGGGGGATGCCATCACTTACATCGAGAAGAACGCCAAGGCCTAAGGGTCTAGCCATCTGATCGAAGCGCCGCGATTCCTATGCTCTGCGGCGCTTCCGCCGTTCCTGACACCCCCATTCCAGCAAGCTGGTGAAGGTGCAGGCCCGGAGGCTATCAGAGCAGAGGGATCTGCCACTCCTCGGAGGTGATGCCAATGACATCCATCCAGCGCCGCCGTGTGGTCATCACCGGCATGGGCACTGTCAACCCTTGCGGGAACAACCTGGGAGACACCTGGGATTCCCTGTTGGCCGGCCGCACTGGAATCGGTCTCATCGACCGATTCGACACCACCGACTTCACCTGCAAGATCGCTGGCCAGGTCAAGGGCTTCAACCCAGACCTGTCCATCGAGAAAAAAGAGCAGAAGAAGATGGATATCTTCATCCAGTACGCCATGGCGGCCACTCAGGAAGCCATGATGGATGCAGGTTTCCATGGCGTGGAACTGTCCAAGGCCGAACGTGAGCGCTTCGGCGTCTACATCGGCTCTGGCATCGGCGGACTGGGCACCATCTGGCAGGAGGCCAAGAGCTACCGCGGCCCCCGACGGACCAGCCCCTTCTTCATCCCCAGCCTGATCATCAACTTGGCAGGGGGCAACGTCAGCATCAAGTACGGCCTCCAGGGCCCCAACAGCGCTGTTGCCACGGCCTGTGCCACTGGAACCCACGCCATTGGTGATGCTGCCCGCCTGATCATGCACGGTTATGCCGATCGCATGGTGGCCGGCGGATCCGACTCGGTCATCAACGAGTTGGGTGTTGGCGGATTCAGCGCCATGCGCGCCCTTTCGACCCGCAACGACGACCCCGAAAAGGCCAGCAGGCCCTTCGATGTCGATCGTGACGGCTTCGTCATGGGTGAAGGCGCGGGCATCCTCGTCCTCGAGGAATACGAAAGCGCCAAGGCCAGAGGCGCCAAGATCTATGCAGAAATCGCAGGCTACGGCATGTCAGGCGACGCCTACCACATGACCAGCCCCAGCGAAGATGGAGACGGACCCCGGCGCGTTATGACCGCCGCCATCCAGGACGCGGGCATCGACCCCAGCCAGATCGGCTACGTCAACGCTCACGGCACCTCCACCCCAGCGGGCGACCGCATCGAATGCCTCGCGCTGAAGCTGACCTTCGGGGATCACGCGAAGCGGCTCAAGGTCAGTTCCAGCAAGTCCATGACAGGCCACCTCCTGGGCGCCGCCGGCGGCCTCGAGACCATTGTGGCTGCCATGGCCACCTACACCGGGAAGATCCCCCCGACCATCAACATGGTGAATCAGGATCCCGATTGCGACCTGGACGTGACCCCCAATGTCGCGGGCAGTTTCGACGCGGAATACAGCCTCAACAACAACTTCGGATTTGGCGGCACCAACGCCTGCCTGGTCCTCAAGCGGGTTTGATCGTTCCGGAATCACATATCTGCGCCGACCTTCGGGTCGGCGTTTTTTGTATCGCCCTGCCCTCAAAGACGCCAATCATCTCAAGCCTTTTCCTGCCATGTCGAGTGATCTTGAATTTTTATCAGAGACCTTGACAGGCCTTGGAAGCTTGGTTGAAGATGGGAACGTCGTAAACTGGAACAGGCAAAGCGGAAATAGAATGCACCCAATCCTTATGGTCATTGATTCCCATTCTATCCGTAATCAACTTTCCTTATAACATATAGGAGGTAGTCCCCATGGTGGACAAGCAATTCGTGAACAACCTGTTTGATGTCAAGGGCAAGGTTGCCATTCTCACCGGAGCCACTGGCGCTTTCGGCAAGGCTGTCGCCACCGGCTACGGCCTGTCCGGCATGAAGGTCTTCGTGACCGGCCGCAGCGCCGAGAAGTGCAAGGCCCTCTGCGATGAGCTGGCTGCCCAGGGCATCGAGTGTGGCTTCTCCACCGGCGACCCCGCGGTCGAGGCCGACGTCATCAAGGTCGTCAACGACTGCGTCGCCAAGTTCGGCGAAGTCAACGTCCTGGTGACCGCTGCCGGCTACAACCACGCCCAGCCCATCATCGAGCAGGATCTGGCCGAGTGGAAGAAGATCATGGATTCCGACGTCCAGGGCACCTGGCTCTTCTGCAAGTATGTCGGCCAGCAGATGATCGCCCAGGGCAAGGGTGGCAAGGTCATCCTGATCTCCTCTGCCCGTTCCAAGATGGGCATGGCCGGCTACACCGGCTACTGCACCGCCAAGGGCGGCATCGACATCATGGCCCAGTCCCTGGCCTGTGAGTGGACTGCCAAGTACAAGATCAACGTCAACACCGTGAACCCCACGGTGTTCCGCTCCGAGCTGACCGAGTGGATGTTCGATCCCACCAGCGAAGTCTACAAGAACTTCCTGCGCCGCATCCCCGCCGGCCGCCTGGGCGAGCCCGAGGATTTCGTCGGCCCCTGCATCTTCCTGGCCTCCAGCGCCAGCGACTTCATGACCGGCGCCAACATCGCCGTCGAGGGCGGTTACTGGGCCAACTAAGCCCGGCGATCTGCCACGTGGAACCGGCCCGAAAGGGCCGGTTTTCATTTTCAAGGCACAACGGAGCACAATGGAACCATGGCCAAAGCCCTGCCCTTCAAGCTCGTATCGCCCTATGAACCCGCCGGGGACCAGCCCGAGGCCATCGCCCAGCTGGTAGCTGGCATCGAGGCCGGAGACCGATTCCAGACCCTCCTGGGGGTGACAGGCTCAGGCAAGACCTACGCTATGGCTTCCACTATCGCCAGGCTCCAGCGCCCAGCCCTGATCTTCGCCCCCAACAAGACCCTGGCGGCCCAGCTCTTCAGCGAGTTCAAGCAGTTCTTCCCCGAGAACGCCGTCGAGTACTTCGTCAGCTACTACGACTACTACCAGCCCGAGGCCTACGTCCCTGAGCGGGACCTCTTCATCGAGAAGGACGCCAAGATCAACGAGGAGTTGGAGAAGCTCCGCCTCAACGCCACCCGCTGCCTCCTGGAACGCCGGGACACCATCGTGGTGGCCTCAGTATCCTGCATCTACGGTCTGGGCGATCCCAGCAGCTACCTGAACCTCTCGGTGTCCATGTCCGTGGGGGACACCCTGGATCGGGCACTCCTGCTGCGCAATCTCGTGGCCATCCAGTACGCCCGCAACCAGATGAGCTTCGAGCCCGGAGTCTTCCGGGTGCGGGGGGACGTGGTGGAGGTCTACCCCGCCTACGAAGATGTGGCCTACCGCATCGAACTCTGGGGCGACGAAATCGAGCGGTTGTCCAAGTTCGATCCCCTCCGGGGCGTGGTCCTCGAGAAGCTGGACACCCTTACCATCTGGCCCAAATCCCACTACGTGACCCCCGAGGACAAGCTGGCCATCGCCATCCGCCAGATCAAGGAGGAACTGGAGGCCCGGGAGGAGCAGTTCCGCTCCGAAGGCAAGATCGTGGAGCTGCAGCGCCTGCACCAGCGCACGGTCTACGACATCGAGATGATGAAGGAGATGGGCTACTGCTCCGGCATCGAGAACTACAGCCGCTTCCTGGATGGCCGGAAGCCCGGTGAGCCTCCTCACACCCTGCTGGACTACTTCCCCGAAGACTTCGTGCTCTTCATGGACGAGAGCCATGTCGCCACGGGGCAGCTCCATGGCATGTACAACGGCGACCGGAGCCGGAAGAGCACCCTGGTGGACTTCGGCTTCCGGCTTCCCGCGGCCCTGGACAATCGGCCCCTCAAGTTCGAAGAGTTCGAGAAACGGGTCAAGCAGGTGGTCTTCGTGAGCGCCACCCCCGGCAGCTACGAACTGGAGCAGTGCGGCGGCGTGGTGGTGGAGCAGGTGGTGCGCCCAACGGGCCTGGTGGACCCCCTCGTGGAGGTCCGCCCGGTGGGCAACCAGGTGGACGACCTCCTGGAAGAGATCCGCCAGGTGGTGGCCAAGGACGAGCGGGTCCTGGTGACAGTGTTGACCAAGAAGCTGGCAGAACAGCTCACCTCCTACTACCAGGAGCTGGGCATCAAGGCCGAGTACCTCCACAGCGAGATCGACACCCTGGAGCGGGTGGAGCTCCTCAAGAACCTGCGTCGGGGCGTCTTCGATGTCCTGGTGGGCATCAACCTCCTCCGGGAGGGCCTGGACCTGCCTGAGGTGTCCCTGGTGGCCATCCTGGACGCCGACAAGGAAGGCTTCCTCCGCAACCACCGCTCCCTGATCCAGACCATCGGCCGGGCAGCCCGCAACGTCCACGGCAAAGCCATCCTCTACGCCGACCGCATGACCGGCTCCCTCACCACCGCCATTGAGGAAACCGCAAGGCGGCGGGCCAAGCAGCTGGCCTACAACGAGGCCAACGGCATCACGCCGGAGACCGTGAAGCGCAACCTGGACGATGTCATGGGCGAGGCCCTGGCCCGGGAATTCATCAATGTCCCCAAGGAGGACAAGGTCGCCGATGAGCCCCTGCTCTACCTGGATGACGCAGGATTCGAGAAGGGAATCGCCAAGCTGGAGAAGCAGATGCGGGAGCACGCCACCCGCATGGAGTTCGAAGAGGCCGCCAAGCTGCGGGACCGGATCCAGCATGCCCGGCGGGAGCGGCTGATACAGGGTTAGGCATTGAACGCCAGGGCCAGCGAGAATGCCGTTTGTCTTTTATCGCAGTTCATCGCTGTCCATCGCTGGCTGAAAGACTTTTGAGAGAGATGGTGGAATTCGTTCCTTGGTCCCTCCATCGGCGATAATCGAGGCTCAAGGAGTTCCGTCATGCCCCGTCCCGCCACCTTCCAGTTCTCCATCGACGACACCCGCTGCACCCGCTGTGGCCTTTGTGTCGCCGATTGCCCCATGCGGGTGATTTCCCAGGAGCCGAAGGAAGTCCCCTTCGTGAAGCCTGAGAAGGAAGCCCAGTGCATCCATTGCCAGCACTGCCTGGCCATCTGTCCATCCGCCGCCCTTTCCATCGATGGCAAACGGCCGGAGGACAGCCTACCCGTGGGCGGCCTACCAGACCTGGAATCCATGGATCACCTGGTGAGGTGCCGACGCTCCGTTCGCAGCTACAAGCCCGAGAACGTCGAGGCAGGTCTGGTGAAGCGACTTCTGACGACCCTGGGCAATGTTCCCACGGGCACCAATTCCCAGCAGCTCACCTTCCACCTCATCGATGACCGCGAGGTCATGGACCGCTTCAGGCAGGCCGTCATGGCCACCCTGGAGAAGGCGGATCAGGAGGGACGGATCCCCGACAGGCTTGCCGTGCTTCGCACGGCCTACCAGGTCTTCGCCAAGAACGGCACCGACATCCTCTTCCGGGGCGCGCCGCATATGCTGCTGGTCTCAGCCCCCAAGAACGTGGCCACCCCCCACCAGGATGTGGCCCTGACCCTGGCCACCTTTGAACTCCTGGCCCAGAGCGCGGGCCTGGGCACCGTCTGGTCAGGATTCACCCTCTACGCCCTCGAGACCGTGCCCGAGCTCAAGCCCCTCCTGGGCCTGGACCCTGGGCACGCCTACTACGCCATGCCCTTCGGCCTTCCCAAGGTCCATTACGCCCGGACCGTCCAGCGGGATGAGGCCGCCCTGATCCACCGCGTGACCCTGTGATGCGGCGCGCCCACTGGATCACGGCGAGCGTCCTTATCCTGTGCCTGCTGGCGCTCATCGGCGGCATGGTCTGGACCCGGGATTCGGGCCCCCCTGCGGGACTGGCATCCCGCCTGAAGGGACGGAAGACCAAGGCCAGCACCCCGCCACCCCGGGAGCGCACCGTGGATACCAAACCCCTGCTGGCCGCCCGGCTGCTGGGGACCCTTGCGGCCACTCCGGAGGAGCAGGACCTGGCCAGGCAGGCCGATCGCCTGGCCAACCACGAGCTGGACATCTCCTTTGCCTCTGCCCTGCAACAGGCCCTGGAGAGCAAGCCCCAGCCCACCCCTGAGCTTCAGGAGCTGACGGCCCTGAAGGCCAAGGCCGAAGCCGCTGTGGAGGCCGACCAACGCAACCTCAAGGAGCTGGCCCGTCGGCTGGACAAGGCCCCCGAGGCGGAGAAGGACGCCCTGGAGGACCAGATCGAGGTGGCCAAGGCCCAACTGGAACTGGACAAGGACGAGCTGGAATCCTCCGCCGAGGACCTGGACCGGGCTGGGGGAGACCCCCAGGCCCGCATTAAGCGCCTCAAGGAGGCCCACGACGCACTGGGAGAGGCCCCCAGTGTGGTGGGGCAGGCTGCCGCGGCCCTGGCTGCCAAGGGGCACAGCGCCAGCCTTCTCTATAAGTTTCGGAGCTGGAAGGCCCAGCGGGACAAGCTGAACCTGCTGACCCAATCCCGGCAGGAGCTCCAGGCCAAGCTCCAACGCATGACGGCGCGCCGGGACAAGATCGCCCTGCAGGTCAAGGCGGAAGCGGATCAGCGGGAAAGCGCCAAGAAGGAGGCCTCGGGCTTCGCCAAGGGCGGAACCCAGTACGAAGGCACCACCTCCAAGGAGGAGAAACAGGCAGCCCTGGAGGCCCTCAAGCGCTTCATGGCCACCCAGCATCGATTGACCACCCTCAACAAGCGGATCCAGGACCTGAAGGACCTGGATGAGGTCTATGACAGCTGGAGCCAGCTGGCGGTGACCTACCAGCGTTCGGCCCTCCACCTCCTCCTGAAGGGGCTCCTCACGATCCTTGGGGTCCTGTTCGCAGTCTTCGTGCTGGACCGCATCATCGAACGCATCTTCCATGGCATGGCGAAGGAGAAACTGCGGGCCGCCACCCTACAGGCGGTGGTCAAGTTCGCCGTCCTGGTGGTGGGGCTCATCATCATCCTCTTCACGGTCATCGGCCTCCCCAGCCAGACCACGACCATTCTCGGCCTTGCGGGTGCGGGCCTCACCGTGGCCCTCAAGGACTTCATCGTGGCCTTCTTCGGCTGGTTCGTCCTCATGGGGCGGAACGGCATCCGGGTCGGGGACTGGGTGGAGATCAAAGGCGTAGGCGGAGAAGTGGTGGAGGTGGGTCTCCTTCGCACCTTACTCATGGAGACCGGCAGCTGGAATGAGCTGGGTCATCCTACGGGGCGCAAAGTCGCCTTCGTGAACAACTTCGCGGTCGAAGGACACTTCTTCAACTTCTCGACCTCCGGCCAATGGATGTGGGACGAGCTGCGGATCCTGATTCCCGCCGGCACCGATCCCTACCCCATTCTGGAGGGCATCCAGAAACTGGTTGGCGAGAAGACCGAAGCCAATACCAAGCTCGCAGAAGAAGAATGGCGCAAGGCCACCACCCGTTACCGGGTTCGCACCTTCTCCGCTGTGCCCGGCATCAATGTGGTGCCCACGGTCCTGGGCATCGAAGTCCATGTCCGCTACATCACCCGGGCCTACGAACGCCACACCACGCGCAACGCCCTCAATGAAGCGGTTGTGGAGCTGATGCACGGGAAGAATTCAAAACCGTAGCTCTTTCACGGTATTCAAGCATCCAACTAAGGAATAGGATTCTGGAGAGGACTTTCGTGCGGCGCATCCTTCACCTCCTTGCCCTTCTGGCCCTGATCCTGGTGGGATCGGTGCCCGAGGTGCGCCTGGAGGCCGCCCCGGAGCCCCCGCCTTGCTGCTGCGGTGAGGGTGGAGGCTGCGGGATGCCCTCCAGAGCCCCGAGCCCCTCCCCCTGCTCGACCCAGGTCCCAGTGACCCTGGTGGCGGTTCCCCCCACGAGCACGCCGGAACAGGCCAGCCCGGCCGAGGTTCGCAAGGAGTCCCTCCCTTGGCCCGCCAGTGTTGCCAAGTTCCGCCCCAGCAGCATGGAAGCGGGCGCCCCCATCCGCGGCCCCAGCGCCCTCACTCCTTCCCCACCGGACCGCCAAGCCCAGCTTTCCACCTTCCGGATTTGAGAAGAGGCCTGTCCTACACCGACAGATAGATAGCTATTGCCTCATCTCTTCCGGAGTCATCCATGCGCGCTTCCTGGCGTCTGGCTTTGGCCCTGGGGCTGCTGCCAGCGGCCCCGGCCATGGCCCTGCCACCGCCCACCCTTGCCGAACCCAGCCCCGACCCGCTCCTGGCCTCCCTGATCCGGGAAGCCCTGGCCCAGAACCCTGAACTTGCCAGGAATGCGGCCCTGACCGAAGCCGAAAGGGAACGCATCCCCCAGGCCGGCGCCCTCCCCGATCCCTCCCTGTCCCTTGGCCTTCAGAACGATGGCTTCAAGAGGCTCCAGATCGGACGGATGGAGAACAGCTACTATCAGATCGCCCTCACCCAGGGCCTTCCCTGGCCCGGCAAGCGGGGCCTGCGGAGCGAGGTCGCCCGCCTGGGCGCCGAATCCCTGGCGGCCCAGAACAGCCGGACCCGCCTCACCCTGGAAGCCGATGTGAAGCGCGCCTATGCCTCCCTGCTCCTGGTGCGCAGCCAGCTCCGCCTCCTGGAGACCCAGACCCTCTTCCTCCAGCAGGGAGAGGCCATCGCCCGCACCCGATACGAGGTGGGCCAAGGCTCCCAGGCGGACCTGCTCCGGGCCCAGTTGGAACGGACCCGGCTCAACCAAGCCCGGTTCAGCCTCCAGAGCGAAGAGCGCACGGCCCTGGCCGCCCTCAACCGCCTGCGGGCCCGGCCTTCCGCCACCCCCATCCCCACGGAGCGCAGCTTCGAGGATGGGACTCCCCAGGCCATTGATGCCCGGGAGCTCCAGGCCAAGGCTGAGGAAACCAGTCCCGAACTCCGGGCAGCGGCCCTGGGCGTGAACCAGGCGGAACGCAGCCTGGATCTGGCCAAACTGGATCGCCGCCCCGATTTCGCCGTGACCGCCGCCCTTATGCCCCGGGGAGGTCTGGATCCCATGTGGGGTCTGGGGGTCTCCATCTCCCTTCCGGCCTGGTCCAAGCAGAAGCAGCACCATGCCGTGGCCGAACAGGAACAGCGCCGCCGCGCCCAGGGATCAGACTTGGAGAACCAGAAGCTGCTGCTGCGGCAGCGGCTGGAGGAGCGGGCCGCCCAGATGGACGCTGCCCTGGAAACCCTGACCCTCTATCGTTCCGGCCTGCTGGTCCAGAGCGAAGCCAGTTTCCGGGCCACCCTGGCCCAGTACGAAGCGGGGCGAGTGCCCTTCCTGTCGGTGCTGGAGGCCCTGAAGGGCTGGATCTCCGACCAGAGCGGCCTGCTCCAGGCCCAGGCCCAGGCCCTGGCCATCCAGATCGCCCAGGAGGAGCTGAACCCGGGTCCCACCCCCCCCATCGGCGCCACCACCCTGACAGCAGCCCCCATGGCTGCGGGTGGGGGTGGAGCGAAAGCGAGCGGGGCCTCCCGGACAGAAAAGGCCGTCAGTGGCGGCGATAGCGGCGGCAGCGCCATGAAGACCATGTGAGGTGCGGAATGATCAGCCAAATCCGAGCAAAAAAGATCACCACGAAGCACAGGAGGAGGAATGAGAGGAAAGAAGGGCTGATTCTGCGTTATCGCTGTCCATCGCCGTTCATCGCTGGCCCATTTTAATTTTGCTTTGATGCTCCTCATCGCCACGTGCAAAGCCTAAGCAAGCAGCGCGTTCGAAAAGCAAGGATCAAAAGCGGGTTTCGCCAGCGATGGACAGCGATGAACGGCGATAAAAGACAAAAACCAACTGGACCTCCTGCACTTCGGGTTACCCGACGGACTTCTTTTTGAAAATGAGATGACCCATGTCCTCTGATCCCACTCCCCGCAGAATCCATCCCCTCCTGATCGCCATCATCGCCCTGGCCATCGGCATCGGTGGCACCTGGCTCGCCATGCGCCCCGGGAAAGCCCATGCCCATGAAGCCCCGGCCGCTGCCCCGGCCAAGCAGATGTACCAATGCCCCATGCACCCCCAGGTCATCCAGGACCACCCGGGCGACTGCCCCATCTGCGGCATGGCCCTGGTCCCCATGGAGGGTGCGGGCAGCACCGGTGCGGGGCACGGCACCGACACCCACGCCGTGGTCACCATTGATCCTGAGCGCCAGCAGCTCATCGGCCTCCGGACCGAAAAGGTCGCAGAGGCCCCCCTGGGCAGCGAAATCCGGGCCTCGGGCCGGGTGGCGGTGGACGAGACCCGGGTCCGCAAGGTGAACATCAAGGTCGAAGGCTTTGTGGAAAAGCTCTACGTCGATTTCGTGGGCAAACCCGTGGCCAAAGGCACCCCCCTCTTCAGCCTCTACAGCCCCGAGTTCGTCAGCGCCCAGCAGGAATATCTCCTGGCCCTCAGGACTCAGAAGGCCTTGGCGGGCGGTTCGCTCCAGAACAGCGGCGGAGACCTGCTGGAATCCGCCAGGCGGCGCCTCACGCTCTGGGATGTGCCCCAGGAAACCATCAGCCGCCTGGAAAAGAGTGGAGAGGTGCAGCGGGCCCTGACCCTGCGCTCCCCCCTCTCCGGGGTGGTCACTGCCAAGAACATTGTCGAAGGCGCCCGCCTAACCCCGGCGGACATCCCCTTCGAGATCACGGACCTGAGCCGGGTCTGGGTCCTGGTGGACATCTACGAGGCCGAACTGGGCCGCATCCGGGTCGGCATGACCGCGGAGCTCAGCACCCAGGCCCTGCCGGGCAGGACCCTCAAGGGCCGAGTGGCCTTTGTGGATCCCCTCATGGACCCCAAGACCCGCACCGCCAAACTGCGCCTGGAGTTCCCCAACCCCAAGGGAGAGCTGAAGCCCGAGATGTTTGGTGAGGTCCTGCTCAAGGGCCAGGGACGCAAGGGCCTGGTCATTCCCCTCGATGCGGTGCTGGATGCCGGCAGCTCCAAGGTGGCCTTCGTCGCCCTGGGAGACGGCAAGTTCGAGCCCCGGGTGATCACGACGGGCACCACCTCCGGTGACCAGGTGGAGATCAGTTCGGGCCTCCAGGCCGGGGATGAGGTGGTGGTCCGCGCCAACTTCCTGGTGGATTCCGAATCCCGCCTCAAGGCCGCCCTGGCCCAGATGAAGGAGGGGCGAAAATGAAAAAACAGAATTCAACCACGAAGACACGAAGGACACCAAGAAAGCACGAAGAAAAACCAAACAGAATCGAATTATTTAATATCTTATTTTCCCCTTCCTTCCTTTGTGCACCTTCGTGTCTTGGTGCCTTCGTGGTGGAAGCATCTTTTCCCCCGGTGCAGCCATGAGTGGCCACGTCGGCTACGACCCCGATCACCCGACCCTGCTCCAGCGCATCATCCGCTTCTCGGCGGAGAACCGCTGGCTGGTCATCGCCGCCTCCCTGGTGCTGCTGGGCATGTCCTTCTGGACCATGCGCAACATTCCCATGGACGCCCTGCCGGACCTCAGCGATACCCAAGTCATCGTCTACACCAAGTGGGACCGCAGCCCCGATATCGTCGAGGACCAGGTCACCTACCCCATCGTCACCAGCCTCCTGGGGGCGCCCAAGGTGAAGGCCGTGCGCGGCCTCTCGGACTTCGGCTTCTCCTACGTCTATGTAATCTTCGAGGACGGCACCGACATCTACTGGGCCCGCAGTCGGGTGCTGGAATATTTATCAAAGATTAATACAAATCTTCCCCAGGGGGTCCAGCCGTCCCTCGGCCCCGACGCATCCTCCGTGGGCTGGGTCTACCAGTACGCCCTGGTGGACCGCTCCGGCAAGCACAGTTCGGATGAGCTGAGATCGCTTCAGGACTGGTTCCTGCGCTACGGCCTCCAGAGCACGCCAGGGGTGGCCGAGGTGGCCACCGTGGGCGGCCAGGCCCGGCAGTTCCAGGTCCAGGTCAATCCCACCAAACTGGCCTCCTACCGCATTCCCATCGATGCCGTCATCGCCGCCGTGAAGTCCGCCAATGTCGAAGGCGGCGGACGCCTCGTGGAATACAGCGGCCGGGAGTACATGGTCCGGGGCCGAGGCTACGTAAAGACCACCCAGGACCTTGAGCAGGCGGTGCTGAAGGCGGAGAACGGCACCCCGGTCAGGCTTTCGGAGGTGGCCACCGTCACCCTGGGGCCCGAGATGCGCCGGGGACTTACGGACCTGGACGGCCACGGGGATGTGGTGGGCGGCATCGTGGTCATGCGCCAGGGGGAGAACGCCCTGAACGTCATCGAGCGGGTGAAGACCAAGCTCGATGAACTGAAGCAGGGCCTGCCTCCCGGGGTGGAGATCATCACCACCTATGACCGCTCCGAACTGATCCACAACGCCATCAAGACCGTGGAGCACAAGCTCATCGAGGAGATGATCGTCGTCTCCATCATCATCCTGATCTTCCTCTGGCACATCCCCTCGGCCATCGTCCCCATCATCACCATCCCCGTGAGCGTGGCCCTGGCCTTCATCCCGATGTACGCCATCGGCCAGAACGCCAACCTCATGAGTCTGGCGGGCATCGCCATCTCCATCGGCGTGCTGGTGGACGGGGCCATCGTGGAGGTGGAGAACGCCTACAAGAAGATCGAGAAATGGATTGAGGCCGGCAAACCCGGAAGCTTCTACCAGGTGCGCCTGGAAGCCCTGATGGAGGTCGGGCCCTCGGTCTTCTTCTCCCTCCTGGTGGTGGCGGTGAGCTTCCTGCCCATCTTCACCCTCCTGGACCAGGAAGGAAGGCTCTTCAAGCCCCTGGCCTTCTCCAAGAACTTCGCCATGGCCATCGCCGCCCTCCTGGCCCTGACCCTGGACCCCGCCCTGCGGATGCTCTTCGCCCGGGTGGAGCCCTTCATGTTCAAGCCGAAATGGCTGGCCTGGAGCCTCACCCAGGTGGTGGTGGGCAAGTACTATGCTGAAGAAAAGCATCCCATCAGCGTCTTCCTCCACCGGATCTACGAGGCCCCCTGCCGATTTGTGGTCCGCCACGCCAAGGCCACCATCCTCGTCGCCGTGCTCCTGGTGCTGGGGACCATCCCGGCCTTCCTGGCCCTGGGCAGCGAGTTCATGCCGCCCCTCAACGAGGGGACCCTGCTCTACATGCCCTCCACCCTGCCGGGCCTGAGCCAAACAGAAGCCCAGCGCATCCTCCAGGTGCAGGATCGACTGATCCGCACCGTCCCCGAAGTGGAACGGGTCTTCGGCAAAGCGGGCCGCGCCGATACCGCCACGGACCCGGCCCCCTTCTCCATGATGGAGACGGTAATTATCCTCAAGCCCGAGGACCAGTGGCGGGAGAAGCCCCGCTGGTTCAGCTCCTGGGCGCCGGGCTTCCTCAAGGCCATCCTGCGCCCCTTCTGGCGGGACCGCATCACTCAGGAAGAGATCGTTGCTGACCTCGACCGGGTGGTGCGCCTTCCGGCCATCCCCAACGCCTGGACCATGCCCATCAAAGCGCGTCAGGACATGCTTTCCACTGGCATCCGGACCCCGGTGGGCCTCAAGATCAACGGGGCCGACCTGGAAACCATCCAGCGGGTGGCGGTGGAGGCCGAGCGCATCCTCCAGGGGGTAGAGGGCACCCGCAGCGCCTTTGCGGAACGCACGGCCCAGGGCTACTTCCTGGACTTCGTGCTGAAGCGGGACCAGTTGGCCCGCTACGGCCTCAGCGTGGAACAGGCCAACATGCTGGTGATGACCGCCATCGGCGGCGACAACCAGAGCACGGTCTACGATGGCCGGGCCCGGTATCCCGTGAACGTCCGCTACGCCCGGGACTACCGGGAGACTCCGGACGCCCTGAGGCGGGTGCTCATCCCCACCCCCACCGGCGCCCTGGTGCCCATGGAGGAGATCGCGGACCTGAACTGGGCCAACGGCCCCGCCATGATCCGCGACGAGAACGGCCAGATGATCGGCTATGTCCTGGTGGACTTCGACACCTCCAAGGTGGATGTGGGCACCTACGTCCAGCGCGCCAAGGCCGCCGTGGAAAAGGAGCTCAAGCTCCCGGCGGGCACCAGCCTCACCTGGTCCGGCCAGTACGAGAACATGATCCGGGTGAAGGAGCGGCTCAAGGTCATCCTTCCCATCACCCTGGTGCTGATCTTCGGCCTGCTCTACGCCAACACCAAGAGCGCCTTCAAGGCCTCAGTGGTCATGCTGGCGGTGCCCTTCAGTGCCATCGGCGCCTTCTGGTTCCTATGGATCCTGGGCTACAACATGAGCATCGCGGTCTGGGTGGGCCTCATCGCCCTCATGGGCCTGGATGCCGAGACCGGGGTCTTCATGCTCCTCTTCCTGGACCTCAGCCACGACGAGGCCCGGCGTGAAGGCCGCCTCAACACCCCCTCGGATCTCGTGGAGGCCATCATCCACGGAGCCGTGAAGCGGGTGCGCCCCAAGGCCATGACGGTCTTCGCAGCCTTCATGGGCCTGCTCCCCATCATGTGGAGCACCGGCACCGGGGCCGATGTCATGAAGCGCATCGCCGCGCCCATGGTGGGCGGCCTGGCCACCAGCTTCCTCCTTGAACTGCTTGTCTACCCCGCCATCTACTATCTCTGGAAACGCCATGAGGTGGCAGAGGCCACTACCCCCCAGGAGTCTTCATGCTGACCATCCTCATCACCGCCGCCCTCGTGGCCACCCCCAACCTGAAACCCGCCACGAACACCGTCTGCCCCGTGGGCGGGGACAAGGTGAGCGCCAAGAGCCAGAAGGTCGTGGTGCGCGGTCATGAGTATTACCTCTGCTGCCCCGGGTGCGACAAACTCCTGAAGGCCAATCCGGACAAGTATCTGGAGAAGGATGGCACCCCCAAGAACGCGAAGAAGTAGCTCCCCGGAAGGGGAAGTCGATGCAGACGGGGCCGTATAGGAAGACCTTCTGGTCGGCGAGGGGTTCTCCGTGGAAACGTACCTGCTCGAAGGCGGCGGACATGGAGCGGATGATCGGCGGCGTTTCGGCCCGGTCGAAGCGCGAGGATGCCAGGGTAATCAACGGAGGTGGCACGCCGGTATTCCATGGACCTATTCTTACGCATCATCGCGGCCTTCTGAGGTACGGGAGGCATCTAAGCACCATAGGAGTAATCATGCTGACCTTCCTCATCACCACAGCCCTCGTGGCCACCCCCAACGTCAAGCCCGCCACCAACACGGTCTGCCCCGTGGGCGGTGACAAGGTGAACGCCAAGA
>Ga0316602_10000101_pt1 | contig 88228 bp, 65 predicted proteins | sample OWC_soil_day10_C_FD_203103 | JGI IMG/M metagenome (GOLD analysis project Ga0316602, IMG submission 203103) | Wetland soil microbial communities from Old Woman Creek delta, Ohio, United States - OWC_soil_day10_CT | ecosystem: Environmental > Terrestrial > Soil > Wetlands | place: USA: Ohio...
GGGTGGCTGAAAGCTGTGCGGAATTTCTGAGGTAAAAATAGAGGTAAAAATTCATACAAAAAAGGCTAGAACTATGACAGAAAAAGGCTTGGAAAACATGTCTCCGGCAGATTTTCTTAAAAAGGGGTACGTGCTGATTCCCCGCTTGTTGATCGAACAAGCCGAAAAAACAGCCGCAGTGAGAAACGAGGCAGATGCGCTTATTGCCATCATCACACAAGTAAACTACAAAGACGAGATGTGTAGCATCGAAGGGCAATCTACTCTTTGCAAACGGGGAGAATCGCTCCATAGCTTGCAGAAATGGGCGGATCTGTTTCACTGGAGACGAGGGAAAACGCGGCATTTTTTCGCCAAGATGCAGAGACTGAAGATTATAAAACTGCTTCCTCATCCCAAAACCACCCATTTGCGCGTGATAGATTATGAACTCTGGACGGGAGCACAAAGTTCCGGATTCCGGCAGTTAAAAGCCGAACAGGACGAAGAGTTTGATCAGTTCTGGAATAGCTACCACGAAATAACCGAAAGCCGGAAGTTGAACGTGGGCAGGGCGCGACGGGAATGGAATCTCCTGAATGGGGAGGAAAAGAAACAGGCCACGGAAAATATCGAAGAGTACTACTACAACCTGACGGACATTCACTTTTGCAAGCAGGCCGCCACTTATCTCAGGGATAAATCTTTTCTGGACGAGGACTAAAACAAATTATTCAAAAAATAGAATCAACTAAATAGACGATAAAATGAATCAGCCACAAGCGATAGAGATGGAGGTTGCCGTGCTGGGCGCCTGCCTGGTAGAGACCACCGCATTGCCACAGATAGTGGGCAAACTCCGCGAGGAGATGTTTTACGAGGATAGACACCGGATGATTTATGCGGCCATGAGGGCCATGCACGGTGCGGGAAAACAAATAGATATACTCACCGTGACCGAGGAACTGCGTAAACGAGGGCAGCTTGAAGAGGTGGGCGGTCCTTTTTTCGTGACACAACTAAGTTCGCAGATGGCCACAAGCGCCCACTTGGAGATGCATGCCATGGTGGTGCAAGAGAAATTTGTACGCCGACAAATGATCGTGGGGTTCAACAAACTTTTCGCCCTGGCGGCCGATGAGACCAGAGATATAGCGGACACGCTGACGGAAGCATATAATCTGCTGGATCAACTGGAGGGAGAATTCGGACGTACCACTCATTTGAGAAAAATGGACACGTTGATGACGGACACCATGGCCGAGGCCGCCGAGCGCATACGCTGTGGCAAGGATGGCGTGACGGGTATTTCCACCGGCCTGAAGGAGTTGGACCGTATCACGGCCGGATGGCAGAAAGGGGATTTGAACATCATTGCGGCAAGGCCTTCGGTGGGTAAAACGGCCATGGCTCTGCATATGGCGCGAACGGCGGCCAAAGCGGGGTATCACACGGTGATGTACAGCATTGAGATGGCGGGTGAACGGTTGGGGGATCGAATGATCCTGGCCGAAAGTGGTCTCAAAGCCGAACGATGGCGCGGGGGGCAGGTGGATGCCAGGGAATGGGAACAGGCAAGAGCCGCCGCCATGGAGTTGGCTCGCATTCCCATGCATGTGGATGATACCGGAACTGTGAGCATGGACTACATCAGGGGCAGCGCGCGCATGCTCCAAAGCAAGGGAAAGTGTGACATCATCTTTATCGACTACTTGCAGCTGAGCGAGATGAAGCCTGATAGGGATAATCGAAGCCGGGAACAGGAAGTGGGGCAGGCCTCACGCAAGGCCAAATTGCTGGCCAAGGAGTTGAACGTTCCGGTAATCTTGCTCAGCCAGATGAACAGGGAGGTCGAAAGTCGCCCCTTGCAAAAGCCCATACTTTCGGATCTGAGGGAGAGCGGGAGCATCGAGCAGGATGCGGACATGGTGATTTTCCTTTATCGCCCCATCATGAATGGGAAGGCGACCGATAAGGAGAGTGGTTATCCCAGCGAGGGATTGGGTGTCGCCATCATTGCCAAGCAAAGAAACGGACAGACGGGAAACGTTTACTTTGGACACAATCCCGCCATGACCCGCATAGCGGACTATGTGCCACCGCTGGAATGGATCAGTAAAAATGCGAAATGAGAGATTTGTAGAACTGTTTTGGCTGAAATAATCACCCGAGAATTTGCGCCATTCATTTTTCTTTGTAACTTTATAGCCTTTTTAATGAGCTAATATTATATTTTAAAGCCTTTATTTTATATGAATATAGATATGCAAAATAGTGTAGGTTTTGAAATGCGTCCTTTTGTTTTAAAAGAATTGCTAGCCATAGTCATGCAAAAGAAAAAAATACCGTTTGGAGATGCGCTTTATTATATCTATTCTTCAGAATTATATAAGAGATTGCTTGATGAAGAGAGCAAGTTATGGTATTTAAGTACATTATCTTTATATGACTTATTGGAAAAAGAAAAGACAGAGGATGGAAGCAGTAAAAAAGACAGTGAAAAAGTGTTACTATTTAAAATGTTTTGCATTGAAAACTACAGAGAAAAAGAAAAACTGTCTCCACAAGAAACCTTGATTTTATTTTCCGAATATAAAATATTTTCTTTCTTGGAGGAAACCTTTGAAATGCTACATACTCAAGGGGATGAATATATTATGGACTCCATATCAACCTATATAAAGAATAAAAAAAAGAGAAAATGAAATTATATCATGGATCAACTTTGGTAGTAAGGCGGCCTAATTTGAAGAGGGGACGGGAAACAACCGATTTCGGAAAGGGTTTTTATGCAACTACTAGCTTTGATCAAGCAAAGAAATGGGCTAATCTGAAAAAGAAACGTGAATCAAGTGTGAAAGCAATTGTTTCGGTTTTTGAGGTTCCTGACAATATTTTGAATATGGATAACAAGGTTCTTCGCTTCTCAGGTGCTACCAAAGAATGGCTGGAATTTGTAGTAGACAACCGTCGAGGAAATGAAACAGAGAAATACGATCTTGTTATGGGGCCCGTTGCTAATGATCAGTTGTATGCTACCATCAGATTGTATGAACAGGGGGTCGTGACAACTGATGCAGCAATAGAGATGCTGAAAACTCATACGCTGTTTAATCAACTCTCATTTCATACTCCTAAAGCTGTTTCTTTATTAAGCTTTGTAGAGTCGGTTGAAGTCTAAATCCGCTTCCTTCTTATGGTGGACCCAAATAAGTAACGATCAACTGCACCTGCCGACGGGTGTAGGTATGATCGTTCTTTCCTTCTTTACTCTCATACATCTTATCATACAAATCTTCATTACGACGAATCCATCGACGGAGTTTGCGCATGGCCGAGACAACAGGCATGTTCGGATTATAAAGGTGCGCCAGATCGGCCTTCAAATAAGTGTGGATTTTAAATTCTTCCTCTACTTCCATTTTTTTTAGTGCTTTATTACCCTATAAAGGTACAAATAATGCATGACATTATCAAATGATTTGATGAGAGAAATAGATTCGGAAACAAAGGAAAACGATTTGAGATCAAGTACAGCAGAGTAAGGCAATTATGCGTTGCCGGAACCCGTATCTTTGTTGCATGAAACAGTGGAAGGAGATGGCGCATTTCCCCGGGAATCTCCTTCTGCTTAAGTTCTGGATTGTTTAACTAAAAATTAAAGGTGATATGAGTGTACCGGTTTCCGTGGTAGCCCGAAAAAATCCCGGTAAAAAGGATGGGCCCTACAAGTATTATGCGCTGGCGCAAGCGGCGGGAGAGATGAATTTCAGAAATCTATGCAAAGACGCTTCGGATGGTTGTACGGTGATGAGAGCCGACATAGCGGGCGTGCTGTATGCATTGATAGACAGTATGGTAAATGGGCTGAGTGAAGGCGAGATTGTACGCTTGGGAGAGTTTGGAAGCTTCCAGGTGGCTGTGTGTAGTACGGGAGTGGAGGACAAGGAAAAGTTTAACGTGTCTCAAGTGAAGTATGCCCGAATTGTTTTTCGCCCGGGAGTGGATTTGGAAAATATGCTCAAGACGCTCACTTTCAAGAAGGTGGCTACAAGAGCTGCTTCGCAAGATGCAAAAACTCCGAAAGATGATGATGGTGGAGGAAAGCCTGTTGATCCTACAGCGTAATGGGTGTTCATTCTTTCTTTTGCCTTGACGCAAAAGAAAGAAGCAAAGAAAAAGTCAATACTTCTTTTACTACGCTACTGCAAAGATGTACTGCGCTACAAGCGATTGAACTCGCTTCGCTCAAACAAAATCGCTTGCTTAACGCTCCGTGCATCTTCTCCGTTTAACGCTGCGTAAAAGAGGCCGATCTTTCCTGCTACTCCACTTTGCTTCGCTCGTGGGTTTGCTTTGCTTCGCTCACTTTTTTTTGTACAGTTTCTATTGGCTAATCTTTTGATTATTCATTGTTTAGCTCTTTTAGAGTGTACAATTTGTACTTTAGTTTATATGGTATTATTTTGTACACTTTTAGTTGACTAAGTTTCTGGTGATTAGCGGTTTATAGTTTATAAAGTGTGCAATTTACGTTGTTTCGTACATTTTTGGTGATTTAAGTTGTTGCTAGTCAACTGTTTATTTGTTGTAAAATGTACAATTGTGGTTTAATTCAAAATAATTGAAAATAAAATGGTTAAAAAGGTAATTGAACAGATTATGGAATGCATCTTGGTAGTGCTTCCTTTCTTTAAAAAAAAGAACGCAAAAGAGGTAAAAGAATTTAGTGATCTGATCACTGGGCAGTATGAGTTTTTAGTGGGACAGTTGGAGAAGATGCTCAAAGATTACTTCGAACTGAGTACTCGTGTGAAAGAAATGCATACGGAGATGTTTAATCTCAAGGATGAATTGGGTAAGGCTTTGGTGCAACAGTGTAGTGTCAAGGATTGTGCTAGCAGAGTTTAATTAGATTGCTGTGTGTTATTCTTTCTCTTTTGCCTTGCCGCAAAAGAGAAAGAACCAAAGAGAAAAAGTCAAGGCTTCTTTTACTACGCTACTCCGAAGATGCACTGCGCTACAAGCGATTCAACTCGCTTCGCTCAAACAAAATCGCTTGCTTAACGCTCCGTACATCTTCTTCGTTTAACGCTGCGTAAAAGAGGCCGGTCTCTCTTGCTTACGCCACATCGCTCCGCTCGTGGGGGTGCTTTGCTTCGCTCGCTATGGTATATGAAGTTACTTAAGCTAGTGATATTAATATGATAAATCCTTCTTTATTTGCAATTCTCCTTAAAAAGAATGCTTTCTCTCCGAAATTCTACAAGGGTAGTAAAATGGGGCCTTTTTTCAAGAGAATAACTCACTTTTTTCTTCTCCCGAGAAAACCATCCTTCTCCCGAGAAACAGAAAAGGAACTAAAACCCCCTATTTAAAGGAATACAAAAAGAAGAGCACTCAAAAGCGAGCGAAGCAAAGCGAAAACTCTCCTATCCCCACAAAAGTAAACAAAGACCGGCCTCTTGTGTGAAGCGTTAAATGGAGGCAATGCCCGAAGCGTTAAGCAAGCGATTTTGTTTGAGCGAAGCGAGTTGAATCGCTTGTAGCTTCGAGCATTGACGGAGTAGCTTCACACGAGAAGCCTTGATTTTTTCTCTTTGGTTCTTTTCTCTTTTGCGGCAAGGCAAAAGAGAAAGAACAATACAAAACAATAGTATCTTTAAAAAAAAGAAATTATGAGAAAAATAGATTTAATCGTTATTCATTGTTCGGCAACAAGAGAAGACCGGACTTTCACCGAACACGATCTCGAAGTAGCCCACCTCAGGCGAGGTTTCAACGGCATCGGCTATCACTTCTATGTTCGTAAGAATGGAGATATAAAAACAACCAGACCGATAGAGAGAATCGGTGCACATGCTAAAGGTTACAACGCCCATAGCATCGGCATCTGTTATGAAGGCGGACTTGATGCTAAAGGAAAGCCCAAAGATACCCGCACAGAGTGGCAGAAACATTCACTGAAAGTATTGGTGAAAACCTTGCTGACAGACTATCCCGGCAGCAAAGTTTGCGGACATCGGGATCTTAGTCCCGATTTGAATGGCAATGGAGAGATCGAACCGGAAGAATGGGTGAAAGCCTGTCCGTGTTATACCGTTTCCGAATCTTTGCTACTAAGTGAAAGAGAACAGAAGATCGATAAATGCTCTATTTGATTCTTAATTGTGAGAGGCATATTTACTTCTTCCCAGAGGGAGGGTGATGCCCAAGTAGGCATTCGCATTTCTGGTTTCTGAACCGTTCCCCAAGAACAGATAATCTGTGCCTACGAAGACAGGACCGATCTTGAGTCCCAATCCGACTGTTTTTCTATCATTTTGCATGGTAGAGTAGCTAAGCGCAACGTTGAACCAGCTTTTAGGTCGGTAATTGGCCGAGAAGGTTAATTCTGAAATTGTCTCAGGCTCGCAGAAACGTGTGGTAGATAATACTCCGACTCCCAGCTTATTCTTGAAGAAAGAATATTCTCCACCCAAAACCAAGGTTGATGCCAGAGAGGTGGTTTTTGATTTTGGAGCATCAACGGCATATCCCATATAATCCATATCTAATAGATCTCCATCAGAAGCAGTCGCATATCCTTTGTACTCAATTGTACGTTTTTGATTGGCCGTGGCTGTTGTGGTGGAGCTCTTTGACCAAGAAATAAATCCCAAGTCAATGAGAGAGGCTGATAAACTGAGATTGTCCATCAACTGATAAGTAGCGCCAAAGTCAACCCCCATGCCATATCCGGCCACACCTGCCTTGTCAAAATCAACTTTTTTTACATATTCTTTTCCGTCATCGCCAGTTTCTGTTTTAACTGCCACACCCTTCATCGATGTATTTAATGTGCCACGACTTGTAACTTCTGCAAATGTCCGGTTTTCTTTTATGCTCAACTCTTGCATGTCCATGTTTACATTGGCAATTCCAAGTAACATTTTTACTTTGGCACCTAGAGTCAGTTTTTTGATGATTTCTCGAGAATAGCCAACTCCTATTTCAGTGTATGCAGTGGCATTCATCTTTTCATTATATATGGTATAATCTTTTATAAATCCGCTGCTTTCGTTGTTTACGTCGCGGAGATATTCCATCATCGTTTTGGGTATAGAAGCATTGATATCGCTGCGGATTCCGATATTGGCCGACCAAAATCCTTTTCCTTTATAGAAGCCGAATGAAAGGATGTCTGTACTAATGTTGACATTGACTTTATTGTCTGTCTTTAATTGGCTGAAAAATTTGTCATTATCCCAAAAATCTTCTTCGGAGTTGAGAATATCAGCCACATCATTTATCCCCAATGTGTTAGAAGAAGCACTTGCTTGCAACGAACCGATAACTGGAAGGTTCACATATCCGCGTGTAGGTTGAAAAGCCGGATTGAGCTGTAGTCGGTTATTTGCATTATCCATAAAATAGGAGGTGCGTAAATATTGAGCGAAGCTGTTGGAAGTAGCAACGATCAGAAATAAGAAGAGTAAACTTCTCTTTGGCACTTTTTTTAGACTAAATTTATTCATAGGATTTTGTCTTAGAAATAATTGTATTGAAATTATAAGAAGACAAAAATAAGTTAAAAATGATTCATTTGCAACTTTAACCTATAAATAGTTGTATATAGCTGGTATGAAATGTAACATAGGTGGTCTTAAATAGGTGCTATGCGGTCAATGAAAATAAATCGTCAAGATTCTTTTTTTCCTTCCATCGTTCCTAAATGAAGTTCTAGTGCGTGGGTGGAAATCTGTATTTCGCGTAGGGAAACTCCTAACGAACCAATGAGAAGAAGTAGTGCCAGACCAAAGACGTAAGCCGATAAAGTGAGTAGGCCGACATAGATCAGGAACATGCTTACCACGCAAAGAAACAAACTGCCTATGCCTAGCTCTTGCATGGTGCGGGTGAGATAAAGACGTTTGCGCAGATTGGCTATTTGTGCTGCAGCTACGGCAGACGGATTCTCTTCATATCGGTCTTTGAGAATGCGTACTAACTGTGCGTAGGACAGGAAACGATTTGTATACGCCAGTAGAATCAGTGAAACAGCAGAAAAAAGCAGGGCAGGAGTGGTTAGTGTTATTTCTTCCATTTGTACAAAGTTTATTGCAATAACAGCTATGCAAACAGAATTGTTTCAGAACTGTTTCAGTTTATATGATCTGTTTGATTGTGGGAGGTTGGTAAAACAAAAACTTCCTCTGAATGAACAAAGGAAGTTTTGTTGATTTTCTATCGATCTGTGCCGAATAAGGCTTTGTTATTTTACAATTCCCAGTTCGAGACCTATTTTAATGAAAGCCTCAATGCATTTGTCCAAATGAGCTTTGTCGTGTCCGGCAGACAGCTGAACGCGGATGCGTGCTTGTTCTTTGGGAACCACAGGGTAGTAGAATCCGGTAACGTAAATGCCTTCTTCGAGCATGCGTGCTGCGTATGTTTGCGAGAGTTTGGCATCATAGAGCATTACTGCGCAAATGGCACTTTGTGTGGGTTTGATGTCGAATCCGGCGGCCAACATCTTGGTGCGGAAGTAGGTGACGTTTTCTACCAACTTGTCGTGTAGCTCATGGCTTTCTTTCAGCATTTTGAACACTTCTATACCTGCCCCAACCACTGCCGGAGCTACAGAATTAGAGAATAAGTAGGGGCGACTGCGTTGGCGCAACAAGTCGATGATCTCTTTGCGGCCGGTAGTGAAGCCGCCCATGGCACCACCAAAAGCTTTGCCCAGTGTTCCGGTGTAAATATCGACACGGCCATAAGTTTGGTACAGTTCACTCACTCCGTGCCCCGTAGCACCCACCACTCCGGCTGAGTGAGACTCATCTACCATAACCAAGGCATCGTATCTTTCGGCTAAATCACAGATTTTGTCTAATGGAGCAACATTGCCATCCATAGAGAATACACCGTCCGTCACAATGACCCGAAAACGTTGTGCTTGCGATAGTTGCAGGCACTTTTCCAATTCATTCATGTCAGCATTGGCATAACGATAACGCTGTGCTTTGCACAAACGTACTCCGTCGATGATAGAAGCGTGGTTCAATGAATCGGAGATAATTGCGTCTTCTTCAGTGAAAAGTGGTTCGAACACACCGCCGTTGGCATCGAAACAGGCAGCATAGAGAATCGTATCTTCGGTTTGAAAATAATCGGAAATGGCAGCTTCCAATTCTTTATGAATATCTTGGGTGCCACAAATAAAGCGAACGGACGATACTCCGTATCCACGGCGCTCCATCATTTTTTGTGCGGCAGCAACCAAGCGGGGATGATTCGAGAGGCCCAGATAGTTGTTGGCACAAAAATTGAGTACTTCCTTTCCTTTTACTGTGATGGCAGCTTGTTGTGCACTTTCAATGAGCCGTTCTTCCTTATAAAGGCCGGCTTCCCTTATTTCGGTCAATGTATTGCCGAGGTATTCTTTCATTTTACCGTACATAGTATCTTGTTTTTGAATTATATGCAAAGGACACTCTTTTTATTGGAATAAACAATTTCTTTTTGCTCTTAAAATGAAAAAAAAGTGCTTACTTTGTGCGCCGTTTTACTGAAAATAGGTTATAGTAAAGAATAATGAAGAATATTTTGGTAATTGGAGCTACCGGTCAGATTGGATCGGAGCTTACAATGGAATTAAGAAAACGTTACGGAAGCAATCATGTTGTGGCCGGATATATTCCGGGAGCTGCACCCTGCGGCAAGTTAAAAGAGTCCGGACCATCGGCTATAGTGGATGTTACTAATGCAGCATCGATAGAAACTGTGGTAAAAGAATGTGGTATAGATACGATCTACAATATGGCAGCCCTACTGTCTGTTGTGGCTGAATCAAAGCCTGCGCTGGCTTGGAAAATCGGAATTGATGGGCTATGGAACGTATTGGAGATTGCCCGTGCTTATCATTGTTCCGTATTTACCCCCAGTTCAATCGGTTCTTTTGGGCCTGAGACACCTCACGTAATGACTCCTCAGGATACGACTCAACGTCCACGAACCATGTATGGTGTTACGAAAGTCACCACTGAATTGTTAAGTGATTATTATTATCATAAGTATGGTGTTGATACGCGCTCAGTACGTTTTCCGGGCATAATATCAAACGTAACGCCTCCGGGAGGTGGTACGACTGATTATGCGGTAGACATATACTATGCTGCTGTGCGTGGTGAGAAGTTTGTATGTCCGATAAAAGAAGGTACATTGATGGATATGATGTACATGCCCGATGCGCTCGATGCTGCTATCTCTTTAATGGAGGCTAACCCGAAACGCTTGGTGCATCGTAACTCGTTTAACATTGCAGCCATGAGCTTTGCGCCCGAAACTATCTATGCTTCTATTCGCAAACAAATACCCCAATTTGAAATGGTGTATGATGTGGATTCCCTTAAACAAAGCATAGCTGACAGTTGGCCGGACTCTATGGACGACACTTGTGCCCGTCAAGAGTGGGATTGGCAACCGTCTTACAACTTGGAAAGCATGACTACCGACATGCTCGAAAAACTAAAAAAGAAACTATTCAATAAAGCGACCTTAGTGTCCGAATAAAGATGAAAAAGATAATTGCAGGAGTTTTTGTAATTGTGAATCTTTTAGCTTCTTGTAATAATAAGAAGTCCAACATCGACCCTTTTGCGCCAATTACCAGTTTGGTAGATTCGGCCATGCAACGAGCCGACTCTACGAACAAAAATCTACCTAAAGGGCCAACACCTACTGAGGCAGATGAGTCTTTTAACGATTTTATTTATACCTTTGCTTCCGATGATAAGTTTCAGCATCAGAGAATTGTTTTTCCGTTGCCTTATTATAACGGAGCAGTGGCCTCTAAAATTGAAGAACGATATTGGAAGCATGATGTGTTGTTTACCAAACAATCATACTATACCTTACTTTTTGATAAGGAAAAGGATATGGATATAGTCGGTGATACAGGGTTGAATTCGGTGCAGGTAGAGTGGATATACATGAAGACCCGCATGGTGAAGAAATATTATTTTCAACGGATGAAGGGTTGCTGGATGCTGGAAGCCATTAACTTACGCCCTATAGCAGAGAGTGATGACGAACGATTTGTGGAATTCTTCTTGCGTTTTGCATCTGATAGTTTGTTTCAGTGTGAACGTATCCGTCAGCCACTTGTCTTTGTTACCAATGATCCGGATGATGATTTTTCTATTCTGGAAACAACATTGGAGCTTAATCAATGGTTTGCTTTTAAGCCTGTTTTGCCCACTGATCGACTATCAAACATTAATTATGGGCAGAGCAACAGCGATCATTCGCAAACCAAGATCTTGGCACTAAAAGGTGTGGGAAACGGTTTCTCCAACTTACTCTATTTTCAACGTAAAAGTGGTAAGTGGGAACTGTATAAGTTTGAGGATACAGGCATTTAGATCAATAAAACTGGAAATTAATGATACGCGCATACAACAATTATTCACTTTTGCCACACAACACTTTTGGCATTGACGTAAAAACTGCTCGCTTCGTAGAATATGACACGGTAAACGATCTTCGGGAGTTACTAACTTCGGGGCAAATAACCGAACCGTGGCTTCACATTGGCAGTGGGAGTAATTTGTTGTTTTTGAATGATTTCAATGGCGTTGTTTTGCATTCGAATATCCATCTCATCGAGTTGCTCAAGGAAACAGTTGATGCGGTGTGCGTTCGCGTAGGATCGGGAGTGGTGTGGGATGATTTTGTAGCTTATTGCGTAGAGCGTGGTTGGTATGGAACGGAAAACCTTTCATTGATTCCGGGAGAAGTTGGTGCTGCTGCTGTACAGAACATCGGAGCGTACGGAGTGGAGGTGAAAGACATCATTCAAAGTGTTGCAACCATGGATATGGAGGGTAATGAACAGGTCTATTCGCTACAGGAATGTGGGTATGGTTATCGACAGAGCATCTTTAAAGAACCTGAGATGCGAACTAAAATTGTAACTTCTGTCTGCTTTGAACTGAGTAAGAAGGGACATTTGAATCTGAATTATGGGAGCATTGCCGAGGAACTCCGGAAATATCCGGGTGAGCCGACTCTGGCAACGATACGTCAGGTCATTATAGATATACGTAGAAGTAAATTGCCTGATCCCGAATTGGTAGGCAATGCGGGAAGTTTCTTTATGAACCCTGTAGTGAAGCGTGCACGGTATGAGGCGTTGAGAGGAGAGTACCCCGAGATGCCTCATTATGATGTAAACGAAGAATGGGTGAAGATTCCGGCTGCCTGGATGATAGATCGCTGTGGCTGGAAAGGCCGGGCGATAGGGGCTGCAGGTGTACATGACAAGCAAGCATTGGTGCTCATCAATAAAGGTGGGGCAAAAGGTTGCGAGGTGCTTGCATTGGCTCAGGAAATAAAAAAAACTGTATTTGAGAAATTTGGCATTGATATTTTTCCGGAAGTAAAATTTGTGTAATATGGGAAAGCTCAGAATACTTGGAAGCGGAACATCTACAGGAGTACCTGAAGTAGGGTGTACTTGCCCTGTCTGTGTGTCTGACGACCCAAGAGATAAGCGTTTACGTGCTTCGTCTCTTGTAGATACGGGTGATGCTTTGATTTTGATTGATTGTGGACCTGATTTCAGAGAACAAATGATGCATCTTCCCTTTCGTCAGATAGATGGTGTGCTGATTACTCATGAGCACTATGATCATGTGGGTGGCTTGGATGATCTGCGTCCGTTCTGTCGTTTTGGTGAAGTCAATGTTTTTGCTGAAAATACGACTGCCTACGGCCTTCGCACACGCATGCCTTATTGTTTTTCAGAGCATAAATATCCTGGTGTACCTGCTATTGAGTTGAATGAGGTTAAGGTGGATCAGCCATTTCTTATTAATCATACAGAGGTCTTGCCATTGCGTGTGATGCACGGGCGTTTACCTATCTTGGGTTATCGTATCGGTCGGATGGCCTATATCACGGATATGCTCACTATGCCCGACGAATCATTTGATCAGCTTCACGGACTCGACTTGTTGGTGGTGAATGCTTTGCGTATTGAATCTCACATGACCCACCAAACCCTCGATCAGGCATTGGAAACTGCCCGTCGAATTGGTGCACACGAAACTTATTTTATACACATGAGTCACCACATGGGATTACACGCTACAGTAGAGAAGCTGTTGCCGCAGCATGTACACTTTGCCTATGACGGAGAAGAAATTACTTTTTAATTTGATTTTTGTTTAATAATTCAAAAAAATGTGTATGTTTGTAGTGTTGGTATAATACCCGAACACTATGAAACTTCGTGCTTTAATCAAAATAGCTATTTTTTCCTCTGTATTACTGCTTTGTGTAGCCTTTGGCTTGTATTTTTACTTCAAACTTGACGCGGTTCGAAACAAAGAAGATTTTGATCTTTATACGCTTGTGCCGCAAGATGCCCATACTGTATTTGAGACGAATGATATGGCTTCTTTTATTGATAATATGAGTAAGATGAGTAGCAGCAAAAAAGGAAACTATTTTCATGTGTCTCCCCTGTTCTCTATCATTCTTTCTCATTTTCAATCATTGGTTGGAGAAACGCCTCATGGCTTTAGTGAGCAGATGAATAAGATGTTGATTAGTTTTCATTCTCTTGACGACGATCGTGATCAGGTACTTTATTTTTGTCTGGGGCCGGATGACGATAAATTGATAGAAAGTTTTATTCGTAAGTATTGTGCGGATAGATGCCCTTCTAAATATTTCGATTACAAAGGAGAGGAAATACGTATTTACTCTATGACGGATGGCAACTTTCTTTCTTGTTATTTTACTCCTAAATTTCTAGCTGTCAGCTATCAAAAAAAGCTTATTGAAGAGGTTATTGATGCCCATATTTCTGGGAGATCACTGTTAAATGATCTCGCTTTCAAACGGATTTATAAAGAGAGTAATGTTAACTATTATGCAAAGGTTTATGTTCGTATGCTTCATGTTCCAATGGGGAAGCCAACGGATACCGTTCCTTTGTTTTCTGCGTTAGGTGGATGGACGGAATTTGACTTAAAAATGAACGGCGATGCTGTTTATTTATCAGGAGTGAGTCATGATGCTGACTCTTGTCTGACGTTTATGAATGCTCTTCGCTGTCAAAGGCCCGTCGAGGGACTTTCGGGGGAGATGCTTCCGTCCTCTACATTTATGTTTAGTAGGCGCTCTGTATCTAGTTCCGATTACATTCGTCTGCATGATGATGAATTGGCTCGTTTTTTGAAAGATAATGTGGGGGGTAGTATTACATGCTGTCTCTTTCATGCTCCCGATACGGTTGCGAGTCCGTGTGCAGTGATGAATATTCCCGTGAGCGATTCGTCGCAGGCAGAACGTATGTTGCGTAATCTTCTTGTCTCTCTTCCATTGGAGCCAACTACATCTTTTATCTCTCAACAAACTCTTTTGCGTACGAAGAAAGCTAGTTATACGCTCTTTTCTATGCCTCAAAATAGCCTGTTTACAGGTTTTACCGGTATTACTACTCCGTCCTTATTATCATACGCTTGCTTTTATCATAATTCACTACTTGTGGGAGCTGATTTACGGAGTTTATCGGCTTATATTCGTTTATTGGATGAGAAGCAAATACTTGATGGAATTCCTGCCTATGAAGAGAGGATTGCTACTCTTTCCACTTCTTATAACTTCTTGTTGATGGCCGACTTGGAAGATGTGTTTGCTCAGCCTGAAAGCTATATTCGTTCGATTCCTGCTTTCTTCTTTCGATATCAGGAATTTTTCAGTCATTTCATTCTTTCAATACAATTTACGTGCACCGACGGAGAGATATACCCTAATGTGGTTTTGCTTTACAAAACACCTGAATAATCAAATAAAAAAGCACCGTACTGTTATTTTCAACAAGACGGTGCTTTTTGTTATTTTTTTGCTTTTAGCTTAACGTATTCGTTAGAATCCTTTTGCTACCTGATTTATTTAGAATGGCAGGTCATCTTTGGCATCGCCGGAAATGAAATCGGGCATGGCTGTAGGAGGGGGAGGGGGAACGGGAGAACCGGTGGCAATAGGTGCACTTGTGTTTATGCGTTCTACTTTCCAGGCTCGCATACTATTGAACCAGCGATCTTGCCACTGACGGGCATCAATATCGAACGATACTGTCAATTCTTCACCCATCTGAATGGCAAATTGCTCTATTTTTTCTGTTCCAAAAACCTCAAAACACATTTTTTTAGGATACTGATCGTGGTTTTCGATCACATATTCTTGAGATTTCCACTCGTTTCCAGCCTTTGATAATCCGCCTTTAGGCTGAAGTATGGCGATTATTTTTCCACTAAAATCCATTTGTAGTATTTTTAATTTCGGCGGCGAAGTTACAATTTTCTGTGAAACAAAACGATAATGAAACGTTTTTTCTCGTTGTTTTTTTGTACTGACACAATCTTTTGCTAACTTTGTACAATGCTAAAATGAAGTGTCTTAAGCCTCTGGTAAAGCATGAAAATGTATTTGGGAATTTATAAAAACTTAAAAATAGAATATATGAAATTTATCGTTTCAAGTACTGCGTTATCCAGCCATTTACAGGCTGTCAGCCGCGTTATTAATTCCAAAAATTCGTTGCCTATTTTGGAATGTTTCCTTTTCCGACTTGAAGACGGAACACTGTCTGTAACTGTGTCGGACAGCGAAACAACGATGGATACTACGATTGAAGTAAAAGACAGTGACTCCAATGGTCTATTTGCCGTACCGGCAAAAACCATGCTTGACGCTTTGAAGGAACTTCCCGAACAGCCACTGGCATTTGAAGTAAACGCTGAAACGTATGAAATCGGAATTCAGTACATGAACGGTAAGTATAGTCTCATGGGGCAGAATGCTGACGAATATCCTCGGTCGGCCGCACTTGGCGAGAATAATGCCGTGCGCGTGGAAATGGATGCACAGGTATTGTTGGCCGGCATTAATCGTGCCATCTTTGCTACGGCAGATGATGAGTTGCGACCTGTTATGAATGGTATTTATTTTGATATTACTACTGACGATATTACGATGGTGGCATCGGACGGCCATAAGCTGGTGCGTTGCAAGACTCTTGCGGCTAAAGGAACGGAGCGTGCCGCTTTCATCTTACCCAAAAAACCGGCCAATATGCTGAAGAATCTACTTCCCAAAGAATCAGGAAGTGTGACTGTTGAGTTTGATGAACGAAATGCTGTCTTTACACTTGAAAACTACCGCATGGTGTGTCGCCTTATTGAAGGACGCTATCCAAACTACAACTCTGTGATTCCACAGAATAATCCGTATAAGGTTACGGCAGATCGGGCGCAACTGATGGGTGCATTACGTCGTGTGTCTATCTTCTCTTCGCAATCAAGCAGTCTAATTAAGCTTCGGGTACAGGAAAACCAAATAGTGGTATCTGCACAAGATATTGATTTTTCTACTTCGGCTGAAGAAACATTGATTTGCCAATATTCCGGTGAAGCAATGAGCATCGGTTTTAAATCTACTTTCTTGATCGATATTCTGAATAATATATCGGCTACTGAGGTGATTATCGAACTGGCTGATCCGTCACGTGCTGGAGTTGTTGTCCCTGTGGAGCAAACTCAAAATGAGGATTTGCTGATGTTGCTGATGCCGATGATGCTGAATGATTGATCTTACTTTCTTTTGCCTTGCCGCAAAAGAAAGTAACAAAGAAAAAGTCAAGGCTTCCCGTGATGTGCTACTACGGCGATACTCGTACCTACAAGCGATTCAACTCGCTTCGCTCAAACAAAATCGCTTGCTTCACGCTACGGGCATCACCTCCGCTTTACGCACATCACAAGAGGCCGGTCTTGGGTTATTTGATCACATCTTTTATCATCGATTTAGTACTGGTGAGGCATCAGCGAGATGAATCTTTCTTTAGATTGGGTGTGAGTGTAGGTACTTGATGGGATGCTCTTTTTGGAAATACTAATGCTTCGTCTCTTTTGATGAAAGTGTTGCAATATAAAATTAACGAATGAAATTAAACCTGAAAAACCCGATTGTCTTTTTTGATTTGGAGACTACGGGCATTAACATTAACACAGACCGCATTGTCGAAATCTGTTATCTCAAAGTCCATCCTAACGGGAATGAAGAGTCTAAAACACTGCGTATTAATCCCGAAATGCATATTCCTGCAGAATCTTCCGCCATTCATGGTATTTATGATGCTGACGTAGCGAACTGTCCTACTTTCAAAGCGGTGGCGAAGAACATTGCCAATGACATTGAAGGGGCCGATCTGGCAGGTTTTAATTCCAATCGTTTTGATATTCCCGTGCTTGCTGAAGAGTTTCTTCGTGCCGGTGTAGATATTGATATGAGTCGTCGTAAATTTATTGATGTGCAGGTGATATACCATAAGTTGGAACAACGTACGCTCTCTGCTGCTTATAAGTTCTATTGTGGGAAGAATCTGGAAGATGCGCATACGGCCGAAGCTGATACTCGTGCCACGTATGAAGTGCTAATGTCTCAACTTGACCGTTATTCGGAATTGCAGAATGATATGGCTTTTCTGGCTGACTTTTCCACACACAACAAAAACGTAGACTTTGCCGGAAGAATGGTGTACGATGAAAAGGGAACAGAGATCTTCAATTTTGGAAAATATAAAGGTATGTCTGTTTCTGAGGTGCTAAAGAAGGATCCCGGATACTATAGCTGGATAGTGAATAGCGACTTTACACTCAATACAAAAGCAGTGCTTACGAAAATTCGCTTAAGAGAACTGACCGGCACTAAATAATGCAGCGAAGCAAAGCTAGTCTCACGAGCGAAGCAAAGTGCAGCAAAACCACGAGCGAAGCAAAGTGGAGTAGGTAGAAGGATCGGCCTCTTTTGCGAAGCGTTAAACGGAGAAGATGTACGGAGCGTTAAGCAAGCGATTTTGTTTGAGCGAAGCGAGTTGAATCGCTTGTAGCGGAGTGCATCTTTGCAGTAGCGTAGCAAAAGAAGCCTTGACTTTTTCTTTGCTTCTTTCTTTTGCGTCAAGGCAAAAGAAAGAATGAACACAAAATCAAAAAGAAACTTAAAATCAAAAAGAATGAACTCTTTTTTGCAAGGAAAAAAAATAATACTCGGAATAACGGGTAGCATCGCTGCCTACAAAGCATGCTACATCATCCGTGGCCTCATAAAGCGGGGAGCCGAGGTGCAGGTGGTTATAACCCCTGCCGGAAAAGAATTTATAACACCTATTACCTTGTCGGCGCTGACGAGCAAACCCGTCATTAGTGAGTTCTTCGCTCAGCGAGATGGTACGTGGAACAGCCACGTTGACCTTGGCCTTTGGGCAGATGCTATGCTTATCGCTCCCGCTTCTGCCTCTACCATTGGCAAGATGGCAAACGGTATTGCCGACAATATGCTTATCACCACTTATCTTTCTGTTAAAGCTCCTGTTTTTGTGGCTCCGGCCATGGATCTGGATATGTTTGCTCACCCATCTACACAAAAGAATATTGATACACTTCGTTCGTACGGCAATCGCATCATAGAGCCCGGCACAGGCGAATTAGCCAGTCACCTGGTGGGAAAAGGAAGGATGGAAGAACCCGAGAATATCATTCAGGTACTGGAAGATTTCTTCGCTTCTGCAGAGGATTTAGATAAAAAAAAAGTACTGATCACAGCCGGACCTACCTACGAAAAGATTGATCCTGTGCGCTTCATTGGCAACTACTCTTCAGGCAAAATGGGCTTTGCTCTGGCTGAAGAGTGTGCGCATCGTGGAGCCGAAGTGATATTGGTAACCGGACCAGTGCAGCAAACGGCTCATCATCCTAACATACAACGGATTGATGTGGAGACCGCTGCTCAAATGCACGCTGCGGCTGTGGAACATTTTCCCGCAATGAATGCCGCTATACTTTGCGCTGCCGTGGCCGACTTTACCCCCGAGGTGGTTTCTGATCAAAAGATGAAACGGCAAGGCGACGGGTTGACTCTTCAACTGAAACCGACACAAGATATCGCTGCATGCTTGGGACAGATGAAGCAGGCAGATCAGTGTTTGGTGGGGTTTGCCCTCGAAACAAACGATGAGCAGCAACACGCTCAAGGAAAATTAGAAAGAAAGAATTTTGATTTTATCGTGCTCAACTCGCTTAATGATAAGGGAGCGGGCTTTCGTTGCGATACGAACAAGATTAGCATCATCGACCGACAGGGATGCACGAATTACGACCTCAAACCTAAAGTAGAGGTGGCGCATGATATTATAGATCGGCTATCTCAATTGTTAGCCGAGAGAAAGAAGTAGTAAATAGTTAAATAAAAAGCCATGTTACGTTCATTATTCATACAGAACTATGCATTGATAGAGAAGCTTGATATCAATTTCGGAACAGGTTTCTCGGTGATTACCGGTGAAACGGGTGCCGGTAAATCAATCATTCTGGGAGCCATAGGGCTTTTGCTCGGACAGCGTGCTGATGTGAAATCTATTCGTCGGGGCGCACCCAAATGTGTCATCGAAGCTCGGTTTGATATTGCAGCTTACAACATGCAGTCTTTCTTTGCAGATAATGAGTTAGAATATGAGCCAGAGTGTATTCTTCGTCGGGAATTATACGCTTCCGGCAAGAGCCGCGCATTTATTAATGATACGCCTGCGTCGTTGGTGCAAGTGAAGGAACTGGGCGAGCAACTGATTGATGTGCATTCTCAACACCAAAACCTGTTACTCAACCAAGAGGGTTTTCAGCTGAATGTACTCGATATTTTGGCGCATAACGATAAGGAACTTGATGAATACCGAAGCTTGTATACAGAATGGAAACGACTGGAGCGTTCATTGGCAGAGCTTATTGTTCGTTCTGACCAAAACAAAGCCGATGAAGATTTTGTCCGTTTCCAATTGCAACAGCTCGAAGAGGCCAATCTGAATGATGAGGAACAGGAAACGTTGGAGCAGGAAGCGGAAACATTGACGCACGCTGAAGAAATCAAAGCGGGGTTATATAAGGTGGAGCAACTGTTTGCCGGCGAGGAAGTCGGAATACTCTCTGCGATGAAGGATGGATTGGCTGCTTTGCTGGCTATAGAAAAGGTTTATCTTCCGGCCGGTGAGTTGGCCAAACGGATGGAGAGCAGTTACATCGAGCTAAAAGATATTGTTCAGGAAGTGAGTCTGCAGAACGAAACGATAGAATTCAATCCTGTTCGCTTGGATGAAGTGAACGACAGACTCAACCTCATCTACTCTCTACAGCAGAAACATCGTGTGCAAACGGTGAAGGAACTTCTGGTGCTTATGGAAGAGTATCGTGCCAAACTGGATGACATCACTTCTTTCGATGAACAGATTGCCGAACTCACTGCTCAACGGGATGCCGTCTATAATAAGGTGAAGAAGCAAGCTGCCGTCTTAACAAAAAAACGAACGATTGCCGCTCGTGAGGTAGAGCAACAAATGGCTACCCGTTTGGTACCGCTAGGCATGCCCAATATTCGTTTCCAAGTAGAAATGGGAATGAAGAAAGAGCCCGGAACGATAGGAGAGGACACCGTTTCTTTTCTCTTCTCGGCCAACAAGAACGGAATGTTGCAGAACATTTCGTCTGTGGCATCCGGCGGAGAGATCGCGCGTGTTATGCTTTCCGTTAAAGCAATGATAGCCGGAGCCGTGAAACTTCCTACGATTGTCTTCGACGAAATAGACACCGGCGTGTCAGGAGAAATTGCCGATCGCATGGCCGACATCATGCAAGAGATGGGCCAGCGAGACCGTCAGGTGATTAGCATTACCCATCTGCCACAAATAGCAGCCCGTGGCATCGCCCATTATAAGGTTTACAAACAAGATAACGACACGGAGACGAATAGCCACATTCGGCATCTCACCAGCGAAGAACGCATAGAAGAGATTGCTCACATGCTGAGTGGAGCCACGCTTACCGAAGCAGCACTCAACAATGCCAAAGCTTTGCTGAAGAGCTAACAGAAACAAAATAAAAATACCCTTCCCCACTGAATTAAAATCCCCATCTATATATTATACTAGTAAATGATAATGCAAAGGAATAAAAAAGTAAATAGACGCACAAGTGATGGGGTTGAATAAATAGAGAGCAAATAATCTATTAGAAGGGAAACAGTGATGAAGAAGAGTGAGGACAAAGGCCAGAGGAATGAAGAATGAAGACAGAAAAATCAGGCAAAAAGTATCCAAAGCGAGCGAAGCAAAGCGACAACAAAATCCACGAGCGAAGCAAAGTGGAGTAGGTAGAAGGACCGGCCTCTTTTGCGTAGCGTTAAACGGAGAAGATGCACGGAGCGTTAAGCAAGCGATTTTGTTTGAGCGAAGCGAGTTGAATCGCTTGTAGCGCAGTACATCTTTGCAGTAGCGTAGCAAAAGAAGCCTTGACTTTTTCTTTGTTTCTTTCTTTTGCGGCAAGGCAAAAGAAAGAAATTTACGATGAAAAAAGAGCAAAAGAAAGAAAAATGCTTCAACATAACCATAGTGTCAGCATAGTTTTGTAATATTGTACCCCAATTAAGAAAAAAAGTAAATAACGTAAGATGACAGACGATAGTGAAATGATTTTTGGCGTTCGCGCCGTGATAGAAGCCATACAAGCAGGGAAAGAAATCGATAAGATCTTGGTAAAAACAGATATCCAAAGTGATCTTTCCAAAGAACTCTTTGCTGCTCTGAAGGGAACCCTTATCCCTGTGCAGCGCGTGCCCGTTGAACGTATCAATCGCGTTACCCGTAAGAACCATCAGGGAGTGATTGCCTTTGTTTCTTCTGTCACTTACCAAAAGGCCGAGCAATTGGTACCTTTCCTCTTTGAGGAAGGAAAGAACCCTTTTTTCGTGATGCTCGATGGCATTACAGATGTGCGCAACTTTGGTGCCATAGCTCGTACATGCGAGTGTGCCGGTGTTGATGCGGTTATTATTCCCGCCAAGGGGAGTGTTTCTGTGAATGCCGACGCTGTGAAGACTTCAGCCGGAGCATTGCATACACTGCCTGTTTGCCGTGAGCAAAATCTGAAAACAACCCTTCAATACCTGAAAGACAGTGGCTTCAAAATAGTTGCAGCTACCGAAAAAGGAGATTATGATTATAGCAAAGCCGATTATAAGGGTCCGCTATGCATCATCATGGGCGCGGAAGATACAGGTGTTTCTTATGACAATCTGGCTTTGTGCGATGAATGGGTCAAGATCCCAATGCTTGGCAGCATAGGATCTCTCAATGTTTCCGTTGCCGCAGGTATTTTGATCTACGAAGCAGTGAAACAACGCATTCAAGGGGAATAAATATGAATCAAAAATAAGCTATCAGATAAAAAACATGAAAAAGAACATTCTACTATTTGTTGCATTCAGCCTGCTGACGCAGTGGAGCATGGCACAGGCCCCTAAGTGGGTAGAAAAAGCAAAAAAAGCCGTCTTTTCGGTTGTTACGTATGATAAAGAAGACAAGATTCTCAATACAGGCAATGGATTTTTTGTTACTGAAAATGGTGTGGCACTGTCCGATTGCTCTTTGTTCAAAGGTGCCTACCGTGCAGTAGTGGTGGATGCTGATGGTAAACAAATGTCCGTAGAATCTATTCTGGGTGCCAATGACATCTATGACGTGGTTAAATTTCGTGTTCGTTCCGAGAAGAAGGTGGCAGCGTTGAAGATTGCTACTGTTGCTCAGGCTGTGGGAGCTGACGCCTACTTGTTACCTTATTCTACTCAGAAAGATCGCTCTTGCACGGCAGGTAAGGTAAAGGCGGTGACTACAATTGGTGGTTCGCACCACTACTATACGCTCACTATGACCCTGAAAGATAAAATGGTGAGTTGTCCTGTTACCGATGCCGAAGGGCAGGTGTTCGGTCTGGCTCAGAAATCATCAGGCAAGGATACTACTACCGTATGCTATGCTGTGGGTGCCTCTTTTGTGATGTCTCAAAATATCGGTGCTCTCTCGTTGAGTGATAATGCTTTGCAGAGTATCCATATAAAGAAAGGACTACCGGAGACTGAAGATCAGGCACTTGTCTATCTCTATATGGCTTCAACTCAAACGACCCCCGAAGTCTATACCGAATTACTGAATGATTTTGTCGCTCAATATCCTACGAATGTTGATGGATATGTCCGTCGTGCCGGTAATTATGTGTATCTCGGTGTGAAGGATAAGGATGTTGCCCAGATGGACAAGGCTTCAGCCGATTTGGCGCAAGCTCTTAAAGTGGGACAGAAAAAGGACGATGTGCACTACAATATAGCTAAGCTTATGTATAGTTATCAACTGAGCAAACCCGAAAAGGTATATAAAGATTGGACGTTTGAGAAGGCTCTCACTGAAATACGTGCAGCTCAGGCGATAGACTCTTTACCTATTTATATTCAGTTGGAAGGTGATATCTTCTTTGCAATGCAGAATTATGCGGATGCTTTTACCGCTTATCAGAAGGTAAACCATACAAATCTGGTCTCACCGGCAACTTTCTATAGTGCGGCGAAGACGCGTGAGTTGATGAAAGCCGATATCAAAGAAGTTGTTGCTCTGATGGATAGTTGCGTGGCGCATTGTACAAAGCCTTATACAGAAGACGCTTCTCCTTATCTTCTTGAGCGCGCACGGTTCAATATGGATGCCGAACTGTATCGTGCAGCTATGCTCGATTATGATGCATACTATGATGCTGTTAGTGGCAAGGTGAATGATGTGTTCTACTATTATCGTGAACAGGCATCTTTAAAAGCGAAGCAATTTCAACGGGCACTCGATGATATAGCCAAAGCCATTGAACTCAGTCCCAAAGATCTCTCTTATCGTGCCGAACTTGCTGTGATTAATCTACGTGTGGGGCGGTCCGAACAAGCGATAAAGGTACTCGATGAAGCATTAGCCATCGACCCTAAATATGCGGAAGCTTACCGTTTGAAAGGTATTTGTCAGGTACAGCTGAAACAATCCAAAGAGGCTTGTGCCAGTTTCGCCAAAGCCAAAGAACTGGGCGATACAGCTGTAGATGCATTGATCGAAAAACATTGTAAGTGATCTCTGACAGATAGAAATTGGAAGGCGCAACCTCTTGCAGACAGAATGGAAATCTGCTAAGAGTTTTGCGCCTTCTCTTGTTATAGTTAGGTCCAGTATTTATATCTTGTATAGTAAATGTACGAAAGATCAAAATACTGCATCATCTTTCAATCTTTTTCTATTTTGCACTCTTTTTAACGTTACAATCTTAATTAAAAATAAAAAAAGACTCAACTTGTCACCCCAAAGGCCCTCTTTCTCGCTTTTAGATATAGTGATTACAACAATTACATAATAAATGAAATGAAAAGTATGAAAAAGAGTTTTAGTTTGATTTTATTGCTTCTGTTGCCTTGGGTGTTGCAGGCGCAATCTTCTGCTCCTCTCCCCATTGATCCGGGAGTGAGATATGGAAAATTGGATAATGGGTTGACGTACTATATCCGTCACAATGCTTATCCGGAAAAACGTGCGGCGTTTTACATCGCACAGAACGTTGGTTCCATACTTGAGGAAGATTCCCAATCGGGTTTGGCCCATTTCCTGGAGCATATGGCTTTCAATGGAACCAAACATTATCCGGGTCGTAAAAAGATGCTCGATTATCTGGAGAAGAATGGAGCCAAGTTTGGTGAGAACGTAAATGCTTATACCGGATTTGACCAAACAGTCTACAACCTTTCTGATATTCCCGTTTATCGTGAAAGTCTGGTAGATTCTTGTTTGCTTATCTTGCACGACTGGTCTGGTTTCATTACGCTCGATAATGCTGAGATAGATAAAGAACGTCCTATTATCAAAGAAGAATGGCGCACTCGTAACAATGCAAATTTGCGTAATATGGAGCGCTTGTTTGCTATCTTATTTAAAGGCACAAGATATGCCAACCGGATGCCTATCGGTAGCATGGATGTGGTCGAACATTTCCCTTATCAGCAGATCAAAGATTACTATCACAAATGGTATCGTCCTGATTTGCAGGCCATTGTTGTAGTAGGCGATATAGACGTAGATCGTGTGGAAGCTCGCCTCAAAGAGATGTTTTCCGACATCAGAAAGCCGGTAAATCCTGCTCGTCGGGAATACTTCGCGGCACCGGAATATAGCAGTCCTATTGCGACGGTACTTACCGATCCTGAAACAACCAGTACAAGTATCACTGTCTATTACCCGCACGATGGCATTGCCAAGGCAGTGAAGCATACGGAACAAGGATACTACCAAATGGTTCTCGAAGGGTTTGTGGCGAACATGCTCTCTACTCGTTTGGCTGAGATCACACAAAAAGCCGGAGCACCTTTCATGCGTGCCTCTGCCGGAAACGGGAATTACATTATCGCTAAGACCAAAGAGGCTTGGGCGCTTTCTGCCACTTGCAAAGAGGGCGAGGTGCTCTCTGCCCTTCGCGCTGTAGTTGGTGAGAACGAGCGGGCAAAGCAGTTCGGCTTCACACAGGCGGAACTTGATCGCATCAAGACCTCTTACCTTGAAATGTATGCCAACTCTTACAATAACCGTAACAAGCAGAACAACGCTGCTTATGTAAGAGAGTACGTTGCTAATTTCACAGATGATGAACCGATTCCGGGCATCGAATATGAATACGAATTAGTGAAGAAATTCATTCCGAAGATTGATCTTAATGCGGTGAACGAATGCCTGCGTCGTCTTTCGGCAACGCCCAACATGGTTGTTACCGTAACCGGACCGCAGAAAGAAGGAGTCACTTATCCTTCGGAAAAGGAGTTGATTGATGCGGTGCAAGATGTGGCTACTCACAAGCTTACTGCTTACGAAGAAAAAGTGATTTCTACTAATCTGATCAGCTCTTTGCCTGCTGCCGGAAAGGTTGTGATGGCGAAGAAAAACGATAAGGTAGGGGCTACGGAGTGGACTTTGTCTAACGGCATGCGCGTTGTGGTGAAGAAGACCGATTACAAAGATGATCAAATTCTGATGTCGTCGGTAGCTTATGGCGGTAATTCTTTGTTTGCCGATCATGAAATCTTCAATGCCGGCTTCATCCGTACAGTTCCATCCATCGGTGGAATAGGGGCCTTCAGTGCCATAGATCTGGGCAAAGCGCTTGCCGGCAAATCTGCTAGTGTGAATGCTTCTGTCAGTTCGGCTACGGAAGGTCTTTCCGGTTCTTCTTCTATCAAGGATTTAGAAACATTGTTGCAACTTACGCACCTATATTTCACTGCTCCGCGCAAAGATGAGCAAGCGTATGCTGCTTTCATTGAGCGTCTGCACAATCAATTGAAGAATGCGGCTGCATCCCCTTCATCGATCATGAGTGACAGTATCTCTCGTGCTGTCTATGGAGACAATCCACGTATGCAACGCATGCATTTGGAAGATATCGATAAACTTAATTACGATCGCATGATCGAGATGTACAAAGAGGTGTTTGCTAACCCGTCTGCTTTCACTTTCGTGTTTGTAGGTTCTATTGATGAAGCAACTCTTCGTCCGTTGGTTGAAAAGTATCTGGCTTCTCTGCCTGCCGGCAATAAGAATATCAAGAATAAGAAAGTGAATGATGACATCCGCAAGGGTGACTATACGAAAATCTTTACTCAGAAGATGGAAGCTCCCAAAGCTAGCAGTTTAAAAGTATATTGGGGCATGTTGAAGAGAACCCGCAAGAGTGAGATGACTCTGGACATCCTCAGTCAGGTGCTTGATGTGGTTTATACCCGTACGGTTCGTGAGGCTGAAGGAGGTACTTATGGCGTGTCCACGAATGCCGGTATCGGTCGTTTGCCCGATGGACGTACCATGTTGCAGATCATGTTCGATACGAATCCTGAGAAAGAACGTCATCTGAGTGAGGTGATTCGTCGTGAACTTGAACGCATTGCTACTGAAGGTCCTGAAGCTGCCGATTTCAACAAAACGAAGGAATATATGGAGAAGAGTTTTCAGGAAGGGCTCAGTACCAATGGGTATTGGACGGGTATTCTCAGCACGCTTTATTTCTATAATGAAGACTATTACACCGATTACCTCAAAACGCTTGCGTCTGTCACACCGGATGATGTGAAGAAGTTAACGAATGAACTACTTATGCAGAAGAACCTCATCGAAGTGGTGATGATGCCTAAGGAATAAGAATTATATAAAGTAGATGAATATGAAAAAAGTTATTTGTAGTGAAAAGGCACCCGGTGCTATCGGGCCTTATAGTCAGGCTATCGAAGCCGCAGGTATGGTGTTTGTTTCCGGACAGTTGCCCATTGATGCGGCTACCGGAGTTATGGCCGAAGGCATCGAAGCACAGGCTCGTCAGTCGTTGGAAAATATCAAATACATTCTGGCTGAGGCCGGACTGACGATGGCGGATATTGTTAAGACCACCGTCTTCTTGCAAGACATGAGTTTCTTTGCCGGCATGAACGGTGTTTACTCCACCTATTTTGATGGAGCTTTTCCCGCACGTTCTGCTGTTGCCGTAAAGGCGTTGCCCAAAGATGCGCTAGTAGAGATCGAGTGTATCGCGGTTCGCTAACAAATCTGCAACAATAAAGCTACTGCCTCCCACGAAGATAAAATCTTCCGGGAGGCTTTTTTCTTTTGCCGCCCTTACTGCCGTGGGCACGTCCGGGTAACAACTTCCTTTGAGTCCCATCGCACCAGCCAGCTCGCTTAGTTCCTGTTCCGCTAAAGCCCGCTTCACGCTTGCTTTCGTAAAGTAATACTTCGCTTCTTTGGGTAGCAATGCCATTACTCCCCTGATGTCTTTGTCGTTCACCATGCCTATCACGATGTGTAGCGTGTGATACGTTTGCCGTTTCAATTGCTCGCAGATGTACGTCATACCTCCTACGTTGTGCCCCGTGTCACAGACCAACGTTGGGTGTTCTTGCAGTTTTTGCCAGCGTCCCATCAATCCTGTTAATTCGCATACTTGTGCGAAACCTTTGCGTACGGACGCTTCCGTGATGCGGTACCCCGCTTCTTTAAGTAGGGGTAGCACACTCAGCAGCGTATTCGTATTCTTCAGTTGGCAGAGGCCGCCCAGCTCTCCTTGCAAGTCGGGATAGTCCGCACATTGATAGTTCCGGAATCCCTTTTCGCTCATCTCCGCACCCGAAAGTCGTTGCTCGTCCTCAGCAAAAACGATCGAAGTCTTTACCTCTTTGGCTCTTGCCTCAAATACCGGTCGTGTTTCTTCCGTTGTTTCGCCTACCACTACGGGGATACCGGTTTTCATAATGCCCGCCTTCTCTCCTGCAATCTTAGCAAGCGTGTTCCCCAGGAACTGGGTATGGTCAAAGCTGATATTCGTGATCACGCTCACATCGGGAGTGATAATATTGGTGCAGTCTAGTCTTCCGCCTAATCCCACCTCAATCACCGCCACATCCACTTTAGCATCCGCAAAGTAGCGAAAAGCCATGGCGGTAGTCAGTTCAAAGAAAGAGGGAAATAAAGGTTCAAAGAACTCCCGTTGCTCTTCCACGAAATTCACCACATATTCTTCCGGCATCGGTACGCCGTTCACTCTAATCCGTTCCCGAAAATCTACCAGATGTGGCGAAGTATAAAGTCCCACTCTGTAACCCGCTTCTTGCAGAATGGCGGCCAGCGTGTGCGAGCAGGAACCTTTGCCGTTCGTTCCCGCCACATGAATGGTGCGATAAGATTGATGCGGATGCCCAAAATGCGCGTCCAGCGTTCGTGTATTTTCCAATCCTTCTTTGTAAGCCTCGCTGCCTACTTGCTGAAAAAGTGGCGCTACGCTGTATAAATACATCAATGTTTCCTGATAATTCATTGTTTGTCATCTTTTAACAGGATATTTACCCCGTTTGTCTTTCTTAATTGTTACTTTAGTGAGCGGGTTAGTATCAATATACAGCCCGTTTAGGTTACAGATTGCAAATATCAACATTTAAAATCTAACATGTATGGGAACTAAAAAGAATTTTGTGCTCGACACAAACGTAATTCTTCACGATTACAACTGTCTCAGAAACTTTCAGGAAAACGACATCTACTTACCCATTGTGGTTCTTGAGGAGTTAGATAAGTTCAAGAAAGGGAACGAACAGATAAATTTCAATGCCCGTGAGTTTGTACGAGAGCTGGATGCCATCACCGATGACAGCCTTTTCACAAAGGGAGCGCCGCTGGGCGAGGGGTTAGGTCGGTTGTTTGTCATGACCGGCAGCACTCAGTCCGAACGTGTCAAAGCTTCCTTTTCCGAACATATTCCCGATCACCAAATTCTTGCCGTAGCCGATTATCTCGAACAGAAATATCCTCGTACCAAAACCATCCTTGTAACCAAAGATGTTAATCTGCGTATGAAAGCCCGTTCCATCGGAGTACTTTGCGAAGATTACATCAACGATAAGGTTGTCAATGTCGATATTTTCGAGAAATCAAACGAAGTGTTTGATGCGATTGATCCGGCACTGATCGATCGTATTTACTCCTCTAAGGAGGGGTTGGATGTTTCTGAGTTCGACTTCAAAGACATTCTGCGTCCCAATGAATGTTTCGTGCTCAAGAGTGATCGCAACAGCGTGTTGGCGCGCTACAATCCGTTCACTCATACGGTCAACCGTGTAGGCAAATCAAAGAATTATGGCATCGAACCTCGTAATGCCGAGCAAAGTTTTGCTTTCGAAGTGCTCGATGATCCTGAGGTAAAGCTGGTGGCACTCACCGGAAAGGCAGGTACCGGCAAGACTCTTCTTGCGCTTGCGGCCGCATTGTCTAAACTCACCGATTATAAGCAGATACTTCTGGCTCGTCCCATCGTGTCGCTATCCAACAAAGACATCGGTTTCCTGCCCGGTGATGCGCAAGAGAAAGTAGCACCCTACATGCAGCCTTTGTTTGATAACCTTAACGTGATCAAGCACCAGTTTCCCGGCAACTCTCCCGAGGTGAAGCGCCTCGAAGATATGCAGAAGAGTGATCAACTGGTCATTGAGGCCCTTGCCTTTATCCGTGGTCGCAGTCTGAGTGATACGTATTGCATCATCGATGAGGCGCAGAACCTCACTCCGCATGAGATTAAAACCATCATTACCCGTGCGGGTGAAGGAACGAAAATGGTGTTTACGGGTGATATCCAGCAGATAGATCAACCTTACCTGGATAGCCAGTCCAATGGTCTGGTTTACATGATCGATCGCATGAAGGACCAGAACATCTTTGCTCACATCAATCTGGTGAAAGGAGAGCGTAGTCATCTGAGTGAACTAGCTAGTAACTTGATGTAGATCTACGGTAAGCTAACGGTAAAGAACGGAGATCGTAAGCAAGCTTTATTCTTTAAATATTTAGTCCCGCAACTGTGTGATCATGATCACTCAATTGCGGGACTTTGGTCACACAGATTTGTGACCATGGTCACACAACTGCGGGACGAACTAGAATTAGCGCAAAAATAGTTTAGAAAAAGGATAGAAAACCTTTAATGCTTGGCTCTTTCTTCATTAGTCATACATTGGATTCTGGGTAAACTCATCCTTATTGGTTATGGCATCTAAGAACTGCTGCGGGAATGGCCTTAACATGTGATACGCTTGTACGCCCGCTGCATCAGGATTTCCCTTACGAATACGTTCAAGGAATATTGTTTCTCCCGCACGTTTCAAGTCGAACCAGCGTATTTGCTCGCCAACGAGTTCTCTTGCACGTTCATCAAGGATAAAATTAATATCACTAATGTCACTTAACGTAACTTTCATAGCCTCTTCATGTCCCGTTTTGGCTCTTGTTGTCCGAAGCGTATTCATATAACTCAAAGCATCAGGCTTTGAACATTTAGCGCCGGCTTCCGCTACAATCATATACATTTCGGCCAAGCGAATCAGGAACGCATCTCTTGAGCTCCGATCTTCTTTTACCGTTTCTCTTTTAGGATCTTCAAACTTTTTGATTTGTAGATATTGCTTATGATTTTTCACCGATCCATCTTCGTTGTAAATGGTATATCGGTCAAGAATCTGGTAACGTTTTTGCGCCCACGCACGCTTATCCGCAGAGACTACATCGCGAGTTGCCCAAATTGCGGTATCCCCTTGTTGCATTAATGTATAGGCACCCGTCTTACCTCCGTTTGCTTTCCATAACGAACGGAATGTACCTTCATAACGCTGGTCATTCTCTGTGTCGTATAAATCAAGTAAAAACAAAGTAGGCATGTAATGAGCAAACGGGCGGCCATATTCAATGCTTCTGGTCATGCCGGGTTGATCATCATATTTCATACAAAAGATCATGTGGGCGTGATTGCCACCTGTACGAATGGTATAATCATCTAACTCCATATTATACAATTGATTGGTGGAAGAATAATCTACATACCAAATCACTTCTTTGTTGCCTGTTCCATCCGAATTAGCCATATCGAAAACGGAAGCAAAATTCTTATTCAGTGAGAATGGGCCATTGTCAATGATCTCTTTAGCCAGCGTATAGGCTTGTTCATAATAATTAGTATCATTCAGCTCACTCGCCCGGGTCAATAACAAGCGTGCTTTGAATGCTTTTGCAGCCCATTTGGTAATACGCCCGCCGTCACCTTGGTTCTCGGATAGCTGGCTGTTAATGGCAAAGTCCAAATCAGCAAAGATATTTGTATAAACATCAGCAACCTTTGTTTTAGTAGGGTTGGTTATTACCACATCTGTCGATTTATCGGTATAATATATATCTCCGAAATTTTCTACAAGAATCCAATAATAATACGCCCGAAGAAAACGGGCTTCAGCCATTCTTTTACTTTTTATCGTTTCGCTAGCAGGTACATTATCTATATGTTCTATCGCTACATTGCAATAGTTGATGGCGAGATAGATCTTTTCATACAACGTCGAGCACACCGGATCTGTTCCGTCTAATCCGTTTTGGTAGTTTGCCATTGCGGGAAAATCGCATCCTGCGTTAGCCATAATGTCAGTACCACTTTCGCTCATCGCAATTCCTAATGTCTTTCCTGCCCAAAAGCGCATGGGGGTATAACAAGAGTTTATGATAGATTCCATACCCTCTTCCGTATCGTAGTATCCGTTATCAACCGTTACCGTGTTTTTGTTCGTCTCTTCCAGAAAGTCAGAGCAACTGCTACAGCACATCATTAATGCCAAAGCATATATAATTGAAAATTTATTTTTCATAACTATATTAATATTAAATCAACCGAATATTAAAAATCAAGGTTTATGCCAAACACGAGTTGTTTTGTCAATGGGAAGTTTATACTTCCACCCATTTCAGGGTCATAATCATCAATCTTACTAAATGTAAAGAAATTCTTGGCTGTAGCATAAACCCTCAATTTTGAAAGCCCTATATGACTAATTATATTTTTAGGGAGTGTATATCCCAATGTGATATCCCGAATCTTCACGAAGGACCCGTCTTCATATTTCAATGTGTTGAAATAAAGAGTGTTATAGGCTGTTTTTCCTTTATCAGGTCTGGGGAAAGCATTCGAAGCATTCTCCGGAGTCCAATAATCAACATTGGCACCGCCGTACATGCCGCTGATGCTATAAATAGAATTGTAAGTATAATCAATCCACTGTCCCAAGCGGGCATAGATGAAGAAAGACAAGTCAATTCCTTTATAATCAAAAGTGTTATTGATTCCGAATGTTACCTTGGGTCGTTTACTATAAATAATACGATCTTCAGTCGTAATGCTTCCGTCACCGTCTGAATCGGCTACTTTAATCTCGCCCGGCAGCTGACCGTTTTTGGCAGCCTCTGTAGCCTCGGATGTTTGCCAGATACCGACTTTCTTATAGTCATAGAATACTTTGAAAGGCTCACCCACAAACCAGCTGTTAGCTTCGTCTTTCAATGCTCCCGAAGCTAGTTCTTTGATTTTTTCTTTGTTGTGTGATATTGTTATATCCGTATTCCATGTTAAGTCTTTTGTCTGGATGTTTCTTGTACTTAGCATGATGTCGATACCTTTATTCCCTGTTTTTCCGATATTCTCCATCACGTTGGTATATCCATTCGTGCAAGGAATAATCCGACTCATGAGAATGTTGCGTGTTTCAGAAGAATAGACATCAATGGAACCGGATATGCGGTTATTGAAAAAACCGAAATCAAGGCCTACGTTATATGAACTTGTTGTTTCCCAAGTAAGCTTACTGTTCGACATCGTTTTAGGATACAGGCCATATGCCGCTTCATTGTTGAATGAATAGGTAGAAGTGCCTAATGATCCTACTGTTTGATAAGGAGAAATGGCACATTGTCCTGATTCGCCCCAACTCAGCCTGAGTTTCAGGTTTGATACAGCTTCAATATCTTTTAGAAAAGCCTCGTCATTCACTCTCCAGGCCAAGGCAACAGAAGGGAAATATCCCCATTTGTTTCCGGTGGCAAACACAGAAGAACCATCAGCTCGTAATGAAGCGGTTAGTAAATAGCGATCCATCAATTTATAATTGATACGTCCAAAGAAAGAGGCCAATTGGCTCTCGGTAAGAGAACTTTTGATCGTTACTTCTTTTGAGTTAGAATATAAATTATTAAACTCATTTCCTCCATAAGTTTGGTCTTTACCGCCTGCATAAGTATATTCAGATCTATTCATAATAGTACTGGTACCCGCCATTGCTTCAAAGCCATGTATCCCGAACTCCTTGTTATATGTAAGTACATTTTCCCAGGTTATATTTCTGGTGATGGTATGTTCCTTGGATGACTGAGAATCAACGTCGCCGCCTTGTAGCGAACCTTTGGCGCAGTAGAATCCGTTTCTGATACCTTGAGCATCAACACCCAGTGTCGTTCTGAATAATAGATTCTTCATTATATTCCAGTTGACATAAATACTCCCAAAGAAGCGATCTGTGGTGGTGTTATCCTTTCTCATCCCTTTTTGATCATCGATCAATGGATTCATTTGTGTATTATATCCGGGGGATGGATAGGTGACTAAATTACCTTCATCATCATACGGTTTTGAGATAGGTACAGTCTTGTTAGCGGTGTTCATAGGGCTATAGCGATTGTTTTTATCTTTAAAAGAATAAATCAGGTTCACGCCCATTTTCACATTATCTGTTAACTGCTGGTCCAGGGCAACTCGTCCGTTATAGCGTTTGTAGTCATCGTCCTTGAACAATCCATTTTCACCTCTGTATCCCAATGAAATATTATATTGAGTACTTTTACTTCCACCCGAAACGGACATTTCATAGCTTTGATTAAAGCCATTGTGCATTAACAAATCACCATAATCGGTATCATATCCGGCTTTCAGATATTCCAATTCTTCAGGAGCAAAGACTGCTGTATCGTCCACATATTCATTTGTTGAATGGTTACGGTATGCTTCTCTTTTCAGATTAGCATATTGTTGGGCGTTCATTATGTCCGGATAAGCTGAAATCATCGAAGACGAAACAAACGTGTTCAAAGAAATTTTAGCTTTCCCTTCTTTTCCTTTCTTCGTTGTAATAATAATAATGCCATTGGCACCGCGGGTACCGTAAATTGCTGTGGATGATGCATCTTTCAGAACCTCTATCGATTCAATATCCGAAGGATTAATGTCAATGGAAGTCCCATAATCAATCCCATCCACTAAAATAAGAGGTGCATTACTGGCGGTCAGTGAACGTTCGCCCCGAACAGTAAATGAAGGTTGACTTCCTGCAGCACCCGACGTATTTATTAAATCCATACCAGCCACTTTTCCCTGCAAAGTTTCCAGGACATTTGTTGTCGGTATGGCAATAATGTCTTTCGATTTGATTGACGATATGGCTCCCGTCATATCTCTTTTTTTCTGGACTCCGTATCCCACTACGACTACTTCTTCAAGTGTTTGGCTGTCTTCCTTGAGTAAGACATCTATTTTTTGCAGCTTTCCTACTTTAATATTTTGTGTGATATATCCGATATAGGAAAAGGAAAGAGTCACATTCTCCTTGGAAACAGACAATGAATATTCGCCGTTTAAATCGGTGATGACTCCGTTATTTGTTCCCTGCACCACTACATTTACTCCAATGAGCGGATCGCCGTTCACATCGCTAACCTTACCGGTAATCTTTCTCCCTTCGTTGACCGATTTCGAAGGTGTGCCCACTCTCTTTTCCGTTGAATGATTGCCAACTACAATCGTATGGTTTACAATATTTAGTTTGAGATTAGTAAGCTTGCTAATTTGTGCAAGAGCTTCATCCAGAGAGACTTTTTTCAGATTTAAGCTCAAATTTTTCACACCTTTTACAGAGCTTTCATCATAAAGTACTTCATAACCCGATTCTTTTCTTAATTCGGAGAGTACTTCGGTGAATTTTGCATTCTCCATCTGTAATGTTAAAGTTCTTTGAACAGCGACTTCGGCACTTCCTTTTTCGGCAAATGCCAACATCGATACAAACAGCAACGTTGAAATGATTGCCGTTCGAATGAACGACATCCTTTTTGCTAGTGTTTTCATGATTAGTTGTTTAAAATTAGATATTATTTATATAGTACGTAGATTCCATTTTCTTGTTTGTATTTATAGCCACAAGTTATTTCTATGGAACGGAGCACCGATTGCAAATCTTTGTTGTCGTGAGTTCCTGATAACCGGTTGGTGAATGGCCCGTCTCCCTTTAGTTTTATTGAGCAATCATAGCAACGCTCCAGCATTCTTATAACTTCCTGAATCGGTGTTTTATCAAAATAAAGTTTGCCTTTCATCCATAAGGAGTAGTTGTCAACATCCACTTTGCAACGTTCCATCCGGTGGTCCTTTTTATTCACTAATAGTTGTTCTCCCGGTTTAAGACAAATCTGTTCATTGTCAAAGTTTACTAGCACTTTACCGGTGCACAGTGTTAAAGCCATCGATTCATTTTCATTGTAATTGTTTACATTGAAAGTTGTTCCAAGCACACTCACTCTGTAGCCTACTGACTTTATGATAAAAGGCCATTTCTTATTTTTAGTCACATTGAAGAAACCTTCGCCTCTGAATTCCACTACACGTGAATCTTTAGTAAATGTTTGGGGATATTTTAGATAAGAGCCGGCATTAAGTGTTACATGGGTACCATCCGGGAGGGTGAATGCTTTTTTAGATCCGTAAGGGGCATAGATCTCGTGCATAGCTATGGTGGAATTCTGTGTGAAACTGCGGGAAATAAGTGCAATTGTCAGCGAAAGTCCTACTATAAACATAGCAGCAATGCTCCCCCATTTTTTGAAATAAAGAATTCGCTTGCTTCGTTTCTTTTGCTCCCAAGCTTCAAGAAGGGAAATGGCTAATTGCTGATTTTTAATGTATTCCTGCAGAGTAGGCTGACTTAGTTCTTCCGCCTCTTCCCAAAGTTTCTGTGAAGTAGCATCAAAGTCCGTAGTGTCTTCTTCTTCTTGTAATCTTTTAATAAGAGTTTCAAGATCTGAGCACGTATACAGATTGTCTACATAACGTCTCCACTTGGACTGTTCTGAAATGTGTTGTTTCATAGATTCTTTTTCCTTCCGTTTTATATAAATACGGTGCCCGGAAAAATAGTAGGGATAAGTCTATTGATATTTAACAAACGTTAGTATTTAAGTCGATGAAATGCAGCAATAATATGATTCCCACCAGGTCTGCATTTTCTAAGAGATATGTGCGTATTGTTTCCAAAGATGCTTTGATGTGATCTTGTACCGTAAAAACGGAAATACCGAGTTTTTTTGCTATTTCCTTGTTTGAAAGTCCTTCAATTCTGCTTAATTTGAATACTTCTTTTTGTCTGGGGGTTAATTTTCCCATGGCATTTCGCAAGGCTTCTTGCATTTCTTTCTCTTCTATTTTTTGTTCCACCTCTTCCGTGTAGTCAACAGCTTTTTTTAATAAGGATTGGTAAATTAAGGATTGGGTATTTGCAGAGCGGAGAATATCGCATATCCGATGGCGGGTAACGGTATAGAGAAATGCCAAAAAAGGGTATTCCGATTTGATCGATTTTCTCTTCTCCCAGATATTCATGAAGATATCCTGGGTGATATCTTCCGCCAGCTCCGTGTCCTTAACGAAATGCAAACAGTAATAGAATACTTGTTTTCGGTACAATGAAAAGAGATGGCTAAATGCGGTCTGACTCCCCTGATTTAGTTGGTTTACTAATTCTACTTCAAGTTCTCTGTTAAATAGCATGCATACAATCTTTTTGTGTGTTTATCGTTTTGAATTACATAAGGAACAAAGCCTCTTTCAACCGTTACCGAACACAAATATACGTTTATTAACGATATCACAATTAAAAACTGTCTTTTTTTAGAGCTTGCCTAAAATTCTTTGGCGTATCATTATACACTTCCCGAAAGCATTTGATGAAGTAGTGTGATTGGTTAAACCCCGTCAGATAGGCAATCTCTGCAATGGTCAGTTCGCTGGTGTTGAGCAGGTTGACGGCTTTTCGCAGGCGGATGGTGCGGATAAACTGGTTGGGTGTTTGTCCTACTAATGCTCTGAACTTACGATGCAACACCGTTTTGCTGATATTCATTTCCGCCGCAAACTCATCAATCTTAAAGTCGGCATCCATCAGATGTTCTTCAATTACTTTCATCGATTGTTGCAGGAACTGGTCTTTCGGGTCAAATTCTATATCCTTGCTATCCGGAGAAACAAGCCTCCCTAAGAGTTGGGCTTTTCTCTTCTGACGCGTCTGGTTGATGTTGATCATCTGATTGATGAGCGCATCGGAATCGAATGGTTTTTTGATGTAGATATCCGCACCGGCTTTGTAACCTTGCAGTTCATCATCTGTCGACGATTTTGCAGTGAGCAGTATCACGAATATATCGGCATACAGACTGTTTTCTTTTATCCTACGGCACAAAGTAAATCCGTCGCTCTCAGGCATCATCACATCCGATACTACAATTTCGGGCAAGTATTCCGCTATGAGTTCCATTGCTTCAACACCGTTTCGGGCAGTGATCACAGTGAAGTGTGATGAGAATTTCGTTTTCAGGTATTCTCTTAATTCTTCATTATCTTCCACCAGCAGGATGGTGATTGCATCGTCTTGCTTGCTGCTGTTCTTTGCTGCGTCAAGCTCTTTATCCATTTCATTGGGGCAGACGGCGGCAGGCAGGGTGATGTTGACTTTCGTACCCTTTCCCGGTTCGGATTCAATGGAAAGCTTTCCGTTTAGCATGGCTACAAAACGTTTCACCACGTAGAGGCCGATGCCAAAGCCTTGTGAAGTGTGACTATGGGCATACTTCGGTTCACGATAGAATTTGTCGAATACCTTTAGTTGGTTGATTTTCTCGATGCCTGCTCCGTTGTCTTTTATCTGGTAACAGAGTTCCGACCTGGAATCATCATAATCCAGTGAGACGGTAATCATCCCTTCTTCCGAGGTGTATTTTAGTGAATTACTGATCAGATTGTATAGTATCCTTTCTATCTTTACATGGTCTATCAGGAGGTAGAGTTCGGGCATTGATGATTGATAATCCAATCCGATGTTTTTCGATTTTGCCAGATAGGCAAACGACTGAACGACTAAACGGGTAAACGATACGATCTCGGTTTTTCTTTCCTTGATCTCGGAGTCGGAAAACTCGGCTCTTTTGAAATCGAGTATCGTACTGAATATATCAGATAGAAAGGAGGCGTTTTTGGCAATTATTTCCAACTTTTCACGCTGCGGATCTTCTTGTGCACTTTCTCGTAGCAGGTCGTTTGCCGGAGCTACAATTAACGAGAAAGGGGTCAACAGATCATGAGACAGTCCGGCAAAGAAGCTCTCTTTCTCACGTAACAGTTCTTCTTGTTTCACTCTCTCTATCTTGTGTAGTCTTCTTAACTGCTGTTTTTTGTAACGTCTTAAGATGAGGTATATAATTAGCCCCAGAGTGATGGCAATACAAATAATGACCAATGTATAAAACCATCCTGTGTTCCACCAGGGTGGAGTGACGGTTATGTCCATGGACCAGCAGACGGGTTTATCAGCAAATCCATCGTATTTTCGTATCTCCAGCACGTAACTTCCCGGCACGAGTTGGGAAAAGGAAATGGGATAGGAGAGGTTTAGGTATTGCCAGTTATCGCTAAATCCACGGATGCGATACTGGTACTTATTGTTATAAAAATCCGTTCCGGTTTCCGTAAAGGAGAGGCTCACCCATTTCGATTTATAGGATAGTTCGATGGACGATACGTACTCCGCCTCTTTGGTCAGGACTATTTTATCGTGTATCTTTTCTCCTGCTTTTACCCTTTGATGGTCTACTTGTAGTTCGATCAGTAGTATCTTTGTTTTCTCGGATTGATTCAACGCCAAGTGTGGATCGATGATGATCAAATAGTCCGTGCTGCCGAATACGATATGCTCTCTGTTGTCAATAATAGCTCGTGATGCGGATAAGATGGTATGCTTCCCGAAAATGGTGGCGTTTATTTCCTTGATCATCTTTCGGCTGGTCATGTAGCAAAAGATGCGTCCTCCGATAGAGAACCACAAGTTATTTTCCGAGTCGAGTGTCAGATCTTTGATCGCACCTTTGGGCAGAATATCCGATGGGAAAACGGTATGTGCCTGCGTAGATCCTTTATCTATCTGCAACAGATCGGTCGATGTTCCTATCCACAAACAATGATTCTGTTTGTTCATCGCTAAACTGTACACTATTTCGTCGGAGATGATGTGCCCGTTCTTCTCTATTTTATTGCTTTGTGTGTTGAACAGGTACAATCCGCTGTGCGATGAAATCCATAAATGATGTTTGTCGTAGGGTGCAAAACCGGTTATCTCATCACGCCCGAAGGAATCGTAATGTATATACCGGGTGAAACTTTCTCGTTTCTTATCAGGATTGACGGACATCAGACCGTTCTGTTTGGAACCAATCCACATACGTCCGTCGTCGCTGTAGAAGAAGGAGGTTATTTTCTCCAATTGTTTGTCGCCCGAAAAAGATTTTAAATTCAACTCTTTGTGTGTGTTACCCTCTTTGAAGTGGTATAGAAATCCGTATCCGTCGTGTCCTGCCATAATGAATTGATGGTCCGAGTACATGGACAAGATATAGTTATTGAGTGATCCGTTTTTTATGTTTCCGGATTTGGCTACGATACTATTGTCCGATAACCGGCATAGATACACGCCATTGCCTTGTGTACCTACCAGAATAGAATTGTTTTCTACCGAAGTGAGTGACATGGCCGATACGGGTAGTTCGTGTGAAACGGGGAAACGCTTGATTCCGTTTTCATCCGGGTTAAACCGATAGATTCCCTTCCCGAAAGTGCCTATCCAGATGTCGTTGTATTTGTCCCTGTACAGGCAATTAATGAGTGAGGCGTCAAAGTTTTTATTGGCCAGTAGCCGTATGTTGCTGTCATCTGCATTGATCATCTTTACTCCTCCGCCCCATGTTCCGAGATATAAATTGTTTCCGGCACCTTGCAGCATTCTGAAGATAGACAGAAACTCTTTTCCGGTATGTTTTGCTTCAGTCTTCACCTGCATAGGCTTTGTGCCGTTCCATTGCATTTTCAGTAACCCTGAATTCCAGGTTGAACACCACAGAGCATCTTTCTCTCCGCTATCCAGAAATTGGGTGACGGCCATGTTGCCTTTTCCTTTCTCAATCCATTGTTTGCTATTGAGGTCGTAAACGAAAAAGCCAAAGTAGCTTCCGAACCAAACGTATCCCCGGGGCTTCTCCAGGATGCTCGAAATGATGTATCCGTCGTAATACGCCGATGCGTCATAACCGTGACTTTTGTTTGGAGTCAGCCTGTATAAACCTTCTTCCCAGCTTCCCAGCCAGATGTTCTTTTGTGAATCTTCAAAGATAGAGATCACGCGGTGCGGGCATTTCCCTTTGATGATGTTTCGCAGATGGGTAAACTGATCTTTTTGTGGATCGTAGATGTCAACACCTCCTGTTTTCAATCCTATCCAGAGCAGTCCGCCGGAGTCGAACAGAAGCGTCTCAATGTTATTGGCCGTCAGACTGTTTGGATTCCCGTTTTCTCTTTTGTACACCTTGAAGTTCCGGCCGTCAAACCGATTCAATCCGTCGGTAGTGGCCATCCACATAAAATTCTCGTTTTCACAGATCGAAGTGACCTCTATGCTCGACAGCCCGTCCATCGTATCATAATGTCGGAACTCCTGAGAGAACAAAAAGAACGTTTCTTGCAATAAGAATAAGGTGATGATAATTCGTTTCATAGTACGCCGGTTAATGGAAAAACAAATCTAGAGGATATTTTTATCATATCCTATTTTATGTTTCCCATTTTCGTATCTTCATGCCCTTGAAATGGCTCTTGAGGGTACTATTGGCACGATTCTATTATAAAACGCTTCTTTCTTGTTATCGCTAATAGGAAGGAATACGATTGTGCTATAATCTAATTTTAATGTGTTATCCGAATAAGAACAGAACAGCTATCTTCGCCTTAGTTAATTCTAAAATTATAATCATTATGAAAAAACAAACTCAAATTCAGGTCAGGAGGTTATTCTTCATTTTGTTGCTGTTGGCGGCTGGGTCTTTGATGACTTTCGCCCGCGCATGGAACAAAACGGAATCGACTTCTTCCCTTTCTGTTCAGCAACAAAAAGAGCTTAAGATTACCGGTAGCGTGACGGACAAAGAGGGTGGTCCGATCATCGGAGCAACCGTTCGTGTTGAAAATTCTTCGATTGGAGTAATTACCGATATAGAAGGTCACTATTCAATGCTGGTTCCCGCAGGAAGCAAAATAGTCTATTCTTATATAGGATATAAAACGGTGACGCGTGTAGCTTCTGTTTCCGGCGATATCAATATCACGCTTCAGGAAGATTCTAAAGTGATTGATGAAGTGGTGGTAGTAGGCTATGGAGTACAAAAGAAAACAACGTTATCGGGTTCGGTCAGTTCTGTTAGCGGTAAGGAGATCATCAAATCTCCGGCAATGAATGTAACCAACTCTATGGCGGGCACTGTACCCGGACTGGTTGTGGTTGCTCAGAGTGGTGAACCGGGTTCGGATTATGCCACCATGTATATCCGTGGAAAAAGTTCGTTAAACGATAACTCTCCGTTGGTGGTGATTGACGGGGTACCTAATCGTTCTTTGGAACGTATCGATCCTTCTACTATTGACAATATCACTGTCTTGAAAGATGCATCGGCGGCTATTTACGGTTCGCAGGCTGCCAATGGGGTGATACTTGTGACGACCAAACGTGGCAAGGTAGAGAAACTGGGGATTACCGCTTCTTATTCTGCGGGATGGTCGCAACCGACAAAAATTCCTAAGCTTACCAATGCGGCGGAGTATGCTACACTGGTGAATGAACTTAGTCCGGATACGTATACGTCTGCCGAAATACAAAAGTATGCCGATGGGAGTGATCCCTGGCGTTATCCGAATACCGATTGGTTTAATGAAGTTTTGAAGACCTGGTCGTTGCAACAGAATGCCAACGTGACGATGTCGGGCGGTACGGAGAAACTACAAGCGTATGTTTCTTTGTCTACCCGCTCACAAGATGGGTTCTTCAAAAACAGTGCGAGCAAGTATTCACAGCACGATCTCCGTGCGAATATTGATGGCAAGATAAACAACTATATCAGCCTGTCGGTGGATGCCAATATGCGTATGGAACAGAGTAATTTCCTCTCTGTCGGTTCTGCCAGATTGTTCCGCGATTTGATGACGGCCAGTCCCATCTTGCCGGCTGTATGGCCTAACGGCTTGCCTGGTCCGCCTTTGGATTTGCAGAATCAAAACAATCCGGTTGTGCAGTCTACTTCCAAGGCCGGTTATAACAAGGGAGAAAATTATGTGTTCAACATCAATGCAAAGGTGAATGTGAAAATACCTTGGGTAGAAGGTTTATCGCTCACGGGTATTGCTGCTATTGACCGGGGACTGGATTATACCAAGAAGTTTAATAAGAAATATGAACTATATACATGGGACGGGACAACGACAGGCACCGACGGACTTCCTACATTGGTGAAAGGACAATATGGTTCTTCCAGCAATCTGACCCAGCAACTGGATATTAGTAAGGAGTATTTGTTGAATTTGCTGCTAAATTATCAACGGACATTTGCCAAGGTGCACGACGTATCTTTGTTAGCAGGTATTGAGTGCATAGAGAATCAGTCAAACTGGTTTAGTGCCGAACGGAGGGACTATACCACTACTTTTCCCGATGAACTGAATTTTGGTGATCCCAACAGCCAATATGCAAGTGGTTCCAATCCGGGCAAGAATCGCTGGATGAACTATTTTGGTCGTGTCAACTACGCTTATAAGAGCAAGTACATTGCCGAATTTGTGTGGAGATATCAGGGTTCAAGTAAATTTTCTTCCGATACACGCTGGGGCTTTTTCCCAGGGCTCTCTCTGGCTTATCGTTTATCCGAAGAGGACTTTTGGAAGAATAGTAAGATCGGTGGTCTGATAAGCAATTTTAAGCTGAGGGCATCGTATGGAAAAACAGGGAACGATCTCATCGATCCGTATCAATTCTACTCGCTCTATGCTAAGTATTGGCAGGATTTTGTAACGGGAGATCTGACGAATAATTCCACTTATTACGAGAGTCTTGCCGCCAACGTCAAAGTGCAGTGGGAAGAGGCGGATCAGATGAACGTTGGTTTTGATTTGACCATGCTTGATAATCGCTTCTCTCTTACAGCCGATTATTTCAATAACTTGCGTTCTAAGATACTGATCCCTCAAACGGCTTCGGTTCCCGATGCTACCGGAATGACGGATATTTTGCCCGATGTCAATTTGGGAAAGGTACGTAACCAAGGGTTTGACTTTGAGATGGCATGGACAGACAAAATTCGTGATTTCAGCTACCGTGTTGCTTTGAACGGTGGTTATGCCAAGAACAAGATCATCTTCTTTGATGAGGCGGCAGGGGCACCGGTGTGGCAACAGGAAACGGGGCACCCCATGAACTCAAGTCTTTATTATCAGGCTATCGGTATTTTCCATAATCAGTCCGAGATAGATGACTATCCGCACATGGATGGTGCGGTTCCGGGAGATATCATCTTTAAAGATGTAAATGGGGATGAACAGATCACCGGCGAAGATAAGGCTCGTATCTATAAGAGTAACATACCCCGGTGGACGGGCGGACTGAATTTGTCTGCCACCTACAAAGGTTTTGATGCTTCGCTCCTCTTTCAGGGGCAGGCAGGAGGGGTGCGCTATGTACAGGCTCTGGGTAGCAAAGATGGCATTAACTACTTCAAATCATTCTATGATAACCGTTGGACGACGGATAATCCCAATGCGAACTATCCACGTACATTCAATCGCAATGAACAGTATTGGGTAAGTTCCGAAAATCCGAATACTTTCTGGCTCCACCGCACGGATTTTATCCGACTGAAAACAATAGAACTGGGATATACCATTCCTACATCTCTTGTACATAAATGGGGACTTGAGAAAATGCGGATAAATCTTAGCGGAATGAACTTGTTTACTTATGCGCCCGATATGAAGGACTTTGATCCTGAACTGGAATATAAAGGTGACGGATATGCAGGTGAAGGTTATCCGCTACAAAGAATTATAACCGCAGGTGTTTCTATTAACTTTTAAATCAACAGACTATGAAACAATTATTTTCAACTATAACACTACTCCTGGTCTTTTTATTCTCTTCGTGTAGTGACTATCTTGACACGGTGCCGGGAGATCAATATGATGACAATGCCGTGTGGTCCAGTCCTAGCTTGATAGAGAGTTTTGTCTATAAGATTTATCTGGGCATTCCCTATCCGTATCAATGGTACATGAGTGCTTCATTGGTTGATGAGGCTGTGCCTATTCAGAATGACGGAGTAACGACAAGGGTACTTACCAGTACCATGACACCCGATGATCAGGGGGCTTTTGTGAGCAATTGGGCCACTTGCATGGAAAATTGGTGGTGGAAATCGGTCTATACCAATATCAGAGCATGCAATCTTTTTCTCTCTAAAATAGATGCTGTGGAGTTCACGAACAACACCAAGAAACAACAGCTTATCGGTGAGGTGCATTTCTTGAGGGGGTATTTCTACTATCTTTTGATGGCACAATACGGAGGGGTGCCACTGATCGATAAGGTGATCAACATTGGCGATGATTATAATACTCCCCGTAATACGTTCGAGGAAACGGTGAACTTTATTGTGGATGATCTTGATGCTGCTGTAGCGGATGATAAACTGGAAGAACAGACTGATAAGACGCGGGCAACGGTGGGAGCTGCTTATGCATTGAAATCCAGAGTGTTGCTCTATGCCGCAAGTGATCTGTATCACTCCAATGCATCGTGGGCCGGAAGTTATGATTATCCGGAACTTATCGGGTATGTAAGCGATAACAGGGAAACGCTTTATAAGGCTGCTAAGGCTGCTGCCGAAAAGGTGATGACGCTCGGATATGATCTTTATAAGGGCAATAGTGATCCGGCCGCCAATTTTCAGGAATTGTTCTTGCAGATGAGTTCTTCGGAACAGATTTTTATTACTCAATATGATAAGCAGAATTTCCCTTATTATGCTACCGATTGGATCGCATGGGTATGTGGCACTCCTTCATACGGTGGTTTTGCTTTGAATCAGGTCACTGCGAATCTGGCGGATGCCTTTGAGAATGCGGACGGAACGAGCTTCAGTTTTGATGCGCAGAAAAGTAGTCCTTATGCGGGAAGGGATCCGCGTTTTTATGCCTCGATACTTTACAATGGTGCTTCGTGGTATGTCAATTCCTGGGGTACTACCAGTCCGTCTGTCATTGATATAACAAGTACGGATAGCAATAACGGGAACACCACGGGATATTACATTCGTAAGTTCATTTCGCCTTCTGAGAATGATTATTACTATGGTTCCAGACAACCGGAACCGTACATTCAGATTCGTTATGCGGAGGTATTGCTCAATTATGCGGAGGCTTGCCTCGGACTTGGAGATGAAGCGTCTGCCCGGTCGGCCATGAATAAGATCCGGGAAAGGGCCGGTATGCCGGATGTTCCTGATTCGGAAACGGGTACGGCATTGCTCGCTCGCTATCGCAACGAACGCAGGGTGGAACTGGCATGGGAAGGTCATCGTTTCTTTGATGTGCGCAGATGGATGATTGCTTCTCAGGCTTATGTTGCGGCTCGTGGAGTGAAAGTGGAGAGTGGAAGCTACAAGGAGTTTGACTTTGAAAGCAGGGCATGGAATAACAGTCATTATCTCATTCCGATTTCTCGTACTGAGATGCAAAAGAATACGGCTCTCATTCAAAATCCTATTTATCAATAACTGAAAGGGAAGCATTGCGGCATGAGAAATAAAAGTATATTGTACGTAGCCTTGGTGGGTCTCCTTCTTTTCTCGGGATGTAAGGAGAGGGAGGGGCTCACCACCGCAAAAAGCTGTATGGATAGCGGGTGGTATTTTCGTCTCGATGGGGCTGAGGATACTACCGGCTCTCCTGCCGGTACTTCGAAATGGAGAAGGGTGGACTTACCTCACGATTGGAGCATCGAACCGCTCTCCAATCAATCGAAGGGTGTCACATGCGGGCCGTTTACCCGTCACAGTGCCGGAGGGAAATCGACCGGCAATACGGTGGGCGGGGTAGGATGGTATGCCCGGACTTTCGTGATCCCTGCGGGAGAGGAAGAGAAGTTGCATGCTCTCTATTTTGAAGGGGCGTACATGGAGACGGATGTGTGGGTCAACGGTAAAAAGGTCTGTTTTCATCCCAATGGATATACTTCTTTCTCTTGCGATATATCTGCGTATTGCTTCTCACCGGGCAAGGTGAACACGCTTGTGGTTAGAGTGGCTAACCGGGGTAAGAATACGCGTTGGTATTCCGGATCGGGTATTTACAGACATGTCTGGATGGTGACTGCCGACAGGCTTCACCTGAAAGATTGGAGTAATGCCATCGTGACCACTGCTCTTACGGCGAATTCGGCTCGCCTACAGTTATCATCGACCATCTATAATAAATATGCTACTCCTCAGAAGGCTTCGCTTATCGTTCATGTACTTTCTCCGCAGGGAGAGGTGGTGAGCACTGCGAGTCGTGATCTTGTTCTTTCTTCCGGAGAGGAACGGGAGGTATCTATCCCATTCGTTGTTGGCAAACCGCAACTCTGGTCAACGGAGACTCCTTTCATGTACAAAGCAATACTCTCTGTGGTTAATAAGAACGGAGAGGTTTGTCGTAATGAGCTTCCTTTTGGCATCCGGATGCTTGAATTTACTGCTTCAAAAGGATTGTTGTTTAATGGGCAGCCTATGAAACTAAAGGGCGGTTGCATGCATCACGATAATGGTTTTCTGGGTGCGGCTGCGATCGACAGAGCCGAAGTACGGAAGGTTGAATTGCTCAAATCCAATGGCTATAATGCCGTGAGGTGTGCGCATAATCCCCCCAGTGAGGCATTCCTCACTGCATGCGATACACTTGGCCTGTTGGTGATCGATGAGGCTTTCGATCAATGGAGAAAGCCTAAGAACCCCGATGATTATCACCGTTTCTTCGATCGGTATGCGGAGCAGGATGTGGCTTCCATGGTGCAGCGTGACAGGAATCATCCTTCGGTGATTATGTGGAGCATTGGTAATGAAATTCAGGAACGTTCCGATTCTTCGGGCGTTAGCATTGCCCGTTATCTGAAGAGTGTGGTTCTTCGTTACGATAGCACCCGACCGGTAACGGCTGCCGTGAATGATTATTGGGATAATCCCCGTCTTTCGTGGAAAACGGATTCGCATATCGCTTTCTCTACTCTCGACGTGGGTGGATACAACTATATGTGGTATGAGTACGAGAATGATCATAAGAAATATCCGCAGCGCATCTTGTTTGGCAGTGAATCTACTGCCGGTGAAGCGGCGGTCAACTGGGACTTAGTGGAGAAACATCCTTATATCATCGGAGATTTTGTCTGGACGGCTCTTGATTATCTGGGTGAGGCGGGCATCGGTCATGCGCTCAACCTGAAGAGCGAGGAGGCAAATCCTCAATTTCTTGAATGGCCGTGGTTTAATGCCTGGTGCGGGGATATTGATTTGTGCGGGGACAAGAAGCCTCAGTCTTATTATCGGGATGTGGTTTGGCGGAGGGCTCCTATTACGCTTTGTGTGCATCCTCCTGTCAGAGAAGGACTTGTTGAGAAAGTTAGCTATTGGGGGTGGACCGATGAATATCCTTCGTGGAGCTGGTCCGGCTTTGAGAAGAAGGAAATGGATGTCAATGTTTACAGTCGTGCTCACTCTGTACGTCTTTATCTGAACGGAAAGTTACTGGGAGAAAAGATGCTCGGCCCTGACAAGAAGTATACGGCTTCCTTTCGTGTAAAATACCAACCGGGAGAGTTGAAGGCGGTGAATGTGACAAACGGGCGGGAGACTGATTCGATGGTGCTTAAGACGCCGGGTAAACCGTTTGCTATCAAACTATTGGCAGATCGTACCCGATTGCTGGCGTCGCCCAATGATCTTTCTTATGTGCATATTATGGTAACAGACAAGGAGGGAAATACGATTACGGATAGTGATGCAAAGGTATCGTTGAATGTAAACGGAGAAGGAATGATTGCCGGCTCAGGAAATGCTTCTCCTACGGATATGGAGAGCTTCCGTTCACTGACTCCAAAGGTGTACAAGGGTAGGGCTTTGGCCATCTTACGTCCGGAAGGTATTCCGGGTGAAATAATGCTAACGGTTACCTCTCCCGGACTGCAACAGGCATCCGTCCGGATCACAGTTAAGTAAAAACTAAATAGAAAAAGAATGGAAAGAAAAAATAGATTGCTTTTTTGCCTCATGCTGGCATTCGTGGCTTGTTGCACTCTCTCTTGTAGCAACAAATCCGGTAAAGCAGAGAATGACATTATTCCCGGTGGACTTTGGCACGATGTCGATGGCAATCCGATCAATGCGCACGGGGGAGGTATCCTGTACCACGAAGGGCGTTATTATTGGTACGGAGAGTGCAAAGGTGATTCTACTTACCGACTGGAAAGAGTTAAATCATGGGAGTGCTGGCGGGCGGATGCTCAGGGTGTATCGTGTTACTCGTCCGCTGATCTGCTTCATTGGAAGTTTGAGGGAATGGTTTTGCCTTCTCTTCCGCATGATTCCTTGTCGGACTTGCATCCGTCGCAGATCATCGAGCGTCCCAAAGTACTCTATAACGAGAAAACACGGAAATTCGTCCTCTGGATGCACATTGATAGTCCCGATTATGGAAAAGGGGTTGCCGGAGTAGCGGTGTCCGATTCACCTACCGGACCGTTTACCTATCTGGGATCCTTCAAACCGAATGGTTTGGATAGCCGTGATCAGACGTTGTTCAAAGATACCGACGGACGGGCTTATCACATCTGTTCCACCGATTGGAACGAGAGTCTAATGGTTAGTTTGCTGACCGATGATTATACCAGGCCGTCGGGAGAATACAGGCGTATCCTTCTTCATCAAAAGCGGGAAGCTCCTGCCGTTTTCAAGAGAAACAAGAAGTATTATCTTCTCTCTTCGGGTTGCACCGGATGGGATCCGAACAAGGCTTCTTATGCCGTGGCCGATTCCATGTTGGGCGTGTGGACTACCCAAGAAGATCCATGTACGGGCAAGGATGCGGATAAAACATTCTATGCGCAAAGCACTTTTGTGCTCCGGATAGCGGGAGAAGATAAATACATGGCAATGTTTGATCGCTGGAAGAAGACGGATCTTATTCATTCTTCGTATATTTGGTTGCCGATAGAGTTTGATGCCTCCCGGATGACCATACCGTGGAAAGATAGCTGGTCCTTAAATTTGAAAAATACGAAATAATAACCTTGATATGAAACCTGAAATGACGAAACACGTTGCGTGGCATTTGTTCCTGGGGATGCTTTTTCTGCTTCCCGCAAGGGGCATGGCGCAACAAAAACATGAATTTGATGCTTCCAATGTGTACGAAAAACCGTTAACCGGACAGTTTAAAATGGGCAGTTCCGGTTCGGGAGATGCTAAAATAGCCATCAATAGTCGTTACCTTACGTTGGGAGAGAAACCTTTTCTGCCTGTCATGGGAGAATTTCATTTCTCGCGTGTCAAGCGTGATCATTGGTTGGATGGCATCCTGAAGATGAAAGCGTGTGGCATTCGGATCATCTCGACTTATCTTTTCTGGAACCGCCACGAAGAGGTGGAAGGGGAATTCGATTGGGAAGGGGAAAAGGATCTTCGTGCGTTTGTGGAACTCTGCAAGGAACAGGATATGCTGGTGTTTCTTCGAATTGGTCCCTGGGCCCATGGAGAGGCTCGCAATGGCGGAACACCCGACTGGATTTTACGCAAGAAGTTTATCAAAGATCGTTCCAACGATGTGGTTTATCAAAACTACGTTCAACGCTACTTTGCTCAGATAGCCGCACAGGTCAACGGGTTGTACTACAAAGATGGTGGCAACATTGTCGGCATTCAGTTAGAGAATGAATATTGGTATGCCAAAGCGGGAGAGGCACATATCCAGTGGCTCAAAGATACGGCTTTGAAGTTAGGTATGGAGGTGCCTATTTATACGGTGACCGGTTGGGGCAACGGCTCTGTGCCTCCCTATCAGGTCATTCCGTTGTGGGGTGGCTATCCGGATGCGCCGTGGGTGGAGCATGTCAATAAAGAGCTCCAACCGGGCAATTTTAAGTTTGATTCTTTTCGTGACAACAAGCATATAGGGAATGATCAGATAGCCTACAAGGATGTGTATATGACGTATGAGGATTATCCTTTCCTGACTTGTGAGATGGGAGTGGGGGTGCAGAACACTTATCACCGTCGCCTGGTGATTAATCCCATTGATGGCTTGGGCATGATTACGGCGAAGTTGGGTTCGGGCAGTAATCTGTTAGGCTATTACACTTTTAATGGTGGCACGCAGTTCCGCGGCTTACTTCATACCACGAATGAAGATCAGGATGAAACGGGTTATTGGAGTCGTGTTCCGGCTAAGTCGTATGATTTTCAGGCGGCGGTGAGAGAGTCGGGAGAGATTTCGGAGGCATACAAACAGGTGAAGAAGTTGCACTATTTTGTCGATGAATTTGGCTGCCTGCTTGCCCCGATGGCAACGGTTATCCCCCCTTCCGCTGAAGGGGAGTTGCAAACAGCTGTCCGGTCGGATAATCATTCCGGATTTCTTTTCGGCATTCATTATGCCCGCTATCAATCTCGTCAACCGAGCAAGAATAATCGTTTTTCCGTTCGTTTTCAGGATGAAACGGTAGAATTCCCTCGTAAGGGAGTCGATATACCGGATAGTACGGTTTTCATTTGGCCGCTCAATCTTCCGATAGGTACAGCCCGCATGAAGTATGCCACTGCACAACTGATCGGTACGGTAGGCCGTACGCATCTGTTCTTTCAAAACAAGAATATTCCCGTAGAGATGGCTTTCGATGCCGAAGGGCTAGAGGGCGTATCCGTTCCGGACCAGTCTCGTGCAGTCGTTCGCAAGGATGCCGGTAGATGGATGGTCTCGGGATTGCAACCCGGTAAGAACTGTCGGGTAACTCTTCAGATGAAGAGCGGAACAACGGAAGATGTACTGATCCTTACTCAACAAGAGGCGGATAATTGCTGGCTCTTTACTCTCAACGGGCAGAAAAAATGCTTCATTACCGCTGCGAATATGTATGCCGATAAAGACAATGTGTATATCTACTCCCCACAAAACCGGATGGAGTATAGTTCGCTGAATGCTAATGGCCGGTTTGTTGACTCAACGGTAAACACACCCGTACAGACTCCTCAGGTAACTCTTACCCCTCATGGTTTGCTTTCCGACGCTCAATGGCTGGAAACGGGCAATTTTAAAGGGATTGATGCTACGCTACAACGCTATCATCGCATCTTCTTCAAAGAGTTTAGTCTCGATAATCCTTCGGCATTCAAAAGGGTGACGCTCTATCTTTATCCTGAAACGAACGGACGCATTAACCTGAATAATCAATGGGTGTCTCAGTCGCTCATCCCGGGTAAACTGAATGTGATCGACCTCACGGGGTATGCTGCGAAAGCAGAGAATACCCTCTATCTGGCTTTTCCCTATACGGAAGGGGAACATAAGTTTGCGGCTCGTATCCTCGTGGAATATATGAATGATGATCGGATAGAGATGTCGACCGATTCGTCCTGGCTGGCTGCGGATATGTATACCTTCCCTTCACCTTTGAGGGCTTTTGATCGGCCGCTACCTCCTAAAGTCGTACCTGCCCCTGCTTTTGCCGCGAGTCTTTCGGCTGCGGAATTTCAGGAATGGGATGTGCAGATACCTTCTAATCTTTATCAAGGTGTCAATGAGGTCTACCTGCATCTCAATTATACGGGCGACAGAGCTGAACTGTATAACGACCATACGCTTTCGGCAGATGATTTTAATGCCAATGTTACCTGGAGCATGGGACTGCAAAGGCAGGAACGTAGTGTCATTGACAAAACGTTGAGGCTGGTGGTCTACCCGCTGAACAAGGAGGAGAAGATATTTTTCGATGTGCCTCCCGCACTCAAAGATTATAATCAGTGTAGAGTCAATCAATGGACTGTCATTCCCGAATATAAAATAAAAATAGCGCAATGATGAAAAAGATGTTTGCCTGTATCTGCCTGTTCATAGGCGTTGCCATCTCCTCTTGGGCACAGGAATTAAGAGTTGCCGATATTTTTAGCGACAACATGGTGTTGCAACAACAAACAAAGACTCCCGTATGGGGGTGGGGGCAACCGGGACGGGAGATTTCCGTGTACACTTCATGGGATAACCAGACGTCTTCCGTTACGACAGATAAACAAGGGAACTGGAAGATCCTGATCTCCACTCCTTCTGCCGGAGGTCCTTATCGGCTAATGGTGAAGGGGGGCGACGAATATACGTTCAATAATGTATGGATAGGGGAGGTTTGGCTGGCTAGCGGACAGTCCAACATGAGCATGCCGTTGAAGGGATACTACTGTCAACCGGTATGCGGCTCTACCGAAGCCATCCTGAACTCCGCAGGTAGTAACATTCATTTTGTGAATATCCCTGTTATGGCGGCTTACAAACCACAAGACGGTTTCAAAGCGAAATGGATGGATGCTTCTCCGCAAACGGTAGCCGAATGTACGGCGGTGGGTTGGTTCTTTGCCGATTTCCTCCGTAAGCATATCGGTGTGCCTATCGGCATCATCAACGCCAGTTATGGAGGTTCCAATGTGGAAGCCTGGATGACGCCCGAAGCCTGTAAACTCTTCAAAGACATCGAAGTTCCTGCCCGTAGTGATCGCACGGATCCTTCCATCAACAATGTACCTACCGTACTCTTCAACGGCATGATTCATCCCTTTGTTGGCTATGCGGTGAAAGGCATGATCTGGTATCAGGGAGAATCGAATATATTCAATGTGCCCCGTTATGCTTCCTCTGTTACTGCGATGGTTGCGGAATGGAGAAAGCAGTGGGGATGCGGCGAATTTCCTTTCTACTTTGTGCAGATTGCACCCTACGATTATAAACTCTGGAATTTCTTTACCCCTCAGTGGCCTGAGATCTCCGCTTATCAGCGTGAAGCGCAGATGAAGTGCCTCACTACGATTCCAAACAGTGGCATGGCTGTGCTGATGGATGTGGGAGAGTCTCAGGTAATTCATCCCGCTCATAAGAAAGAGGTGGGCGAAAGGCTGGGCATGCTTGCGCTGAGCAAGACTTATGGAGTGAGTGGCTTCGAGGCTGAAAGTCCCCGTTACGAACGGATGGAGGTGAAAGACAACAAAGCCATCCTTCACTTCTCCAATCAGTTTGGCGGAATCACAGCCTTCGGTAAGCCCCTGCAACTGTTTGAGGTGGCAGGCGAGAATCATGTTTTTCAGAAAGCCGATGCCTACATTGACGAGTCAAACGGTACGGTGGTGGTTTCCTGCAAGGTGGTGGATATCCCCAAGGCCGTCCGCTATGCTTTCAAAGATGATGTAAAAGGGGAACTATTCGGCACAGGAGGCCTTCCGGTTTCTTCTTTCCGAACGGATAATTGGGAATAATAAACAAAAAGAGAGATGAAACAGAATACGAACAGACTTCAGTCGATTGATGCTTTGCGTGGATTCGACATGTGTTGGATCATGGGAGTGCCCGGCATCATTTATGCACTCTCCGGTATTTTTGGTGGTAATGCCTGGAGCTGGTGCTCCGAACAGATGGAACATGTGCCGTGGGACGGTTTTCACCTGATGGATTTGGTTTTCCCGCTATTCCTGTTTATAGCAGGTGTTTCCTTTCCTTTCTCATTGGCAAAAAGGCGGGATCGGAACGGTACGAATGGTCCCATCTATCGCCACATCATCAAGCGAACGTGCATCCTTGTCTTGCTCGGATTTGTGTACAACGGTTGGCTGAATATGGATGTAGCGACCTTCCGATTTGCGAGCGTATTGGCACATATCGGGTTGGCATGGTGCTTTGGTGCGCTGCTCTACATGCATATCCGTAAGGAAAGTATGATCTGGACTGTTGTCCTTGCTATCCTGCTCGGCTATGGTTTGCTCAATCTGTATGTACCTGCTCCCGATGCTGTCGGTCCCAACACTTTGGTGCCCGATAACAATATCGTCGCCTGGTTCGATCGGAACTTCCTGCCCGGTGTGCTCTACAATGGTAATTATGATCCTGAGGGGCTCCTCAGTCTCGTTCCTGCCATCGCTACCGCACTGTTGGGAATGCTTTCCGGCAATTATCTGATGCGCAGTCAGGCTCGTCCGTCCCGCAAAGCATTGACCCTCTTTCTTTCCGGTGCGGTTTTGTTGCTTCTGGCCTTATTGGCAGAAACAGTGATACCGTTCAACAAAGCCTTGTGGTCAAGCTCCTTTGTCCTGCTCACGGGAGGCCTTAGCATTCTGCTGCTTGCCCTCTTCTATTGGACGATTGATGTGCTTGGCTTCACCCGCTGGTCGTTCTTCTTCCGGGTAATCGGATTAAACTCCATCGCTATTTATATGGCGCAGGTTATCGTTAATTTTTCAGGCATCAATTCTTTCTTTCTCACCGGCATTGCTACCCGACTTTTCCCTGCCTTCCAATCACTGATATTGAGCGTTGGTTATGTCGCCGTCTGTTGGTTGTTTTTGTGGTTTTTGTATCAAAAGAAAGTTTTCATTAAAGTGTAATTCGTTATGGTAAAGTATATCTATGCGTTTTTTTTCTGTCTCTCCGTATTCAGTCTGAAGATGCAGGCCATTCCTCCCGGAGATGGAGGAGTCGGTACCTGTTATTACGTGGATGCAAAGAAAGGAAAGACTACAGGTGATGGTAGTCTCAATCACCCTTTTCTTACTTTGGAGGCTGTCAATCGCCTCTGTCTCTTGCCGGGAGACCGCATTCTTCTGGCCGGAGGACAAACATTCGCCGGGACTCTCGCTATCCGTCGGTTTACCGGTACGGCCGAAAAACCTCTTCTGATTAGCTCTTACGGAGAGGGCAGGGCAGTGATCGATGGGAAAATAAATGCGGCTTTGACGGTCGATTCCTCTTGCTATGTTTGCATCAGTAACCTTCTCGTGCGTGGAGATGGACGACTGACGGGAAGTGAAAGTTCGGGCATTGATGTCAGGTATTCAAGCAATGTGCATATAGATAGTATCGAGGCCTACGGTTTTTTGTGGGATGGTGTCAGCACTTACGGTGGAAGTGATATCCGTTTGACTCACATCTATGCCCACGACAATGGGTTTAACGGCATCGAAGTGAGTGGTCCGTGGTCGCACAAAGAGGTGAAGAATGTCTATATCGGACATTGCATCGCCGAAAACAATCCCGGCAATCCCCGTATCACAGACAATCATAGCGGCAGTGGCATCCTGGTGGCCCATTCCACCGGAGTCATGGTAGAGTATTGTGAAGCAATGAATAATGGCTGGGACATGCCCCGTGTGGGCAACGGTCCGGTAGGCATCTGGGCGTATGAATCGGATAGCCTCACCATACAATATTGTTTCTCGCATGATAACAAGACTGCTGCGGGAGCAAAAGACGGTGGAGGGTTCGACTTCGACGGTGGAGTGACCAATTCCGTGATGCAATACAACCTCTCCATGAACAATGAGGGAGCCGGCTATGGCCTTTTTCAGTTTGGTGGAGCATCCGTCTGGACAAATAACGAGATCCACCACAATGTAAGCATCAACGACGGGAGAAAAAACTCTCAGGCAGGTTTCTTTGTCTGGTGCGATCCGTATAATAAGCTCGTTCCCATGTGCAATACTTCCATTCACCACAACATTGTCGTCAGTTCCCACGGACATTCCGTTTCGTTTGACACAGGATATGCCGATGGTCTTCTTTTTACGGACAATACATTTGTCCTTACCGGCAAAGGAGCCCTTCACATTGGGGGAGATTATGGTCATTATCCTACAGGAGTTACTTTCCGTGGAAACACCTATTGGTCAGAGCAGGCCGAACAGGAAAAACTTCCTCAGCCACAGGTGAAAGAAGATTCTTCAGCCATCTATCATAAACCAAATATCGGGATTCCATCCGAAATCAGTTTGCTGCATCTCAAAGAAACAGTCGATCGTTTTTTTAACAAATAAAGTCTCTAACACCCTTTTCATGGGCGTTGTACGAAAGACAAGATGTTAATATCTTTATTTTTTCGTGCAACGCCTCTTTTGTTTAAAAGAAATAATCTATCTTTGCGCTACCTAAAACTGAAACTGTAAAATGGAAGTTAAACATAACCTATTTAAGCGATACCTTTCTGCAAAGGTATTGCCCATTTGGACTATCCTTTTAATTGATATATTGATTATCATTCTGTCTTGTCTTATAGCCTATGCTCTTCGTTACGACTTTAGCATGCTATTTCTTGATTCTTCTACCATTGATAAGACAATTTGCGCTGCAGTGCTGATTAACCTTGTGTTTTTTCGTGTCTTCCGCACTTATTCCAATGTGCTTCGCTTTTCTTCTTTTGTCGATATTATGCACATTTTTGTCTCTTTATCGGTTTCTTACGGATTGCTGTTATTTCTCACTTTGCTGCTTGAGACACATCTAAATATGAGATTGGCTGCGCCCAGTGTTTTATTTATGTCCTATATTGTGAATTTTGCGTTGATGTCAACTTCCCGTGTTGTGGTAAAATTATTGTTCGAAGCAATCTATTTCGACGGACGCCATAGTAGCAATGTTTTTATCTATGGAACCAAAGATACGGGGGTGAACATTGCCAAGTCTTTAAAAGCCAATCTTAAGAATCATTATCGTTTAAAGGGCTTCATTGCGGATGAGTCCGAATTAGTTGATAAAACGATGATGGGCGTTAAAGTCTTCAGTAACGATGCTAATTTACTTGATAATATGGATGAGAGGGACGTGCATACTATCATTGTGGCTCCCGGCAAGATGGAGCAACTGAAGAATTCCGACTTGACAGATAAACTTCTGGCGCATGGCGTCAAACTCCTCACAGCTCCTCCTTTAAGTGAGTGGGAAGGATTCCAACTGGCTAAAGACCAACTGAAGGAGATACAGATAGAAGATCTCCTGCAACGTGAATCCATTCAGGTTGATATTCGCAAAATAGCTTCCCATCTTGAGGGTAAACGGGTCATGATTACCGGAGCTGCCGGTTCCATTGGTAGTGAGATTATGCGTCAGGTAGCTTCCTTCAATCCGTATAAGCTGATCTTGGTTGATCAGGCGGAAACTCCGTTGCACGATATTCGTCTTGAATTGCAAGACCGCTGGCGTGACATTGATGCGGAAACCATTGTGGCGGATGTATCCAACCTGACCCGTATGGATGATATCTTTCGTGAATATAAGCCACAGTATATCTTTCATGCTGCCGCTTATAAGCATGTGCCGATGATGGAAGACAATGTTTCTGAATCCATTCAGGTGAATGTAAAGGGTACGCGCATCATGGCCGATCTGGCGGTGAAGTATAATGCGGAGAAGTTTGTGATGATCTCTACTGATAAAGCAGTGAACCCAACGAATGTAATGGGTTGTTCCAAGCGCCTTGCCGAGATCTATGTACAATCTCTGGCCAAGAAGATACAAAGAGAAGGGGATGGTTCGGTGAAGTTTATCACTACCCGTTTTGGAAACGTGCTTGGATCCAACGGCTCTGTCATTCCACGCTTTCGCGATCAGATACAGCGGGGCGGACCGGTGACGGTTACTCATCCGGAGATTATTCGTTATTTCATGACCATTCCCGAAGCCTGTCGATTGGTGTTGGAAGCCGGAAGTATGGGCAATGGGGGAGAAATCTATATTTTTGATATGGGCAAACCGGTGAAGATTCTTGATCTGGCCAAACGGATGATTAATCTCTCAGGACATCCGGGAATAAAGATTGAATTTACAGGTTTACGCCATGGAGAGAAACTCTATGAGGAACTTCTGAATGTCAAAGAACTGACGAAACCTACTTATCATCCCAAGATAATGATTGCTACTGTACGAGAGTATGACTATGATGATGTGAAAGATCGTATTCAGAAGTTGATAGATGTAAGCTATACCTACGATCAGATGGATATTGTGGCTGCCATGAAAGACATTGTTCCCGAGTTTGTCAGTAAGAACTCTTGTTTTGAAGTGCTAGACTGTAAGTGAGTGTCTGATACAAAAAAACGTGCACTATTCGTTGATAAAAGGTGCACGTTTAAGTGTTATACTAATCAGATGTCTATTTTTTGCTTCTCCTTGTAATCATTGAAATACTTCAAGAATTGCGTACGCTCAAAGGTGTTTACCCCTTTCACATCTTTCACCCTCAGTCTTCCTTTAAATTGTGCAACGCTCTCAAACCCCTTGCGTGCTATCCATGCATTCAGAAAACGGAGCATTACGCCGATGTAGGCGTTAGTGTTCATATAGATCGTGCTACAGATTTCAACAGCCGAAGCACCGGATAGAATCGCTTTTACTACATCCTCCGGGGCATGCACTCCTCCGGAAGCCGCATAATCAATCTTGTCTACGACCGATGAAGCGATCCCGATCCAACGGAGCGACTTTGATAATTCTTTCGGGTGACTGAACACATTTTCGGTGCAATGTTCCATCTTCTCAATGTCGATGTCCGGTTGATAGAAACGGTTGAACAGCACCACTGCCGCTGCGCCGTTGGCGTACAGCTGATTAATCAGTGTCACCGGATTCGTGAATCGATACCCCAGTTTCATGATCACCGGAATCGTCACATGCTTCTTTACGCTGCGCAAGATGTCTATGTGTCGTTGCTCAAAGTCGCCGTATTCATATTCCAGGTCCGTCTGCAAGGCTAAGATGTTGATCTCAATGGCATCTGCTCCCGCATGCTCTATCTCTTGGGCAAAGTGCACCCATTCCGTGTCGTTAAAACAGTTGATGCTGGCAATGATCGGGATGGGACAAGCTTTCTTGCTCTCTTCTATCAGCGTAAGGTACTCCGATAACTTATGGTTTTTAAGAGATTCTCTCAGATAATCAGCTCCTTCCGGATAGTACACCGAATCTTGCATCGTGTCCACCTCCATCATGATCTGTTCCTCAAAGAGCGATTTCAGCACGATAGCACCCGCACCGGCTTCACACAGTTTGCGGTTCTTCTCCACACTATTGGTTAACCCCGAGCTGCTAACGATAATCGGATTCTTTAGTTGTAATCCGGCAAAGCTTGTTTTCAAATTAGTCATAATCTCTGTGTTTTTATGGGTTTTAATAAATTCTTTCTCCAAATATTTTGCTACCCACCCTTACAAGGGTACTTCCTTCGGCCACAGCCATGCGATAATCGTGAGACATTCCCATGGAAAGCTCACGGAACTCCGCTCTATTTGCGTAGTGTGTCTCCTTTATCTCATCAAAGAAGTTTTTTAAAGAACGGAATTCTCCCCTTACTTGTTCTTCATTCTCCGTATTACTGGCCATCCCCATCAATCCGCAGATTCGGATGTGAGTCAACTTTTTCCATTCTCCCTCAGTCAGCATCTTTCTGCATTCTTCAAAGCTGAAACCGAATTTCGTCTCCTCTTGTGCAATGTGCAGTTGCAGCAAGCAGTCTATCACCCGTCCGTTCTGTACCGCCAGCTTGTTTACCTCGCTAAGTAGCTTGTACGAGTCGATGCCATGAATCAGGGTCACGTAGGGAGCGATATACTTTATCTTATTTGTTTGCAGGTGTCCGATGAAGTGCCATTCGATGTCTTTGGGCAACACCTCCTGTTTGGCGCTCATCTCCTGCACCTTGTTCTCACCGAATATCCGTTGTCCCGCCCCGTAGGCTTCCTCTAAGGCTTCCACGGGGTGAAACTTTGACACTGCCACCAGGCGTACCCCCTGAGGCAGGTCGGTGAGTACTTCTCTTAAATTCTCCCGAATGTTCATCTTTACACTTCCGGTTTATCGTTGGGCCCTGCACCATACGGATACACATCCATAATTGCCGTTTCCGCTACCGATGCAATCTGATAGTCCGCCATTGTTCCTTTCATTCCCTCATCCAGCTTTTTCACCGCGTCGCGCAGATCAGCAGCCTGCACCAATATCTGGGTAGCGGTTTTTCGTTCCGCACCGCTTTTCTCATCCAGCGTGATAAAAAGTAGTTTGCATTTAAACCACCTGTCCGCTGCATCCTCTTCGCTGGCAAAAAGTTCGCTGTAGTTTGCCCGTTTGATGTCCGATACCGTAAATTCGCCCGTGATAAAAGGTGTTATTTCCTCAATGATGCGTGCCTCTGCTTCCGTAAAGCTCAGAGCATCTACCAGATAAGGTTCTGTTACCTTCTTATTCATTCCGTTCTCCATCATCTTCTCGTAGCGGATTTTGCACTCAAACCAAGTATGCGTCATAATTTTCTAGTATTTAATAAATCTTTTATAAATAAAATCCATCCGATGCTTCCTTATTGCAGGTGCACGGTATCCTTCATTTTTCTTTTTGCAAATTGTAAAGCGGTACAAAGGTAATAGAATCTTTTTATAAATAAAGCCTGCATTCCGTAAAAGAAAAAGTAAAGACAGAGACATTGAGAGAGTGAAATCTCAATGTCTCTGTCAAGGTTTTAAATTATGCTGTCGGGTCTTTTACCTCACCATCATCTCCTTTATCCGAGCCGGAATCTTTCTGTGCTGCCAATGCTGCGACAATGTCGATAAACTCAATCTTATCCCCTGCGCGCGTAGCTGTGGGGTTAGGACGTACACTCGTTGACGGGCGGAAGTTGATCTTCATCGACACGATATTTTTTGCCGTGCATTCCTTTTCCGTATCCGATCCTTTGGTACGGGCCGACAGACTGAACACTCCGAAATTGCGAATATTCACTGATTGTCCGTTGTAAAGTGCTGAACGCATTGCTTCCACAAAGTTGCTAAGCACACTTTGAATATCTCCCACGGAGAGTGAGCTGGCCTCCTTCATTTTATAGGCAATGCTGTCCAGATCAGCATTTTGTCCCAAGGTTACTAACTGTGGATAGTACTTCACCACCGCATTTTCTTTTCTGGGGTCTTTGCGCCCCACTTTTTTATATGGTACTGCCATTTTCTTACTTTTTTATATTATTTGTACGTTGCATCTCTTTTCGCTTCCTTACCATTCTATTCTAAGTCATCAATCTGCCTCCTTCCTTTATTATCATACAACAAAGATAAAGCAGCGTATTTGGGCCATTCAGATATATGAGGAGTTATGCAGAGTTTTATGGAAATAAAGTGGAAAAGCACGAGCGAAGCAAAGTGGAGTAGGTAGAAGATCGGCCTCTTTTGCGTAGCGTTAAACGGAGAGGTTCTTTCTTTTGCGGTAAGGCAAAAGAAAGAATTATTCCTTGCATAATTCCCGATAATTAGTTACCTTTAACCCAATAAACAAGTAACTATCAGCCACAAGATGAAGCAAGAAGATAAAGAAGAATTAGACTGTCCGTTTCCCATTCGAACCTACACCAAAGCCGAGCTGGCAGCGCTTTATTGTCCTTGTGATCGTCTCAAATCCTCTCAGAATAACTTTTGGCGTTGGATGCAATTGAACAAAAAACTAATGAGCGAGCTCAGCTCAATCGGTTACTACAAATATCGCCATTCATTTACGCCCCTCGAAGTCAGCATCATCGTCAAATATATGGGCGAACCCGGATAACATCTTAAGATCCGGCACTCATGATACCTTAGTAGAGTAGGTTAAAAGCCACTTCCATGCAGGGATAACGTTGATGGCTATGTTCTTCTCTGTTATGACTGTTTCTTCGTTGTTGGTTATGATTAGCAGATGCTCACAACCTGTAACCCGTGATGCCTCTATGAGCCCATCGATTTCTCTTTTACGTGTTTCTGCATCTGTCATATCCCATGTGACTTGTATCAATTCAATGATGCATTCGTTCCTCTGAAGAATAAAGTCACACTCTTTATTTCCTTGATAATAAAAGATTTTATCAGTTGGTTGACTGTTGCGTCGAAGATTTAGGAACACGGTATTCTCAAGCAATTTCCCGTCGTCATCGCTTTGTGGTAATAACACTGCATTACGCATGCCATTGTCTATGCAATAGTATTTGTATAGCGAGTTGTTTTCTTTTATAATAGACTTTTCGTATTTGGGGACACGAAAAAAGAGGAATACAGAACAGATATGATCGGCCAACTCATAGAGTTTGTCTTTGCCAACTTTTAATCCTTGAGACTTTAAGTCATTATATATTGAATTGATGGAAGTTGGCTTGGTGAGATTGGCCATGACACGCTTGAGAAAATAGCGTACCAACTCCGGGTTATTCAATTTGTAATGTTCCACCAGATCCCGGAAAAGCATCGTGTTGAAATATCCTTGTAGTTTACGTTCCTTCATCGATTTCTCGGGAATCAGTACAACTTCCGGAAATGCACTGGAATGATTAAATTCAGCAAAAGCGTTTTTTAATTTTGCCTTGTCTACTTCAGCAAAAGCTTTTGTTGTGATCCCTTTGAAACGACAATACTCATTAAAAGAGAGAGGGAATTCTTCAAACTCTAACGGCCAACCGCGCAAGGCTGACGATAGTTCTTGCGAGAGCATCTGAGCATTGCTACCTGATACGTAGATATTCTTACAATAGCTTTTGTAGATACGCAGGACAAACAGTTCCCACATCTCTACAAGTTGGATCTCATCAAAAAATAGATATACATCTTTTATAGGAATGTTCGGGTACATTTCCATATAAGCTGTAATTATATCATCTAACTCATCTGTTGACATATCATAGAGACGTTCATCATCAAACCCTAACCAAAGAATGCGTTCTTTTTGAACGCCTCTCCCTATTAGGGAGTTGATAGCCAACATCATCAAGGAGGATTTCCCACAACGACGCACACCGGGAATTGTGATAATTTGTTCACTATCCAAAGGTAACTCTAAATCACGCTTGATGACATCAAACGGAATCTCGTTTTGCTTAGTCGCAATGAGCGACTGTATTACATCTTTCCTTTTCATAAGGACAAATATATGCAATTATTTCCTTTTAGCAAGGAAACACCTTGTTTTTTTTATATCAAACCCCTGATAATGATAACATATATTGTTATCACGATAACATATAATGTAATGCCCCATTACATCTATTGTAATCTCTCTCTTTGTAGTACCCTGTAGTCAGAGATGTAAAGCGAGCGAAGCAAAGCCAGTTTCACGAGCGAAGCAAAGTGCAGCAAAACCACGAGCGAAGCAAAGTGGAGTAGTTAGAAGGACCGGCCTCTTTTGCGAAGCGTTAAACGGAGAAGATGTACGGAGCGTTAAGCAAGCGATTTTGTTTGAGCGAAGCGAGTTGAATCGCTTGTAGCGGAGTGCATCTTTGCAGTAGCGTAGCAAAAGAAGCCTTGACTTTTTCTCTTTGGTTCTTTCTTTTTTGCGTCAAGGCAAAAGAGAAAGAACAAGGCATAAGGCAAAAGAGAAAGAACAGATCTTTAAAACGGAAGCTCAGCATCAACGGGCGGATCCATCTTTGTCACCTTCTTATAATTATTTTCCACATCCTCCAGGCAAAATTGCATCACCGCATACTCCGTTACCCCATGCTCGCTCTCCCGCTTGTTGAAGCCATCCCGTTCCAGTACCTTGATTAAGTTTTGTTGTGCCAGCTTATTGATCTGTATCCGACCGTAGACGGCAATTGTGGAGAGGATAGCCGCTGCCGGTTTCCACTTCACCTCAAGGTCACTGGATATAGCCTGACGGTAAAAAATGTACAGCATCTCCTCAACCGGATCCTTTACCCGATGCATCTCGTTGCGTTTGTTCAGCTCCTCTATCTCTTCACCCTCGTACCAGTATTGATATCCATTATTAAGTAAAGCGAGCGCCTGACCGTACACCCCTTCGTAGTTTACCGGTGTGCGATAATCAATCTTCGACACCATGGGACAGATGAAGCGCCTTGCTCCACTAAAATCCTGTAAGAAACGCAGCTCATTCGTACTCCCGATGAACGACGCATGCCTTATGTACGTCTCCATATTGGGGTCATACGCCTTTCGTTCCGTAATCACCTCCTGCGTCACCATCCGTTTCAGCCCTGCGACGTCACCATATCTCATACCCTCAAACTCCTCCATGTTGATGAGTAGATGACTGGACATGAGCAGAGAGTGATCCTTGTTTTCGGGGTTGATCATTCCGTTGCGATAATACTTCTTCAGCTGTGGAGGAAGCAGATTGCGTATCCACGAACTCTTGCCGCGACCCTGCTTGCTGAAAAGGATCAACACCAGATGGTTAGCCACCTCATCACGCAAGGCCCCCGCTACAAATCCTACCAACCAATGCTTGAAACTGTTATGCCAGAACTCCTGATCATCCGTAACCAGCGTGTCGGCCAACTGTTCGATGTAATCCGTCGTTCCATCCCAGGCAGGAAGCCGATTGAAGTAATCCTCAAACGGATTGTAGTCTTGGGCGTAGTTAGAGTCGATGATGGCATGCAGCACCGTCTGAAAACAGTGTATCCTTGCCAACTGCATGCTCAGGTAGATCGAATTGTAATCCTTGGGACGCATCAGGTGAAAAGCGGGTTCCTTGCCCGGAGCACTTTCTGCATAGTCGGCAAACTCCAATCGTTCCAGTATCACATTCCTGCGCACACAGTAGTGAGTATCCAGAAACTCCATTGCCATTTCCACCATCGGTTTTTTCTCTTCCTTCTTTTCAGACGTGGCCGCATCTACTTTATCCGTGTACCTGTAAGCATTGGATATAGGCGTTTTGAAGTCCAGATCAGGTTTGGAATAATCATGTTCAACCAACAATAAAGCAACCTCTTCGCTGATGCCCCGATTATAACACTTGTTGCCTAGCGTAAAGAGAAACGTATCCCGGTTTCCCTCTTCAAAACGCATTATCCGACGGGTAGAATTCACGGCCTTCTGATACTCCATCTTCTGCCAGGGCTCCACACTCGCAATGTTGACAGACGGATCACCTTCCATCTTCGCTTTGGGCTTTCTACCTCGTTTTTTGTCTTTTGGCAGAGGAGGTACTATCTTGATGGCGGGCACAACTACCCTTTGCAGCAACTCCGTGTTGAGGTACGCTTGCGGATCGTATGAGCCAAAGATGGCCCGCCCGATGTCCTTGCCACTAACGTCCACCTTCATCTTTGTCAGATTCTCGCAATACTCCCTGCAGAGCTCGTACATCTGCCGGTGATAATGCTCCAGAGCCTCGTAGGTTATCTCCGTGGCACCAAACGCTGCTTTACGAAGTTGCTCCGCATAAGGCGTCAGCAGATAGAGAAGTACTTTGTATCCATGCCTTTTGGGTGTGAGAAAATTGACCAGCACATACGGGTCGGCCTCTATGATTGGCTTTAGACTCGCCACCTGTTCATCCGTCAGGTCATCAATGTCGATGGTCGGCACATCGTTGTACTTCACGATTCCTTCCGGTAAACGGTTGCCGGCATAGTTGGCCGTGGCGGTGAAGATAGGCAATTGCTTCTTCACCTCGTTGGCCTTGTCAATGAGCCCCTCATTTACCAGAGAAGCTATCTCCTCAATCTTTTTTTTATACCTGTCGCTTCGGATAATAGTTATAAACTCCGTGAGAGCTATCTCTCCAAACACCTTGCTGAATCCCTTATACGTGGTCACTGAAAGACTTTCCATTCTTATGCTAGATTTTAGTTTTGTCGTATTGACCCTGCAAAGGTGAAACTATTATTTGAGAGATGAAATTAGTCCATTCATCCATAAAAAGAGCTGTTTCAATTAATTTCGATTCATTCCTCCTGATTCATCTCATGTATCAGTGTATGTATCTGAATTTCAAGGCTTTTCGAATCAATAGATTTCTGCGTAGAACGTTTGTTACGGAAGTCGAACAATAAATTGAGCCGTTCTACAAACCCCTTGATTGTTTCTTTTTCCTGAAAATGATTATTTACAAGAAAAATTCGTATCAAAGCCTTCAAAAATTCCTCTCGTTCATTGATAATCAGTAACCTATGTTCCAGCAACGGCAATGACTTCAGTACCCTTTTCAACTCCTCTGAATTCTTTTTTATTACAATTGAAAAGTCTTCATTTTCCAAATATTCTACTTGTTGAAATTTACTTTTTTTCCCATGGAATAATTAATTTAAATGATTAATAATACTTCAAAATTAGCATTTATTAATCATTTGAGCAAATTTTACGCTGTTCCTATGTTGTGCTTTCTCTTATACGTGTGTGTGTAATTAATATATAATATGTGTGTATACCCTAATATATTAATTACACACACACAGTGAACTCATTAAACCATATATATAATAGAGTGGAGCGCATGTTTAAATGGTATTCTAATCCACGAATAATGCATATGTTATTAATATATTACATTCTTTGTGTTACAACAAAATGTCATTTCTGTCCATCGGCTTTTAATCTGATTATTAGTCTGATTTTATATTCTTTATTGCTTCTGCCTTTTATTCTTTAATATTTACAATTGTTGTTATTGTGGTATTTATGTTCTTTAGCATAAAACGGCCTTTGTCTTTGATTTACAGTTAAAATATGTTTGCTTGCGGTAAGCTTTTATTTTACTTGTATTCGGAGGTTCTTTACCTGTGTATCTCTTTTATATAGGGGATTGGTGGATGTTTTAGTCTCTTTCGTCCACATTAGGCATTCTCTCCTCTGCTTTAACAGAATTTTGCTCTCTGGACAGTCAGTCAGTTGTTTCATTTCCGTTAAAGATGCAGGTTTGTATCCTCCTTATTTACAATGATATAGCAATAAAATTGCAATTTGTGAGAAAAATAATATCCTTTCCCTTGTTTTTATCAAATATCAATGCTACTTTTGCAAAAGTGAATGTGTACTCTATGTTTTGTTTATTATAGGTATAGCGTACAAAAAGATACTTTATGGTATCTGGAAAATTCTACTAATCCGAATGATATTTGTGTCGGATAGTCGGCGTAGCCTTGGCCGTTACTCTAATATTCAATCTGTTTTTTCTGTTTTTAATCGCCTGTTAATCAGCCGAATATCTTTTGGTAATAAACAAAACAATAACAAAACAAATGAAAGCATAAAGTTATGCGATTACTTTTTTTTCGCATCTGTTCATTACTCCAAAACGATCAATTCAACTACAGGATAACTCCCTGTCACCATCACCAACCTTATTTTTATGAGAAAGACCGGGCAATATTATTCATTGTTCTGGTGATCTGTCCCATTAGCAATTCATTTTTGCAATTTTATTAGAATGTTTGATAATCAGATACATTGGTTTGCAGCCCGTACTCGTGTTAATCAGGAGATTAACATGAGAGAATCTTTGCAAAAGCTTGAAGTGACTCATTTTCTACCCACTCATTTTGTGACCCGCATTTATAGTGATCGTCGCAAGAGAGTAGAGGTTCCTGTTATTAACAGTCTTATCTTTGTGAAGTGCACCAAGCGGGAAGCTTTCGCTTTGATCAAGAACTACAGTCTGAAGATATCTTATATGAAAGATATCGTCACCGGCTCTTTGTTGGTGGTGCCGGACAAGCAGATGGAGAATTTCATGCTGGCCATGAGGATTTCTCCTGATTTAGTTCAGCAGTGCGACGAACAGTTGGCCAAAGGTGATAAAGTCCGAGTAATTAAAGGAGATTTTACCGGCTTTGAGGGCGAGTTGGTCCGCATTGAAGGTAAAACACATGTCATCCTCCGTATTCCCCAGATCTTAACCATCAGCATAAAAATTCCCAAGAGTCATCTACAAAAGATTACTTCTTCTAAAAGCGAAAACGCTTATAAGACTAACTTGTTATAAGAACTAAGTTCCTTTTTATTTTATGGCTATGAAACAAACTACGCGCTTCAATCAAATTGTTGCCGCACTGCTGATTATGGGCGATGTTGTGATACTGAATTGTGTCTTTTTGGGGCTTCAATTTACGCTTTATCATTACATTTACGGCGATGTCTTCACTCGTGAGTTGCGTCTGACCTTGTTGTTACTTACGGCATGCTACCTTCTTTGCACCACTTGCTTTGGGGTCGTGCTTCACAAAAGAGTCATCAGATCAGAAGAAATTATCAAGCACATTCTCACTCTTCTCACTTTTCATTTTATTCTTTTTGCTATTCTTGTTAATTCATGGGACGAATGTCATGTACCGCTGAGCATGCTGGCTCTTTTCTCCATCTTGTCAGCTTGTGCTTTGATTGGTTATCGTTTAACTTTCCGTTCCCTGATCAAGTTTTATCGTAAGAAAGGGGGGAATGTCCGTAAAGCGGTCTATGTGGGCAATGCGTCCAATATGGTCGATCTGTACCATCAAATGACGGATGATCCTACTTCCGGCTTCCGTGTTTTGGGTTATTTCGATGACGATAAAACGACGTTCAACTCCTCCGATCTCCCTCATTTGGGCGGGATAGAAAAAGTGATTCCTTTCTTGAAACAGCATGATCTCGATCATCTTTATTGTTGTTTACCCTCTAAACGCAGTGAAGAGATACTCCCCATTGTAAATTATTGTGAGAACAATTTCATCCGTTTCTATAGTGTTCCTAACGTTCGTCGATACCTCAAGCGCCGCATGATTATGGAATTGATGGGAGATGTGCCCGTGCTCAGCATTCGTGAGGAGCCTCTGTCTATTTATGAAAATCAGGTAGGCAAACGTATTTTCGATGTGTTCTTTTCGGGTGCATTCCTTTTCACCTTTTTCCCTTTCATCTTTGTGGCCGTTGCGTTGATCACGAAGCTGACTTCTCCCGGTCCCGTATTCTTCAAACAGAAGCGTAGCGGATTGAACGGGAAAGAGTTCTGGTGCTATAAATTTCGTTCTATGAAGGTGAATGGCGACAGTGACAAGCTACAGGCTACGAAGGATGATCCCCGTAAAACGAAGTTTGGTAACTTTTTGCGTAAAAGTAGCATTGATGAACTCCCACAATTCATCAACGTGCTCATCGGAGACATGTCCGTGGTGGGTCCTCGTCCACACATGCTGAAGCATACTGAAGAGTATTCTGCGCTGATCGATAAATTCATGATTCGTCATTGGGTAAAGCCCGGCATTACAGGCTGGGCACAGGTTACCGGATTCAGGGGAGAAACAAAAGAACTTTATCAAATGGAAGGTCGGGTAAAAAAGGATATCTGGTACATTGAAAACTGGACTTTTTTACTCGACCTTTTGATTATTTATAAAACGATTCGCAATGCGATTTGCGGAGAGAAAGAAGCTTATTAACTCATCTGATATTTCTGATCCGCTGTGTGATAAAGACGACAATGAAACAGGTGCCGGAGATCTCATTGAAAAATTAGCTGAATACATTGCTTATTGGCCATGGTTTCTTGTTTCTTTTTTCTGTTGTCTTTGTGTGGCTTATCTCTATCTGAACACTGTTACGCCGATGTACAAGATCACTGCTAAAATTCTAATCAAAGATGTGGGCAAAGGCGGCTCGTTTGCCTCGGAGGTAAGCTCGCTGGAACAGATGGGCTTTATGGATGTCACTTCCAGCTTTGACAATGAGTTGGAGGTACTTCGCTCAGAATCACTCATTAAACAAGCGGTGTTCGATATGAAAGGATATTGTCGCTATAGCGTCAAAGGTCTTTTTACCGATGATAATCTGAATGATTTCAGTCCCGTGCTGGTCGATATGTATGCCAAAGAGAATGAGAACCTGCAATGGCCCATTGTGATGGAGATCAGGCAATATCCCGACTCTTCCATCTCCGTATCAGGCATTTGTAATGGCAACCCGGAGCTACCCTTTCATGGCCGGTTGTTGAAGCTTCCGGGTGTGATCAACACACCAAGCGGTCGTCTTCGTTTCTCTTTCAATTCGGGGATTGCTCCTATTTATGGCAATAGCATCCACGTCACCGTGTTTCCCGCCATAGATATGGCCGATGAGTATGCTTCACGCTTGGAGGTGACTCCCACATCGAAGACTACTTCCGTAGCGGAACTTTCATTCACGGATAGTAATAAGAAACGGGGGGAGAGATTTCTCAATGCTCTTTTTGCGGCTTATAACCGTGATGCCAATAGTGATAAGAATATTGTAGGTTTGAAAACCGATCAATTCATCACCGAACGTCTCGATATCATTTTTGGTGAGTTGGGACTTACCGAGCACGAACTCGAAAACTACAAGCGTGATGCCGGACTGACCGATCTCACGCACGATTTCCAACTCTACTTTCAGGAGAATTCCGAGTACGAGCAGAAGCGCATTGAGATTGGCACGCAGATCAATCTGATTAATTACCTGAACGGTTACATCCGCAATCCTGATAATGCAGAAAGTGTGATTCCTGCCAATGTGGGTTTGAAAGATCTTTCGCTGACTACGCTCATCAACGCCTATAATGAGAAACTGATTGAACGCAATCGGCTGTCGCGCACCTCTTTGTCCGGCAACCCTGTTATTCAAAATCTGAATACGGATATTGTTGCCTTGCACGCAGGTATTCTCTCTTCGCTGGCTTCTGTACGCAAAGGGTTGCTCATCACCCTCGAAGATCTCGAAAAGCAGGGCAATGTGTATGCCGGTCGCATTTCCAACGCTCCCGAGCAGGAACGTACGCTGACCAATATGGCCCGGCAACAAGAAATTAAATCCGGTCTTTATCTCACTCTTCTGCAGAAGCGGGAGGAAAATTCCATTCGCATGGCTGCCAATGTAGACAATGCGAAAATCATTGATGCAGCGAGAGCCCGCAAAGGCCCTATCTCTCCCAAAACCAAACTGGTTTATCTCATCGCTTGTGTATTGGGGTTGGCCATACCGATAGGTGCACTTTATGTCATTGATCTGTTTCGGTATAAGATCGTTGATCTTTCGGATGTCAAAGCGTTGACGCATATCCCTGTTCTGGGTGAGATTCCGCTCTATAAGCATAGCGGCGAAAGAAAAGACTTCTTGGTGGTTAAAGAGAACGAGAATGATTTTATGTCTGAAGCTTTCCGTCGGTTGCGTACAGATTTAGGCTTTTTGCTTTCTCCACAAGAGAAGGTACTGCTCTTTGCTTCTACTACCATGGGCGAGGGGAAGACTTTTATCTCTACCAACCTCGCTATGAGCCTGGCGCTGCTGAATAAGAAAGTCGTTCTGGTGGGGCTCGACATTCGTCGCCCCCGTTTGGCCGAACATTTTGGCTTCTCGACGCAAGTAGCAGGTATCACGAGTTATCTCTCTTATGGCACGGACGATCTGTTTTCGCTCTTGCAGTCCACGCCCCACAGTGCCAACCTAAAGATATTGCCTGCCGGCAAGGTACCCCCCAATCCGGGTGAGTTGCTGGCCGGCGCCCGACTTCAGCAGGCCATCGATATTCTCCGTAAGGAGTTCGATTACGTGCTCATCGACACCTCTCCGGTCAGTGTCATTTCAGATACCCTGATTGCAGGGCGAATAGCCGACCTCACAGTCTATGTTTGCCGGGTAGGGGTTACGCATAAAAAAGCGTTTCGTTTCATCAATTCGCTTCACAGCGAGCAGAAGCTGCCTCACATAGCCATGGCGGTCAATGCGGTTCATTTGAAAAAGTACAATCATGGATATTACGGCTATGCTTATAGCCCTTACAATACAATAAATTAGATATGAGAAAATTAAACTTCGCTTTACTGCTGTTGCTACCTTTAGCATTCGCAGCCTGCACATCTTATAAGACTGTGCCCTATTTGCAAAACGATTCTATCGTCAATCAAACAAAACAAATGCCGACTCTTTACGATGCCCGTATACAACCCAAAGACTTGCTTACCATTGCAGTTAGCACATCACAGGCAGAGTTGGCTGTACCGTTTAATTTGACGGTGCCAACTACAATTACGACTACGCAGGTAAATTTAGTTAGTCAGCCAACTATGCAGAGCTATCTGGTAGATAACAAAGGAACTGTTGATTTCCCTATTTTGGGTAGCATTCACTTGGGTGGGCTTACAAAAGGAGAAGCAGAGACATTGATCAAAGGCAAACTGAAAACGTATCTCAAAGAAGAGCCCATTGTGAATGTGCGTCTTATCAATTATAAAATCTCTGTGATTGGTGAAGTCACTCGCCCCAATACCTTTACTGTTGTCAATGAGAAGGTCAATGTGTTCGAAGCACTTGCCTTGGCGGGCGATCTCACGATCTACGGTCTTCGTAATAACGTCAAGCTCATTCGTGAAGACGAAAACGGTGCGAAAAAAATTGTAACGCTCAATCTAAATGACGCTGCTCTAGTGCTCTCCCCTTACTATTACCTGCAACAAAACGACATCCTTTATGTCACCCCCAACAAAGCAAAAGCGAAAACATCCGATATCACCGCTAGTACTTCCCTCTGGGTTTCTGCCACAAGTATCCTTGTCTCTGTAGCTAGCTTGTTGGTTACCATATTCAAATAAACAAAAACGATCCTATTCACTAACGTACACACTTATGAAAGAAGAAGTAAACGCCGATAAAGGCTACGCAGAAACAGAAGACAGTTTCAACCTGCAAGCGCTGTTATTCAAATTCCTCAATTATTGGCCCTGGTTTCTCGGGTCTGTGGTCGCTTGCTTAGTGATCGCATTTCTCTACCTCAAGATCACCACTCCCATCTACAACGTCTCCGCCGCCATTATGATCAAAGATGATAAAAAGGGTGGGAACATGGGCTCCGAAATGGCAGCGTTCGAGGATCTCGGTCTTTTCTCTCAGAATACTAACTTTGACAATGAAATAGAGGTACTCAAATCCAAATCTCTGGTGAAGCAGGTAGTGTTGGAGATGAATGCTTATTGTAGTTACGCTGTCAAGCAAACTTTCCGAGAGGTTGATTTGTATGACCAAAGTCCCGTACTGGTAGAAATGTCTCCGCAAGACAACGATGCCCTTCGCGGAACCATCGAACTGGAGATTTTTCTTCATCCCGATTCTAGTCTGACGGTCAATGGTGTATATCACACAGGAGACGGTGATCGGGAGTTTGCTCAAACAGTGAAGAAGCTTCCCGGCTTCATCACCACTCCTGCGGGCAGGTTGGCTTTAGCTTATCATTCGGATGTCCCCGCTTTTGATCCTTCTACTCCTTTGTTAGTTAGGGTGAATCCGGCAATCTCTGTAGCCAAAGGAGCTTTGGGGAGCCTCGAAATTGCTCCCACTTCCAAAACTACTTCGGTAGCTAATATTTCTATAAAAACTACCAACAAACGTTGGGGCGAAGATTTCCTCAACAAATTGGTTGAGATGTACAATCGGGATACGAATAACGATAAGAATATCGTAGGTGTTAAAACCGAGCAATTCATTAACGACCGTATTGCTATCATCTCCGGAGAGCTGGGCAGCACCGAGCAAGAACTCGAAGTCTATAAACGGGGAGCAGGTCTCACGGACATCAAGCAAGATGCCGAACTCTACCTCAAGGAGAACTCCGAATACGAACAAAAGCGTATTGAAAATGGTACTCAAATCAACCTGATCAATTACCTGAGTGAATACATTCAGAGCCCTACAAATGCGGATGCAGTCATCCCTGCCAATGTAGGTCTGCAAGATGTCTCTTTGGCTGCTTTGATCAATACCTACAACCAGCAAGTGTTGGAGCGAGATCGCCTTTTGCGCACCTCTTCCTCTACCAATCCTGTGATTCAAAACCTCAATACCGGCATCCGTGCCCTACATGGCAACATCATCACCTCTATCGCTTCCGTGCGCAAAGGATTACAGATCACCAAGCAGGATATCGATCGTCAGGCAGGTAAGTTTACCACCCGCATCACCAATGCGCCGGGTCAGGAACGCATCCTTACCAGCATCTCCCGTCAGCAGGAGATCAAGTCCGGCCTCTATCTGATGCTACTTCAGAAGCGGGAAGAAAACTCTATCACCATGGCCGCTACAGCGGATAATGCCAAGATCATTGATGCACCGTTGGCGGATAATGCTCCGGTATCACCCAAAAGAAACATGATTCTGCTAATCGCTCTTATACTAGGCATCGCCTTACCGGTAGGTGTTCTTTATCTGCTCGATCTTTTGCAATACAAGATCGGTACCCGTCACGATGTAGAGAAGCTCACCACCCTGCCCATTCTGGGAGATGTACCTCTGAATACCAGTACCGAAGGCAGCCGTACCATTGTGGTGGAAGAAAACAAGAACAACCTGATGTCCGAAGCCTTCCGCAGTTTACGTACCAACCTCCAATTTATGCTCGGCAGTTCCGAACGGAAAGTCATTCTCTGTACCTCCACTTCTCCCGGGGAAGGCAAAACCTTTATCTCCACCAACATGGCGGTTAGTTTGGCACTGTTGGGAAAGAAAGTCGTGATTATCGGACTTGATATTCGCAAACCCCGCCTAGTCGAACATTTCGATTTGGATAAAAAAGCAGACGGCATTACGAAATACCTTTCTGGTGGTACGAATGATATTTTCTCCCTCTTGCTTCCTTCAGGAATAACCGAAAATCTAAAAGTACTTGCAGCAGGCAAGGTACCTCCCAATCCTGCCGAACTGTTAGCCAGCCCACGTTTGGAAGAAGCCATTACGGAACTTCGTAAAGCATTCGATTACATTATACTCGATACTGCTCCCGTAGGTCTCGTTACTGATTCTCTAATAGCAGGTCGTATAGCCGATCTCTCTCTCTATGTCTGTCGTTCGGAAGTGACCCATAAAGGTGATTTTGAATTAGTGAACACCTTGCGTCAGGAACATAAGTTGCCGCATATTGCGATTGTGGTCAATGCCGTTAATTTGGAAAGCAAACGCTATGGGTATGGCTATGGTTACGGAAAGTATGGCTATGGACATTATGGCAAAAAGTATGGTTATGGTTATGGATATGCAGAGAATAAGAAGAAATAAGATCTACTAATTGTATGATATATTTCCCAGGTATGGTATTAGAAGTCTTCTTAAAATAGATTTGAATAGAGATAACAAGGATTTAGTTAAAATGTTGCTGAAAAGCGAGCTGAAATAGCATATAATAATGTTTGTTAGGATTTGAAAAGTGAAAAATATAGTTTATGGATAGAAGCAAAATTTTAGAATTAGTAAAATTGTATTATGCGGAGCAATTTGCTCAAGCGGAATTTGAACCAGGCAAAACGGCAATTCCTTTTGCTGGTCGTATATTTGATGAAGAAGAGTTGGTAAACTTGGTAGATGCATCACTTGATTTTTGGTTAACTACAGGAAGATATGCTGAGGACTTCGAAGCAAAGTTTGCAGAAGAAATGCAGCAAAAAAGCTGTATGTTAGTAAATTCCGGTTCTTCTGCAAATCTATTAGCGGTTTCTGCATTAACTTCTCCCCTACTAAAAGGGAATAGACTCAAAAAGGGTGACGAAGTGATTACAGTGGCCGCTGGATTTCCAACAACAGTTAACCCTATTGTTCAAAATGGACTGATTCCCGTTTTTGTTGATGTAGAGTTAAATACATTTAATGTAAAGGTCTCAGAAATAGAAGGTGCGATATCTGATAAAACTAAAGCAATTGTTTTGGCGCATACATTAGGTAATCCATATAACCTTGATGCGGTGAAAGCAATTACAGATAAATATGGATTATATTTAATTGAAGATTGTTGCGATGCTGTGGGTTCAACCTATAATGGTAAAATGGTTGGAACATTTGGAGACATTGCTACAACAAGTTTTTATCCTGCACATCATATTACAATGGGTGAAGGTGGATCTGTTTTAACTAGTAATCCGCTTTTAAAAAGAATAATAACATCTTTGCGTGACTGGGGACGTGATTGCTATTGTGATCCAGGCTGTGATAACACTTGTGGTAGAAGATTTAAAGGAAAATATGGAGATTTGCCTTTGGGTTATGATCATAAATATGTATATAGCCATGTTGGATATAATTTGAAGGTAACTGATATGCAAGCTGCAATTGGTTTGGCACAGCTTAAAAAATTACCTCGCTTTATAGAGATGCGTAAGGAAAATTTCAAAAAGTTATATACTGGTTTGAAGAAATATGAAGAATATTTAATTCTTCCTGATGCGACTCCAAATTCGGATCCTTCATGGTTTGGATTTCCCTTTAATGTTCGTGAAAATACGAAGTTTACTCGTAAAGATTTAGCAGAATATCTCGAAGCAAATAAAATTCTGACAAGACAACTATTTGCAGGTAATCTGACGAAACAGCCTGCTTATATGGATAAAGAAATAAATTTCCGTATAGCCAGTTCTTTAGAAAATACGGATTATATCATGAGAAATACTATATTTATTGGGGTATATCCCGGTATTGATGATGTACGTATGGATTATATTATTTCAGTTTTTGATAAATTCTTTAATAACATACGCTAATGAGTACAATATCTAAAGCTACAGTTCTTTCTATAAAAGAATATGGAAGTGATATACGAGAATATTTACTTAAATTGGATAAAAACTACTATTTTGAGGCTGGATCTTTTTTACTACTAACTCTCGATGTAAGGGATAGCTACTCAAGATGGCCAGAATCCAGAAACTTTAGTATAGCCTCTGCTTATAATAAAGAGGGAACTATAAAGCTTATTATTAGAAGGGTGGGAGAATATACTGGACGGATATTTAATGAGTTGCTTGTCGGATCGAAATGTGTTGTTAAGTATTCTTTTGGCGATTTTCTTTTGCCCTTTATTGATAAAAAATCACCGATATGTTGTATTGCCGGTGGAACAGGTATTGCTCCTATCCTAAGTTTCTGTGAACAACTGAAGTCGGAAACTCAAAGTGAAAGACTACATATTTTTTATTCCTTCAAAAACGAGGAAGAATTATTAGGTCTCAAAATATTAGAAAAGACAGTATCTAACGGATTTTTGCATTTGTTTTGTACAAGAAAAAGCATGGAAGGTACAATTAATAGAAGAATAGCATGGAATGATATCCAAGATGAAATTTTGGATTGCAGTTCTTCTCATTATTACATTTGTGGCGGAGAAGATTTTACGTCATACTTTAAAGATAATTTAATTAATGTTGGTGCAGAGAATATCTATACTGACGAATGGTAATATACAAATTTCTATGAAAGCAGTAATTTTAGCAGGAGGATTAGGAACTCGCTTAAGTGAAGCTACCAATTTAATACCAAAGCCAATGGTAGAGATTGGCGGAAAGCCAATCTTATGGCACATCATGAAAACCTACAGTCATTATGGCATTAACGAATTCATAATTTGTTGTGGCTATAAACAGTATGTCATAAAGGAATACTTCGCCAACTACTTTCGACATAACAGTGATATGACTGTTGATCTTTCTAATAACACAGTGCAGATTCATGATAATCATTGTGAGAATTGGAAAGTAACAATGATTGATACAGGTTTAAATACGATGACTGGTGGTAGAATTAAGCGTATTCAGAAATATGTGGGTAATGAACGTTTTTTATTAACGTACGGAGATGGTGTTGCAGATATTGACATTGCAGCAACAATCAGTGAACATGAAAAATCTGGTTGTAAATTATCCTTGACGGCATATAAGCCAGGTGGAAAATTTGGAGCTCTACAAATTGATTTAGAATCTAATAAAGTATTATCTTTTCAAGAGAAGCCAGATGGTGATCGTAACTGGATTAATGCAGGTTATTTTATCTGTGAGCCTGAAGTTTTTGATTATATTAATGAAGGTGATAATACTATTTTTGAAAGAAAACCTTTGGAGGCAATAGCTAAAGAAGGTCAAATGCATGCGTATAGGCATACAGATTTCTGGAAGCCAATGGATACACTTAGAGATAATATAGAATTAAATGAAATGTGGGATGCCGGTAGGGCACCTTGGAAAGTTTGGTGATCATGTCAATAGATATATTTAGCAACTTCTATAAAGGGAAGAAAGTTCTGATTACAGGACATACAGGTTTTAAAGGCTCATGGTTGACTATCTGGTTGCATGCTTTGGGGGCAGAGGTCGTGGGTGTCTCACTTGATCCTTTATCTCATCGCGATAACTTTGTATTGTCTAACATTGGTAATAAAATTGAAGCAGATTTACGTGGAGATATTCGTGATGGTAATTTAATGAAGGAAGTTTTAAAAAAATATCAGCCGGAGATCGTTTTCCACTTAGCTGCTCAACCATTAGTGAGATTAAGTTATGATATTCCTGTTGAAACATACGAAACGAATGTCATGGGCACTATAAACATCCTAGAGGCTATCCGAATAGCAGAAAGTGTTAAAGTGGGAATTATGATAACTACTGATAAATGCTATGAAAACAAGGAGCAGATATGGGGTTATCGGGAAAACGAACCTATGGGTGGATATGATCCTTATTCTTCGTCTAAGGGAGCAGTTGAAATTGCTATAGCTTCTTGGCGAAGTAGTTTTTTTAATCCTGCGGAATATAAAAAGCATGGTAAGAGTATAGCCAGTGTGAGAGCCGGTAATGTGATAGGTGGTGGTGACTGGGCGCTTGATCGTATTATTCCAGATTGCATGCGTGCTTTAGAGGATGGTAGACCCCTTGATATACGCAGTCCTAAGGCCATTCGTCCTTGGCAACATGTGTTGGAACCATTAAGTGGTTATATGTTTTTGGCTCAAAAGATGTGGAATGAACCAACAAAGTATTGTGAGGGTTGGAACTTTGGCCCGAATGTCGAATCTATTTCTTCCGTTTGGGAAGTTGCGACGAAAGTTATTGAAAACTATGGCAGTGGTGAATTACGAGATTTGTCCGATTCTAATGCACTTCATGAGGCTAAACTCTTGATGCTGGATATTAGTAAGGCAAAATTCCAATTATCTTGGGAGCCGAGAATGAATATCAATCAGACAGTAGAATTGACAGTCGATTGGTATAAGCGGTACAGGAAAGAAAATGCATACGAGGTTTGTGTAGAACATATAAAAAGATATTTGCTTAAATGAAACATATCGGAGTAATAACAGGAGCAACTGGTTATATAGGTTCTCATTTATTGAAGTATCTGCTACAGCAAGGTTGGGAAATTCATATTATTGTTCAACCTGAAATTGGATATTCTAACATCGAAGATGTAAAAAATCGTATTTGTCTTTTTGAATATAATAATGAAATAACTTCTTTGATTTCTTATTTTCAAAAAATCAATGCAGATGTTGTTTTTCATCTAGCAGCAGCTGTAATAACAGACTATACTCCAGAACAAATATCCACTTTAATTGAGAGTAATATTAAATTTGGTACTGAAGTTTTAGAAGCAATGAAGCATTGTTCAACTCGTTTGTTTATTGGGACAGGATCATATTGGCAAAATTATAATTCGGATGCTTACAATCCTGTTGATTTGTATGCGGCAACTAAGGAGGCTTTTGAGAAAATAATTCAATACTATGTGGATGCCCATGGATTTCGTACTATTACTTTACGATTGTATGATGTTTATGGTGAGGATGACAAACGTCCTAAATTGTTGAATATGTTAAAGAATATAGCAGGTACTAATAAAAGTATTGATGTTTCACCCGGTGAACAATATCTAGATATGGTTCATATTTCAGATGTTTGTTCTGCCTATTTGTGTGCTTATGAATTGTTGTGTTTAGACAAGAAGATTACAAATGAAATCTACGGAGTATGTACAGGAAGACGCATTCAGCTAAAAAAACTGATTTTTTTATATTCAAATATATTGCAACAAACTATAAATGTCAATATTGGTGGTAAAGATTACAAAAAAAGAGAAATTATGAATCCTACAGAAAAATATTCTTGTTTGCCAAATTGGAAACCATTGATAGATATATCTAATGGACTAATGTTGTTTAGACGAGATGTATAGGTGAAATAGTATATGCAATTAGTCACAATAAATTATGGTGCTTTGCGCATAGAAAAAATAAATTTCAAAATCTCTATTGGAAACAAGCTCCTTTTAGTATATTAATAAATCCGTTAATGATAAGTAAGTCGAAAAAAATCATCAAAAACAGTACTGTTCTTTATCTAAGGATGATATTTGTGATGGCTATATCCTTATATACTTCAAGAGTTGTTCTTGATGCGCTTGGTGTAGAAGACTTTGGTATTTATAATGTGGTTGGTGGCATTGTGTTGATGTTTTCCTTTTTGAATTCAGCCATGTCTTTGTCTGTAAGTCGATTTATGGGAATAGCAATGGGGTATAATGATCGTGATTACTTGATTAGAATATTTAAAGCTTCTATTAATATCCATCTATTTTTGGCATTGATAATTGCTTTATTTGCGGAAATAATTGGTGGGTGGTATTTTTACAACTATCTGAAAGTTCCTATCGAGAAGTTGGATGTTGCCTTTTTAGTTTTTCATTTTTCAGTACTGACTTTGATTTTCAATATTATAAGAGTGCCTTATCAAGCATCAATTACAATAAATGAGGATCTTAATGTTTTTGCTATATTATCTATTATAGAATCAGTATTGAAGCTTGGAATAGTTTATGCTCTCTATCTAGCATTGGATAAACTGATGTTATATGGTTTATTAATATTCATGGTTACTTTTATTATAACAATCCTACATGTCATATATTGTAGATATAAATATTATTGGTGTAAGATTCAATTTTACTGGAATAGACAAATTTATTTCGAACTATTCCGATTTGCTGGATTAAATACATTTGGCAATATGGTTCAAGTCTTTGTGCTGCAAGGTCAAAATCTTTTATTGAATTTTTTCTTTGGGCCTATTGTTAATGCTTCAAGAGGTATTGCATTCCAAGTTAATGTGGCTCTTAGTGGATTCATTACTAACATATTTACTGCTGTTAATCCACAATTGTTTAAATCATATGGAGAAGGAAATATTGATTACATGAAGAAGTTGCTATATAATGCAACCACAGTTTCTTTTTATGTTTTGCTTATGGCATCTATCCCTATAATTTTAGATATTGATTATATCCTGAATTTATGGCTTACAAAGGTACCTGAGTATACGTCGGATTTTATTTGTCTAATACTGATTAATTCTTTGATTTTTTCTAATATTCAACCTTTACTGATTACCATACATGCTACAGGGAGAATCGGGAAACTTCATATTTATACGGGACTTGTAAATACACTGAATTTAATTTTATCCTATATTTTTTTAAAATTTGATTTCCCTCCCCAGTCAGTTTTTTGCATTCAAATGCTTGTAAGTGTATGCATGATAGCAGTTATCTTATATCAAATGAAAAGAACGCTTACTTTTGGTATAAAAGATTTTGTTATAAAGGTTTATTGCCGAGAGTTGCTTATTCTTTGCTTATCATTGCCGATCCCTTTTCTATTTTACTACTTTACAGAAGCTTCGTTTTTTCGCTTAGTAATATTGTCTTTATTGTCTATAATAACAGTGGCATGCACTGCATACCAATATGGTGTAGACAGAGATATAAGAGACAAAATGAAAGCTATCATAAAACAACGATTTAAAGATGGAAAATAGTCCTTTATTATCTGTTTGTATTCCTATTTATAATAGAGTAGATTTTTTGAGGAAAACCCTTTGCCGTTTTTTGGAGGACAGAGACTTGTTTTACGAAACAGTTGAACTGTATCTTTCAGATAATTGTTCTACTGATGATATCGAAGGGGCAATAAAAGAGTTTAGGGAAAAAGGATTGCGGCTTAATTATCATCGCAATATTACTAACCTCGGTATGGATGGGAATTTTGCTAATTGTTTTAAACATGCTAATGGTAAATATATATGGTTGCTAGGAAGTGATGATACACCTGTTCCTGGAATTCTTCGAGAACTGTTGGCTAAACTTTCCGGACAAGAATATGGAGTCTTGCATTTGGCTAATTATGATAAGGTAAAAATCAGATATAGAGAGTATGATGATTCACAGTTATTCTTAGTTGATATTAATTTTTGGATTACTTTTATCAGTGGAAACATTGTGAATAGTAAATATGTATCTGTTATTGAATTTGAAAAATATGATGGGACATTATTTACTCAAGTACCTTTATATTTAGAAGCTTCTTTGAATGAAAGAAAAAATGCTATTTGGTATATATCTTATCTGGAAAAAGAAAATGATTCGAAAAACAATGGCGGATATCATTTCTTTGAGGTGTTTGTATTGAACCTTCTCGGCATTTTTTGTGAACAACTAAATAAAGGGCGTTTGAAAAAATATAATTATGAAAAAATAAAGAAGATACTGTATAAAAGATTTGTTGTTCGATATGTTGTTGATCTTCTTGTCTTAAAAAAACATTCGCAATTCAAAGTAAATAATGGTTGGGGAATTATTAGGAAAGAATACGGTAGTTACCTGTATGCATATACAAGTCCTTTTAGATTTATTCATGAGAAATTTATTACTGCATTGTTGAAAAATAACAACAAGTTGAAGCGTCAGTTTAAATATCTGTTTTCGGCTTTTAATGGCTAATTCCAAACACTAAATTTTCACTCAATGAAAATGTTTTTTATTAAAAATATTATTTATTTTTTCGTAAGGTTTTTTTTTTCTCTGTGGTATTATGTTTATACTTATGAATTATCTCGTAAGATCAGAACTAAAATTGATAGATTTTATACTATATGGATTAGTAACAATATTTATAAAATAGGACGTACTTCGACTATAGGTTCTGATTGTTTTTTATTAGGTGGTAAATATATAGAAATTGGTGAATATACATGTATAGGTAGGCACAGTGTTATAACTTGTTGGGATAACTACATGGGCGAAAAATTCACTCCTTCAATAAAAATAGGGAATGAATGTTCTATTGGAGAATATTGCCATATTACGTCAATTAATTCAATAACAATTGGTAATGGGGTATTAACTGGAAGAAGAGTTACGATAACAGATAATTCACACGGAGCCTCTTTACTAGAAGAATTAAAAATTCGGCCGTCCAAAAGAAATCTATATTCGAAGGGAGAAATTGTTATAGGTGACAATGTTTGGATAGGAGATAAAGTCAGTATTACGTCCGGTGTGCATATTGGAGAGGGAGCCATCATTGCAGCTAATGCTGTCGTTACAAAAGATATCCCTCAGAACGTGGTCGCTGGAGGAATACCAGCTAAGGTTCTAAAAATGATTTTATAGCCGAGAAACATGTTCGATTTATTTTATCTTTATTTTTTCAATAACTGTTATAACGTGCCTTGTACTGCAAATTGCGAAGCATCTCTCCAAAGGATTATCTTATTCAATACTTCCACTGGATTGTGTCCAGATAGATTGATTATGAAGCGATGATGCCTGCTCTATCTGTTAAATAAAATACAAAATCAAACTATATTCAGTCTATTTTCAATGTTTAGCCCTGAAAACGCATGTTTTTAGGGGTGAATATAGTAAGTTGGACGCTTACAATTGTACGGCTTTCTTGTGAAGTGGTACTCAATATTAAACAATAGTATGGAATTTATTTTTTTATTGTTAGAAATCATCCCATTTATAATAATTATATTTGCTTTTTTTGATTTAAAAGTATCTTTATTTTTATTTGTTATTTATCAAATTCTTGTTCCTGATTTGAATATAAAATTGCTAGGTGTTGTCTTTTCATATAATTTCTTATATTCGATGGTACTATTGGCTTTTTTGTTCAAGAAGAAAGATAAAAATGTGAACATACTTAAGCTTGAAGAGCTAACTCCTTTCTTTTTTCTTCTTTTTTTTCTATTATTATTAATACCTTTTCAGTGGCAAATGGAAACCTCTATTCAATTTAATTATTGGAGAATGGAATTTATGTCAACTTGTATTCTTCCTTTTTTAATTATAAAAGTAAGTAAATATGATGAAGACTTATTGAATTATATAAAGTATGGCTTGATTCTTGCTGTTTTGGTGTCTTGTCTGTATGCTGTTTTTCTGTTATTTATGCCTTCTGGTTATAATCCTTATCTTATGACCATCGCTAAGTTGTTTGGGAGAGAATATAACGAATGGTATTCAGCGGATGATGGTAGAACTATATCTCGAATTTTTTCTACATTTAATCATCCTCTTTCTTGGTGTTTGTTCTTGGGTTTCATGATCTTTATATTTTTTAAACTTAGAAATGAAATAAGTAATTTTTTATTTTATTTTATTTTGTTATTGTTGTTTGTTGATATTTTATATTGTGGAGTTAGGAGCGGAATTGTTTCTTTACTGCCTCCTATTCTATATCTAATTGTTAGGAATAGGCAATTTAAATATTTATTTTATGTATCAATTGTAATATTTATTTTATTTATGTTTGCCGCTAATAATACAGATTTGAAAGATTATTTATATTCGATTATAGATTTATCAGGAAAGCACACCTCGACAAAAGGAAGTGATTTAGATATGCGTCTTTATCAATTAGAAGGTTGTATGGATGCTATTAGGGGGCATGAAATTTTAGGCAATGGATATCGTTGGACTACTTATTATATGTCAATGTTTGGTGGACATCCTAAAGCATATGCATTTGAGAGTTTGATTTTTGTTATATTATGTAATAGTGGGTATTTGGGTTTTATTATTTGGGGCATGTTCGGGATTCTTCTTTTTAGAAATAATCGTAAATATTTGAATAATAAAGAAGATATTTATTGGATGGATGCGATGTGCCTGTTCTATTTTGTGATTACAATAGTTACGGGAGAATATAATGCTTTAAAAGTTTTTTCATTATATTATGTTTTTCTTTTACTCCATTTAAAAAGAAATTTTAGTATGCGTTCAAGTGTGCCACGAAGTACAAATTAGCTACTGTGCTGTAATTATAGAAGATGAAAGTCGGCCCTTCGCATTTGGTTTACAGGAACTGTTTGCAAATCAACGAATGCTGCTTCTTTCTAAAGATTGAGGTGGTGAACGATTCGCTAAAAGGCAAGATAAAATTGTCAGATGACTATACAAGAGGTGAGCGCAAGGGAAGTATTATTGACGCATCGAAATTTACCTAAGACGATGTCAAAACTCAATACTTTGGACATCTTGAGGATAAATGCAGATATCACTTGTTTATATTTATAGACTGCATGGCATCCGGCGTTAAGATAGCACGACTTGCATGGAGGATTTTATATGGAACGTGGGGTACACGTTTAATATTTGGCTCTTGGCAGTAAGCGTCCAATTACTTTTTTTGCCCTTCTGCCTTAGCTCTTTACCTTTGCGACGAATCAAAAAAGAATCGTATGGCAAGCAGCAAAGATTATGAAGAATTATGGCTCCGTTATCAAAAAGATGGCGTTCCCCACAAACTGTCCATCGTTCGTTTCTGTGAAATGAACGGCATCGTTTACAAACATATTGAAACTTGGTACAAATCCACTCACCGCAAGAAGGTCTATCCAATAGAAGTGTCAGGTGCTCCGTCTATGCCGCTTCATGTAGTACCGGATCAGGAATCTTGTCCGTCGGAGCAGGCAATGATGTCGGTGGCTTCAAACTCCTCGGAGTTGATAGGGGAGTTCCATCTGACCCTCTCCAATGGTTTGGAACTTCATCAAAAGAACTTAGACTATGCTTCGTTGAAACGAATGATAGAGAAACTGGAGGTCTTATGTTTGGATTGACAGGCCTGATGCGGTGTTATTTCATTCCGGGGGTTACGGATATGCGTAGTGGTTATAGGATTTGAACAGGATGGTGATGGAAGCTCATTACTTGAATTCTCTGGAAAAGACAGCCGTGAGTCCTGATGGCTCATTTTCTGAAATGGAACGACAGATGTATCTTGATATCATAAATGACCTGCGGGAGATTGAATTGAATCGTCGCAAGGAATTTTCCGGTTTAAATGCCCGTATTGAAGAGATGGGCCTCAAGTTGGATAGTTTGGAGTCGGAAAACGCTGCTCTTCGTTCTGAGCTTGCAAAGACGTCGAGAGAGAAATCGGATGTCTCACAAGCCAATGAACTGAACAAGCAAACGCTCTATGGCTCTAAAACCCAGAAGGGGACCAAGGTTGTCAATAACAGAGGCAAGAGCCGTGATGAGGAAAGGGATGATTTTGACGGTACCCCTTCCTCTTTGTCAGACGAGGTTCCGGGCGACGAAGCGGCCGGTTCGGCTTCTTCGGGCTCAATTTCTTCTCTGAATGAATCCGCCGTGAGCCGTAAGGCCGTGCGGCCTGAGAGTTATGTGACAATGGATGCCGCCCGTGAAGTGATTTACGAATGCGACCTTTCGAGTCTTCCCAAAGACAAGAAATTCATCTGTTTCAAAGAGGTGGAAGAATACGAGCGTGTGGCTTATATACAAAAGAATTTGTATCGTGTTGCGGTGTTGGAAGATGAATATGGAGTTCGTGGGGAGCTGATCCGCATGTGCAATGAAAAGATGAGCATTTGCCGCCAGACCATTGGCAATTGGTTTCAAAAAGGCGCTGACTTTCTCAAGGAACTTCTTCCTTATTTGAAAGGGGAGTTGCTTAAGAACATGTCTTTTATCCATAGCGATGAGACCTGGTGTCGTGTGCGGATAGAACTTCCCCAAATTGTGGGCAAGTTCAAGTATGTCAAACGCTACATTTGGGTGTTAGTAAACGAGGCTACCAAAGTGGTTTATTATTTGTACGACAACGGCAGCCGTGGCGGGCAAGTGATCCGTAATTTTCTGGGTGGCTTTAAAGGTTCATTGCAGACGGACGCTTACGCCGCTTACCGCTTCTTTGATAAGGAAGAGGTTGGCATAGAGCATATCATATGTATGGCTCATGTTCGCGCTAAATTCAAGTATGCCCAGACTACGGGGCAGGATTCTCGGGCGGACTACTTTTTGGAGCGAATTGGTGCCTTATATGGTATCGAGTTGGAAAATCGCCTGTTTCGGCGAAATCCCGAAGAAGTGCTCAAGATGAGACAGACGAGAGGTCGGGAGATTTTGGGAGACATCCAGCAGCGGGCCAAGCAGTTGTTGGATGATCCGATCGCACATTATGGAAAGCTGATGAAAACGGCGCTCAATTACATGATGAACAACTAGCTCCAATTGATAAAATATACCAGTGAGGCGCAATACACGATAGATAATTCTGTGGCGGAGCGAAGCATAAGGCCATTCACGATCGGTCGCAAAAACAGCATAAGTTTTGGGAGTGAAGATGGCGCGCAAGTAGCATCTGTCTATTATACATTTGTGGAGACCTGTAGATTGCGAGGTATCTCTCCAAAGGATTACTTTGTTCAATTCTTCCGCTGGATTGTGTCCGGACGACCGATTATGAGGCCATGATGCCTTCTCTGTCTGTTAAATAAAGTATAAAACCCATTAAAAATTAGTCTATTTTCAATGTTTAGCCCTGAAAAAGAATGTTTTCAGGGGTAGATATAGTAATTGGACGCTTACAAGTACAAATTAGCTACTTGTGCTGTAACTATATAGAAGATGAAGGTCGGCCCTTCGCATTCGGTTTACAGGAACTGTTTGCAAATCAACGAATGCTGCTTCTTTCTAAGGATTGAGGTGGTGAACGATTCGCTAAAAGGCAAGATAAAATTGTCAGATGACTATACAAGAGGTGATCGCAAGGGAACTATTATTGAGTATGCGTTTAATATTCGGCTCTTGACGTGTATTTCCTGAATTCCTATTTTTGCGGCATACTAATAAACCAATTATTATGCCTAAGCGAGAAGACTATGATTTGCTGTGGAGCCGTTACCAAAAGGAAGGTGTGCCCAATAAAATTTCGATTGAAAGGTTTTGCGTTAGCAATGGCTTTTCCTACCGTGAGTTTGAGAAATGGTACAAACAAATACGCTGCAATTCTTTCGCTCCCATCCAAGTGACGGGTGTTCCTCTGGATGTTGCTGT